>Ga0307488_10004198_pt1 | contig 12036 bp, 11 predicted proteins | sample SB02metaG_FD_202248 | JGI IMG/M metagenome (GOLD analysis project Ga0307488, IMG submission 202248) | Sea-ice brine microbial communities from Beaufort Sea near Barrow, Alaska, United States - SB 0.2 | ecosystem: Environmental > Aquatic > Marine > Coastal | place: USA: Alaska | collected...
TAGTAGTGACAGTAGTAGTGACATTAATATTTATGTCGTATTGCTGCACTAGATAAAATGCAAGAAGATTAACCCTCGACAGTAAGCATTGGCTTGCCACAGCGAAAGCGCTGGTAGAGCGCAGATAGGATGTGGTTGTAGTCTGGCAAAAAAAAGCTGATTGCGAACATTGCACGATTTTTTGCGCTGTAGCGGTGAGCAACGATAATAGCGTCAATACGCGTTTGTTCCACCTGCGCCAATATCTATGGGCCGTTTGTGTCATTCGACGTTAAGGGCGGTTTGCGGACTTTCGCTGCAGGCGCGAGCCAGTCAGCAGACACAACGGAAGCCGACATTCATGCGAGATTGAAACGGGATATTTCGCTGCACTGCCGCATGGCTTCAACGAGCCCCAAGCCGCCCAGAGCGGCTATGAGCGAAAATGTTTTTGCTGTAGTCTTCCAGCTAAACTAAGGGGGTGCTTAAATGGCTTACTATGACATTGGAACGTATTCGCGGCCGATTTCGACCGCTTCCGAAGAAGCTCAGCTATGGTTTAACCGGGGATTGGCCTGGACTTACGCATACAATCACGAGGAGGCAATCGCGTGTTTCCAGAAGGCTCTGGCCTCGGACCCGCGTTGCGCCATGGCTCATTGGGGCATCGCGTATTGTATAGGCCCAAACTACAACAAGCCGTGGGACACCTTTGAGGAAGATGAGAAACCCGATTGCATCGCGCTGGCACAGGCCTCTATCAAAGCGGCCACGGCATTGCTGGACCAAGTAACCTCGGTTGAGCGGGCGCTGATCGAAGCGATTCCGGCACGCTACCCTGCCTCATCGGACATCGAAGACTTCAGCCCATGGAACGACGCCTTCGCCGACGCAATGCGCAAAGTCTATGCCATCAACAGGCACGACGTAGACGTCTGCGCACTCTTTGCAGAGGCGATCATGAACCGTACCCCATGGCAGCTTTGGGATCTGCCTATGGGAAAACCTGCCGAGGGCGCGAACACGCTCGAAGCAATCGAAGTTCTGGACAGGGCGTTTGACACTTTGCCCGGCGCTTGGGAGCACGCGGGGCTTCTACACATGTATATCCACCTCATGGAAATGTCGCCGCACCCCGAAAGGGCGCTGCGCCATGGCGATGCTCTAAGTACATTGATCCCCGACGCCGGACACCTTCTCCACATGCCCACCCACGTCGACGTTCTATGTGGTGATTACATGAATGTCGTTTTGCGCAACAACGCAGCCATCGTAGCGGACCGCAAGTTCCTGGAACGCGAAGGCCCGGACAATTTCTATTCCGTATATCGCGCTCACAATTACCACTTCAAAATCTATGGCGCCATGTTTCTGGGACAACCCACAGCAGCATTGGAGGCTGCTGAGGAGCTGATATCCACCTTGCCAACTGAATCACTTAGACCTATGGCGGACTGGTTCGAAGGCTTCATTCCGATGAAGCAGCATGTGCTAATCCGGTTCGGGCGCTGGCAGGATATCTTGGATCAAGCGTTGCCCGAGGATGAAGAGCTTTACAGCGTCACGCTGGCTATGATGCGCTACGCACGCACTGTGGCGCTGGCCAACACCCAACGTATTGGCGAGGCCCTTTCCGAGCGCGACCGCTTTTACGAAGCGCGCGATCGGGTTCCCGAAAGCCGGATGCTGTTCAATAACACATGCCGTGATATCCTTAAGGTCGCCGAACAGATGATGCTGGGAGAACTGGCTTACCACATGGGCGAACACGAAACTGCATTCGCTAATCTGCGCAAGTCAGTCGAGATAGACGACAACCTGCCATACGATGAACCTTGGGGCTGGATGCAACCGACACGCCATGCCTTGGGTGCGCTACTGCTGGAACAGGGTCAGGCTGAAGAGGCCGAAGCCGTCTATCGCGCGGACCTCGGTCTTGACGCGACACTCAGCCGGGCATGCCAGCATCCGGGCAACGTCTGGAGCCTGCACGGCCTGCACGAATGCCTCACCCGCCGCGGCGAAACCGTCGAGGCCGAACATATCAAGCTTCAACTGGACAAGGCCGCCGCCCGCGCGGAGGTGCCCATTAAAGCGTCGTGCTACTGTCGCCAGAAACACCAGGCTGCGGAATGATTGTAAAAAAGAGGACTGGTCAGGCCCAATTTGTAGCGGTCGCTTTGTCCCGCACAGCGGTCATTCGGTCTTCGGAAATGCTGCACGATGCACGAATGGCTGCAATGACGGGCCGCGCCGCAGCTTTGTCTGGTATGGTTGAACTGCCGATATGGGCCGACAACGCCAACATAACACTAAGGGCGGAAACCGGACCTTCGCTGCGCTTTGCATAGAGGTCTGCTATGCGGGACTTTGCGGACCTCGGTTTTTGCGAAGACAATGGCCGCTTTTTGTCGTCGACATCAATGAACTGTTATGGATGGGATGTTAGCACCTTCTCTGAACCCAAAGGCTTTCTCGGTCAGTGTAGTGATGCCGTGCTTTCTCGAACAACGAGCGATACCGGCAAGACTGCGGCGTGCACCAAATGCGCTTCACTGGGAGTTAAGATCCGCTCCATGAGCATTTTCGCCGCGGTTTCGCCGATCATCAGGCGATCCTGTCTGATCGACGTCAGCGGCGGAATGAACTGTTCCGCCAAATCGATGTCATCAAACCCCATAACCGACACATTTTCAGGCACCTTAAAGCCGTGGCGCGAAAGTTCGGCGATGAAACCCATCGCAAGTTGATCGGATGCACAAAATACCGCTGTTGGACGGTTATTCATAGCGATCCATTCTTGCGCGGCCAGACAGCCCGCCGCGAGAGAGAAATCGCCAGTCATGATCCATTCCGGTTTCAGTTCGAGGTTCAGGTCCGCGATTTCGGCGATAAACGCCTCTTTACGGGTCTGGCCAAGCACGTTGTCCACTGGGCCCGTGACATGCGCGATTTTGGTATGACCGAGCCCATGCAAGTGGTGCACAGCGGTCCGGGTGCCGTTGCGGTTTTCGCATCGCACAGACGGGAAATTCGCGCCATCGACCCATTCACAGGCAAAAAGGATTCGATCGGCCTGTGATGCAGCAGAGAGCGTATCGACGACAGCTGAATCAAGGCCGCCATCAAGGACGATCATGCCATCCGCGCGGGCGTCATCCAGATAATCAATCAGACGTTCGCCGATGTCATGCACCTGTTTCGTGCTTGCGATCAGCATCGAATATCCCTGTTGCGACAAGATGCGAGAGATGCCTTCTAGGATTGCTGAAAAGAACGGGTTGGCCAGATCAGGAAGCAGTACCAGCACTGAATGCGCGCGCTGGGTCCGCAGATTTCGCGCGGCGCGGTTGATCCTGTAACCCGTGACTTTCACGGCCTCTGATACCCGCTGCCTTGTCGATTCGGACACGACATCAGGGTTCGAAAGCGTACGAGACACCGTCGCCGTCGAAACTTTTGCAACCCGTGCAACATCTTGAAGTGTCGAGGTTTTCACTGCTTTTTTGCCTTACAATTTGTGCAATCTGTGTAATCGATTACATATTCAGTTGACAGAAACATCAATCCCATATGAGAATGTAATCGATTGCAGAGTGGGGAGGTCACAACGCGATCTCAAAATCATTGGCGGGTAACCGCATTTTCTGGGAGGAAAATATGTCTAAAATTCTTAAGTCAACTTTGCTGGGAACCGCTCTGACAGCGGCAACCGCAACAGCTGTCATGGCCCAAGGCGTTGAACTGGAAGTCACCCATTGGTGGACATCTGGTGGCGAAGCCGCAGCGGTCGGCAAATTTGCCGATGCATGGAACGCCACAGGCAACACATGGGTCGATGGCGCAATCGCCGGTTCCGGCGGCACTGCGCGCCCTATCATCATTTCGCGCATCATCGGCGGTGACCCGATGGCCGCAACACAATTGAACCACGGCCGCCAAGCGGAAGAGTTGATCGAAGCTGGTTTGCTTCTTGATCTGACAGACGTCGCAGAAGCTGGCGGCTGGGCTGACATCGTCAACCCGTCTTCCTTGCTGGACGCCTGCACGCTGGACGGTAAGGTTTACTGTGTTCCCGTCAACATCCACTCCGCACAGTGGATCTGGTTGTCCCACGCTGCATACGAAAATGCTGGCCTTGACGTGCCGACGGATTGGAACGAATTCACGGCATCCGCAGGCGCGCTTCAGGAAGCAGGTACATTGCCGCTGGCCATGGGTCAGCAAGGCTGGCAGCAAAACATCGCATTCGGCGCGATCACGCTGGCGGTTGCTGGTCAAGAGGCTTGGAACGGCGTCAACATCGACAAGAACGCTGATGTGGCACGCGGCCCAGAATACACAGCTGCATTCGAAGCTGTTGTCGCGGCACGCGATCTGGCAGCCGGATCCAACGTTCAGGACTGGAATATGGCCACGAACATGGTGATCACCGCTGAAGCTGGTGCGCAGATCATGGGCGACTGGGCACAGGGTGAATTCTCTGTTGCTGGTCAGGTTGAAGGGACCGATTACTCCTGCCTGCCAGGTCTTGGTCTGAACCCTGTGATCGACACGGGTGGTGACGCGTTCTACTTCCCAGTGAACGACGATCCAGAAATCACCGCTGCACAGATGGAACTTGCCGCATTGTTGATCTCACCTGAGGTTCAGGTGTCCTTCAACCTTGCAAAAGGTTCGCTGCCAGTGCGCGGTGACATCGATATGTCCACGGCAAACGGCTGCATGCAAAAGGGCCTCGAAATCCTTGCAGACGGTGGCGTGCTGCCATCTGGCGACATCGCGTTTTCTCAGGACACCACGTTGCAGCTCGAAGATTTGCAAGCGCAGTTCTGGTCAAGCGATATGTCCGCAGCAGACGCTCAAGCAGCCTACGCTGAAATCATCGAAAACGCAGACTAATTTCCTCCCTGCGATAAGTGGCTCGGCGGCGTATTCGCCGAGCCATTAAAAATTCCGTACCCCTTTTGACAATTTTTGGAGCCGACACGATGACCGTGGCCTCGGACCCCCCCCGCGCCCGTAGTGGCAAGCGTCCCAACCGACTGTTCAAGAACTGGATGGCAAAGCTGGCGTCCCTGCCGATGATCCTGACGGCCCTCGTCGTATTCGTTGGCGGCACCGCATGGACTGTTACCTATTCTTTCACCGGTTCGCGGATGTTGCCCAAGACCAACTGGGTCGGATTTGATCAATACGAACGGCTCTGGTCGTCTGATCGTTGGATTATCTCGATCAAGAACCTTGCTATTTATGGCATCTGTTCGCTGATCCTGACGTTAGTCATCGGCTTTACCCTCGCGGCCTGCCTTGATCGCAAGATCCGGTTTGAAGGCGTCTTTCGTTCCATTTTCTTATATCCCTTTGCCCTGTCGTTCGTTGTGACGGGCCTTGCATGGCAATGGATTTTGAACCCCGATTTTGGCATGCAAAGTGTTGTGCGTGATTGGGGTTGGACGACGTTTAACTTCGACCCGCTGAACAACCCAGACATCGTGATGTTTGGTCTGCTTATTGCTGGCATCTGGCAGGGGTCTGGCTTGATCATGTGTATCATGCTTGCAGGTCTGCGCGGCATTGATGAAGACATCTGGAAGGCCGCCAAGGTCGACGGGATCGGTACAGTCAAAACCTATGTCATGGTAATTATCCCGATGATGCGGCCAGTGTTTGTGACTGCACTGGTGCTGATCGCAGCGGGCATCATCAAGCTTTATGATCTGGTCGTGGCCCAAACCGGCGGCGGACCGGGGCTTAGCTCAGAAGTGCCCGCGAAATACGTGATTGAACTGATGTTCCGCGCCCAAAACCTTGGGCAAGGATTTGCAGCGTCGACCATGATGCTTTGCTCTGTGGTGATCATCCTGATCCCTTGGGCGTACCTCGAATTCGGAGGCCGGAAACGTGGCTGATATGACAACAAACACCGCCCAGGGGCCACGTGGTCCAAAGCCGAAAAAGGCGTTCTCGCGGACCAATATCTTCCTTTATGGCACGCTGATCATGGTCTCCATGTATTACCTTCTGCCTCTTTACGTGATGATCGTCACCTCGCTTAAGGGGATGCCGGAAATCCGCATGGGCAACGTGTTCGGCCCGCCAATGGAAATCACGTTCGAGCCATGGGTCAAAGCGTGGTCAGAGGCCTGCACGGGTATCAATTGTGATGGTCTGTCGCGCGGCTTTGGTAATTCAGTCCGCATTTTGATCCCATCGGTTTTGCTGTCGATCGCGATTGCATCAATAAATGGCTACGCGCTGAGCAATTGGAAATTCAAAGGGTCTGAGACGTTTTTTACGATCCTTATTATCGGAGCGTTCATTCCCTATCAGACCATGCTTTACCCCATAGTGATCATGTTGCGCGAAATCGGGCTGATGGGGTCAATCTGGGGGCTGGTGTTGGTGCATACGGTCTTCGGCATGCCGATCCTGACGCTGCTGTTTCGCAATTACTTCACCTCAATTCCCGAAGAGCTGTTCAAAGCCGCGCGCGTGGATGGGGCAGGATTCTGGCAAATCTATTTCCAGATTATGATGCCGATGGCCCTGCCGATCTTTGTGGTTGCGATCATCTTGCAGGTTACGGGCATCTGGAACGATTTCCTGTTCGGCGTGATTTACACCAAGCCCGCGACCTATCCGATGACGGTGCAGCTCAATAACATCGTGAACTCTGTGCAAGGGGTCAAAGAATACAACGTCAATATGGCGGCGACCCTGCTGACCGGTCTTGTCCCTCTCGTCATTTATTTTGCCTCTGGCAAACTCTTTGTCCGCGGCATTGCCGCTGGCGCAGTTAAAGGCTGATAAACTCATGACAAATTCTGTAGAAATTAAAGATCTCGACCTGAATTTTGGATCCGTCAAAGTCCTCAAACAACTCAACCTCGACATCGCGGAAGGTGAATTCCTCGTGCTGCTCGGCTCATCTGGGTGCGGGAAATCGACACTTCTGAACTGCATTGCTGGGTTGCTGGATATCTCTGACGGGCAAATCTTCATCAAAGGTGAAAACGTCACTTGGGCCGAACCATCCGATCGCGGCATCGGCATGGTGTTCCAATCCTACGCCCTTTATCCGCAGATGACGGTGCGCGGGAACCTGTCGTTCGGTCTGAAAAACTCCAAGGTGCCAAAAGCCGAAATCGCCAAGCGGGTTGAACGGGTTGCGGAGGTTTTGCAGATCGAACCGCTGTTGGACCGCAAGCCCGGTGCGCTGTCTGGTGGGCAACGTCAGCGGGTGGCCATCGGGCGCGCCCTCGTGCGGGATGTTGATGTGTTCTTGTTTGATGAACCGCTGTCCAACCTTGATGCCAAGCTGCGCACTGATCTGCGGGTCGAACTGAAACGCCTTCACCAGCAGCTGAAAAACACCATGATCTACGTAACCCACGATCAGGTAGAGGCGATGACACTGGCCGACCGTATTGCGATTATGAAAGGCGGGATGATCGAGCAATTAGACTCGCCCGAAGTTATTTACGCAAAACCATGCAACAAATATGTGGCCGACTTTATCGGCTCCCCCGCGATGAACCTGTTTACAGGTCAATTGAGCGGTATGACGTTCAGCTGTGACGACTTTAATATCGACGTCACAGGCTATGAATTCGCGTCGAAGACCCTTGGGGACAAGGCCGTGTGGCTCGGCGTTCGACCCGAACATATCCTGACAGGCGATGCCGCCGCAAACGCAACCTACACTGGCACCGCAGAGATCGACATCGTAGAACCGATGGGCTCTGATACGCTTGTGTGGGTCAACTTCGCAGGCCAGTCAGTGCGCGTACGGACCGAAGGCCAATCGGGCCTGAAATCAGGCGACACACTGACAATCGGGTTTGATGCGGCGCGGTTGCATTTGTTCGACGAGAAAACTGAAATCCGTCTCTAATTTTGGAACCAGACACATGACACCAGCACTCCAACTTTATTCGATGCGTGATTGTGCGGATCAAATCGCACTTTTGGCGCAATTGCCCTCCCTTGGGATCACCACCGTTGAAGGGTACGGCGGTGTCTATGGTGATCCGAATGCGTATCGCGCGGCGATGGATGCCAACGGGATTTCCATGCCTTCGGGCCACATGGGGCTGGATGATATAGAGGCAGATTTCGAGGCCACGATTGACATCGTAGCGACCCTTGGAATTACCCACGTATTTGCACCTTATCTTGAAGAAAAAGACCGCCCTGACACCGCCGCAAGTTGGGCCGCATTGGGCCAAAGACTGAACGATGCGAGCAAGAATTACGCCGCACACGGTATCACTTTTGGCTGGCACAACCACGATTTCGAATTCATGGCGCTGGAGGACGGCAGCACACCGATGGACATCTTGCTTGACGAAGCACCTGATATCTCATGGGAGGCCGATCTGGCATGGATTGTCCGCGGAGGACGTGACCCAATTGAATATATCCAGCGCTATGGCCCCCGCCTTTCAGCCATTCATGTCAAAGACATCGCAGCGAGCGGGACCAACGTGGATCAAGACGGTTGGTCTGATCTGGGTACTGGCACAATGGATTGGGCCGCACTTTTGCAGGCCTGCCGCGTCGCTTCAGACGATTTGATCTATGCCTTGGAGCACGACAAGCCGAGCGACCCGGTCGGCTATGCCACCCGCTCCGCCGCCGCCTTCAAGATCCTGTGGGAGAACACTAATGACTAAGACACTGGGCGTTGGCATCATTGGATGCGGCAATATTTCGACGGCTTACTTGAGCTTGGCCTCAATGTTCAAAGGCTATGAAATCGTTGCTGTCGCAGATATCAACATGGACAATGCGCACGCGCAGGCGGCAAAGTTTGGGGTGCGGGCCGAGACAGTTGAGAACCTATTGGCCGCGAAGGACGTTGATCTGATCATCAACCTAACGATCCCGGCGGCCCACGTTTCGGTGTCGCGCTCGATTTTGCAAGCGGGCAAGCACGTCTATTCCGAAAAGCCGTTTGTTCTGAGCCTCGCCGAAGCACAAGAGTTGGGCAATATCGCCAAAGCGAACAACCTTCGGATCGGGTCTGCTCCGGACACCTTCATGGGCGGCAGCCATCAGATGGCGCGTAACCTTATTGATGCGAGCGCGATCGGCAAAGTCACGTCCGGCGCGGCTGTGGTCATGTCCAGTGGTATGGAAGACTGGCACCCGAACCCTGATTTCTTCTTTCAAAAGGGTGGCGGGCCGATCCTTGATCTAGGCCCATACTATATCTGCAATCTGGTGCAATTGCTTGGCCCCGTGAAAAAAGTCACGAGCGTTACCGGCATGGCCAGCGAAACCCGCACCATCCAGAACGGCCCGCGCAACGGCGAAACCGTGCCGGTTGAAACACCGACCACGATCCATTCTGTTCTGTCCTTTGAAAACGGTGCAATCATCACCTTGTTGGCAAGCTGGGATGTCTGGGCCAGCAACCATCCAATCATGGAGCTTTACGGCACCGAAGGGACGATGGTCATTCCGGACCCCAATTTCTTTGGCGGCACCCTGACCGTGACCGAACGCAACGGCGATCCTGTCGAGAAATCCTGGGACCACCCGTTCAACATACCTAATTTCGAAGAAACCCAAGCCAACTACCGTGGTGCAGGTTTGGCGGACATGGCCTTGGCAATCGCCGATGGCCGCCCGCATCGCTGCAATGACGAATTTGCGACCCATGTGGTCGAGGTCATGACGACAATTTTGGAAGCTGGCGAAACAGGCGCGGTCCTGACAATGACAACCACATGTAGCAGGCCCGCCGTGCTGGGCCCCGACCTAGCGCGCGCCTTGTTGGCATGACCGCAGAATACGGAGAGTAGAATGACCAGTTCCATCAAAGGCCCCGCGCTGTTCCTTGCCCAGTTTTTGGGTGATGAGGCGCCGTTCAACTCACTACCTGCAATTGTCGAATGGGCCGCAGGTCTAGGCTACAAGGGCGTGCAAATCCCGTCATGGGATGCGCGGGTCTTTGACCTGGACAAAGCCGCGTCCAGCAAGGCGTACTGCGATGAAATTGTTGGAATTTGCGTCGAACATGGCGTGACCATTACTGAGTTGTCATGCCATCTGCAAAGCCAGCTTGTGGCGGTTCATCCGGCCTATGACACAGCTTTCGACGCTTTCGCGCCCGAGCATTTGCATGGCAAACCCGCCGCGCGTCAGGCATGGGCTGTCGATCAGGTTACCAAGGTCGCGCAAGCCTCACGAAACCTTGGGCTAAAAGGTGCCGTTGGCTTTACCGGATCGCTTGCCTTTCCATATCTTTATCCTTGGCCGCAACGCCCCGCTGGCTTGATCGACGAAGCCTTTGGCGAGTTGGCGCGGCGCTGGAAACCGATTTTGGATATCTATGACGAGGCAGGCGTCGATTTGGGGTTCGAAATCCACCCCGGTGAAGACGTGTTCGATGGCACGTCCTTTGAACGGTTTCTTGGCGCCCTCGACAATCAACCGCGCTGCAAGATCACTTATGATCCGTCGCACTTCTTATTGCAGCAAATGGATTATCTGGCGTTTATCGACATTTACCATGACCGCATCAGTGCCTTTCACGTCAAGGATGCGGAATTCAATCCGACAGGGCGCCAAGGTGTCTATTCTGGCTATGCCGATTGGGCCGACCGCGCAGGCCGCTTCCGGTCGCTGGGGGATGGTCAGGTCGATTTTAAAGGCATCTTTTCCAAGCTCACCCAATACGGGTTTGATGGCTGGGCGGTGCTTGAATGGGAATGCTGCCTGAAGCACCCTGAACAAGGCGCTGCCGAAGGCGCACCGTTTATCGCCGATCACCTTATCCGCCGCACAGAACGCGCCTTTGACGATTTCGCAGGTGGAAAATCCGATCCGGCGGCCTTGCGCAAGATGATGGGGTTCTAGGATGACTCGCCTGAAACTCGGTATGGTTGGCGGCGGGCAAGGTGCCTTTATCGGTGGTGTGCACCGCATGGCCGCGCGCCTGGACGGCTGTTTCGATCTGGTTGCAGGTGCCTTTTCGTCAGACCCTGCCCGTGCCCACGCTTCTGCCGCTGAGTTGGGTATCGATGCTGATCGCTCCTACGCGGATTTCAACGAGATGGCGAAAGCCGAAGCCGCGCGCGCCGATGGGATCGACGCTGTATCCATCGTCACACCCAACCACCTTCATGGTCCTATCGCCGAGGCGTTCTTGGCTCAAGACATCTCTGTTATCTGTGACAAGCCGATGACCGCAACTTTGGCGCAAGCCGAAAGCCTCGCGGCCGCAGCGCAAGTCTCTAAGGGACACTTCTTTCTCACCCATAATTACACTGGCTACCCGATGATCCGTCAGGCACGCCAGATGGTGGCCGAAGGCGCACTTGGCGAGATCAGGATTGTCGAGGCGAATTACTTGCAAGACTGGCTCAGCGAGGCTCCGGCTGATGATAACAAGCAGGCCAAATGGCGCATGGACGCGGCGCAATCAGGTGGTGGGGCTATTGGCGATATCGGGACCCACGCTCATAACCTTGTTTGTTTCGTTACCGAACTGCGCGCCACGTCCCTGAGTGCGACGCTTACCTCTCACGTGGCAGGGCGATTGGTCGATGACGATGCCCGCGTCACGCTGCAATTTGACGGCGGCGCTCGCGGCCATATCTGGGCCAGTCAGGTCGCAAGCGGTAATGAGAACAACCTGACTTTGGCTGTCTACGGCACCAAAGGTTCGCTTCGCTGGGCCCAGGAAAACCCGAACGCATTGTGGTTTACCGAACTTGGGAAAGCCCCCCAAATGATCACGCGGGGCGGCGGAGCCGCAAATCCTGCTGCCATCGCCGTTACACGCATTCCGGCGGGCCACCCCGAGGGCTATCTGGAAGCCTTCGCAACACTCTATAGAGAGGCCGCAGAGGTCATTATTTCGGACGATAGAACCAGCGTCACATTGGGTATTGAAGACGGTTTGGATGGTGTGCGCTTTGTGGACGCTTGCCAGCAGTCTTCGGAGGATGGCGCATCTTGGATAGAGCTCTGCTAAGCAATTTGACTGGTTTCGCATACCGGACATTGGCGGCACGCTGAAGAATTCACACATTGGGCTCGAAG
>Ga0307488_10004199_pt1 | contig 12036 bp, 10 predicted proteins | sample SB02metaG_FD_202248 | JGI IMG/M metagenome (GOLD analysis project Ga0307488, IMG submission 202248) | Sea-ice brine microbial communities from Beaufort Sea near Barrow, Alaska, United States - SB 0.2 | ecosystem: Environmental > Aquatic > Marine > Coastal | place: USA: Alaska | collected...
AATACCAACACCAATCATTGGGACAGCATCTAACAAACCAGCCATCAAAAACATTTTTCCTTGTAATGCAGGCCCCTGTTCTGGCTGTCGAGCAGCACCTTCCAATAACTTACCCCCTAAATTTCCGAAACCAATAGCGGTCCCTAGAGCGGCAAAACTAATAATAATTGCACTGGCAATATAAACTAAACTAACTGCTTCCATCATCTACTCCTACAAAGTGATTTAAATTTAAAAAAATACAACAAAGGTCTTACTAATTATTAGTGATCATCATGATTATCGTGTGCCATTGCCATATAGACCGTGGTGAGCACCATAAACACAAACGCTTGAAGTGTAATAATCAGAATATGGAATACTGCCCATGCCCACTGTAATACACCTGCAAACAACCCTAATAAGAATCCTGCGCCAAACATTATGGCAATCAGTATAAAAATCATTTCACCGGCATAAAGGTTACCGAACAAACGAAGACCTAGAGAGATTGGTTTTGCGATCAGCGACACAAACTCTAAGGTGAAGTTAAATAATATTAGAAAAGGTGCAAACAACATTCCCACACCTTTTGTAGAGGGCTCAAAGGGATGCAGCGTTAGTTCTTTAATAAAACCTAACAGTCCTTTACTTTTGATAGTGAAAAATATCAGCATGATAAACACACCCACCGCCAAACCCAGAGTTACATTCGGATCAGTAGTCGGTACAACTTTAAAATAAAAGTGTGGGTCGCCTGCGATCTTTGCTGCCGCAAGAGGAAGCCAATCTACGGGGATTAAGTCCATCAGGTTCATCAAGAATACCCAGCAGAATATAGTCAGCCCCATAGGCGCTACCATTGGGTTTTTGAAGTGGAACATATCTTTTACGGTAGTATCAACAAAACTTACCACTACCTCTACAAAGCTCTGTAGCCCTGTGGGCACGCCCGCAGTCGCTTTTTTGGCAACAGAATAGAATATAAATAAGAACAAAGCACCTAAAAATATTGACCATCCCAGTGTGTCCACATGCACAGCACTGAACCCCATGTCTTTAGCTTCTTGTGAGCTGTGTGCATTTGTCCAGACAGTTTCTTGAAGAACCGTTCCATCATAGCGCTGATAGCCTTCTGGCAACTTACCATAGGTCCAGTTCTGTAAATGGTGCTGAATATATTCTATCGATGTTTGTCCGCCAGCCATACTATCTACTTGCCCTGGGTATCTGTACATTTTTTTATTAGCTTAAAAAAACGTTATTTTTAGTGTTACCGCATCTATCTTTTATTTGATGTTTGCGAGTTTTATCCACTGATAAATTGTTAGCGTTATATACGCACTAAACAACATGAACACATCTAATGGCTTAACTAGCGTAAATGTAATTGCAAAGCCTACACCAGATAATAAAAACTTTCCCATTTCACCACGATTAAAGCTCAATAGTATCTCTCGTGCTGTATGAGTGCCCTTGAAACGAAATGCGTAAAGGGCAAAGTACATATTGGGTAGAAGGTATATCATTCCGCCAATAAGCACTGAATAATCTATTCTGTTTTTCATCCAACTCACCAATATGGTAGCTACAATCGTAATAGCGAATTGTTGTAACCAAATATTTGTCAGATGTCCTAACGTCAGCTGACCTAATTGCCGGTAATTTTTCGAAACTACGCCAGTAACCGGATCATCCGACTTAATAATTTAGCCCCTTATCATGATCATCTTTTTTACGTCTCATCGTATTTTGCAAAGTAATTGCAAAGTCAAAATACATATTTTCTGCTTTGCATTCAAAACAACTGTCATAAGAAGCGATCACGATTATAGAGACTTGATTAAAAGTATTCAATACTTAATATCACTTACGATGATTGTTCGTACCCAAGATGGTGCAGAATACCATCCAGCTCATCTAAATCATTGTATTTTAAGATCAATTTACCTTTACCTTTTGCACTGTGTTGTAACATAACGGGTACACCCACCTTTTCAGATATACCTTGCTCTAATTTTGCTAAGTCTGGGGTGTGCAGTTTCTCTTGCTCTTTAGGTTTATTGATTTGTTCTAACGTTCTGCGGACTAAAGCTTCCGTTTGTCGAACGGATAAACTTTTTGTTACAACCTCACTTGCCACTGTGCGTTGTTTATCGTTGCTTAAACTTAACATAGATCGCGCATGGCCCATTTCTATATCACCATGTTCTAATAGCTTTTTAACCTCTTCGTCTAATGATATCAAACGTAATAAGTTGGTTACGGTTGTTCTCGATTTACCGACTGCTTCAGCGACTTGCTGATGCGTTAATTCAAATTCGTCTTGTAATCGCTTTAATGCAACAGCTTCTTCTAACGGATTGAGATCTTCACGTTGAATATTTTCAATCAGTGCCATAGCAATGGCAGCTTCGTCAGGAACGTGACGTATAACAGCGGGTATTTGATCAAGACCCGCTAATTGACTCGCCCGCCAACGACGCTCACCCGCAATGATTTCATACTTATCGCTTGAAATGGGACGAATAATAATAGGCTGTATTACGCCCTGAGTCCTTATTGAGGCAGCTAACTCTTCTAAGGCTTCTTGATTTATGTCTCGACGAGGTTGATATTTGCCTCGTTGAATCAATTCGATAGGCACGTACTTAAGTTGTTCATTTCTATCTAAGTCAGGTGATTGTACCTGGTCAATAGCATCTTTCACTGTTGGCGTTTGCTCGCTATTATCCTGAACGTTTACATTTCCCGCGTCTAACAATGCACCTAAACCACGCCCAAGGCCTTTTCTTCGTGTCGCCATAGTTTTTGTTACCATAAAAATGATGTTAAATATGCATTATTAAATACCGAGCGGGTATTTACCTTTGTTTTTTGAGTTTACTTTTTTCACTGCGGCGGACAAATTCGCCTGCTAACGCCAAATAAGCTACTGCACCTTTTGATTGACGATCGTATGCTAGTGCTGGCTGACCAAAGCTTGGGGCTTCAGCTAAGCGTACATTTCGCGGTATACACACTTGGTAGAGTTTATCGCCAAAATACTCTTTTAATTGATCCGACACATCGTTAGTTAATGTACTACGAGGGTCGTACATGGTGCGTACAATTCCCTCCACTGATAGCTGGGGATTCAGTTGCTGTTTAATTTGATCAATAGTTCTCATTAACGCTGAAATACCTTCTAAAGAATAGTACTCACACTGCATAGGGATGATTACCCCGTCACAAGCGACTAACGCATTCAATGTCAACATATTCAAAGAAGGAGGGCAATCGATTAAAATATAATCATATTGCTCTTTAACTACTTCAATTGCGTTGCGTAGACGAAATTGCTTTTCTGGCAGTTCTAATAACTGCACCTCTGCAGCGGTTAAATCTTCGTTCGCGGCCACTACAGAAAATTTTCCACTGGGTGAAGGTTGTTTTACTTCGTTAATTCCGAGATCTTCTATCAGCACGTCGTATATCGATAAGGTGACATCACTTTTATTAACACCACTTCCCATCGTTGCGTTGCCTTGTGGGTCAATATCAATCAGTAAAACACGCTTTTTAATAGCCACTAACGATGCCGCTAGATTCACACAAGTGGTTGTTTTACCCACACCACCTTTTTGATTTGCAATTGCATATATTTTATTCACTACTGCCTCCCTGTTTTGGCGACTAATGTACTCGCAGCTATTGCTTAGATGTTTCTTACCGTTTTTATATGTTGATATTATCTGCCTGCAATCAAGATGATATATTTTTATATAATTGGATTGAGCACTAATAAATGTCTTTCACCATCAATATCTGGAACTTCCAATGGATAAAAATCTTCGAGAATAGCGTGTTTTTCACAATCCCTCAATTCATTTTCTGGGTATACTCCCTTCATCGCCCACAATCGTCCTTCTCGGTGTAATAAATGCTTGGTTCCCATCACCATATCGTACAAGCTTGCAAAAGCTCGACTGACGACAATATCAAACAATGCGCTAGGCTCATAAGTTTCCACACGCGTATTCTCTATCACCACGTTGTTCAGCGCTAACTGTGTTTTTACCTGGAACAAGAATCGGGTCTTTTTCCCATTACTATCCAACAGCACAGTATCTATACCAGGAAAAACAATCGCTAAGGGTATACCTGGTAAACCTCCTCCAGTACCCACGTCGATTATTCTTTTTATTTTTAATGATGGACGTTCGCTAGATATTTTTATTGCTCTTTCTAAATAAGGAACTAAAATTAAACTATCCAGTAAGTGTTTCTCTACCATGGCGAAAGGATCACGAACCGCCGATAAGTTATAGGTTTTATTCCATTTAACAAAAGCACCGAGGTATGTAATTAGCAGTATAATTTTTTTATCATCTAATGCTATCTGCATCTTCGTTAATCCATCACGAAGTATTTTTTCACATTTTTTTTCGTCTATCACGGGTTATTCTTTTCTAAGTTAAGTGAATGCCGTTTTATCTAAATGACTTGGCGTGTAAATAGGTTGCAGCTTACATATTCTATGATGTTTTTATTGATTTTATTTTCCGCAGTAGTCCACGTTTTTTCAAGTACACCAGCAACAGTGAAACGGCCGCTGGTGTAATCCCCTGTATTCGAGAGGCACGCCCTAAATTTTGTGGTCGCATTTCTATTAGTTTTTGCTTCGCTTCGTTTGACAAACCTTCAACGGTTGAATAATCAAAGTCTATTGGAAGAGGAGTTTCTTCGTGTTGTATTAAACGCTTCACCTCTTCTTCCTGGCGCTGAATATACCCTGCATATTTCGCACTAATCTCTATTTGTTCTGCGACTTGCGCCGGCACGGTGTCTTCTTGTGAAAATAAGGGTGCTATATCGTTATATTTTAATTCTGGACGTTTTAATAAATCCATTAAATTATATTCACGGGTTAACGGTGTTTGTATTTTTTCAACCAAGGCATCTGCCTGTTTGCTATTAGCTTGCACCCATGTTGTGTTTAAACGTTGCTCTTCTTTAAGAATTGCCTCTTTTTTTTCATTAAATGCTTGCCAACGTACGTCGTCAATTAACCCTAGTTCGCGGGCTTTTTCCGTTAACCTTAAGTCGGCATTGTCTTCTCTTAATAATAAACGGTGTTCTGCTCGGCTGGTAAACATTCGGTAGGGTTCTTGTGTTCCCATAGTAATTAAGTCATCAACCATTACACCTATATAAGCTTGATCTCGACGAGGACACCATGACTCTTTTTCCTGTGAACGTAGGCCCGCATTTAAGCCGGCTAACAAGCCTTGTGCAGCAGCTTCTTCATAACCCGTTGTGCCATTTATTTGTCCGGCAAAAAACAATCCATTAATACAACGAGTTTCTAAACTAGACTGTAAATCTTGCGGATTAAAAAAGTCATACTCAATCGCATAGCCCGGGCGCATAATATGTGCGTTTTCAAAGCCATTAATGGAGCGTACTAATGCTAGCTGCACATCAAAAGACAGGCTGGTCGAGATACCATTGGGATAAAGTTCGTGGGTATATAAACCTTCGGGTTCAATAAAAATTTGATGGCTGTCTTTATCCGCAAAGCGACTAACCTTATCTTCTATCGACGGACAGTACCTAGGGCCAATACCTTCAATAACACCCGTATACATCGGTGAACGATCCATACCTGCACGAATAATATCGTGGGTTTGTTGATTGGTGTAGGTAATCCAACAGCACACTTGTTTAGGATGATCTTCGACTTTGCCCATATAGGACATTACCGGTAATGGTGTATCTCCCCACTGTTCTTGCAGCTGGCTAAAATCTACTGATTTTGCATCTATACGGGGTGGGGTGCCGGTTTTTAAACGGTCTACTCGTAACGGGAATTCTCGTAAACGATCGGCTAATGCAATAGATGGTGGGTCTCCCGCTCGACCTCCAGAATGATTTTCTAAACCAATATGAATTTTCCCACCCAGAAACGTACCAGCAGTTAATACTACCGAAGATGCATAAAATTTGAGGCCCATCTGAGTAACGACGCCCTTTACCTTATCACCTTCAACAATTAAATCATCGACTGATTGCTGGAATATTTGTAAATTTTCTTGGTTTTCTAAAATTTCTCTAATGGCTGCTTTATACAGTACTCTATCTGCTTGTGCCCGTGTAGCGCGTACTGCAGGTCCCTTACGGGAATTTAATACTCTAAATTGAATCCCCCCCTTATCGGTTGCCTTTGCCATAGCGCCGCCCATAGCATCAATTTCTTTCACTAAATGGCTTTTGCCGATCCCCCCAATCGCTGGGTTACATGACATCTGCCCTAATGTTTCGATATTATGGGAAAGTAAGAGAGTAGAGCAACCCATACGAGCAGCCGCCAAACAAGCCTCTGTGCCTGCATGACCACCGCCAATAACGATTACATCGTAATGATGAGGAAAATTCATAGTTATTAAATGTGTCTGAATGGGTATTTTAACGCCGTCATTGATAACCAATGTGGGTATAGGCGGTAGAGCGTTATGTGAAACAAAAGATGTTATTTAAAGGATAATTTAATTGCCAACACATTATAAGGATTTATTGTTGATTGAGCAAAAGGTGTTCTACGAATAAAGCGCTTATTTAATAAAAATTTTTCAAACACGGTAATGTTAATTAGAGATGTTTACAGAAGGTACTATTCACTCTAATTTTCATATAGTTTATTATAGATGTAATAACTACTTAACCTTTTTTCTGTTGAAAACTCAATATTTAGCTTAAAAATCAATAACTTATAAGCAGTATAAGTGCACATAAAAAACGTCAATATGTTGATCAATAGCTGATTATATTAGGGTTATAAGTCTGAATAACTTTCTCTTTTTTAAACCTAAAGTCTCGTCACTTAAGTTATCCCATCTTAACCAAAGAATATTCACACTTTCCTCCTTTTTTATATACAGGAGAATTTATCGAACTATCAAAACCCACAATTTGTTTGTATATCAAGGTTTTACCGTTGAAACCTGTGAATAGTTGTTAATAAGTTATTATTAGTGGCTAAGTAGCTTTAAATTTTGTGGATAAAAAGGTATTTTTTGTGGATAACATTTTTTAATGCCCATGTATACGCTTCTCCTTCTACTATTATCTTCGATACAGATAACATAGTGAAATTAATCGTTAATTACAATGATGTTTGATAGGCGATAAAAGGCAAGGAAAGAGCATTATTGAGGAGTTTTATTATTTACCAATGCAGAAACTAGAAAAGATTTTGCCTAACAGATCATCTGCACTTACATCCCCGGTGATCTCTCCTAGATGTTGCTGTGATAGTCGTAAATCTTCGGCTAATAGTTCACCTGCCCCATGTTTTAACTGTTGTGTACCATGAATTAAGGCATCTTCAGCACGGGATAATGCGTCTAAGTGGCGGCGTCTAGCGGTAAACCCGCCTTCACCTGTATTACTGTATCCCATTACCGTTTTTAAGTGTTCTATTAGTAGGTCAATACCTTGCCCTGTTTTGGCAGACAAATAAATAATAGGGATATTGTTATACTGTGTAAAATGAGGGTCTGTGCCGACTTGATCAATCTTATTACCAATAACTGATATTCTTGAATAATCGATATTTTTATTATTGTTTTCGGAGATAAACTGCTCTATGTCCAAGTGGATATCTCTATCATTTGATGCATCGATTAGGAGTAGTAATCTATCGGCCTGTTGTATTTCATTCCATGCACGCTCAATACCGATTAGCTCAACAATGTCATCACTTTGACGTAAGCCAGCAGTATCAATAATGTGTAACGGCATCCCATCTAGGTGGATATGTTCACGTAATACATCTCTAGTCGTACCGGCGATAGCAGTAACAATAGCCGTTTCTTTTCCTGCCAAAGCATTCAACAGACTTGATTTACCGGCATTGGGTTTTCCCGCAATGACTACTTTCATACCCTCGCGTATTAATACACCCTGTTTGGCTTGAATAAAAACATCGTTTAGTTGTTGCTTCACCCTATTTAATTGTTGGCTGATATGTGTGTCTTGGAGAAAATCTATTTCCTCTTCGGGAAAATCAATTGCAGCTTCAACATACATACGTAGATGTGTCAGCTGTTTTACTAAATCATGTATTTTGCTAGAAAAGGCGCCTTGTAAACTATTGAGAGCATTGCGCATAGCTTGTTCTGAGTTAGCGTCAATTAAATCAGCAATTGCTTCTGCCTGAGTTAGATCCATTTTATCATTTAAAAACGCACGCTCAGAAAACTCACCAGGTTGAGCTAGGCGTATGGCGTAACGGGTGAGAATACGTAGCAATTGGTCAAGAACAACTGGGCCACCATGGCAATGAAGTTCAACTACGTCTTCACCGGTAAAGGAGTGTGGTTTAGGAAAGAATATACTGATTCCTTGGTCGATAATAATTTGTTGACTAGGATCAATAAAGTCGCCGTAATGGGCGTAGCGTGGGATAAGGCATCGTTGGCTTATCTTTTCACCTATGGCTAAGGCGTTATCACCAGAAATGCGAATAATGCCGATACCACCACGCCCTGGCGCGGTAGCAATGGCAGCAATAGTGTCAGTGTTACCGGTATAGTTTTCATTTCCTTCATCTGTATTGGACAAAAATTTAGTCCTCGGCTTCGATCCTACGAGTAATAATATACTGTTGGATGATAGATAATGTGTTGTTTGTGACCCAATAAACCACTAGACCCGCAGGGAACCACAAAAACATAAAGGTAAATGCAACAGGCATCCATTGCATTATTTTTGCTTGCATAGGGTCGGGTGGTGTCGGGTTCAGTCTTTGTTGAATGAACATAGTCACACCCATAATAAGAGGGAAGACAAAGTAGGGATCTTTAACCGATAGATCAGTAATCCATAGTGCAAAAGGTGCATGGCGTAATTCGACACTCTCCATCAATACCCAATATAAAGAAATAAACACCGGCATTTGAATTAATATAGGTAAGCAGCCCCCCATTGGATTCACTTTTTCGGTCTTGTACATTTTCATCATTTCTTGGGACATCTTTTGTTTGTCATCACCAAAACGTTCTTTTAAAAGCTTCATCTTAGGCGACAACTTACGCATTCTTGCCATTGAACGGTAGCTCACAGCAGAAGGGTAGAAAAAGATAATCTTAATAAATAATGTTAGCACAATGATTGACCAACCCCAGTTTCCGACCACATCATGAATCATAATGAGTAGATGGAAAATTGGTTTAGCAATCCACCATAAAAAACCGAAATCGATGGTGAGATCAAGATAAGGTGAAATAGCTTCCAGACGATCAATATCTTTGGGGCCTACGTAAAAGTCAGCTGATAATGTACCTCTTTTTCCCGCACTCACTATTGTTGCAGGTGAAGTAAAACCTAATAGGTAAATATCCTTACCGTTTAATTTCCGTAACGAGTAACTATTGTTAGTGCCGCTATTAGGAATCCAAGCACTAACGAAGTAGTGTTGAATCATTGCAACCCACCCACCAGTGGTTGTAAATGACTCTTTATTGTCAGCCAAATCGTCAAAACTAATTTTCTTATAATTATCATCAGGTGTGCTGGTAGCAGCACCTAAATATGGGTTTACACCAATACCCGAATCAGCAGTAGCAATAGGTTGATGACGGTCGCGTTTTATTTGTCCGTACAAATTACCTTGCCAATCATTTGCGGTTTGGTTATTAATCTCATAACTGACATTAATAAGGTAGTCATTTCGAGTAAACGTGAAGGTTTTGATAATTATCACGCCATCTTGATCGTAACGGAGATCGACGCGTAACGTATCTTCGCCTTCTTCTAATGCATATTCGTTACTAACAGATATAAAGGTGGGTCGACCATCAGCAGTATCGGTCGCATTAACGCCTACAATACCGCTCTGAGCGACGTAAATTTTATCTGCCGTTCGATTGAGAAGAATATATGATTCTTCTCCGCCTAAGCGCACTTTATGCTTCACTAAAGCCGTTTGAACTATATCACCGCCCAGTTTGTCAATTTGGATATCAAATGAATCTGTTTTCACGCGGATTAGACGATCATTCGTGTTAATGACTGTGTTGCTTGTAGGCACACTATTGAGTGTATTCTGCTGAGGAATTAAAGGGATTTCTGACCCATCAGTATTGTGTAAAGTCGTGCTAACGGAAGCTGGAATACTACTGTCGGTTGTCGACGTTACGACCTGACTAGTTTGTTGATCTGCAGCGAGTTGTTGTTCCTTAGTATACTCACTCCATTCAAATATCAGTAAAAAGCCTAAGACAAAAATTGCTGATAAGTAAGCGCTGCGTTGCCAATCCATCTTCATGTTGTACGTCTTCTTTTGTGGTGTATTAATAGGTGTATTAATGAGTCTTTGAAATAATCTAATTAATAAGTGATTAATCTTGCGCATGGTTATCATCGGGCACTAAGTCTACGCCACCTTCGTGCCAAGGGTGGCATTTTCCTAGGCGCTTTATACTGAGCAAACTTCCCTTAATCAAACCAAAGCGTTGATATGCGGTTTGGGCATATTTTGAGCAACTTGGGTAAAACCGACATCGCGGCCCGATTAACGGGCTAATGATATACTGGTAGATTGTTATTAGCCCTAATATTGGCCATGTTAAACAACGATTTATAGTCGATAAGATTGTGCTTTTTTTTGAACTCGCAACCATTGTTTGTCTACCGTCGATCGTATTTTTGCGCTTTCCATCTCTCCCAGGCCTCTTCGGGCAAGCACTATAGCATCTATTCCTTGTTTTTGGCGTGACAGGTCGCGAAAACTTTCTCTTATAACACGCTTAATTCGGTTGCGATGTACCGCTAAACGGACATTTTTTTTAGCAATAACTAAGCCAAGCCGATCGTATTGTAAGTTATTGGGTTTTGCTAGAATTAGACAGTGTTGATGTGATGCACGAAAGGGCGGGTCAGAAAAAACATTACTAAAGTCTGCTGCATTGAGGAGCCGTTGGTGTCGACGAAAAACAGACAAAATGATTTCTCCAGAGGGTGTGAAATCAGGTGATCGACATTTTTTGATTCACTACCTAATATACTTGCTATTTATTAGTGGATAATGCTGTGCGACTAAAAACTAGCTTAATTGAAAAGAGCCGCCCAATTGAATGGAAGTCTTCTATTTCAATGCGCTGGTTATTGACATTGCTGTAAAAAAATAACAAGCAAAAAAATGCCACAAGTTGATAAAGAGTAATAGAAATTAATGACTCTTATTTACAACTACGGGCATCGTTAACTTGCTACTTCAACCTACTGTTAAGTAGGCGATAAGCTGTTTATGCAGATAGAACTTTACGGCCTTTGGCTCGACGTCGAGAAATTATTTGACGGCCGCTTTTAGTTGCCATTCTGGCACGGAAACCGTGAGAGCGCTTGCGTTTAATGACGCTAGGTTGGAATGTTCTTTTCATGGTAATAGCCTTAGTTCTGTCAGGGGGCTCACCTATCCAACGCTTGCGAAGTAACAACAAACAAGGAAAGCGAACCAGCTAAAAATCGAGCGCGAATTCTAATGAATTAAATCAATAAATGCAATCATTAAAACAAAAGTGGGTTGAGTAGATATAGATTTTAGAATGATAACCTGTTTCTTCTTCAACGGCTGTACTCGTAAGGGTTTTAAGGATGAGGAGGTATTAAAATAGACAGTAAGTTAACTGCTTAAGAACATGTTATACACATACTTATACATTACGATTAAATATTTATATATTCTGTACACAGTTTTTTATCTTTGCAAAATACTTTTTTGGTGTTTAAGTTACTGATTTAATTATTTTTTTTATTTTAATGCTAGATATCTTCAAATTATTGTTTTTTTTGTGGATAACTCTAGTGATTTCACATTGACGAGAGTAGAATGTTTTTCCAGCTTCTATTCTGAATACGAAATAAGGTGTTTGGTGAACAACACAACGTTATTTCGGTAGGATGTTTGTTCCAACTTTTTACGATTGTACTATTCATCGATATTGGTTGTCATGCTTCACCGATATTGTAGGCTGCTGCGTCGCACTGATCCGTCAGACAACGCAAGCGTCGCCT
>Ga0307488_10004200_pt1 | contig 12036 bp, 3 predicted proteins | sample SB02metaG_FD_202248 | JGI IMG/M metagenome (GOLD analysis project Ga0307488, IMG submission 202248) | Sea-ice brine microbial communities from Beaufort Sea near Barrow, Alaska, United States - SB 0.2 | ecosystem: Environmental > Aquatic > Marine > Coastal | place: USA: Alaska | collected 2017-05-06
GGTTCCTGACTTTGTTGCGATAATAAAGTCATCAGTCCCGTAGACAAGGTCAGACGTTCTCACTGCCCCAATGCTTACGTTCGTGTAAGTGTTGCCATATCCTAAACCGATTTGCGACCTGTTACCTACAGCGGGTGCGCCCGTATATTGAGCGACTATTACGCCTGTCTGTGAGCGCAGACCTAAGCTAGTATCAACTCCAACATCAATATCTAAATTGCCCTGTGGAACCACCCCGATTCCCACGTTGCCTGCATTATCAATCGTCATAGCAGTCGTCCAAGTGACTGCTGTATCTGCTGTGCCTGATGGGGCTACGTTGAATGTATGAGTGCCGTTATTTTGCCAGTATTGAGACGCTTCATCGGTAGAAAGATATGATTGGACGTTGCTCGCGTTTGTGTAGGTGTTGGCTTGCAGAAATACCCGCGACTCGTTTGTGGTGCTAGCTGCTAGTGAACCGCCAGACCCAATCTGTAATACGTCGTAGCTTGAATGCCAAACACTAGGAACCACCCCGATTCCCACGTTCCCGCTGGAATCGATGCGGAGGCGTTCTGTGCTGTTTGTAATAAAAGCAACTACATTTGTTGTTGGTAGTGAAAATCCATCAACACCAGAAGCACCCATTTGAATTGACGGAATAGTTGTATTACCTCCGTCACGAATACGCACTTTTCCAGTTGTGTCTAACGATTGTGCTGGCGAACTCGTCCCGATTCCCACGTTGCCTGCTGAGTCTATAACTAAGTGATTTACTGACGACAGCGCAGAAGCATTGTTGATTTTGAATAATTGTTCAGAATCATCTAAACCGATATAAGCACCGCCGCTGTCAGGAGCATCGAATTTAATAAAAGCATCCTGTGTGGTACCGCTTGTTGCTTTTATATCTATACTTGCATCTGTTGCGCTAGAAACTGTCAAAGTGGCAGTAGGCGTAGTCGTGCCAAGCCCAAGCCGCTCCGCCGAAGCGTCCCAGAACAACTTTGGCGTTGTGCCCGTGTCTTCGTAACCTAAATTAATGTCTCCGTTGGCGTTTATGCGTAAAAATGTTCCAGTAACAGAATCAAGGTCAGACAGAGCGTTAAGGATGAGGTCTCCACCATTTAGTCTAAACTGATAGTTCTGGTCTACTGTATCTGTTTCAAAAAACTGTAACTTTGCTTGTGAGCCTTCAATCTTTGCGGTTGTAACGCCTGTGGTGCTAACAGTAAGCCCATCCGCCGTGACCGTACCCGTGACATCAAGATTGCCGGTCATTGTGTCGCCATCAATATTTACATATCGTGCGTCACTAGCGGTTTGGTCGTCATAGATAACCAGTGCACCAGAAATCTGTGTGTTAGTTTCTGATTTTGTATAAACTTCCGATTTGGTGTAGTAAGCATCGTTAGTCAACAACTCATATATCTGAACATCAACCAGAGCATCTACAGGAACATTGTATGTGAAGTTTACTGAGTTACCCGAAGTGGCAACATAATCGTTTGTAGCACCCTCATATTGTTTGATACCATTGACAAACACCTCAACAGATGTCGCATTATCAACAACATAAATCAATACTGGATTTGCTGTACCATTACCTTGAGTGATTGCGGTACCTGTTCCTGCTCCAATACCGGTAGCAGTAAAGACGGTATCAACGGCACTATCCGCAGCACCGACCAATACATAGTTGGTGCTTCCTGCAGTTACGATCTTATATTCCTTACCGACAACAAAACTCCCGGCAGTAACAGTTCCGTCAGCATCAGCCACGAATGTTTCTGCGTCTGCTCCTGTCGTAGCACCGAATCCGATAAAGTCTGTTGTTCCGCCAGCCAAAATAGTATAAGATTTACCAATAACGATTTGAGAATATGCTACAACTTCTTCCGACTCACCCGAAATAATATTCGTTTCTGTGGCCGCCGTGTAAAGATATTTCTGAAATGTTGCGTTGGCATCCGTAACAGCACCGCCACCACCACCACCACCCGAAGATGGGTTAGCATCAACAAATTCGGCACCAGTGTATACTTTCATTTTAGTATTCAAGGCATCAAAGTAGAAAGATCCTTGTAGTGGTGTGCCAGAATAAGTACCATCCGCACGATACTGAACGGTTGCGTCTGCGGTTGTTCCACCCAAACTACCACCCAATGTGGTAGCAGAATCTAATGCTGTCTGGTCGATATAGTTGTTCGTAGTCAGATATGAACCGACTCTTCCATCTGTGTAGTAAAGCCTAGAACCTTCTTGCAAGTCACTTGTAGAGTTTGCTGCTAGACTAACTTTAACATTTGTGTTGGATGAGTTTTTAAATTCGAAATCACCGCTGGAATCGTTGTATTGTAACTTACCATCACCAATGTAGATGGTGTTGCCACTAAGATACAAGTCTTTCCATCGTGCCGCAGCAGATCCAATGTCATATGTAATATTAGCGGAGGGTATGATATCACCCGTTACGGTTGACCCTAATGTCAAACCACCAGTAACCGTCAATGCACTAGGTGTTACTAAATCACCCTTAAGATGTATGCTTTCAATCGTATTAGATACTGGAACATTCACTTCAGTTTGAGTGAATGTCATAACCTCGATTGTGCTATTGATTGGTGGTGCAACGCCAAATGTGAGGGTATATTCCGAAACCGAGTATGAGTTTTTCTGCTGATAAACACCATCAATAAACACCTGAGAGTTTTTCTCATTAATAGGTGGTATGGAAAGTGTATAATTAACTTCAGCCCCGTCACCAGCAAATGTGTCTTGGTTTAGGTTAGAACCAGATACACCAGCAGCAACAGTATAAACAACAATACTTCTATCAAGAACTGGGGCTTCACTTAAAATTAGTGTAGTAATACCGTTAGTAGTTGATATGCTGTAAGAACTTTGGTTTTGGAATACGCCATCAATGAAGACCATAAGGTTGTCTTCAAATTCAGTCGCTTGTGATAACACGAAATTAGTTGTTGAATCGTCACCAGTATAAGTGTTTGTGGTGAATGTGTTTGTACCACCACCACCGATTGCACCCCAAGATGATGTGTAACCTTCGAACTGACTTAAACTTGTGTTATACCGGAAAAAACCTGATGCTGGTGCTCCAGGCCGTTCGCCCGTAGTACCTACAGGAATACTAATAGCATCAGTTGCAGAACCAACATCGAATGATACATTTGGAGATATTGTCAATACACCAACGCGATTGGTTGTAGAATCTACATGTAATGTGTTTGTGTCTACCGTAAAATCGTTAGTGACTGTACCTGTGTCTGCGGCTAGTGTGTCTACATTAGCAACACCATTGATGTATATGTCTTTCCACTGTTTTGTGTTAGACCCTAGATCAAAAGCATCATCAGTATTTGGAATGATGTTAGAATTGATTTCTGCTTGAAGATCAATGCTATCTGTATCGGCATTACCAAACGTCAAGTTACCAGAGATCGTGGCATTACCGGTTATAAACAAATTACCATCAACAGTAAGATCTTGTGTAATGTTAACATTACTGGTGGGGAAAGAAACAATCCCTACCCCGTTTGCTGAAATTACTAAATTGCCATCGGTATCCGTTGGGATAGAAATTGTATTTCCGTCCATCCGCAAGTTATCAACATTGAATTGCCCCGTGACACCCAGTACACCAATTTGATTCGTGTTGCCGGTATGACCAACCAATCCGGTAATAGTGACACCCTGTAAATCAGTATTACCAACAACAGTCAAATCCCCAGATTCACCTGCGGCAACGCTCGTCAGGATAGACCCAACAGTGATCGTTGCATCCCCATCCCCAAACTTATTCAGTTCAGTGACTAGTGTATTGGTTGTAATCCTGAATTCATCAAACGTATTTGATAATTGGACGGCCGATATAGATAGTGATGATGCCATTTGCTATTCCGTTTTTATTTGCGCAAAAGTTGCTGTATAAGTTCTCGAATTTCTGAAAGATCAGTTCGGAAGTTTTCTATCTCCGCTTTCATACTAACCATTTCATTGTTCTGTGAAATCATTTTTTGTTTTTTGATTTTATATCTCAAAAGAGAATCTAAATCAGTATTTAGTAACGCTTTCGAATGGACGCTCCTTTCGGTGAATCCATACGCTTTCTCGTCCAGTTCAACTTTATCTATCATGCTAATGCAATCGCTCTTAAGTTTTTAATGCGAGGGGCATATCCAAGGTTACTCGACAAGAACACAACCTTAACCGCAAAGTACTTGAAACCACTATACGATCTGGAATCCGGAGTAGTGTACCCAACTACATTATTTAGCACCTCAAATATCTCAACGCCACCTAATGCTGTAGTAAAAGTTGCGTCTAATGTAAGTTCTGTATTACTGACTACATTGGAAATAACACCCGTAATCCTATCAGGCCCCAACGCTACAGTATCACCAATTCGCAATTGTTCTGTGAATCTTGTGCCGGTACCAGTGACCGTTGCGTTAGCACCAGTAGTCACGACTGTACCATACAAGATCTGCGAACCACCAGTTAAGTTTGCAGTAGGAATATTATATTTCTCTTCACTATAATTTTTAATGTCTTGGGAAATAGCAGGCGTTCCGGATAAAGTCATCTCACGATAGAATTTATCGTCAAACGAATCTGTATCACTTTCGTTCATAATTCTGTAATACACTTTAACATTAGTGCCAGCAGGTCGATTAACATCAACATACACTTGCAGATCAGAGGCCTCAAATCCATCGTTCAAATCAACCCGCCGAGAGATATATCGACTATTTGATGTATGTGGCAACAGCGGTGCTTCTTCTACTGCAACATAAGCAAGAGAGTCTGTGTGAGTTGATCCGAAAGAATTAACTGTGACTAAATTTGTATCATCGGTGATAACAGAAACTTGTCGCAGTTCATCACCAATCTTAATATACTGACCAGCCACAACATCTGTAGTGAATGTCGTGGCAACACCAACTACCGATGTAGAACTCGCACTTACAGAAACAGTACCCGCAATTGCTGTCTGCACCGAATTGTTAATATAAAAATCTTCCAAGATAACATTGGTTCTCTCTAAGTCAATATAAGGAGAAATGTATTTGTTATCGGTGCTTAGTGTAGCCTTAGTTTTGAAAGATGACGTTGTGGTGTTATTGATCTGATACTGCTTGGTCAACTCAATCCTTTCCAGATTCTTGATAGACAGATATCCAGTCGCCTCAAGATTTTGGTCGTAAAGATTAGTTGCAAAATCAATGCTAGTATCCGATAAGGTCAGATTCTCGATGTTAGTAGTAAACCTTGAATAATCTACGTCAGCACCAATCTTTGTGTTATCAAAATATACTACACCATTGGTGGTAGTCGAGAACTCCGCGATGTTGAGTTTGAATTTCAAATCTTGCCCTTGACGAACACTCCAATTCAACCCACTAGATGTTACGAATAATAGTCCAGCAGCAGGTTGCTTGTCAATTCTAACATCAACAGAAGCATCTGTAATATCAATTTCGCCCAATATACCAGACCAAATCTGAAACCCATTTGAGTTTCCGTCAGGTTTTACTGTGAAACAATATTCGTTGCCAGGCAACAAGTAGATTGGATTCTTGAATGTGAAAGTTGTTGCTGTCGCAGAACTTGCAGATACTCCGATAGAAGCATTTTCTACCCGAGAAATCTCATTACCAATAATCTTTCGTGTTGGAAATCCATTCTGCATTTCACGAATTTCTACAACAACACCCAGATTTGTATCGGTTGATTTTGCACTAAAGAACAGATCAATAGATGTTAAGAAAACGCCTCGTGTGTAAGTAGATTCGTCAATATAAAAACTCTGCGCAAGAGGATCAAATCGTTTGTATGATGTTGAGGTATAGTTAGTAGATGTTGTAGAAACACGACTAACCCGCTGGACATAATTCGCTTCATCCACTGCAACCGCAAAGGGTCGAGTATTGATCGAAGTTTCACTCTTGGTGATCGACAATCCTGTTGAACCTACAGAGTATTTGGCAACTGTTGTAGCAAAAGAATCGCGGTTCGTAGCATCGTCAGTAAGTTTCAATTCACGATAACCAACATAAAAAGTATTTGTTGGAATACGGAATACACCGTAAACTTTACCCGCCGCGGCTCGCATACTACCGACTGTTCCTGCTGTCCAAGATGCATCAGCGACCAACAAACCATCGTTGTCGATCAAACTATTAAGATCTTGTAAAGTACCGGTGTTTAAAGTAATCTGAGTACAATTAGCAGTGACATCAATTCCATCAAAGAATGCGTACAACTTAGAACCCGACTTGAGCCCTGTTGCCTCGAACACGAAATCTCGGGTTCTCATAGTATGAGAGATTGCGATATCATGCACTCGGTCAACCGCAGTATTCAACTCAGACGATGCGATGTCAATGACAGTACCTTCGATTTGTGCTTTGCCAGTTTGCGTCGATGTGGTTCTTAAGATGTCATAGTTTTCGTCAGATGTTTTGAATGACTTGCTAGGAGCGCCAACCCAATGCCTAATGACAGGGCTAACTTCTGTGTTCCACGCATCTGACATTGATTTCCAGTTGTCAGACTCACCAGTTAAATCACCGACTAAATCTGTGGTAACGGATCTAGTTGTTTGCAACCAGTTGTCTGTCGCCGGAACTACCGACAAATCACCGACCCAACTGTATGCAAGTTCTTGTGCTAAATTGATAGCAGCAGAAGCATAAGGTTGATCGGCAAATATTGTTGGTGTATAATTCAACATCAACATATTACCGGAAGTTTTAGTTGTTCCGGTGGATGTTGTCGAATTATATTTTAATTTTACTTGATTGTCGTTTGTGTAGTATGCAGTAGCATATTTACCGGAACGATCAATGGCAGATTTGTATTCGGGTAAAGAAACATCAGCCACCGAGTGCCCGGTGAATGCGTCAGCCAAGATACCATTCTTAAACCTATCAATACCATCACTATCAACAATAACTTTGTCACGAGATTCTTTCTCTAACAAGTTTAATGCGGTGTAGTATTCCAAGTTATTAATTCTTTCTTGGAGTTTACCAATATCCTTCATCGTGAATCTTCGGTTCTTAACCGGAGTGATAGAAACATTCTTGGGCAATGAAGGATACGCAGGAATATTAAGTTCTGCTAAGTCAATTGTATCCGGAATGCTTGGAGGCGTTGTAGGATTTGGGTAACCCGGCGAACCATCAACCACACCCAATTCACCTTTATAGTTCATATAAAGTTTCGCTTTCCTTCCCTTATAATACTGAAGGTCTGCTTGGAAATCCGAATTTGGAACAGGGAAATGTAAACCACCACCCGATGACGGCACAACAAAAGTTGTAGACTCGGTGGGATTAATTGTATTGTTTGCTGAGTTAGATTTGATGGGTCTAAAATCTAAGTTATTTCTTAGATTATAAGAGGCCGCATTTTTAGGGCTAACAAATGTTTGAATGTCAGTTGTAGAGATAGTTGTTCCAGTATTACCTGCGGCATCATCTACTGGATATGAATCAATAGAAAGATACCCAATACCCTGCGTAGTATCATGTTCAAACAAATCAAACACGGCCAGTAGGTGAGTAGTAGTGCTTGTTCCAACATTAGGGACGAGTTTAGCATTTTCGTATGAGTTATCTCGTTGCCCATTATCTAATGCATAATTGGATACAACATCGGTGGCATCATCAATCCTAAAGGCTGTACCTGTACCTGTACTTCCACCCGAAGAGGTGAAGGTTGTGCCTGGATTGCTGTCAACCGCACCGACTAATGTAAAGTCGGTATCTCCGGTAGATACGATAATGTATTGATGGGCAGCGACGGTTACATTTACAATTCCAGTAGCAGAAGACCAAATATTCTTTACTTTGAATATGTCAGAGTGCCCTAAACTATATGGACCGATTGTGCCATTTGGGTGTGAAGTATCAATAACAACTTGACGATCTCTTACGATATTCTTTTTAATTTCACGAGCATTGGCACGATCCATTGTTGCTATAAAGTTTACACTGACGGAAATTGATTCTTTCATATCAATTGATATAGCAGACGGAGTAGATACTGTCAGACTTCGTGAGGTTCCCCCTGTGCCGTTTCCATCCATACGGATAGGTAACCCAGCAGGAAACACTTTATATATAGAATAAGTATTATCAGCACCAGTATACGATGTATCCAATGTAATTTCCGTGGCACTAACGACCGTGGCAATTTTATAAATTCCCGCAGTTATTACCGCAGTACTATCGATAGCAACATAATCACCAGCAACAAAATCGGTATCGAAAGTGGTACCCGTAATGGTAGTTGTTCCATCAGTAACAACATTTCCGATAGCCGTTGTTAATGTTGTTGATTGTGGAACGATGGTGTAGTTGTTTTTCTTTTGTAGTGATGATAGAACACCAGTTCCGACAAAGGTTTCGTTCGATGATTCAGAACTAACCGTACCAGTACCAGAAGATAGACTTACCGCAAACTCTCGACGGAATCTAAATCCATTCTCTAATTGACCATTGATATCGCGTAATGTCTTGATGCTACCATATGGCAACGGAAATACCAATCTGTCATATGCTTGTTCTTCAATGTGCGCGTCACCGAATGAATCGAGAACAACATCAGCAACACAATCTGCGATACTAACATTATTTTGGTGTAAAGATCTAACTTCTTGGAATGTCTTGCCGACGTTCATATTTACCGCATAGATATACATATTGTATACTGCTGCTGCATCGCCAGGATTTCCACTAACATATTCGGTAGACTTAATTCTTGCGGTACCGATTTTAGTGCCTTTCAATACCAAACCATCTTGGGCAACACCATTAGCATTTGCAGTAAATGATGTGCCTATAACACTATCCGAAGCACCAAAATCTGCAACAAAATCTGTTGCTCCTACATTCAAAATAGTATATGTAGAACCACTCACAATATCTGCGGCAGAAGTTCCGATAAAGGTTTTTAACGTGGTCGCAGTTTGTGAGGTATCATATAAATCGATTTCTACACTATCTTCGAAGTTCCAAAACCCAAGGAATTCATTTGTTGGAATGAAACTACCAAGATTAATTTGCGTGTTAACTTGTTCTACTTCTTGAGAATCCAATCCCTTTGAAACAGAAACATTGGCCTTCGAGATAATCTCGTTGCGATATCCACCGACATAAGCAGTGAAAGGATCAATTTCCAACAACAACAAATCAGAATCACCACCTTGACCGATAGCATATCTACCATTGTTGGTTCCGGTGTTTAAGTGTTCTCTAACATTGATTTTTGGATCGGACAATGTATAGTCGCCAGATTCGTCGAAGGTTCGTTTTGCAATTGCATCTTCGATCTTACCTTCAATCTCAATCTCACGACGCTTTTTGATAATACCATTTTCAACTTCGATCATCGATACAAATTCGGTTTCTTCTGAAACTTCGTTGTACGCAACCTTAGTCAATAATGTATCAATCTTAAGCCGGTCAGAACCAGGCGCCTGAAAGTTTGGTGTGCCTTGAGCGTTGTCCAGCAGAGTAGAATCCGCAGCAGAATCAATAAAGGTTTTAGTTGGAACCAAACCTACCTTATAAGAAGGAACGTTTGAATACTTATCTAAAATGAGTGTCTGTGAGGTGTTCTTGACAAAGTGATCCGCAAGATACATGATACCATCACCGATAGTTGCTTTCGAACCTTTGGTATAAGTAACCTCAGTAGCAAGCCCAGCGTTGACAATATATTGTGTTGCGTTAGTAGTTTCTGCGGTAGCATACGTTCTTGAAGTATATACCCCAGCAAATAATTGCTCGCCGTCTTGGAATTTTGAAAATTCCCGATTATCTATAGGTGTTGTGTAATCATTTTCTAAACTGTTGTGAACAATTACTGGAGTGCCGGCTGTTGGGATTAAACTAAAATCCCCAGTAAGATCGTTTACCCATATATATTGATTACCACTTACAGGATCAATATCAAAATCTACCAATGTTCCAGAGACAGCCAATGTGCCTGCGCTTACATCGTAAAAATCAACTTGCCCACCGATCACCACACTACCAGTGATTAGAGTATCGGTGATGGCAATACTAACAGCACCGGCTGTTAAGTAGTTGATATAAAGAGTTTTGGGATCATTTCCATCCAAATCAGTAACAAGACCCACATAAGCCTTAATTCCAGTGGTTTCGCCAAAGACTTCCTGTTCCGCAAAAGTAGAAACAACAACGGCGCTCGCATTGAAATTATCTTGAAGTTTCACATAGTCAAGATTAAGATCGACAGATTGTTCACAACCCTGTACGATAGAACCCTGCTTGAAGAAAAAGTTCGCAAATCTTTCGATTTGTTTTTGTTGCAAACTTTGACCTTGAGTCAGTTCTCTAGCTTGAACCGCGCGGCCAGGTCTGTACAAAACCCTTGCGAACTTTTTGTCTTCATCATAATCATCAAAATATGGGCTAATATTTAAATTGATACCGCCTGGATTTGTCATCTTTCTTTCTCTTTTTTATAAAGTTTAAAACTCTACGATTAACTTGATGTCTTCAATCTGGTCTGTAGCGCGTGAAATCGGACTTCTATTTTCTATGTATAACACATCACCGGAGTGTGGTTGAAGCCCGGGCGTTACAACGCTGTCGATTGTTGCTCCGCCTGGAGTGGCATTATCACTATTAATAGTTGATGCACCAGCAAAAGCTGCAATCGACGGGTAAGGCATAGTCGTGTATAAAGATAAAGTACCAGCATCATATTCAACAACTGTTGCAGTACTAGTACCTACCGTGACAGTATCGTCAGGCGCAAATATTCCAGTAACACCAGTCAATACATATTTAAACGTTTGTCTGATATTAGTTGTAGTCTCAATATCCGTTGTCCCATATGTGTATGGATCGCGGACCAAACCAACTTTGCGGAAATCGTTTGCAACACTAATAGTACCATCTTCGGTTCCATCCAAACGAACGTTCAGCATTACAAACTTACCACCAAGTTCTTCTGGGGCGTCCGCACCGTGTCCGCCTTTGGGGCTGATAATGATTCGACATGTGGCTCCTGTGCCACCACCACCAGTAATGGTTGCTGTTGCTTGAGTATATCCGGTTCCTACAGTATCCATTACGATTTTAGTGATGAGGTTGGTATCTGTCGTGGCTGTTGCTGTGGCCCCAGTACCATCACCAGTGATCGTAACTGTTGGCGCGGTGCTGTAAGCAGATCCTGCGGCGGTTACGATAATTTGATGAATACCACCATCAATTGCATTAGTAGATACTGTAGTATCTGTTCTTACTGGCATAAATTCGTTCGTCAAGAATTTCAATGCGTCAGCAGTAGATACTGTGTACATATATTTCCAAACATACAAATCCGCAGTTTCGAATGGTGAATTTGAAGTGCCTGTGGGTTCTACAGTGGAACTGATAGCCCCATTATTCCAAAGACACTTGTATACATTATAATCAGCAGTCATTACATAAAAATTGTCATCAAGAATATCAGCATCTTGGTCGTCGTACTGATCATATACCACACCGGTTGCCCAGTTGTATCGATCAATTACTTGAACCACTTCAGTAGATTGAACACGTTTGGCTGCAATCATATCTTGCCAAGGGCTATATTCAATAGATGATGTGTCGTTTGTTGGTGTTGGTGGGTTGCTATCATCAACAAATCCAGACACGCCGCCAATGTAAAAATACATTTTAGTATCAGCAGCTTCGCTAAATGCTTCCAAAAATTGTTGTGCATTGTGAACACGAAACTTACTCGTCGCAATCGCAGGCATATGGTTTCTCCTAAATTAGTTACTATTCTTTATTTATAACAAGTATTCGCGTAATGCGGCAACTCCATTGTAAGTACCAGTTGGAGTTACATTAATTGTTAGTTGTGTTTGATTTGATATATCCGTTATAACAAATTTTTCGTCCCCAATAATGATATATTCACCTTCAGAGAATTCTCCAATAAAATCCGTTCCTATTCCATTTACAGCAGTTCCAGAAGTCGTTATCGTTCCGGCGATCGGCACAT
>Ga0307488_10004201_pt1 | contig 12035 bp, 1 predicted proteins | sample SB02metaG_FD_202248 | JGI IMG/M metagenome (GOLD analysis project Ga0307488, IMG submission 202248) | Sea-ice brine microbial communities from Beaufort Sea near Barrow, Alaska, United States - SB 0.2 | ecosystem: Environmental > Aquatic > Marine > Coastal | place: USA: Alaska | collected 2017-05-06
TCTCTATATTCACATTGTCCTTTAGTTAATTGAAACTCGTTACACATTTGTTCTCCATCGGTTTGTTCTCCGTGTGGATCCCCTATACTAGAGCACGCTCTACACTGCCCAATATTATTTTCCGTTTCAGTCAGTCCATCCCAAAAACAATTTTTCATTGAGTTACACGTATTTAGGTGTTTAATATCCATACATCTGACACACCCTACCTTATCAACCAACGGATTACCGTCGTCGTCTGTTAATTTATTTAGAGAACACGATTGACTTACACTATCCCATTCGCATCCATCTAGATGCATTTTATTACACTCGTCTATTTCACCGATTACATCACACATATCGACGATAGATCCCCACCCACAACTAGAATAATCGTTTTTAATATCACTCCCGAAACAAGTAGTTTCATCGGTGTATAACCCACAACTAACGCACGCTGTGCTAGTTTGTTCGTAATTACACGATCCCCTGGGATTACCAGTACATGCCGCGGCGGCCAATTTAGCGGAGCCAAGGCCATCTAGACCACGATCGTAATTTACATAATAATTTTCTATATCATAAATACCCATAACTTCACATGCTTCTGGACCACCTATATCTATAGAGGTACCAGTGCCTGAACCGGTAGCTGAACGCGGTAATATATACGCCTTGTGAGGACCACCTATAGTAATTTCAGTATTATCTGTACCATCACCTATATGATTAATTCTTATTATTTTTGATTTACCTTTTAGATATTCAGAACAAATAGAATTTCTATTTGTTGTGCTGTTATCAACGTAGATATATTTATTATTAGGAAATATATCAGTATCATGATTACCAAAATCACTAATATCAACATAATCTTGTATCGTCGTTCTATTCAATCTTTTATTTAGAGTTAGTTTAATGTATCTGGGATGCGTGGTCTCTATATCCCCACGCATGCGTTCGGGAGTTATGCTCTGTATGTAAACGTGATCGTTTGCGGTAATCCCGAAAAAATATTGTGACAATTCATCTTCAGTTAGATCGTCCAATTCTATAGTATGAGAACATGGATCTTCTCCCGTATACGGTAAATCTGGAACATATTCACAACTCTGTTCGCTACCACTTATGATAGTACCACCCATCATATTACAGTCTTCTTCAAAGTTAGTTAAGTCATCGTCATAATAATCACGCTCATCCATAATACACTGACCGCCCGTAGACGGTCCTATCCATCGCCCACCTTTAGGACAATCTACTTCATTAACTATTCTTTCATCTACAGCGCTCACTATCTTACAATATCTAGACGTTTGTTTGGTAAATACACACCCACCTCTACTCAGACACCGTTGTTCAGCACAAACAGGCGACCCCAACGTATCGGGATGATCGCCTAAATTACATGTCCCAGCATCAGGACCACCTAGACTAGGTTTCATATTATATTTTCTACATTGTTCAGTAGATCCGGGTTCACGCGAAACATGTCCTTCACAATCAGGTAATAAGTTGGATGGGTCTTTATCACCTGACCATTTACATCTACCACGTGCGGTGCAAATTGACAGTGCTCCAATTTGCTCGTTCTTATATCTATCAAAATCAGTGAATTGAACATTACATGTTTCGGGACAGTCTAACATTATCGCTTCTTTAACATCTTTATTTTCAGACGAACATTTTTCATAATTTTGTTCACATAATCCCGGATATTTATCTTTACATATAGCATCACCTGACGTACTATCATTGTAATTAAGGTCTATACCACACCCGACGGAGTACCATTCATTACGTTCAATAATATCGTTTTTATCAATATCCCCCGTACCGAGGATATTATAATAATATTTTTGAAGGTCGTTCCATTGTTCATATCTACCACATGTATCTGAACCATTACAGTCATCATCATCTACACAATATGTGTCTGAGCGTTCACACATATTTTTATTTAATTTGTCGCGTAATGTTTTTTGTAAATAGGGTCTAGTATACTCGTTTATATCCGTAATATTTATATTTAGATCCAATGCTTTACTCAATAATTCTTCGTCACTCATAATAGCCAATTTTGTACGCTTACTCGCATCTAGATCAGTTGATTTATTTATAATAAAATTTATTAACACGTGTTTATCTCTTTCTACGGGCATGGATAATTGGGTATTACAACTTAATTTAATGTTATCCGTATTCATTAAAGATAAATCTTTTCTCGCACACGCGTAGTATGGGTTATCAACATCGCCATTCGTGTGTTTCTCAAAAATATCAGACGAATCATTATTTACCGGTTTGAAAAAAACCTGATCGGTGGGCGAACGGTGAATGGCAAAATAATCTATTGCGGGTCTGGTATCATCCATGATTAAATTATTACAGAACCGCTGTTCATCGTATGGACTTTTTGGAGGCAGATTACGACCAAAATTTTCAGGTTCGTGTGTTACATCTATGTAATTCCATGGTCCTCCAGTAGTGTTTCTTAATATACCACATACACCCAGTTCCGGTGCTGTATCAGCACCTGTACCTGCTGTACCTGTACCTGTTAGGTAACTATTACAGCTATCATCTGGTAGATCAAAACATGTTTCACACCCATCATCGGTACCGGATCCGGTAACCCACCTCTTAGGATTACCACACGTTGATATTTTACTTCTTATTAAACCTTTACACGTATCTACAGTCGCTTGGTTCTCACCCACTTGGTTATCACCAAACACCATGTTAATATTATAATAGGGTGGGGGTGTACGCTGGTCTATATGACATTGTCCTGTCATGGGTGTCAGAGGCGACGTACCTAAGTCGCACGCTGACGTAGATACAGATGTAGATGTAGTTGTAGATGTACCCATACCAAATAACGATGCTGTTACTTTTGTTAAAGCAGTAGTTGGTGGGATACGGTCAACATAATAATCAGATGATGGTGGTGATGATGTCGTACTAACCGTTTGGGCCGTGTAAAATATAAAATTATAATCCACAAGACCTATAATATTATCAGTTGTTGCTGGGGTTCCTGTACCTGGTGTGGTTCCTGTAACTGGTGTGGTAATAGTAACATCAGGTGATGTAGGCGCTGTAGTAATATTGGTAGGTGTCGCTATTTGTTTCATACCTTGAATACTCATCCTAGTATCAGTGGTACCATATATGAATGCATTATTATCAAAATGATAAAATGTATTATATTTACGCATATCACCTGCCGCAGATATATCTGTATCACCCTTAAGAACCCCACTATTAAATAAATTATATACATAATAAAAATATAACACTTGTTGATTTGCTTTTAATGCTAGGAGTTCATTATTAGCATCAGCAGTGGCATCCGCAGCACCAGTAGCAGCAACAGTATCATTATATCCGATTATAGTTCCATTAGTTCCTATATCCATACTAGTAGTAGCTTTATCTTCACCTATACCAGGATATAACCAGAATAATTTACCGTTATCACCGCTTAAAGTATAGTTGTTATAAGATGACTGCGCTATTGCGTCACCATCAGTTACCCCGACATCATAAGTAGTAGATTCTAGATCTTTAGTAATATCACTGAAATAATAGATATTTATATTATCAGTAGATTGATTAAATATATCGTTATTTGGAGTAATGTCAACATATATGAATTTTTCTCGTGGTCTTGCCGCCGTAATCGACATAGGATAAAGCATGTGATAAAATTTATCATTTCGTGTGGCAACACTATCTATTAAACTATTACGTTCAACTATGGGGTTGGTCCCAATAAAATCATTATACAGTATAGTGTCGACCTCCACCTCAGTATGCATCAATAATCCAGTATTAGTTATAGTAGTAGTTTCAGCATCATAAGTCCATTTATCGTTCGTAGAAAAGGTGTTATCCGTGCCACCAGTCGTGCCATGAGGTATATCTAGTTCAACAAAATCTGTAGCCGAAGGGGTGTTAGTACCCGGAGCGGGAACACTTGTGTAACTTTTCCACTTAATTATATCATCAGAATAATTGGTTATACCATCAGGATGTATAGCTTCACCTACTTTAAGTCGCCATGGTTCGCATAGAGATGGATACTTATAAGCGTTAGTTAAGCGGGGTGTATCAAAATATGATGTACTGTCAGCATATGTTCGTGGATTATTTAACCAATTTGTATCTAAAATACCCATACTATCTTCTGCCGTTGGAACCCGCGAGTCATCACCTTCACTCATACTCCAGGCTAACAGGGAAGCGTCATCATAATATAGAGTATTTAGAGTAGGTACCGTAGATGTTAATTCGGTATACCAACTGTAGTCGTTTTCATAATTTTCACCCCATACTCTGTATTTGTTTGAATTGGTTGGCGGTGCCGGTAAAGGAGCACGTGGTCCAGTGTGTAAACGCGATAAGTGATAGAGGTTTGTTTCTATATTAACAATGCTTGGTGTTACAGAATAAGCATTCAATGCTGGGTTTAAATCAGGAAAATTCAAATCTGTATCCCATTTGTATCCAGCACCCGTTACAGTACTCTTTGTAGTAGGTCTAAATGAACCGGTGAATTCTGTACCACCTGCGTCTATTAATATATTACACTCACTATATTCCTGTACACCACAACATTGTGTTACGTGCTCTTCAATTTCTCTTATAACGGTATTGTCATTATAATAACCATCTGCTTCCGATGCTGCGTTCGATAACATCACATTTATGGGGCGGCCCACAAGGTGATTCTCCCTATTAATATAAAACCCCGATCCATAATAGTTTTCGCATGTCTGTAGGTTCGTGGACGGCCACGCCACGCCGCCCCCACCATACGCCACACCCCTTGGATTCTTGGATAATAAATCTAGAGCAGGAGATAGATGTTTCCAATGCCAATTAACCGCAGTGTTCGTACCATCTGCTGATATTCCCTGCGGATCTACAGCGAAACCCGCGTACCCCCAACCAGTGTTTGACCCCGCACCTACTTGTTGTGACCAACCCTCATTATTAGATTTATGCCAATGTAGCTGCTGTTCGGCATTGGCAAAACTGCACCAAGACCTACTCTCCTGCCCAAAGTCAGGGATACCCAGAAACATATCTCGAAAATTAGCATCCCAATTAATAGCATACGTATACGTACCGGATATTGATCTAGCCTCTAGCGTTTGAAGCCAATCATTACCCTTGACCGTAGGTGTACTACCATCAGCAGTAGTAGTAGAACACGTAGAAGCTACTGTACGGTATTGTGCCCTTTTCCAATCATTAAGAGACCTCAAAATATATTCTTTTTTAGATAACGCGATTAAGGGTGTCAAATTAGCCACATGTCTCAGTAGTGCCTCATAATCTATAGGCGAGTAATATGTTTTAGGATCAGCAGCATCATTATATGTATAAGAATAAGTATTAGATACGCTTGACTCAGTAGCATATTTATTATAATTAGCATTAATTACATTCCTAGATATTTGGATCGCACGTTTATTACCACCTGTATAAGACATTATGTTTTTCCATTTAATATTCTGGTCGTCTTCATTACGGGATTCTTCACAAAACGGTTTTATTAGTGTATTTTGTGATATATCATAATTAAATCCAGTATCACCTATTCCGTATGCGGCTTTTAAGTCATCTGCGGTGGCTGGGTTAGTTGGGTTGGCTGGTGCGTTTAAAATATTAAAATTACCACACGATTTATAATAGTCGTGCTCCTTAAATTGAGTTCCATCTAGTGTACCGCGGTCGTAATATAAATTACCCCAGAAAGGCGGTGTATTTCGCGTAATGGACCATATTACGGCCTTAGTTATATCAGTTTGTTGAAAACTCCCGGCATAAGCAATGACATCGTCTGGGACAGCTGTACTTGGTTCTGCTGTTTCTGCTGTTGTTATCGCAGTTAGTGCAGTAGTAAATGCAGTCGCTGCATTCGTGACACGTGGTAAAAATGTAGGTAATCCATTTGCCACGTTTTGAGCTAGTGTGGTTCGTAGCTTAAATGATTCTTCTCCAGCTAATCGTGCCAAATCTACCGCATCACCTACACTTTTAAAACTATTATTGAACTTAGTATCATTAGTATCATCAGCATATTTAGCCATTAATTTTAATAATCCGTTGAAAGTTTTAAGATCTACCGTTTGGTACATAGGTTGCTGCGGGCCTCTTTCCGTCTGTAGAAGTTTCCAACTTTCTAATGATCCACTACATAATCTTAGCTTACCGTTTTTATGGTATTTTAATTTATACAGTTCATCGTTAATCTCTACGTCAGGTTGTGAAAATACATTATTATTTTTATATATTTTATATGCTGCCCAATTATCTAGTTCACCAGGTGAATCAATGTATTCACTTTCAATTGTATCTATAATTTGCTTTTTAATTACGGCCGATGTATATTCATTAGCATCAGCGGCAGGAACGGGAGGAACATAATTATTATCTATATTTTTAACTTGTTTATTCTCATAAAGAGTACCATAACCTTGAACTATATTTTCAGGGAGTAGACTAACTTGGTTAAATTCAACGGTTCTAATGTTATAGGTATACCTAGATAACACCGTTAATGTTAAAGTTGTATTGCCTCCCGTAGCTGGCGGGTCAGGCACATTGAATATTTCTGTACCAAAGAATTCTACAAATTGAAATTTATTTCCTATCTCTTCTCCTAACTCTGTTAGTGCCGTAGGTGTCCCTACAATTAAAGTCATTAGACCCGTAGTAGGCTCAATTTTAAACGATGTTATTTCTAATACGCAGTGTTGCTTAATTACGGGTAGAACGTTTATTGCACCGCGTAAATCATATATAGCGTTTAATTGTTTTCTTTCATTATTTAAAATGTGTATATCCACATCGGGATTAGTGGACCCGGTATAGTACATATATCCATACTTCTTTTGATAGTTGGTGGCGTCACTTTCATCAATGGATGAATCATACGATCTATCTATAGCGTGGATTAAATCTTCGGCAAACATAACCCATTCACCATTGTATACAAAATATTGATAATTTTGTAGGGCGCTATTTATAGCGGTTTTAATATCGTCGCATGTGTCCCCTTGTTCTATTGTAAACGGTATTAAGGCTACATTTTCACCTAGGTAATAACTAGCAGCAGGTTGTGGAGGCGGTACAAATCCATCCTTTAATTTTCGTTTGCAGGAGTTATCTGCCCACCACGCTGAACCATATTCTCGCCATTTTATCATAATTACTTGTTCCCCTATAAATTCTGGATTAATCATATAGGTGGCAGGTTCGTTTACAAAACCTGCTTCTATATTAGGATAAATACACACACCCTCAATATCACCTTCTACCGGTTTACCATCACCCTTGCGCTCGATAGGATACGAAGAAGATAAATCTAGGGATATTCCTTTATCAGCTCCAGGTGGAAGTGGATTATTCATGATATCTAAAGCAGTCCCTTCATACCATTCATATCCCAAATCTTCACATCGCGTTTGTTGGGCAAATTTACACGGTATAGAATTATGACATTCAAATCCATCCCATGTACAGTATCTATCGTTAAAATAATCATCTTTGGCTTCATCACCCCTAAGTATATTTGGAAAGGGAATATCTCGCACGGATGATTCAGGATACCATTTATCGGAAACACATTGATCTTTATGAGATTTTAAATCCTGTGAAGATTGTACCGACGTGTCTACTGGTGAGTTTTGAGAACATTTACTTTCACACTGCCCGCCTTTTTCTGAGTCACCGCCAGGACTCCACATACACGGGTTAAATACATCGTGTGTATCGTCTATTTCTCTTTCACAATACTGCTGTGGTGTGCTACTAATATTAGTAGCACGGTCAACACCGCTTTTACCAAAATCCACATATTTTTTAATCATATAGTATTTTAATGTATCTTCATCTGCTCCTTGACCATCTGCTCCTTGACCATCTGCTCCTTGACCATCTTCCAGTCTTTTCATATGATCTAAATCGTTATTACGAATATGACATATATCACATAGATATTTAGATGTATAATAAGGATATTTTTTATTATTCCTATCTCTGTATTCAGACACGTTGATGTCTTCTTCTTCTAACATATTTACATCGTACCCCCCCGGTAAATGTCCATCTATAGGTTTACATGAGTTAAACATTTCAGCGACGGTGACTTGAGCGACGGTGACTTCACCCTGACCTGCTTGAGGTGCAGTTGGTTGAGGTACAGTTGGAACACAATATTCATTAAATGGTTCCCATAAACAACCATAACCGCTGTAATCCATACAACCCAATCCGTCTTTAATATCACCACATGCCTCATCTGTCATCAACAATCCCATATTTTCTCCGGTTTCTAAATCATAAGTTATTGCACCATCAGAAACACATATACCTTTGTCTTGTTGGTCGGAGGGTAGATCATATATTCTCGGATCTACGTATTTGGTACAGTTATCACCACAATCATCTACACCTTTGTCATAACATCCATTATCGTGACCACTATAATAATATCCACAGTAAACTTCGCCTAGTGACGAATCGTCCAATGGTGAACCCGTATAGCAGTATTTACCATCTTTTAAATTAATGGGTTCTCTATTAATGGGTTCTCTATTTTGACAAGCATCATCAGTAATCGGCTTAAAATTGCTAGCATCAAAACATGGACTATCTTTAGCTCTACACGTCCCTTCAAGTGAATCATGTGTAAAATCTTGTGAATTAGGAAGCGGGTGCCATATACATTTATCATCGCTACCACTAAAATCATATATAACCGGACTTAATTCGGATTTATTCCATTCATGATATTGCCCGCATTCACCCAGAGTAGTCCTAGCGCTGCATTTATTCATACACGATCCACCTATATCCGTGTTAGTTGGGACCCATACACATGTTTCTGAGGCACATAGACTTTCGTCTGTATGCGCACACACATCGCATTGTAAGGCATCTACACCATTATCCATATATACTATGTAATTATATTTTTTTTATATTAATACTTAAACACATTTATATATATAATAATAGTATAACTCATTTGTTGGAGATGAATAACACTCTAGATATAACTTTGTCTTATGGAACCGAGACGCTTAATTACACTGTTATAGATTCAGACATCTGTAATTTTATTAAACAATCTAGTAATCCTTTAGAACAATTACAGATACTTATATCTAACGGATACTTATTAACCAAGGTAACAGAATCTAGACCATCTGCTAGTTGTCATGGCTTACAGGAATTAAAAGATTCTATTTTACCGATCACCGAATTATTTAATACTGGTGGTAATTCATCTAAAAACGGAAAACTATGTGAAGTGCTAATGGGTGACCTTTTTAAAAAATCTTTTCCATCCATTCAATATACCGATACCGCTGGCACTGATAGGAACGGTGACGCTGTTATTACTATTGAAGAATTAGAAATAATGGTAGATTATAAAAATTACGATAAACCGGTACCTTCCGCTGAAATAGATAAACTTGTTCGTGATTTAAAAATTCAAAATATTCCGATGGGAATATTATATTCCACAAAATCTAAAATAACAAAAAAAGACATCATAGATTATGATATAATTGATGGAAAATTAATAGTATTTTTATCGGGTGAAGGTATAAGTTCCAATTCTTTAATTTTGGCGGTTAAATTTTTAATACATCTACATAAAACAAACATTGTCACATTATCCGACAAAGTATGTAACTTGGTGAATAAGACAATGGCTCATAAACTTCAGAGCATGTATATGAAATTAATAGAACTTAGAGAATTACTTCAACGTCAAAACGAAAAAATAGATGATACATCCGAAAAAATGTTGAGATTATTAAGTTCGCTAAAAGAAGATGGGGTGCATATGTTGTCTAACGTGGTATCCATAGTCGACGAAATAAATGAAGTGATACAAGATACTCATAGAGATACCTACGTATCTACACCACATAACGAGTTGATAGATTTTGTAAATAGATCCACTGATAAAAAAAAAGATATTACTCAGTGCCTACAGTTACTTAATCTAACCGATGAACTGAATATAAAATGTGGTATATCGGAATTAAATCATATTGCTTTATTTAAGAATGAAACCGAAATAGGTAAACTTAAGATAACAAAGTCTAACGCGGTGTTAGTTATGTACAATCTAGTAAAAGGACCCAGTATGTTTGATAGTGAATACGAACAGATAAAAAATGGCAATTTTCATATAAATTTAATAGATTCACACAATGTTTGGAATATTATCAGAGGTCGTTTTCAATAATATTTCTATAATTAATAATATATAGTAGATTATATGGACGCGAATACACAACAGTGCGGTTCTGCTATAGGTGGTTCTGCTATAGGTGGTTCTGCTATAGGTGGTTCTGCTATAGCAGATAAAATTAACGCAACACCTTCAATAGCAGATAAAATTAACGCAATTAAAGCAACACCTTCAATGGTACCGGAAAAAATGAGGACTATGAAAGCTGATGAATTCACTAAAAGTTTAGAAGATTTAAATAGTGAATTAACTAGCATTACAGATTATAAAAACAAATTATATTCGCGAGTAGAACAGCTAGAACCGCTGACACAGACGGTTCCCATACAGCCGACACAACCCATAACCGAAGCAGACCAAATTAAAAGAGGGTTATTGATTTTATTAGCTAAAAAATTTAACGAAGCACAAGGAGGTGGTGCCATAAAATTGTCAGAAGGGCAATTAACAGCTATGCTGGATATGTTTATTAAAAAGGGGACAAGCGTATCAGGTACAGCGAAAACTACTGAAACTATTGGTATTGAAGCATTTTTTTTGCGTAAGTTTAAGGCTTGGTATGCAGAGCATTATGCAAAAATTGAAATTGGAAACCCCCCCCAAAAACAATTTGATTCTATATTTAATGATTTAAATAGTTTAAATATAGCTAAAACTACTGAATTAAAAACAATATTAGGAAACTTAGTAGAGAAAGATTCAGGGACTGGACATTATTCATTAAAAAAAATAGAAGACGCATCAAATGGTAATGAGACAACGGAGCTTAAACAATATATACAAACTTTAAAAGATGATATAGCAAAAAAGACTAAGGAGTTTAATACAGCGACGGAGGATTATAATTTAGATGTTGCACGAGCACACCGAAGTGCTACCGATAGTATTAGTAGCACAGTGAGTGCGTCACGTAATGCAAGAAATACAGCAGAGGAAACTTTAGTGAAGTCAAAATCTGAATTAGCGGAAAAAACGGAAAAAATGGCTACGTTACAAAAAGTTGCAACAGAAGAATTAGAATCTATAAAAACCGAGTATGTGAAGGCGCTAGCTAAAATAGAAGCTAAATTTAAAGATAAACCTGATGAAAAAGTAAAGGATACTAAAAGTAAAACCCCATTAAATTTAGCTATCAACGATGATATAGATAAAGATATAATTGAATTCGTTTTCGGGGCAGACAATACATTCTGCGGTAAACCCATAACTACTTTAGTTACAACTAAACCTGATTTGAAACAGTTTGTGTATAAATATTGGATAAAGAAGTTTGACGCGGAAATAAAGAAAAGACAAACATTTTTAGATGATTTTATAAAATATGGCGCCGATAAATTCGGCGATGAAGCTATCAATTCTTTTAGAACTAAATTTACTTTCTCCAATGGTTTAAGGAAACGAATAGTAGAAGCTGGACTGGGTGATTTATTACAGGCGATACTAGCGGTAACTTACCGTGAATATCAAAGGGACAGTAAAACGTTACCATGGAAAAAATTAAAAGGAGCGGTAGGAGTGGGTGCGCTGGTGTCCGGTCTATTCATAGTCCCTTATGCGTCGCTGCCCTTACTAGCAACAGCTGGTATCACTAAACAAATATGGACATCACTCATCAGTGCATTAAATAAAGTAAGGGATAAAAATATCAAATTATTATTGTATTCACTAGAAGTAAACAAAGGATTAAAAGACGAAATATTAAGTGTTAATAGTGGTTTGGATATACCGCTAACAGATTTTATTAAACTTCTAAAAAAAGAAGACG
>Ga0307488_10004203_pt1 | contig 12033 bp, 19 predicted proteins | sample SB02metaG_FD_202248 | JGI IMG/M metagenome (GOLD analysis project Ga0307488, IMG submission 202248) | Sea-ice brine microbial communities from Beaufort Sea near Barrow, Alaska, United States - SB 0.2 | ecosystem: Environmental > Aquatic > Marine > Coastal | place: USA: Alaska | collected...
TTTTATGTCCCGCGCGAGCTAGGGTTTCTCGTAATCGTCCTGCTAAACCCTATACCCTAACGCGCCTAAAATGTAGGCGGCCTAAATTTCTAATTGCCGCTGAGTCACTCAGTCACAGAATCTTTTCTCGGAGATGAGACGCAAGGCGAAAGGCGGAAGCACGCGCTCTCGAGGCGCCACCTATCGCGCGCGCGTATTCGAGACGGCGTCGGCCCCCATAAGTCCTCTCTTGCCGCGACGCGTTGGCAGCGTGTGTAAGCGTACGTGTATTACAATAAGGGCAAAGCTAAGTGTTCATTGCTGTGGAGGGACAGGGGCCAGGGCGAAAGCCTGGTGCCTCTCTATACACGCGAAAGCGTTTCTCTCTCTCTCTCTCTCTCTCTCTGCTGTGGAGGGTGGCTCAGTAGAGTATCAACATCTTCATTATCAGGTGGGGGCTGGCTGCCTGGATCAGAGGAGCAGCAAGACCTCCCGCATCATCATGAGGAGGGGAAGGGCGGGGAGGGAGGGCCCCGGGGTGCATCAGAGGAGAGCACCATCTGCCACATCAGGTGGGGGAGGTGGGAAGGATGGTGGCGGGCGGCTCAGAGGAGCAGCACGACCTCCCGCGTCATCCCGCCCGGGGTCCACCTTCAGGATGTTCCACCGCAGGCGTTCGTTACGGATGTCATCGTTCGTTGTTCTGTCGGCTTTGCCCTCGGAGGGGGCGCCGCCGGCAATCAGGAAAGTACACTCTAGTGCTCATCATGTGTTGTGGGGGGGTGAGAGAGTATAGTAAGGCAGGCATAAGGAGGCACCATGCTTCCCCCCTGGCCCCCGTGTCTGAGCCGTGCCGTGACGCGCCGAACGACTGCTCTGCAAGAACGCGTGAGTCCGACTGAAGACATGACATGGTGGGTCCGACCGCCGGGTCATTCTCGGCGGAGGCGGCAGCCGGGGTGTAGCGGCGCAAGTTGAAATTGAGGGCAAGGTTTGAAACCAGCTTGTCGTGTTCTAGTTTCAAGCGCTGAAACCAGGCGCTGTCAATAGAGCGGCGATCGGAGCATGACTTACTGTGAGGGTAATTGCAGTCGCGTGGGCACTGTTGGCACGGTCTCGTTGTGGCCGACCGACCTATGAGCATTCACCCACGTCCTGATTTCGGTTTGAAAGCAGCAATAGTAGTACAGCTGGTACCAACTCAGAGAGGACGCCCTACATAGGTATCAATACGCGCGGAATAACAGGAATCCAACCCGCAAGCACACTGAGTACAAAGAAAAAAAGAAAAAAAAAAAAAATCCAACGTCGGTCGAGACGATGTCGACAATAACCCCCCTGCCTCGGCAGCGGTCCAGCTCCTGCTCCGCGTCCGCCGCGCGGCTGCGGAGCACCTCGCGCTCGTGTTGCACCTCGAGCAGAGCCTCCGCCAGGCCCTCGTACGTCATCACTGCCCGCAACGCCTGCACCCGCCCGCCGTTGTCGTCGCCGCCGCCGCCCGCGCGCGCGGCGGTGCCACCCCTGCGCGGGGATTGGTGCATGGACGTGCCAGGCGCGCTGTCTTCCGACTCTGGCGTAGACGGTCCTACGATGTTCTCCTCCTCCTCCTCCTCCGCCTCATGCATCTCCGCATCTGCCTCCTTGCCCCCCTCCTGCGCTGCCGAAGTCCCGGCGTACTCCTCCTCCAGCTGCTGCAGCCCGTCCTCCTCCAGCGCGTGCTCCTTCACTTGCTCTGTCGGGAGCACAAGTGCCACAACTGCGGCAGCGGCGGCGGCGGCGGCAGCGGCGGCGGCGGGGTCAGGGGCGGGGGCGGATGCCGCTGCGAGCCCCGCGGTGATCTTGCGGATGCAAGGCGCCCGCCCTTCGGCTTCGGTGACGATGATGTTGCCGTCATGATCAATCGCTATCCCACGTGGGAAGTTGAAGGCCGCCGCGGCGCCAGTCCCGTCTGTCGTTGTGTGTGCCCCGCTACCCGCCACTGTCGTCACGGCGCCCGTCGGGGTCACCTGCCTGATCCGCTGGTTGCCCCAGTCAGCCACAAACACGTTGCCGTCTCCATTCACCGCGATGCCTCCGGGATAGTTGAACCGCGCGTTAGCGCCCGATCCGTCTCGGAAGCCGCGGCCGCCGCCGCCGCCGCCGCCGCCCGCCAACGTGGTCACAGATCCTCCAGGTGTAACTTTGCAGATGCCGTTGGCTGCAAGATCGGAGAAGAAGACGTTCCCCTCGCCGTCGACCGCTATCCCATAAGGAAGCTGGCCGTCCGAGACGGCATCGATGGTGGTCACTACGCCCTGAGGCGTGATCTTGCGGATGCGGTGGTTCCCCTTGTCTGCGACGAAGATAACGCCCTGGCTGTCCACCGCGATGTCCACGGGATAGTTGAAGCGCGCATCAGTTCCCTGCCCGTCGCCGAAGCCGGCTAGGCCGCTGCCGGCGAGCGTGAAGACAACACCATCCGGCGCGATCATGCGCACGCTGTGGTTGTCACAGTCGCACACGAACACATTGCCGCTGGCGCCGACTTGGACGCTGGTTGGATGGTGGAAGCGAGCAGCAGCGCCCGGCCCGTCCCGGTACCCGGCAGTTCCGTCACCCGCCAAGGTGCTCACAACGCCGTCGACTGTGACCGTGTAATAGGGTCTGGCGAAGATTGCTCGCCACGTCATCCGATTTACATTGGACCCTCGTGTCTGGAGTTACATGGCACCCTATGACATGGCGAGCAATATCCGCCAGCCAGGCCCCACCTGGCGAATGCAATGGTTCATCATGTCGGCGATGTACACGTTGCCATCCGCGTCGCAAGCGCAGCCAGCAGGATACGAGAACATCGCTTGGTCAAGTCGCCCGTCTCGGTAACCCTGTGCCTAGGGCCCGGTGGATATTGCTCGCCACGTCAGAGAGCACCTGTAGTTTCAAGAGACGAGGGTTCAAAGTGCGTTGGACGACGTGTCGAGCAATACCCGCCAGGCCCTACCCGTGCCGTGCCGCTGAGCGTGGTCACCTCCATCGTCAGCGGTTTCGAGCCCTCGGGGATGTAACGCTTGGATGAGGTCGCCGGGCTGTGTCACCTGCCCGTCAACCACGACAGGCACGCCTCCTGTCGGTGTAACAAGCAAGAGGAGGCGGTGAGGGACGAGAGAGAAATAGAGGTTCTTCCGCGTGTATGAGGAGGAGGCACCAGCCTATCGCCCTGCCCCCCGCCTGAGAGACAGAGTGAGAGGCGCTTCCGTGTGTGTCTTCGTCAGGAGGCACAAGCGTATGCCTTTGCCCCGTCAGCCCGTGTGAGATGGTGAGCCACGTCTTTTGTGTATCCTAGACTGCTCGGGCACGCTGAAAAAAACGAACGTACCAGCTAGCGGGGGCGAAGTATCGAAGTCGGATAACGTGGCGGGAGACGCGGCGCGGCGAAGGAGGACGACGACAACACTGGGGGAGCCCGGCACCGTGTCGGACGAAACGATGAGCGTCGGAGTCACTCCCGCGGGGAGACATAGAACAGGTGCGACCTGAACAACAACCCCGCCCCCGAGGGGAAAAAGAAAACACACACGCTCGCAAACACGCCGTTGTTTCGGCGCCGCGCGAGCGAGGCACCGAGGTAGTGTTGTTGTGAGTCGCGACGATCAGCTGGGCGGGCGCGGGCGCGGCGGTGCGAGTGAGACTGCAGCCGTGGTCACAGGCTGGCAAGCGGGGGAGGTTGCCGAGCCAGGTGCAAAGCTATTCATCGGGCCGTCCGAAAAACAAAACCATGCCAAACGCAACCTCTGGTTGTTTAGGCGTCGCGTGAGCGAGGGGCCGGCGCACCGAGTTGGAAGTGGTGCTGTGTGCTGTCGCGGCGAGCAGTCGGACGGGCGCGGCGCGGCGGAGCAAGCGGGACTGCAACCGGTGCCAGGGGGTCTTCAACTGATCGTTGTCACAACCGCTGCAGTGCGCCGCCCGACCACGTGTTGACCGACCCATATCAGCTCCTGACTCCCTAAGCTCGTCACGTCCGAGAAAACGAAAGCTGTGGGAAGCTGAAGCAACGACTCTGATGCGGGCGTGTGTTTGGGTTGCCCACGACCGACCCGCAGCCACTTGTGCGCGCACACACCTGCGACGCCACCGTCGGACCGTGTGCGCGTATCGCGTGGCGACTCGCGCTGCAGTTAATTGTCATCTGCCCCCGCGAGCAGCGGACGTGCACACTCGATATACCGTTGAGCGGGATGGGGGGGAGGCAGAGCTCCAAGCGGGAGGAGGGGGCGGAGCACGGCGGGGTTGGAGGAGGAGGAGCAGGAGCAGGAGGCGGTGCCGCTCTGGCTTCAGTGGACTTCTCCCCCTTCCTCGCGGACGTTGGCTGTGTGGTGGGCGACCCCCCGACCCCCGCACAGCTCGCGTGCGCCGCGCAGATCGACGCCACGTGCCGCGACCACGGCTTCATGGTAAGCCCGCTTGCTCATAGGTGAATGCACTGCTTGTTACTTTCTTCCACGCGCTCAACTTGAGCTGTTTTGTCGCTGAGACCACTCAAGTTACCCCACTTGTTTCAGCTTAACTTGAGCCATTTTATCCCTCAGAACACTCAAGTTACCGCACTTGTCAGATACCTGGAAGATGCTCAAGATGTACCAACACGCCGCAGACAGAAAACATGTAAGTACAGTAATCGCCTTTGGGCTCGATGAACGTTATTTTATAACAAATGCACCCTGCTCACGGTACCTCGACAACTTCGGCGTGAGTGCCGCCGACGTAACCGACGCGTTCATGCGTTCCAAGCAACTCTTCGCACTGAGTGACGAGGAGAAGGCGGCCCTGGCGCCGTACACCGTCACTAACACGGGCTTCAGCCAATTGGCCACGCAGCGCCTCAACACGCGGCGCCCGCCGGACCTGAAGGAGGCGGAGGGGGAATGTCAGTGCTCGCCACATCTTCTACCACATAGTGTACAGTGTACCGGTGCATACCACGTCATTCGCCGATATCGTCACGTCGTCACCCCATGTCTTACCCCAGTCTCTTGAGTAAAGGACATAACTTAACTGTCAACTCAAAGCATTAGAAATGTGGCTGTGGCGTCCGAGTGCATGGGACCTGAACTTGGGCCTGAGATACAATCGTTCCCTTTTCTGCTCAACTTCTCACCTTCAAGGGATGCGTTAAATGGTTCAGGGACAAAACGGGTCAAGTTGAGCTGAACGCCTTTCATGGTAACCACACATTTCGCCTGCGCCGTCCGGGGCCGACTAACTTTGCTTGTATTTGTTTTGCCATCCTATACGTTGGCGTGGAGTAAGCGCACCAGCATGCACTTTGAGAACGACTACAGCGGGATGCCGCCGGGTTTCCAGCAGATGGCGGACAGCTTCTGGGTCAAACTCAATGAGGCGTCCAGGCAGGAACGAGCTCTGGTCAGTCCGCCTAACACGACACCACTCCATATGGGCTCTCGCCAGATGATTGCTCGGTTTGATGTACCGGGCTCTGGTCACTTCGCCGAACACGACACCACTCAATATGTTCATCTCACCAAATAGTGCTCGCCACGGACATTATCGGATGACATTAGACTCAATAAAAGCAACTCTGAGGATGACATTTGACTCACGATACGAGAGTCTGAAGTGTGGTGGATGACGCGGCTCAGCTGTAGTCACGTGTCCCTGCGACGCGGCGGATGTTCCTGGCTTACGCGTTAGCGCTCAAGCTTCCGGCCGAGGACATCCGATTCTTCGAGAAGTCATTTTCCACATGGGACCAGTGCATGCTTTGGTTTCAGCACTTCCCGCCCTGCGACTTCACCCCCGACGCTCAGGCAGGTCCTAAAGCCCCTTTTCAGCTGGCACTTTGAGGCGTTTGTTCCTGAAACCACTTGAGTGATCCGACTCAACACCTTAAGGGTACTTGAGAACCACTTGTTTCATCCCACTTAAAACTTCAATTATGCTCAATTTGAGCGGACACAAATTTGTTTTTAAGGCCGGACTCTCAGGATGACACGGATGGGAAACAGATTCGCATCGGTGAACACACAGGCACGGCCCGGTTTCAAACGAGGCCTTTGGTGGTAAGTTGACCGCATCGAGTGGTGTCATGTTTACATTCTGGAACGATACAGATTGAAACGTGTCGAAAGCGCCTGGTTTCAGCGCTTGAATCTATATATTAACCGCTTTCAAACTATGCTTTCAATTTCAACTTGCACCAACCCAACATGTTACCAATATAAGCGCTTGGTATCAGCAACGCGGGTGATACCGGGGGCTTACCTTCCGGACTTTGGAATGTTGACGCTGCTCTTCCACGACCATATTGATAGGTGTCGTGTTAGGGGGGCGGTTTCAAACGAGGACTTCGGTGGTACGAATACCATATTGATACCAGGGCCGTACCTATGGACTTTGGGATGCTGACGCTGCTGTTTCACGACAGCGCGGCGAGCGGGGTAGGTCCTGGCAGATCTTGCTCGCCATGTCATATAGGATGCCATGTAACTCAAGAAACCAGGGTTCAAAATGCGTTGGATGACGTGGCTGGCAATACATGGCAGGCCCTGGAGGGGGGAGGGGCTGCAGGTGAAGAGCGTGGCGGGCGGCGCGGTGGGGGGCGCCGCGGGCAGGCCTCCACGCGTAAAGTGCCGGCCACGTCATTCACTGCGTTTTCGATCCGTGTTCAGACCACCCTTGAATCATATATACGAGGTGACGAGAATTGTTTATTTGGCCCTAGAATGATAACGCCTGCCACGAGCCACGTCACTCCCACCACGATTTAGACTCTCGTTTAGAGCCTAGACCCGTAAGTTAAATTACGTCATATGAGGTGTCGAGCCATCCTGCTACGACGCGTAAAGGTTTATCTCTATCTATGAAGCCTTAGAATTGAGACATGATGAGGTGTGGAGCCCTCAGCGGCGGGGGCGAGGCGGGGGGTTGGCTGGACGCGCGCGGCCGGGGGGGCTCCTCCGCCATCGTCAACACGGGGTACGGACCACCAAATATTGCCCGCCACGTCATCGACGCGCATTTTGAACCATCTGCGCTTGAGTTAAATGACATCCTATGACGTGGCGAGCAATATCTGGCAGGCACTAATACGGGGGCTCTGCTGGCGCGCTGGACTAACGACGAGTGGAAGGTACGGCCCGCCAGAAATCGCTCAAAACATCACAGGGTGGCATGTATCTCAAGAAACGATTGTTTAAACGGTGATCAAGTACACTGCAGTTTCTGCCAGGACCCTCTTCGTCCATGCGCACTAGGGACCGCAGGTAAGTTACTGCAGCCAGGATCGCCTGTTACATTTTGAGCAGTTTCTCCCGGGCCCTTGTGAGTTTAGAAAACCCAAAACACTAGACCGTAACCCTACACCCTTTTGCCGGCGGGCCCTCGTGGAAGGCGACGGCGCACCGCGTGGTGACCCAGAGCGCGGAGGCGGCGGCCCGCCACCGCTACTCCATCGCGTTCTTCGTGAACCCCGATCGCGAGGTGGTCATCGCCGCGCACCCGCGCACGGTGGGCGGGGCGGCGGCGGGCGGGGCGGCGCCCAAGTACCCCCCCATCTCCTCCAAGCAGTTCGTGGAGATGAAACTCCGGGAGATGAGCTACCAGTGAGTGAAGACTCACGAGGAGGTGAGAGATAAGACGCAAAGCGCAAGCACGCGCTCTCGAGGCGCCACACATCGCGCGCGCGCATTCGCAACGGCGTTGGCGAAGGCGCGGGTGTGTGAGCGTGGCGTTCAGCTGGCACCGGCGCTCCGTCGGACTTAGACGAAGACCCACACATCGTGTCGGTGTGGGCGCGTTCATTTGAGAAGTAACAAAGACGAGGGAATACGATGCCCTGGGCAGGTTGCCGGCCGGAGAGTCGAAGTTGGAGACCCCAGGCTCGCCACGAGTAGCAAAGCGCGTCGACCCGGGCACTGTCGATCAGCTAGCTCGTCCGTAGTGGTACATTCGCAAGCTATGCCTATTAGACAGCTGTACCTTTCAGACAACGTGTGGGGCATTCGCAGCGCCAAAACTAGCACAACAGTGTTGTGTAAACATGATGTCTACCGCCATCTGGCACGGGGGCCAGGGCGAAAGCCTGGTGCCTCCTCATACACGCTGACGCGTCTCTCTCTCTTTCTACCGGCACTTGGCGCGCGCCTCTCCCTCTGCGGCGCACATGGCGAGCACGTCCACCAGGCTGAGGAATTCCGTGGGACCCAGCGCCCGGGCCACTATGGGGGCCACGGTGTCGACCTGCACCCCGTCCACCACCACATCCGTGGGGTAGGGGCTTACACTCGTCACTATACAGCTCAATGTAAGCACTTTTCGTGTACTACACGCGTCCGCTTCTCGGATTGACGTGAGCGCTTTTCATGGGCTAGGGGAGTTTGATCGACCAAAAACTCTCAGGTTTAGCTCAGAAGTGGAAGTTGCTGTAGCATCAGTGACCAAAAACGGGTCAGGTTGAGCTGGAAAGTGGACGAGTGTAAGTCCATGCCGTGGGGTCGCCGGGGCGCCATTTGCATGCCGCCGCCACGGCGTGCACGCACCGACAACCAGGGACTTACACTCGTTCACGTTTTGGCTGAACGCACGCGATTTTTGTGGGATAGGGGTCATTTAGGTGTATTTTTGGGGGTCCAGGGAGCGTTTACGGCGTGTTATGGGCATCTTTGGGGGAGGTGAAGGGTCGTCTAAGATGTGTTTAAGGGGTGTTTAGGGTTTATTTGCATGACAGAACGGCTCAGGTTGAGCTGAGTAGTGGACGAGGTTAAGCTCCTGCCGCCAACACACCCACCGCCGCCACACCCCGCGCACCGGCGCCAGCAACGCGGATGACCCGCTTGCCGCGACGCGTTCGCGTGCGTCTCGATGGTAGGCGCAAAACGCCGGGATGTCGACCAGCACGTCACCGCCCTCTGCGTCGGCCTCTGGGCGACCCGCCCCCGCCCCCGTGAACCCAACCCCTGTGAACCCTGCCGCCGCCGCTGCCAGCAGAGGACGCAGCGTGCGCGAGGACATGACGGACAGTCCCGCGCGAAACGCGACGTCCTCTTCATTTCCGCCGCCGCCGCCCAGGGGCTTACACTCGTCCACTTTTCAGCTCACAACTTGAGCCGTTTCTGATCCAAACACACCACGGACACCCCCTAATAACCCATAAACACCCCCAAGACGACCCCTTCATGCACTCCCTATCCCACAGAAAGCGCTCACGTTGAGCCGAAATGTGGACGAGTGTAAGCCCCTGCCGCTGGCGCCGCCCTTCTCCGTGTCAGGGTCGAGCCAGTGCCTTGTCTTCTCGCCCGCGGGGCGGTGGCACCCGAGGCATAACGTCGGGGCCTTCAACATCACCTCCGTTGCAGCCGGCGACAGATCATCCTCGCTGAAGATGTCATCCGCGAGTGAGGTGACGTCCCGGTCCCCCGGCGCCGCCGTTTCGTCTGCCCCGCCCCCGCCCCCCCCGCGGCCGCCGCCACCGCCGCTGCCTCGCAGCGTCACCCGCGCCGGGCGCAGCACCGACATGGCCCCGGGCCCTCCCTGCGTCCACGAGGCGCCGCCGCTACTTCTCCAGTTGCGCTTCCCTTGTCCAACGTGCAGCATCGCCAGCCCCGGGTACACGATGAGCCGCGTCATGGCCCGCGTCGCCGCCACATACACCAGGTGATAGCGGCGCAAGTTTAAATTGAAAGCAAAGTTTGAAGGCGATTAATCGTATCGTAGCTTCAAGCGCTGCAACCATAGGCGCGATCAACACGGATTTTGAAACTGTCAACCTGCACCGCCCTACCAGGTTGATCTCATCCGCCCCGACCACGTTCTCATACTCCTCGCCACCAAAGTCCCCGCCGCCGCCACCGCTGATGGAGAACGCGCTGCCGTCACCGCTGACGTCCTTTGCTTTGCTCACGTCGGCGAAGTCTTCCCACAACAGCACGGTATAGCGGCGCAAGTTGAGTTTGAAAGCAAAAGTTGCGAGCAGTTTATCATAATGTAGTTTCAAGCGCATAGTTCCAGGCGCTTTCAACACGAATGTCATCGGTTCAACCTGCACTGCCCTACCACGGTGGGGAACTCCAGGCCCTTCGCCTTGTTGTAGCGGCGCAAGTTAAATTTGAACGCAAAGTTTGAAAGCGGTTCATCATATTGTAGTGTCAAGGACTGACACCAAGCGCGGTCAACTCGGGGTCATCATGGGGTCAACATGCACCGCCTTACCTTGTGCGCCGTGGACAGCAGGTAGTGCGCGCTGCCCAGCTTGGTCCCCACGTCAACTTGTCGCAGGCGCGCTAGAAGCTGGGGGAGGCTGTTGCGCAGCCGGCTCACAATCGCGATCTTGGTTTGCATCTCCTTGTTGTGGCGGCGCAAGTTGGAATTGAAAGCAACGTTTGAAAACGGTTCACCAAAATTCAGTTTAAAGCGCTTAGACCACGAGCGTTCAACGCAGGGCTCAACTGGTTTCAACTTGCACCGCCTTGCCTTGTCGTCGGACACCTTGCATACGTGCTTCAACCCCGCCAGGGCGTAGGGGCTTACACTCGACCACTTCTCGGCTCAGAGAGAGATACGTGTCAGCATGTATGAGGAGGCACCAGGCTTCCGCCTTGGCCCCCGCGCCACTTCTCGGCTCAACGTCAGCTCTTTGTGTGGGATAGGGGTTGTATTCAAAGGTTGTTTAGAGGGTGTTCAGGAGGTGCTGGGGGGTGTTAGTGGATGTGTGGGGTGTATTTTGTGTCAGAAACGGCTCAGGTTGAGCTAAAACGCGGACGGGTGTAAGCCCCCGCCAGGTGGTCGACGCGCTCGCCCGGATCCACCATCCCCTCGTGGATCTTATTCAGCACGCTCTTCGCAAAGCCCTTGATGTACTTGTCGGTGATGGCGTCCAGCTCCTCCTCGATACCAGTGGCCAGCCGCCAGATGTCCTCAAGCTGCCCCAGTTTCAGCGCCTCCAAGCCGCCCACCACGCCCACCTTGCAGGAGGGTCAATGAGAACAAGCACTCGAACCGATATCGGACGTGCCCACGTGACTTACCTTCAGGGTGAATGTTCATACTGACCATGCCCGCACGGAGAAGGCGGAGGAGATTCAACGTCGGTTGAGTGCGTGTTTGCAATGGCCCCCGTGCCTTGACGCGCGGTAGGTCCACCACGCGCGCGGCGACGTCGAAGAGCGCCGCGTTGCCGCGGGTCAGCACCACCAGCTGCCAGGGGCTTACACTCTCCCACTTCTCAGCTCAACGTAAGCACTTTCTGCAGGATATGGTGGGTACGTTCAGTAGATATGTGGGTCACAACTCGTCACTTACTGGTCATAAGACGGCTCACTGACCAAAACGGCTTAGGTTGAGCTGAGAAGTGGACGAGTGTAAGCCCCGACCAGCTGTCCGCGCGCGCCGCCGCAGCTCCCACCGCCGCCGCCGCCGCCGCCGCCGCCGCCGCCGCCGCCGCAGCTCCTGCCGTCCTTGGTCACCATGGGCGGCGGCGGCGGGGAGTAGCTCTGCAGCACCGACGCCAGGTTGTACGCCACGTGAACCGTCGCCGCAGCCTCGGCGGCTTCAAGCGCTGGCGCAATCGAAGACGACGACGGACCGGCACCTCCTTCGCGCACCTGCGGCACTCGGCGCCGCGCCCCCAGCTGTAGCGGCGCATGTTGAATTTGAAAGTAAGAGTTGAAAGCAGTGTATCACACTTTAGTTTCAAGCGTTCAGCTTCAAGGCGGTTTCAACTTGAGGGTTTCATAGGGTCAACCTGCACTGCCCTACCCAGCACGCACGTGGCCTCCCCCTCGAGCAGGGGCTTACACTCGTTCCAACTTCAGCTCAACTTCAGCTCTGCCGTCAACCGTGTAACCCAACTTAAGTCATGAGTGTGTCCTGGAGTTGCTCAGGTTGAGTTGTAACGTGAAGGAGTGTGCGCCCCTGCCCTTGAGCCGCAGCAGCGAGTTGGCCACCGCCGCGATCCCGGGCCCAAAGCGGAACGACCGCGCCAGCCGCCGCTCCAGGATGTAGCGGCGCAAGTTGTCTCTGAAAGCAAACGTTAAAAGTATTCAATGATGCTCCAGTTTCAAG
>Ga0307488_10004204_pt1 | contig 12032 bp, 8 predicted proteins | sample SB02metaG_FD_202248 | JGI IMG/M metagenome (GOLD analysis project Ga0307488, IMG submission 202248) | Sea-ice brine microbial communities from Beaufort Sea near Barrow, Alaska, United States - SB 0.2 | ecosystem: Environmental > Aquatic > Marine > Coastal | place: USA: Alaska | collected 2017-05-06
GAAATCGTATGTAACTAGGTATTAATTACTGAATGGAGTATGCAAGATATATATTTGAATTATAAAATAGGCAATCTTTACATAAATTATGCAAGACAATCAAGTACAAATTTTTGATACAACTCTTAGAGATGGAGAGCAAGTTCCTGGGTGTAAATTAGATACAACTCAGAAATTAGTAATTGCTGAACGGCTAGATTTATTGGGTGTAAATGTAATAGAAGCGGGTTTTCCAGTATCGAGTCCTGGTGATTTTAAATCGGTTTCTGAAATATCAAAAATTATAAAAAATGCAACAGTTTGCGGCTTAACAAGAGCTGTAGAGAACGACATAAAAGTAGCTGCAGCAGCTTTGAAATATGCAAAATTTCCGAGAATTCATACGGGTATTGGGACCAGTGATTCGCATATAAAGTTTAAATTTAATTCTACAAGAGAAAAAGTAATAGAGCGCGCTGTGAAAGCAGTTGCGTATTCGAAGACTTTTGTAGAAGATGTTGAATTTTACGCAGAGGATGCAGGTAGAACAGACAATGCTTTTTTAGCAAAAGTTTGTGAAGAAGTTATAAAAGCAGGTGCAACTGTATTAAATATACCAGATACAACAGGATATTGTTTGCCAGAAGAATATGGCGCAAAAATAAAATATTTACGTGAAAACGTCCGAGGCATAGAAAATGTAGTTCTGTCGTGTCATTGTCATAATGATTTGGGCATGGCAACTGCCAATTCAATTGCGGGAGTTATTAATGGTGCGCGTCAAATTGAATGTACAATTAACGGAATTGGAGAACGTGCAGGAAATACTGCGCTAGAAGAAGTGGTCATGATTTTAAAACAACACCCGTATTTAAATTTAGAAACAAGCATCAATACAAAACTGTTGTACGACACAAGTATTTTGGTTCGTGAGAGTATGGGAATGCCAGTGCAACCAAACAAAGCAATTGTGGGGGCAAATGCGTTTGCACACAGTTCTGGAATTCACCAAGATGGTGTGATAAAAAACAGAGAAACCTACGAAATTATGGATCCTGAAGACGTTGGTGTTGTAGAGAGTGCAATTATTTTAACAGCTAGAAGTGGTAGAGCAGCATTAGCTTACAGATCAAAAAAGATTGGTTATGAATTAACTAAAATACAATTAGATATTGCGTATGATGCATTTTTAAGGAAGGCAGACAAGCAAAAAGAAGTAAAAGACGAAGACATTCACTATATTATGAAGGAAGTAAATAAAATATCGAAAATAGCAGTAGCATAATAATTTTATAGCAGTACAAACATGAAATATACAATCGCAGTAATCCCCGGAGATGGTATTGGACCAGAAGTAATTAACCAGGCAAAAAAAGCATTAGATGCGGTTGCTGAAGTGTACGATCATATTTTTTTATACAAGGAGGCTCAAATGGGTGCCTGTGCTATTGATGCATGTGGAACTCCTTTGCCAGAAGAAACGATTACTATTTGTAAAGAGGCAGATGCTATTTTATTTGGTGCTATTGGAGATCCTAAATATGACAATGATCCTACTGCTAAAGTAAGACCAGAACAAGGTCTTTTAAAGTTGCGACAAGATTTAGGGTTGTTCTGTAATGTAAGACCTGTAAAGGCTTTTGATAGTTTGATAAAAAATTCTCCATTAAAAAGAGAGATTATTAAAGGAACTGATATTGTTATTTTTAGAGAGTTAACAGGTGGTATTTATTTTGGAAAAAAAGAATTGAGTGCAGATGGGCAGTCTGCCTTTGATGTCTGTTCTTACTCAGTTCAAGAAATTTCTAGAATTACCCATTTGGCTTTTAAAGCTGCACAAAATAGAAGTAAAAAAGTAACTTTAGTTGACAAAGCAAATGTTTTAGAAACTTCTCGTTTATGGAGGAAAACGGTTACAGAAATAGCAACACAATACAGCGATGTAAAACTAGAGTATTTGTTTGTAGACAATGCTGCGATGCAGTTAATTTTAAATCCGAAGCAATTTGATGTAATTCTTACTGAAAATCTATTCGGAGATATTATTTCTGACGAAGCTAGCGTGATTGGTGGTTCAATTGGTTTATTAGCTTCCTCTTCAATTGGTAAAGAAAATGCTTTGTTCGAACCAATTCATGGTTCTTTTCCACAAGCAAAAGGAAAAGACATCGCAAATCCTTTAGCGTCAATCTTATCCGTGGCAATGCTTTTAGAGCATTTAGGTTTAGATGAAGAGGCAAACGCGATAGAGAGAGCAGTAGAAAAATCTTTAATTTTAGGGATTACAACAGAAGATATAAAAGGTAAAAATAAATATTATGCTTCCACTTCTAAAGTAGGAGATTTTATTGCAGATTATATCACAAATCAAGAAGATAGTAACATGAATTTCATGAATATTCATGCAGGCCAAAGTACAATTATTTAAAAATAAAAATTTTACTAGAAGAATGAATATACTTTTATTAAACAGTATTTTTATAAGTAGTGTCGTCGTATTTATTAGGACATGACAGTATGGAGTACTATTTTATAAATAAACCTTCCGCAAAAATGGAAGGTTTTTTTATTTTATTTTAAGGATTGAATGTCATTATTATTACGGGTTAATTTACTGTACATAAGATATTTAAGTATTTTTTTAAACAGGTGAATTTAAACGTTCTTATTGCGTTTTAAAGAGCGAAAATAGAGAAAGTTAGTAATTTCGTAAATAAATTGAAGAGCACCATAAATGGAATTAAATAAACATAGCAAAAGATTAACGCAAGACGAATCTCAACCAGCATCACAAGCAATGTTGTATGCCGTAGGTTTAACAGATGAAGATATGAGCAAAGCTCAAGTAGGTATTGCGAGCACAGGTTATGATGGGAATCCTTGTAACATGCATTTGAACAATTTGGCTGCTGAGGTCAAGATTGAATCTAAAATAGCAGGTTTAGTTGGATTAGGGTTTAACACAATTGGTGTATCAGACGGAATATCGATGGGAACTTCTGGAATGAATTATTCGCTAGCTTCAAGAGATATTATTGCAGATTCTATAGAAACAGTGATGCACGCCCAAAGTTACGATGCATTAATTTCTGTGGTGGGTTGTGATAAGAACATGCCAGGTGCTGTAATTGCAATGTTGCGTTTAAATCGTCCGTCAATTATGATGTATGGTGGTTCCATTGCATCCGGAAATTACAAAGGAAAAAAACTAAATATTGTATCTGCTTTTGAAGCTTTAGGGCAAAAAATGGCAGGAGAAATTGAAGAAGAAGAATACCGGGAAATTATTAAAAGGGCCATTCCTGGAGCTGGAGCTTGTGGCGGAATGTATACCGCAAATACAATGGCTTCGGCAATAGAATGTATGGGTTTTGCATTGCCTTACAATTCATCAATACCTGCAGAAAATCCTAATAAATTATCAGAAGCAGAAAGAACTGCTTTGGCAATAAAAAACCTATTACAATTAGATTTAAAACCCTTAGATATAATTTCTAAAAAGTCTTTAGAAAATGCCATTACTATTGTAAATGCCTTAGGAGGCTCTACCAATGCAGTTTTACATTTTTTAGCGATTGCGCATGCTGCTGATATTGATTTTACATTAGAAGATTTTCAAAGAGTAAGTGATAGAACTCCTTTAATCGCAGATTTAAAACCCTCAGGAAAATACTTAATGGAAGATGTTCACAGTATTGGAGGCACGCCTGCAATCATGAAATATCTTTTAGATAATGGCCATTTACATGGTGATTGTTTAACGGTTACAGGGAAGACGTTGTCAGAAAACTTAGCAAGTGTAACCCCGATGGAATTTGATGAACAAGATGTAATTTATCCAAAAGATAAAGCATTAAAATCTTCAGGAAATATTCAAATAATCTATGGGAATCTCGCAACTGAAGGTGCAGTAGCCAAAATTTCTGGAAATGAAGGATTACTTTTTGAAGGGAAAGCCGTTGTTTATGACGGTGAGCAGGCTGCAAATACAGGTATTGTTGCTGGAGAAGTAGCAAAAGGAGATGTCGTTGTTATTAGATATGTTGGACCAAAAGGAGGTCCGGGAATGCCAGAAATGTTAAAACCAACATCATTAATAATGGGTGCTGGCTTAGGGAAATCAGTAGCGCTAATCACAGATGGTCGTTTTTCTGGAGGAACGCACGGTTTTGTTGTGGGGCATATTACACCAGAAGCACAATCCGGAGGTACCATCGGAATTTTAAAAACAGGCGATAAAATTAAAATTAGTGCAGAAGACAATTCTATAAATGTTTTAATTTCTGATGAGGAAATCGCAAGAAGAAAATCAAAGTGGGTTGTACCCCCTTTAAAACATAGCAAAGGAATTTTATATAAGTACTCAAAAATGGTAGCGTCAGCATCGAAAGGATGTGTTACAGACTTGTAAATTAAAACAACAAATAAAAAATAAGAAGTAAATAAAAAAGGTCAATTAGGTCTCTCTTTTTTCTTTCTATTCTTTGATATAAAAATAAAAAAATATGGAAACACAAACCATAAATCAGATGAAAACAACCACAAAAGTTACCGAAAGAATTTCGGGTAGCGAGGCAGTTGTGCGATGTTTAATTGCAGAAGATGTAAAAATAATTTATGGATATCCTGGTGGAGCAATTATGCCAGTGTATGATGAATTATATAAATATCAAGATCAAATTCACCATGTTTTAGCACGTCATGAGCAAGGTGCCACGCACGCCGCACAGGGATTTGCAAGAATTTCTGGTAAAGTAGGTGTTGCTATCGCAACCTCGGGTCCAGGAGCAACCAATTTAATTACTGGAATTGCAGATGCACAAATAGATTCGACACCACTGGTGTGTATTACAGGGCAAGTTGCGTCGCATTTGTTAGGAAGTGATGCGTTTCAAGAAACAGATATTGTAGGTATCTCAACACCGGTAACGAAGTGGAATTGTCAAGTAACCAAAGCAGCAGATATTCCAGCAGCATTGGCAAAAGCATTTTATATTGCAAGAAGTGGAAGACCCGGTCCCGTTTTAATAGATATTACAAAAGACGCACAGTTTGAAGAATTTGATTTTTCCTACGAAAAATGCACTAAAATAAGGAGTTATATTCCAATTCCAAAAACAGTAGCAGGCACTTTAGAAGCTGCTGCAAAATTAATTAATGAAGCTAAAAAGCCATTAATTATTTGGGGGCAAGGAGTGGTTTTAAGTGAAGCTGAAATCGAGTTTAAAGCCTTAGTAGAAAAAGCAGGCATTCCTTCCGCGTGGACAATTTTAGGAGCTTCAGCGCTTCCAACTGCACATGCATTAAATGTTGGAATGTTAGGCATGCATGGTAATTATGCACCAAATAAATTAACCAACGAATGTGATGTATTAATTGCAATCGGTATGCGTTTCGATGATCGAGTTACTGGGAAGTTAGACGAGTATGCGACTCAAGCAAAGGTGATTCATTTTGAAATAGATCCGGCAGAAGTAGATAAGAATATAAAGACAGATGTAGCTGTTCTAGGGGATGCAAAAGCAACCTTAGCTGCTATTTTACCGCTTATTAATGAAAACACGCACCAAGCATGGCATCAGCAATTTAAGGATTTATATGAGATTGAATATGAGAAAGTAATTAAAGGAGACATCCATCCAACGAAAGAAGGATTAACGATGGGTGAAGTAATTAAAGAAATCAATATTCAAAGCAAAGGTGAAGCTGCAATTGTTACCGATGTTGGTCAACATCAAATGATTGCTTGCAGATATGCAGAATTCAATAAAACGAAGAGCAATATTACCTCTGGCGGATTAGGAACCATGGGTTTTGGTCTACCAGCAGCAATTGGAGCTAAAATGGCAGCTCCAGAGCGTGAAGTAGTTTCAATTTCTGGTGACGGTGGTTTTCAAATGACTATTCAAGAATTGGGAACTATTTTTCAGCAAAAAGTGGCCTTAAAAATGGTGGTTTTAAATAATGAATTCCTAGGAATGGTGCGCCAATGGCAGCAGTTATTTTTTGACAAACGCTATGCTTCCACAGAGATGATAAATCCGAATTTTGTTGCCATTGTAGAGGGCTATTATATAAATGCCCGAAAAGTAGTAAAAAGAGAAGATTTAAAAGAAGCAGTTGCCGAAATGATGGCGAGTAAAGAAGCTTATTTTTTAGAGGTGCTGGTGGAAAAAGAGGGAAATGTATTTCCAATGGTTCCTTCAGGTGCTAGTGTTTCAGATATTAGACTGGAATAAAGTAGCGCGTGAAAAGCGAAGCGTACGAGGAGTAAAAAACAAAGAGTGAGGGTTTTAGTAAATTAAAGACAACGCATGTCTATTTGCAAACCTCTTTCTTTTATTATCTTTTAAAAATATGAGTATAGAAAAACAATTATACACAATATCAGTATATACTGAAAATAACATTGGATTACTGAATCGTATTTCAGCAATTTTCCAAAGAAGACACATTAATATAGAGAGTTTAAATACGTCTCCATCAGAGATTGAAAGTGTTTCTAAATTTACAATTGTTGTAAACATGACAGAGGTAAATATTAAGAAAATTATTGGTCAAATAGAAAAGCAAGTAGAGGTTATTAAGGCCTATTATCACAATGATGATGAAACTATTTATCAAGAATCTTCTATTTTTAAGATGCGGTCAGATTTACTTTTTGATGAGCGTCAAATTCAAAACATTATCAAAGAAAGTAATTCTCGAATAGTAACCGTAAATAAAGAGTTTTTCGTGATTGAGAAGTCAGGAAAAAAAGAAGAAATAGAGTTGTTATATAAAGAACTAAGTGGCTTTGGTATCATGCAATTTACCCGTTCAGGGCGTATTGCTGTAACCAAAGAAGAAATGAAAATATCAAAAATGTTAGCAGCATATAATTACTAAAATAAGACAAAAGAGTTTAGATAATAGCACAAAGAAATAACGTTTATACAGACCTTTTTTCTTCTATTGTACACATTCCAATCAACAAACAAAAACAATAAAAATGTCAAATTACTTTAACACATTAACATTAAGAGAGAAATTAGAACAGTTAGGAAAATGTCGTTTTATGGACGCTTCAGAATTTGAAGACGGCGTGAATGCATTGAAAGGGAAGAAAATTGTTATTGTAGGTTGTGGAGCTCAAGGTCTAAACCAAGGTTTGAATATGAGAGATTCTGGTTTGGATATTTCATATACATTAAGACAAGTTGCGATTGATCAAAAAAGAGAATCTTATCTGAATGCAACCTCAAATAATTTTACAGTAGGAACCTACGAAGAATTAATTCCTACAGCCGATTTAGTATTGAATTTAACGCCAGATAAGCAGCACACAAATGTGGTGAATACCGTGATGCCTTTGATGAAAAAAGGAGCAACACTATCTTATTCTCACGGATTTAATATTGTAGAAGAAGGAACGCAAATTAGAGCGGACTTAACGGTAATTATGGTAGCACCAAAGTGTCCTGGTTCTGAAGTTAGAGAAGAATATAAAAGAGGATTTGGGGTGCCAACGTTAGCTGCAGTGCATCCAGAAAATGATCCAGAAGGAAAAGGTTGGGCACAAGCAAAAGCATATGCTGTTGCAACTGGTGGGCACAGAGCGGGGGTATTAGAATCTTCTTTTGTGGCAGAAGTGAAATCAGATTTAATGGGAGAGCAAACTATTTTGTGTGGTTTGTTGCAAACAGGAGCTATTTTGTCTTATGATAAAATGGTAGCCGAAGGAATTGAGCCAGGGTATGCTGCAAAATTAATTCAATATGGTTGGGAAACCGTGACAGAAGCGCTAAAACATGGTGGAATTACCAATATGATGGACCGTTTGTCTAATCCTGCAAAAGTAAAAGCATTTGAAATCTCAGAAGAATTAAAAGAGATTATGCGTCCGTTGTTTCAAAAGCATATGGATGATATCATGACAGGTCATTTTTCTAAAACGATGATGGAAGATTGGGCAAATGACGATAAAAACCTTTTGACTTGGAGAGCAGCAACAGGGAATACGGCTTTTGAAAAACAACAATTAACAGATCAAGAAATTTCAGAGCAAGAGTATTTTGATCATGGAACTTTATTGGTTGCTTTTGTAAGAGCTGGGGTAGAATTAGCTTTTGAAGCGATGACAGATTCAGGAATTATAGCAGCTTCTGCATATTATGAATCTTTACACGAAACACCATTAATTGCAAATACAATTGCACGTAAAAAATTATATGAAATGAACCGTGTAATTTCTGATACTGCAGAGTACGGTTGTTATTTGTTTGATCATGCTTGCAAACCTTTGTTAACTGATTTTATGAAAACTGTGACTACAGATCTTATCGGTCAAAAATTTACAGACGGGAACGAGGTTGATAACCGAGAATTAATTCGTATTAACGGAATTATTAGAAATCACCCCGTAGAAATTGTGGGAGAAAGATTAAGAGCTTCTATGACAGCAATGAAAGTGATTAAGTCGGTATAATTAAAATAAGATTTTTAATTTTATAGAAACCTGTCAGATGTAAAAAACTGACAGGTTTTATTTTCATATTTAAACAATGCAAACAAAACAAATTTATTTTCCAAGTTTAGAAAACGTAAAGGCAGCGGCTAAAAATTTAGAAGGGGTGGCGTATAAAACTCCTTTAAATGAAAATAGCAATCTTTCGAAGGAGTTTGATGCGAATATTTTATTCAAAAGAGAAGATTTACAAGTAGTTCGTTCGTATAAAATTAGAGGTGCTTACAATAAAATGTCTTCATTAGATGCAATTCAAAAACAACGTGGTATTGTTTGTGCAAGTGCAGGAAATCATGCACAAGGTGTTGCTTTGTCTTGCAAGTTATTAAAGATAAAAGGGACTATTTTTATGCCTTCTCCAACGCCAAATCAGAAAATTAATCAAGTAAAAATGTTTGGTGAAAATTTTATTGAAGTGGTTATTGAAGGGGATACTTTTGACGATGCTTTTGACGCAGCGAAACAAGCTTGCGACGCAAAAAACAAAATCTTTATTCATCCTTTTAATGATGAGAAAGTAATTGAAGGACAGGCAACTGTAGGTTTAGAAATTTTGACGCAAACTACTAAAAAAATTGATTACGTTTTTGTGGCTATTGGTGGTGGTGGTTTATCTTCTGGCTTGTCGGCAGTTTTTAAAAATTTATCACCAGAAACAAAAATTATTGGTGTTGAGCCCGAGGGAGCCCCTTCGATGTTAACCTCTCTTAGAAGTAATAAAATAACTACTTTAGAAAAAATAGATTCTTTTATAGACGGTGCAGCTGTGAAAAGAGTGGGCGATTTAAACTTTGCTATTTGTCAACAAAACCTAACAGAGGTAATAACAGTTCCTGAAGGAAAAGTGTGTCAGATTATTTTAGATCTGTACAATAAAGATGCAATTGTAGTAGAGCCAGCTGGCGCTTTAAGTATTGCTGCTTTAGATTCTTTTAGAGAAGAAATAAAAGGTAAAACTGTTGTTTGCATTGTGAGTGGTAGTAATAATGATATTACAAGAACTGCCGAGATCAAAGAACGTGCGATGTTATATGCTAATTTAAAACATTATTTTATTGTGAAATTTCCACAACGAGCAGGTGCTCTAAAAGAGTTTGTAGCAGAAATTTTAGGCCCCAATGATGATATTACACACTTTGAATACACTAAAAAAAATAACAGAACAAACGGCGCTGCGGTGGTTGGTTTAGAGTTAAAATCTGCAAAAGACTTAGCACCTTTAATTCTTCGAATGAAAGAAAAAAATTTCTTTGGAGATTATTTAAATGACAAACCAGATTTGTTTCAATTTTTGGTATAGTCCTAGAATATTGAACATATCTCTGGTAAAACACGAAATGCTTTTCGTGTTTTAGAAAAAAATTAAGATATTTTTTAGTTATTTTTAGTTAAATTTGAGGTGTAGACAAAGACCTGCTATTTCACATATTATTTATTATTTTTTTAATCAAAAAACTCGATTTTTTGTCAAACTCAACTTATGAAGAATACATTTAAAGAAATTCCGAACGAATATAAAATTACTTCACTTGTCAATCAAAATACCTACTTAGTGGACGGTGAATTGAAAGAGTGGAAGGGTGCAAGTGCAGAGGTGTACTCAACAATTTCATCAACTAAAGAATACAAACCAACATTATTAGGAACGGTGCCAGATTTAACTGGAGAGGAAGCACTTGATGCATTAAACGCTGCGTCTAAGGCTTACGCCAGAGGTCAAGGTTTATGGCCAACAATGAAGGTAGAGGGTAGAATTGCGGCCATGGAAAAATTTGTGCTACAAATGAAAACCAAAAGAGCCGAAATTGTAAAATTATTAATGTGGGAAATCGGAAAAACTTTGCCCGATTCAGAAAAGGAATTTGACAGAACAGTAGAATATATCTACGATACCATTGAAGATTACAAAAAAATGGATAGAGATTCTGCTAAATTTCAAAAAAATAGCGGAGTTCGTGCACACATAAGAAGAGGTCCTTTAGGAGTTGTTTTGTGCTTGGGACCTTATAATTATCCTTTAAATGAAACTTTTGCTTTGTTAATTCCTGCTTTAATTATGGGAAACACTGCTGTTTTTAAGCCAGCAAAACATGGTGTTTTATTATTATCACCATTATTAGAGGCATTTCAAACGAGTTTTCCCGCTGGTGTTGTAAATATTATTTATGGTAGAGGTAGAACTTTAGCTACTCCAATAATGAAATCTGGTCTTGTAGATGTTTTAGCCTTGATAGGTAATAGCACATCTGCAAATGCAATACAGGCAAATCATCCTTTTAAAAACAGGTTGCGTTTGGTCTTAGGTCTAGAAGCTAAAAATCCAGGAATTGTTTTGCCAGACGCAGATTTAGATTTGGCAATTAACGAATGTATTTCTGGAGCGACTTCATTTAATGGACAGCGCTGTACCGCTTTAAAAATATTATATGTTCATGAAGATATTGTCGAAGAATTTAACAAGCGTTTTACAGAAAAAGTAGATGCTCTTAAATTTGGAAACCCATGGGAAGATAACGTAAAATTAACGCCTTTACCAGAGCCAGGTAAACGAGCATACATTCAAGAATTAATTGATGATGCAGTCGTAAAAGGTGCGAAAGTAATCAATAAAAAAGGAGGAGAAACCTCAGAAAATTATATTTTTCCAGCAGTATTATATCCCGTCTCTAAAGATTCTAGAGTTTTTGAAGAAGAACAATTTGGTCCAGTGGTGCCGATTGTTTCGTTTAAAAATATTCAAGAACCTTTAGATGATATGGCAGCTTCTAACTACGGACAACAAGTAAGTGTTTTTGGAAGTGAAGTGAAGACTTTGGCACCATTAATTGATACACTCGTAAATTTAGTATGTAGAGTGAATTTAAATAGTGCTGCGCAACGTGGACCAGATGTATATCCTTTTACAGGAAGAAAAGATTCTGCAGTAGCTACTTTGAGCGTGCATGATGCATTGCGTTCTTTTTCTATTAGAACCTTTTTGGCAGCAAAAGACACCGAGTATAACAATGCAATTTTACAAGAATTGTTGGATAAAAAAACATCTAATTTTATCAGTACAGATTATATTTTATAGTTGCGTTTTGCTACGCTATTAAACAAAAAAAACCTCCTTATGGGAGGTTTTTTTTATGTGTTAAAACAGCACTATTAGATTGGTGCAATTTTATATTTAATAGCCTTTCTATATCCTCTTTAAATTGTTTTAAACTTTAACTGTAAACATAGGTTTTAGCGCTGTTTTAGATAAGTTTTTGGTAACACTTGCTGTAAATAAGTGGGAAAGTCCACTTCTACCATGTGTGCCCAACGCGATTAAATCTACCTCTTTATCCCTAGAAAAATTGATAATTCCTTTCTCTACAGAAATGTCATTATAAATATGCATAGTATGCTTGGGTAAATGATATCCTTTTATGAAATTTTTCAAGCTTTCCTCTGCACTTTGAGTGCTTTCGAAATCTGATGGCGTATTTATTTTCAATAAATGAATTTCACTATCAAAAGCATTGGCAAATTCTAAAAACTTGCTGAATACTTTTTTATTTTC
>Ga0307488_10004205_pt1 | contig 12032 bp, 5 predicted proteins | sample SB02metaG_FD_202248 | JGI IMG/M metagenome (GOLD analysis project Ga0307488, IMG submission 202248) | Sea-ice brine microbial communities from Beaufort Sea near Barrow, Alaska, United States - SB 0.2 | ecosystem: Environmental > Aquatic > Marine > Coastal | place: USA: Alaska | collected 2017-05-06
GGCACATCTTAAAGATGTTGATCTTAGTAAAATTATAGAAACAGAAGATGAAACAGATCTTGCTGGAGAAATTGCCTGTGGTGCAGACGGCTGCGAAATTAAGTGAAAAGATTAACTATAATTGCCGGTCTTACCATGATGACAGCTGGTACCGGTTATATGTTACATCACAAGAACGTACAAAGATACAGTATAAATCCAAATACTATGGCTATAGCTACTGGAGGATTTTTTGTTGCGTTTGGTTTAAGTTATAGATTCTAAAATTAAAATTATGTGTGGATTATGTCTAGGCGGTATTTGCGAATACTGCAATAGTTAAAATATAAAAAGGGGAAGTCGTAATGACCTCCCCTTTTTTGGTTACAGGAACTTTGGGTATGGTGCCCAGTTTCTTTTGTTCCTTATTTCTCTTTATTTGCGTTGCAAAATTTCTTAGCAGCGCCAACACTTCCAAAACCCCACTTTTTTAAAGCTATAGCTTTTCTAGTAGGATCACCATTAGGTTTCTTCATAGGACCTTTCATACCTGCAAATCTGCAAGCAAAAGAAACTCTACGTTTACCCTTTCCGCTAGTTTGTCTAGCGCCTAGTGTTTTACCTGTTTCTTTTTTATAGTCAGAACGCATTTTACGATTTGACTTTTCATAACTTGCGTTTGTCATTATTTCTTTTTCTTTTTAATAGGTACACAGTTATTTACCATTTTAACTTTACCATTTTTATCTTTTTTTCCACTTGGTGATTTCTTCTTACCATCAGCTTTGTAACCTTTCCAGCAAGTATCTCCTCTTTTTGTTCTTTTCTTAGCCATTATTTCTTACAATCTTTAGATTTCTTATGATCATATCCTTTTTTCTTTAAAGACAAATGTTTTTTCATGGTTTTAGCCATTACTTCTTTACAGTCTTTATACATCATATGAGGTTTATATTTCTTATCCATTATCTACGTTTTTTAACTTCTATTTCTTTAACTATAATAGTTGTTTTAGGTTTTCTATTTTTTAATTCTTCTAGTTGTCTATTAAGTTCTTCTAATTTACCATCACTTTCTGTGCCATCTTTTATTAAAGTAGAAAGTATGTTTATTTCTTCAAATGTAACATCGTCAACTTGTTCAAGCATTTCAACTCTCTCTTTTAAGTCCATTATCATATCTTCATTCCACTCTTCTTTTAATTCATATTCTAAACGAGTAACTTCGTTAGGTGGTAAAGTTTTAGCTAATTGTATATCTTCTTGCAATGTATAATACATGCCAACTAACGTAGTTGTAAGCATTATTATTCCTATTACAGTTTTTACATCTATTTTAAACTCTGTGCTTTCTGATATTTTCATTTGTTCATTAATTCTATAAGTTTTGCTACTCTGTCTTTTTCGTATTTTAAAGACTTTATTTGTTTCTTAGTTAAACCTAAACTGTCTAACTTTCTTACTTGTTCTGCTTGATTTAATTTTTTATACTTAATTTTTTGCTTTTCTAGCTTTTCCTCTTTAACCTGCTCCTTTGTCATAGGTTTTTTAGGAGAATATTGTCTTGATTTAGATTCTTTTTGTTTTTTTCTATAAGCTGATTTAGCCTCCTTTTGCGATGTAACATACTCTTGTCTTTCTTCAGTAGAGTTTAATTGATAATCTCTCCAACCTAACAATAGTGAAACTCTTTTCCATGTTTGTTGTTCATCTTCTATAGCACTTCTAACGTTTTCTGACTTAGAAATTAATCTATCAAGAGGAACATTAGTTAGTCCTGATATTACATAAGCAGCACTTTTATAAGCAGGATCATCTATACCCCAATTAGCTTCGTCATGTTTATATCCTTCATACTTCCAAGTTAAACCAGCTTGTCTTAATTTGCTTAACTTAATATCTATAGGCGGTGAGAAGTTTAACATTTCATTTGCTGCATCTTCATAATTAGGGCCAGGAAACTGACCTTCTTTAGCAGACTCTTTGTAGACTTTTCTACCTACTGATATTAACGTAGAAGCAGCAACACCTATCATGCCTGTCCCATTTAAGAAAGTATTTAACATTCCGTTAGCTATGTTATAGTATCTTTCTTTTTCGCTTTCTTCCTCATCATCATTAAATGCTAAAGCAAATAAAGCTTGTTGTAATGCGCTAAATATAGCACTTTGAACAGCAAAATAATAAGTTACTCTTGAAGCATTACTCATATCACTTTGAAACTGAGTCATGCCTGGTCTTTTTCTTCTATTCTTTAAATCTAAAAAAGCTTTTTTACCAAGCCTATTCATCTGCATAGGTGTATTTTGAAAAGCTAATATCAATCTACCTAATACACTTGCTTGTTGTTGCGACACTCTATCAGGTCTTGAAGATTGTTGTGATTCTTCTGCTATTTCTCTAAACTCTTGAAAAGCTTTAACTTTAGCATCAGCTTCACTCATACCTTCTTTCATTAAAGCATCGATTCTATTTCTATAGAAAGTAGCACCACCTGAAGCAATAGCAAAACTATCAGCAAACTGAGTAGGTAAATAACCTTTTTGAAGTATATAAGCAACAGCAGCTTTAGCTTTGTTTTTACTATTAGCAGCAGCATCAGCTATTTCAGATTCACTAACGTTTAATTTTAATCCATTACGTCTTTCAACTAAAAACTCAGAGTTCATTAACTCCATAAAATCTTTCCAGTATTGAGGTTGGTTAGCAAATGCTTTAGCAGCTTTAAACACATTGTTGCTACCAAAATCTATAAAGTTAATAGCCGATATAGTTTGAAGTAAAGCTGATCTCATATTAAAGAACATGACTGTACCAACAGAGTTATTAATGTAATCTAGTAACCTGTTTTCTAATCTACCCATTTTGTTAGACCTATTTCTACCAGACTCCATTCTACCTAGTATATCCTCAATGGCTTCTCTATACTTAGTACCAAAAGCAGCTTCCATCTTGTTTAAGTTCTTAGGTGAAAATATTAAATCAACATTTTCTTTCCACTGTTGTAAATACTTACTACGCTTACCAGTTCTTAAGCCGTCTAATAAATCTGTTGATATTGTACCACCTAACCAGTCAGAGTTTGGAGCAGAGTAACCATCTCCTTTATTTATATCAATTAAGTTTTGAGCAAATACATCTATAGCAGGGTTTTTCTTAGCATAATCTAATATTTGTTTTAAATCAGTTTTAGAAATACCAGGTATATCAAAGCCTTGTTTATTCCAAGCTAATACTCTAGCTACATCTTGAAGAGTATATTCACCAAAAGCTTTTTTGTTTAAGTCTTTAGGAATTAAACCTTCTTTAACTAATTGATCTTTCAATGCTTTAAAATCGTTGATCATTCTGTTTTGGTCACGAGATAAGTTTTCCATTGCTCTACCATAAGGATCAAGTAAATGCTCTTTGAAAAAATCCATTTGCATATTACCTATCTCACCTTTACCTAACATTTTATAAAGCAAACCTACAAAGTCTTCAGCTGATGGAGGTATAAACATTTCAAATCTACCTTTTTTTCTACCTTTTAATCTAGCTTTAACATCAGAATATTCAGACTCAGATTTAATACCAGTCTTATGCTCTATTATATCATTAATAGTTTGATCAACTGTTTTACTAAATTTAATTTTATCTTGTTGAACTTCAGATTTAACATCTACAACGTTTAATACTTTTTCAACTGGAGCTACCTGCTTTGTTCTAGGTTTAGTTATTTCAAAATCATAACTACTTTTTTCTGGCGCAATAAAATTGTTGCTTTCCCACACATCTGTGTTCCAACCTAGTTTTTTAGCAATACTATTCATTAATGTAGTATATAATCTAACTCTACTTTGTTCTGATTTAAGGGAAGAAAATTCAATTTTCTTTATTTTTTTATTTTGATTAATTGCATCTAACAAGCCGTTATAAACAGTTCTAATTACTTTAACAGCATCTCCTGTACCCGTAATATCTATTCTACCATCAAGATCAAACTCTACATCAAAACTTCCTTTATTGTCTCTTGAATCTAAATTAATGTTGTATTTTTTATTATTTATAGTAAAACTAGCTTTAATATTACCAGCCTCATCTGTTTTAAAATTTAGTTTTTTACTACTTGTTTTACTAAATTTAATTTCGTTTTTTCTTACTAATTGAGCTTTAGACTTAACGTCTAGCATGTTCATTGACTTTCTAACAGCTTCAACATTCTGTAGCGCGTCATCTGCAAAATAAAAATCATTATAACCTTCAGCGGCTTTACCTACTAACCATTGGGCTTTAGCTTCACCAGTTGAATTACCTAAGCCAGTTATATTCTTTAACGGTATATTTAATCCTACACTATCTAAAAATTCTTTAATAGCTGCTTGAGCTTCAGGTGCTCTAGCGGTTAATACAAATACGTCTTCTGTTCCTCTTGCTGCTTGTATTTTTTTAGCTATGTCTAATAATGGACCTGGCTTACCTTTAGTAACTTTGTTAAATTCAGAAAAATCAAATTTATAACCTTGATCCAACAGCTCTTTACCTTGTGTAGCAAACTCCTCTGCGTTTAGCTTACCATTAGTTCCATCAGGAGCTGTATATAAAACATCAGATTTAGTAGTAGCTAATGTATCATCAAAATCAAATACTCTAATTTTTTTAATAGGTGCTTTAGGATCTCTTGCTACATCTAAAGCTTTATCTACAGTTCCTAGTTCGTCAATGTTTTCTTTATTGGTATCTTTTGTTTTAGAAAATTTATTTATAGGAGCGTTTTTAGAAATGTTAGAGTTTTGCTTATCTCTTAAATCATAAGACTTTGAGTTTTTTAGTTTTATACCTAACTCTATAGTTCTTGTGTCTATATTTTCATTTGTTACAGCACCTGTTATTATTTCATTAAATAAATTAGTGTTTTCTTTACTACTAAACAAATTAGACTCATTAGCTTTATCTAGTATTATATCTCCAGCTGGAGCTTTTAGTAGCTTATTGTTTATTAAATCAGCTACTTTACCTACATAACTTAATGCATCTTTAGCTCCTAGTTTATTATATATAACTTTATCTAAAGTCAAGCCTGTTTTTAAATCTAATTGAAAAGAAGCATTTCCCGTAGCCACAACAAATATAGCTTCACTGTCCATACCCATTTCATAACCCTTCATTTCCGCAGTTCTACCAGTATTTATTAGTTTTGCTGATGGGTATTTAGCATAAAACTCTTTACTAACTAAACCTAAATCTTGTGCTAATTGCACATCGGTATCTAATATAGATTGATTGTAGGTTTTTGATATTTGTGGATAAACGTTGTCAAAGTTGCCATCTATAATACTAGCTAACACATTAGTGTTAAAAACAACTTGAGGTAAATTGTGTTCTTTATGATACATTTTAGGTTTGCCTCTATAATCGGTAGCAATATTACTAAATTGTGTAGATATTGTGGTAGGTACAGCACCTTGTCTTGGTATGCCGCCTGTTAAGCTACTTTGAAGTTGAAGTAGTCTAGCTACATTAGCTATAGCTCTATCTTTAGCTGGGCCTTCAGGCTTACTCTGAACATATTTATTTAATTTTTCATAAAAATAATCTCTTTTATCTTGTATTGCTTTTACTTTTTTAGGACTTAATATTTTATTAACTCTATTAGCTATTTCTTTTTGTATTTTTGGATCATTACGTTGTTCAACTGTGTAAGATTTCATTAATCCATTAATCTTTTTATATTGATCAGCTGATATACCACTTGTTTTATTTCCTTTGTAATCCTTTGGCCCACTTTTATCTATTAAAGCTCTTAATTGAGAAGCAGTAATAGTTGCTGAAACTTCTTTACCTTTAGAATCAATTCGAGTACCAGAACTAAACATCTCAACGTTGCCAGCACCAAAAGTAGATATAAACATACCGCTTTCAGCAACAGCAGGGTCCATTATACTAGTTATTTCAGTAAAAAAATCTAAAAATTGAGTTTCACCTTGCTCTGTGTTTAAGTCAGGCATAGGTGTATTTAAATTCTTTTGCTTATAAAAATTATCCATGCTTGAATAAAAGTTTAATACAGCCTGTGGATCACCTTCTCTTAACTTTTTAAATGTCTCTAAATTAATTTCAGAACCTTTATATTGATTAGCTATAGATTTAATATTATTTATATATGGTTTTAAAGCTTCTAAAACTCTTGTACTTGCGTTATAGTTATCTAACAACTCAACTAAACTAAAACCTTCTTTAACTTTATCTGCGTTTTCACTTATATGATCATTAAGCTTGTTTATCTCTATTACTTTTTCAGAGTTAGATAATGGTTGATCTTTAGTTATACTAAACTTAGCACCTGGTTCTCTATCTATTTCTTTAGCTACTTGTTCTAAGTAGTTTTCAGCTTGTCTTAATCCTTGTGACTCATAAATATCTTTTATTCTAGCTTGTATAGCTGGATCATTGATAGTTTCCATTGTAGCATCAAAAGCTAGCTCTTGAGCTATGGCAGATGCTAAAGCATCTTTTCTAGTTCCTTTAGTCGATGCACCTACTTTATCACCTAAAAAATACTCAACCCATTGTTCTTTGGTTATTTTCTTTTTAGTAAACAAAGGATTGTTGTCAGGTCTCAACGGCTTGCCTGTCTCAGGGTTGATTAGAGGCTCTATAAACGGCTCAAATCTTTTATTGAATGTAGACTGTGATATGTAATCATATAACATCTCCCATCGCGGCATTGTTTTTGTATTGCCATCTGCGTCTTTAAAAGTTATATCACCTTCAATAAACTCTTTATACTTAGCTCTAGTTCCTATGTCATTTTTAATATCTTTAAATAATAAAGTATTAAAATCTTTTTTAAGTGCTTCTTTAAAATTCTTATTAGATACTTCAGGTAGTTTAGCTCCAAACACTTTTTTAACAGAGTCAATTACTCTGTTGTATATTTTACCACCTTTTTCAATACCTAATCTAGTTCTAAGATTATCAATACCTTTTTTCTTAGCATTTAATGATCTATCAACTGCAGCCTCTATATCACTAGCTGTATCACCTTCAATAGTTTCAGCAACTGTTCTACCTTCTTCACCTATCTTTTGATCTGTAGATATTTTCTTACCTGGTGTTTTAGCTTTTTCTCTTTTAGCTTTATTAGCTACATCACCAACTTTTCTACTTATATATGAATTAACCCAACCAAATAAACTATCTTGCATTTGTGGATCAAAGTTAAGCATGTGTTGTCCTATCTTATCTCTAGCATCATTTATAAACTCTTCTCTAGTTTGACCAAATATATCTTTACCAGAAGCCATTTTAGCTATTATAAGACCATCTAAATCACCATTCATAAGCGCATTGTAAGCTTTACTAAAAGCTCTGTTCTTGTCGGCACGCCACTCTGCTTTAGTCATGGTATACTTACCATCTTTATTTCTTTGACCTGGAGCATCATTTAAAGTATCTTCAACTTTATTTTGCTCAGCTTTAGTCATAGACTTTTTAGCTTGGCTAGTTTCAGAAACAGCAGGAGTACTTTCAGCTATTGTTTTAGTCAAACCAGTTAATTCTCCAGTTTCAAATGACTCATTAAAGCTAGTTAGCATGTCAAATACATCTTTACCAGTTTTTATCTGACCAGATCCATCATTAAACTTTTGAAACCTACCAAACATTTTATTGTGCAAAGTTCTATCTGCTTTTAAATCATTTTGTCTCATGAAATCACTTAGTCTAGCTAAATTTTCTTCAGCTAGTAAAGTAGGATTAGATATATCACCTTTTGAATTATACTCGCCATAAAGGTTTTTTGTTTCTAAAAATACATCATAAGCTTTTCCATAGTTCTTTTTTACATAACTTTCAAGATCTTTAACTAGTCCAACAGCATCTGAGTTGTTTTCCATAAACTGCTTAAACAAAGTATGGTGACCTATTTCGTGTGACTGAACTGTAGTATTACTTCTATTTAAAGCAAATGTCATTGGAACATCAATATTTTTAGTGCTTTTAGTTCCATCAGGAAGAGTTGTTTCAACAGTTAAATTGTCACCAAAAGCAAAGCCATTAACAGTGGCGTCTCCTCTTGAAGCTTTTTTAGCGTCGTTAAAAGTCATTTTCATTTGTTCTTTAACCTGACTTTTTTCTTCTGCTGTTAAATCTTTTCTTGTTTCTACATAATCTAAACCAGCTTGAAGTGCTTCTTTATTGTTATTGCCAACAACCATTTCAACCTCGCCTAGTAGATTATTTTTAGCTCTATAAGCATTTGAAAACTTTCTTGCTCTAGTCTTATCTGCGTTCCATTCAGCATTACCAACTATAGAGTTTTTAGCAGCTTCCGCTACTACTAAGAGTTGCATTTGTTCGTTTATAATTCTTTCTGCTACTTTTGGATCTATGTTTTTCTTATCATTTATAGCATCTATTTTAGCTCTAATTTTAACTTCAGAATTATATGTATTAATTAAAGCTTGTCTATCTGCCTTAGTATAAGAAACTATGTTTTTTCTTGTTTCACTTTGACTATCTAATTGCTGTTGAGCTAGCTCATGAAGTTTTACTTCCAATAATTCTTTAGATGAAGTTAAATCAGAATGAGCTTCAGTTCCTAAAGTTAAACTAAGTATTTTAGTATCAATGTTTTTTATTTCATTGCTAATATTTAGCATGTCCATACCTCTGGCGGCTATTTTAGCATTAGCATCTGGTCCTCTAAAAGCTACATAAGTTTGAGCAACTAAACCAGGTGACTGCATAGTACCTGACATAACTAAACCAGACATCATGGATTCAGTAACTCCATCTAACAATGAGACGTCGTTATTAAACAATAAATATTTTTCAGCAGCATTTTGAGATACAGTAACAAGACCTTCGCCAAAAGATTCTCCAGGAATACCTTTAGCAAAATCTTTACCAGCATCTCTTAAATTAATCCATCTTTGATTTATCTTATTGGTAATAGGCATACCTTTTTTAATACCTTTACTTAAATCAAAAGCTTTTCTTAAGTTTTTTGCTCCTAACTTGAAGTTACCTAACGTAATTTTTTCACTAGCATATTCAGCTATGCCATATATAGCTGCAGTTCCGTAAAACTGTAAAGCATTTATATCTTCTGGTTGTATTTTATAAACATCATCGTCTCCTAAGGGATTAAAACCAAATTCTTTTTTGAAATCATTAATATGTTTAGCTTCTGCTTCGCTCCACTTTTCCCCTTCAATCCTAGTCTTCATGTCATGCATTTGATTTCCGGATTCAGACAATGCAGACATTATTAAGCCACCACTACCAGGTATAACTATAGACATGCCAGTATTTAGTATTTGCCCTGTAAGCATTTCAGTTCCCCATCTAAGAGCTTGACTTATACCTTCTATTTCGTCATATCTTTGAGCAGGTCTATTTCTATTAAGTAATTCTTCACCATAGCTGAATGTCTTTTCTAAAACTTTATCAGCAATTTCATCTTTTGCAACTTCTACATTAATTTTAGCTTCAAGCATTTTACCGCCAGTTTCACCTAAAACGTCATTACCCCACTCAACCCATCTTCTGTTAACAGATCCATCTTCATTTTTTAAATTAATACCAGCGTGTTCTAGTAAATTAACTGTATTTAACTCAGTAGCAAGACTACCTAAACCGGTTACAATTCTAATACCGCTATTTTTTAATATGTTTTCATGAACTTCTAAGAAGTTATAAGTTTTTACTGTTTTATCTATTATATCCTGCGCATTACTCCCTTCAAATTGCATATCACCAAGATATTCAATATCAGCTTGCATTTGATTTTGAGAATTAATTAAATCTTTTCTTATATTATTATATTGTTCAACATCTGCTTGTGTAGCTTTAGGATCGTTTTCTATTCTTTTCTTTAACACAGAAAGTGAAGCTTGTCCCATTATCAACTTGCCATTTTGAGTTTCTATATTTTTCAAAATTTCAAAAGTCTTGTAATCATCTCCAGATTTACTAAGTTCTAGTAAATTACCTAAATCTTCTCTATTTTGTTTATAATCTTCTCTAGAATTTTCCATATCCAGCATTTTATCTACACTTAAGTCAAAAAAGTTTTCAGCTATAAACACACCTGGACCCGTAATAGGATTATAGCTTAATACTATATTAGCTAAATCATTTAAAACACCAACACCTTGTTTACCCTCAAAAGTTTTTAAAGTTTCGTCAATCTCATCTCTTATTTCCTTAGATTGTAGTTTTTCTTTTACTAAATCATTTTTTACAACTATTTCTTTAGCTTTTTGAAAAACTTCAGGATTTCTGTCTATGTTTAATATTACATTTGGATCTTTTTCAAAGTCTTCAAGATTAGGTAAATAAAATAATTTACCATTACTCTTTTTGGCGTCTTCAAGATTAGTAGTAACTGTAAGTCCAGAAGCCTCTGCTCCATTCTTTAACTGAATAGTCATTTTTTCAAACTCTTCTTTAGCAACTGCTTTTCCAGAGCTTTTAATTTCATCTAAGGTGTGGGTAGAACTCAAATCCACCCTTGGTTTTTTAGGCTTTTCTCCTATTGCTTTTTTATATTCTATTGATTCTTCACTTTCCCATCCACCATTATTAGAAAAATCTACGTCATCATATGTACCAAAATTCTTACTCAAATTTTCATCTGTAGGTAGATTTAAAAAGTTTATATCATTATTTTCTAATCCAATAATATAATCACTAACGGCACCTTTTTCAACGTATTCTCTTTTATCGCTTTTACTTTTTAAATACTCTTCTTGATTTCTTTCTATTTCTAAAGCTATTGTTTCTTCACTAGGTATTGTCGATAATTCTATTTTTTTTAATAACTGAGCAGCTTTTATTTTATCTTGAGCTCCATCAACTTTTAATAATCCTATAAACTTTTCTTTTTCTGCTTTTACTTTTGCTAATTCAGCTAGTCTTTGAGTATCATTAGTTATTTTGCTATTTGTATATTTAGGATCTTCTAATAAACCTATATATCCGTCAAATCTATTATTTATAGTTTCTTCATCAAATAGATCAGAATCTTCTACATCATATTTGCTAACAATTTTTTCTTTATCTTCTGGTTTTTTTGGCTCTTCACTCAAAGATTCAAAAAACACTTCTTCGTCAACTTGCTCTTTAAAACTAGAATCTAATCCAGACATATAGCCATATATTTCATCAGAATAAGATCTTTCTTTAACGGCTGTTTTAAAATCTTCTTTAGATACTTTTTCTTTAAAAGTAGAATCTTCAGAGTCTATATAGTTGTATACTTCTTCAACGTAACCTGGCATATTTTTTATTTAGGATGTTTGATTACTTGGTATTGGAGCTTTTGTTCCACCACCAGATACTACTTGTTTAGACTTACCTGTGGAATACATATCCACTATAAAGTCTACAAATTGATTATTTAACTCACCTTGCCTAGTAGGATCGTACTCTCCAGTTAAGCTGTTTTCTTTAGCAAACATTGCAAAAAGCTCTTCTTCATTTGGCATCAACTTGCTTCCTGTTAAGTTTTTAAATCCATTGCCAAAATTGGTATCTACATACCCTTGAATAAGTTCTCTTGCTTTAACTGGATCTGTAAATGTAAAAGATTCTACTCCCATTATTTCTTCTGGATTTGTTTTTGGGTCTACAGCTAAGTCTTTATTAAATTTTGGGTTAGCTACCATGCCTCTTTGTCCATTGTACTTAACTTCTATTTGATCTTTCAACGAGTCTGCTATAGAATTTGCAAAAGTTATAGCTTGTCCTTCTAAATTAGGATTCATTTCTTTCCATCCTCCAGTACCTTTTTTATTAATGTTATCTACGTATTCAGAAATAACAATTTTAGAAGGACCGGAAGCCCCAACTCCAACGCCTGTTAATTGATATTGACCATTTTTATCTCTTGACAAAAGAGGATTAGAATCTCCATTTGTTATGCCATATTTAAACAAATCTTCATCAGTGGTGTATTCTCCTATTAATCTATCTTCTTGCTTTGCTAAATCGTAATTTTCTAAATCAGTATCTAAAGCTCCAATCATCATAGTTAAGTTATTCAAATCTCCAGTTAGTCTATTGTCT
>Ga0307488_10004206_pt1 | contig 12028 bp, 10 predicted proteins | sample SB02metaG_FD_202248 | JGI IMG/M metagenome (GOLD analysis project Ga0307488, IMG submission 202248) | Sea-ice brine microbial communities from Beaufort Sea near Barrow, Alaska, United States - SB 0.2 | ecosystem: Environmental > Aquatic > Marine > Coastal | place: USA: Alaska | collected...
GGTTTTAAAGAATCATTAAGAATACTATCATCGTAGCCACCACTAATGCGTGTTCTGACAATCACTGGCTGCCCTTGTTCCCAGCCATGGTGTTTAAAATAGTTGGCTACACTGCCAATAGCATCAATGGCATTATTCCAAATGTCAGCGAATCCATCTTCGGTATAGTCAATCGCATAAGCACGATAACTCGATGGAATAAATTGACCATATCCCATCGCGCCTGCATATGAACCAATTAAGCTAAGTGGATCTTGTTTTTGCTCTCTCGCCAACAAGAAAAACTCTTTAAGTTCTCTACGAAAAAACGAAGCGCGAGGCGGATAATCAAACCCTAGTGTACTTAAAGCATCAATCACTCTAAAGCTACCTTTGTTCCCGCCATATCGGGTCTCAACACCTATAATAGCAACGATTACTTGGGCTGGCACACCGAATTCAGCTTCGGCTTTTTCCAACGTATATTGATTTTCCAACCAGAAATCAACACCCTTATCGATACGCGAGGACGTTAAGAATATTTTGCGGTAGCTACCCCATGTATGCGTTTTTTCTGCGGGGCGAGCAATAGCGTCTAAAATATTTTGTTTTTTGACGGCTTCCGCAAACCACACTTGTAGCTCTTCTCTCGAAAACTGATGCTCACTCACCATTTCATCAATAAACCTATCGACTTCTGGACGATCGACATAATCCCCATCGGCAGCCAACACCTTCATTGACATGACGATGAAAAAAACCACTAAAACTCGGCTCAAAATTGTTGCCGTTTTCATACTACGTCCTCTTGTTCTTTTCGATCAGGATTACCTCGGGTGACAATAAAATAGTATTTTACGGTCACCTCGAAACGCTATGTATTCATCTACTTATTCTGTTTCATCTTCTGGTCTATTTATTAACCACTAACCGCTGCTCAGTGCTAATCGCCATAAGTAAACCGAAGCCTATCATCAATGTCACAAGCGATGTCCCCCCTAAACTCACCAAAGGCAGCGGCACTCCCACAACAGGCAGTAGTCCACTCACCATACCCACATTGACAAACACATATATAAAGAATGTTAACGTGATACTGCCGGCGAGTAAACGACGAAAACTGTCTTGCGCATTCACTGCGATCATAAAACCCCGCATCACAATTAACAGATACAAGCCCAGTAACAGCAACACACCAATAAACCCTAGCTCTTCCGCAAACACGGCAATAATGAAGTCCGTATGGCTTTCAGGCAAAAAGTTCAGGTGTGATTGCGTTCCCTCCAGCCATCCTTTACCCGACACGCCACCGGAACCAATAGCCGTTTTTGACTGAATAATATTCCAACCGGCACCTTGAGGATCCGACTCAGGATTAAATAAAGTTAACACTCGCTGACGCTGATAGTCACGCAGAACATACGCCCACATAGGCCAGATACTTGCCCCTAATAAGGTAATGGCAGACAGAATATAACGCCAACTCAAACCAGAATAAAATAATACAATTATTCCCGATATGGCTACCAGTATAGAAGTCCCCAAGTCAGGCTGTCGGACAATCAATACGGTTGGAATCGCCACTAGTACTAGAGACCAAAAAACATGCTTGAATTTGGGTGGTAACGTTTTACCCGACAGGTACGCTGCAATCGCTATTGGCATGGCTAACTTCATGATTTCAGACGGTTGAAATCTAAAGCCTCCTAAACTCAACCATCGCTGCGCTCCTTTAGCACCGACACCGAAAAAAATCACGGCGATCAACAAGCAAACACCGCCTAAATAAAGTACTAGTGCCCACCGTGATATCAGTGATAGGCGTATTTGTGCCACAGCAAACATCCCAAGGTAAGCGAGGCCAAAAAAGGTCGCTTGCCGTTGCACCATGCGCAAACTACCTTCACTCGCGCTATACAGTACCCACATCCCACCCATGGTTAATACGATTAATAATCCCAATAATAGAGGATCAAGATGTATCGCCTGCCAGAAACTTCGGCGCTGGCGTAAATCATTGCTTGCAGATGGCATGCGCCGCAAAAAATCGCGCTGTCGTACCGATGACATTAAGGCTGCACTCCCAGTTTTTGGACTACCTTTGGCGGTTCTTTAGACAGATATTCACCCAACAAATGCGCATCAAACATTTTTCGGGCCACTGGCGCAGCAGCGGATGATCCAGCCTCACCGTTTTCCACTACAATAGAAATGGCTATTTGTGGGTTTTTGTAAGGGGCAAAACCAATAAACAGAGCATGATCTCGATGTCTTTCTCGTAAAGCAGCTGAATCGTATTCCTCGCCTTGCTTTATACCGACAACTTGAGCAGTGCCTGTTTTACCCGCCATTTCATATGATAGGTTTCGACTAATGCGTCGCCCGGTGCCATTCGATGCGTGAATCACATCATGCATCGCCTTATGAATAACATTCCAATGCCGATCACTCACATTGTCCATTCGGGAGACTACTTTAGGCGCTATCGGCTCATTATTCATTGCTTTAACCAATTGTGGCCGTAAACGAACACCTCTATTGGCTAGTGTTGCGGTCATTACTGCGAGTTGCAATGGGGTTGCTGCTGCATCCCCTTGACCAATCCCCACATTTATGGTGTCACCAGGGAACCAAGGTATGCCCTTATTCGCCTGCTTCCATTCACGAGAAGGCCACAAGCCCGAACGCTCATTAGGGAGGTCAACATCAGTACGCTCACCTAAACCAAACATTTTACCGTAACGATGTAACGTATCAATACCTGTTCGATAAGCCATATCGTAGAAAAAAGTATCTGACGACTGTACGATCGCCTTGTGAACGTTTACCCAACCATGGCCCGTTCGCTTCCAGTCGCGATATAAACGATCATCATTTTCCAGCTTAAAATAACCCGGGTCAAAAATCCGATGACTTGTCGTAATCGTCTTCGAATCCAACCCGACCAGGCCGAAGGCTGGTTTTATGGTCGATGCTGGAGGATAAGTTCCTTGAATTGATCGATCAAATAACGGTAGATCCAAGCTGTCAGTCAGCGCATCATAATCCTTATGACTGATACCTGTCACAAAGAGGTTAGTATCGTAAGTGGGCGTACTGAGCATCGCGAGCACTCCACCCGTTTTCACGTCAATGGCAACCACCGAACCACGACGCCCTTCCATTGCTCGGTAGGCGGTTTCTTGTAAACGTCGATCTAGATGTAGGTGTAGGTCTTTGCCTGGGACCGGAGGCTCCCGTTCTAACGTTCGTAATACCCGCATTCGCGCATTAATTTCGACATGCTGAAAACCTGTTGTGCCAAACAATTCATTCTCATAGTATTTCTCCAAACCAATCTTCCCGATGGTAGGCAGCCCTTTGTAACGAGCCTGCTCTTCTTCAGTGAAGCGATTCCACTCACGATCATTAATTTTACCCACGTAACCAACAGTGTGAGCAAACAAAAAGGGCGACGGGTAACTACGAACAAGCTGGGCCTCAACTTCGATACCGGGCAAGCGGTATTCATTAACGGCGATGAGGGCTATTTCTTCTTCTGTGAGGCGATAGCGTAAAGGCACCGCTTGATAGGGGCGGCGGCCACTTTTTAGTGACTTATAAAAACGCTGTATATCATCATCGCTGATATCAATCAGGCGCTGAAGAGTCTCTATTGTTTGGCTGACATTAGGAATATTTTCTGGTGTAAGAGACAGAGCATAACTGGGACGATTGTCTGCTAACAGCTCGCCATTCACATCAAAAATCAAGCCTCGCTTAGGATGGATTGTCTGAACAAGAATCCGGTTATTATCGGATTGTGTCGCATAAGTTTCGTAATTGACTACCTGTAAATTATAGTAGCGACTGAGCAACACCCCCAGCATAGATAACACCAATAACATAGTGAAGATCACCCTACCATTGAAAATGGTCGCCTCGCGGTGGTGGTCTTTAAAGTGTTCTAACTCTTGCATAACATGTCATTATTTAAGTTGGCTAAGCGGTCATCTATTATCTAGACAATACTTTTTCTGAACATCATTCTGATCTACACTTTGCCTGCCTAGACCTTATTTATTTTTACATTAATTATCCAAAAGTTGCCGCTACACCTTGTGAGTAATGAGTGCTATTGGGACTGATAATGTATGATTTTTATCTAAGTAACCGCTCTAAGTCATCGTTAAATCACTTATGATACGGATGATTTTTAAGAATACTCCAGCCACGATAAAGCTGCTCTGACAATAACACACGTACTAGTGGATGAGGCAATGTTAGCGCCGACAACGACCACTTTTGATCGGCTTTATCCACACATTCTTTAGCCAGTCCATCAGGGCCGCCCACCAGCAAAGCAATATTTGATCCTGACATTTGCCAATCTTGCATTTGCTGTGACAATTGCTCGGTACTCCAAGACTTGCCTTTAACATCGAGAGCAATCACTCGTTCACGTGCATTAATAGCCGCCAGCATACCCTCACCTTCTTTCGCGATAGCTTTTGTCACATCTTGACCTTTGCCCCTGTGACCTAACGGGATTTCAACAAACTCCACTTGCCACTCACGAGGAAAACGTTTTAAGTAATCTTGCGAGGCATCCTGCACCCATGATGGCATTTTAGTGCCTACAGCAATGATTCGGACACGCATGTTGGAAAGACCTATTGTTTGTTCAACTCTGGATAACTATAGTTAACGACTACGTTATTTTTAGCTTCTAGGCATACTACTATCGATATCTTCACGCTCTAACGGTGACCACAGCTTTTCTAGGTCATAAAATTGACGGGTCTGCGGCAGCATCACATGGATGACGGCTGTGCCGTAATCGACTAATACCCAATCCGATGAATCCATCCCTTCTACACCGATGGGTTGGATACCTTTCTTTTTCAATTCATCAACCACATTGCCCGCTAATGATTTCACATGCCGATTAGACGTACCGGTAACGACAATCAAGTTATCCATCACGTCACTCAGACCCGTCACATCCAATGTCACAATATCTTGTCCTTTTAGATCATCTAGTGCGTCTATCGCTAAACGGCTTACATTCTCTGTCATTCTGCTTCCTATTGGTTTTTTCAATCTTATTTAATGGCTAATACCATCATTTATCACTATTACAATGAATGTCTAGCGTAGCTACGAATGACAAACATACTGGATTATGTGCAACTTTGCCGCTCATAAATTTTCCCTACATAGGGAGCCTCACTGTTATTGATACAATTGATGGGCAACAATATAATCCGCTACCGCATTAGGCATTTTGGTCAATACATCTACCTCACCTTGAAATAGTTTTTCTCGGATATTCGTCGCCGAAATATCCACCAGACCCTGCTGCAACATAATAACGCCTCCGGCACGTTGCCGGTGAACTATTCCGACCTCGTCCGCTTGCTCAAGCCATCGCTGCAACTCACCATGAGATGGTCGAGCGCTGTTAGGGCGAGCCATTACAATAATATGTGCCAAATCGCGCAACCGCTGCCACTCATGCCAAGTATCTAACTGCGCGAACGCATCGGCACCCATAATAAATACCACACTCACCTGATCACCCACTTCGTTTCGAACACTTTCCAGCGTTGTCACGGTGTAGGATGCTTGCTCTCTCGTTAGCTCACGCGTATCTACCGAAAGGCCATCGCAGCCTTTCACCGCGAGCTGCAATAGATTCACTCGCTGCGAACTCCCTAGTGCTGGAGTATTCCTATGTGGCGGACGATGACAAGGAACAAGGCGCACTTCATCGAGATTTAACAACGTCAGCGCATTAGACGCGATAGTCAAATGGCCGTTATGTACTGGATCAAACGTACCACCCAGCAAACCGATAACACGAGAAACTGTCATTCAAGCCTCGCCAGTGCTGGCGCTGAAGTATCGAAAACAAGCATTAGGTACGAATATGTCCGTCGCCAAACACAATCCATTTTTGCGACGTCAAGCCTTCTAGGCCAACGGGGCCACGGGCATGAATTTTATCGGTAGAGATACCAATTTCTGCGCCTAGACCATATTCAAAACCATCGGCAAAGCGTGTCGATGCATTCACAATTATTGAGCTTGAGTCCACCAGTGCCATAAATTGACGAGCACGAGTGATACTTTCCGTCACAATGGCCTCAGTGTGACCTGAGCTATATTGGCCAATATGATCGATAGCAGCCTGCATATCATCAACAATACGAATGGACAATATCGGTGCCAAATATTCTGTTTGCCAGTCACTGTCTGTCGCGTGCGCTACTTGCGGATCTAATACACACGTTTGCTCGCAGCCGCGTAACTCAACATCTTTCCCACGATAAGCGTCCGCTAAGCGAGGCAACATGACTTCGGCGATCGGCGACGCTATCAATAACGTTTCCATCGCATTACATACGCCGTAACGATGTGTTTTAGAATTTATCGCTATCGCAAAGGCCTTGTCTTGATCGGCAAGATCATCAATGTAAACATGACAAATACCGTCTAAGTGCTTAATCACGGGGACTTTAGCATCATTGGTAATACGCTCAATCAGGCCACGACCACCGCGGGGAATAATGACATCCACGTATTCACTCATAGTGATCAATTCAGCTACGGCTTCACGATCAATGATGTCTATCACCTGCACCGCCGTTGCGGGTAAGCCAACTTGCTTTAGGCCCTGCTGAACACACAGAGCAATCGCTTGATTTGAATTAAGCGCTTCTTTTCCTCCACGCAAGATCGTTGCATTGCCGGATTTAAGGCATAGGCTTGCGGCATCTATAGTCACATTCGGCCGAGACTCATAGATAATACCCACTACACCTAAAGGCACACGCATTTTTCCCACTTGAATGCCACTAGGTCGATATTTCATGTCCGTCATTTCACCGCAAGGGTCAGGTAAAGCGGCCACTTGCGTTAAGCCTTCTATCATAGCGTCGATGCCATTATCGTCAATCGATAAGCGATCTAGTAAAGCAGCCTCTAAACCATCGTCCTTAGCATTTTCCACATCCCTCCTATTAGCTATTAGCAATAAAGCTCGGCTCTTATCTAAGGTATCAGCGATGGCGAACAATGCTGCGTTTTTAGTCCCTGTATCGGCAGCAGCCATATGGCGTGATGCAGCACGCGCTTGCTTCCCTAATCGCTGCATGTACTCTTTAATTATCATTGATAACACAACCATTATTATATTTTACAGCCGGCATTCTAAGGCTCGACCTCTAAAGGGCCACATTATACGGCATTAGTGCGGCATTGATGAAGAAAATAGACAATACCTGTCATAAGATAGAATAGATTGATGTATACGTGCCTATTTTGCTATATCAGCATAGAGGGCATTCAGTGTTAGTTCAGTTTTACAGCGCTAATCTAGTGGGAGATGCATTCATCGACGCTGTTCAAACACAATAAAACACGGTCAAGCTGCACCACATCGTCGATAACAAGACATTAGACCTCATCACTCGTTTGACCGCTAACACCACCCACCCAATTTAAGTGGCAGTTGATGTTACACCAATAGCTTATTAAGATAGCGCAGAGCCTTCCATACAACGAAATAGAGCTTACATGATGAAACGGGTTTCCCCTCGACAGCGGCTACACTGTACACCTACACGCAAAAAGAGTCGCGAGGCAGCTCTGCGTGTATTAGCCGGCCTCGCCGTTATTGTCTTTACGTGTTTCAGCAACGGTGCTTACGCGCAAAACATCTCAGCATCTCAAGCAGCAGAACACGCGCGACAAATAACTCAAGGTAAAGTTCTTCAGGTTAAACCGACCAAAACAATCAATGGCAATAAAATACATTACCGAGTTAAGGTACTTTCGCCAGAAGGGCGTGTCATCCACCTTATTATCGATGGTGATAACGGTGATGCCCATCCACGCCCTCAAAAGCTGCGGCGCAAGCATGAAAAACATCCACCTAAAACACATTACACCGAGGCTGGCTTATAACCATGCGCTTACTACTGATTGAAGATGAACCTGTGTTACGCCACAACTTACAAGAATTTCTCGTGCATAGCAGCTATAGCGTAGACAGTGCGGGGGATGGTCGCGAAGGATTGTTTTTGGGATCTGAACACCCTTACGACATTGCGATTATTGATATTGGCTTACCAGAAATTGACGGTATTGAGGTAACAAAGCAATTGCGAGGCAATGACATTACATTCCCTATTTTGATATTAACTGCTCGCGGCAACTGGCAAGACAAAGTATTAGGCTTAGAAGCAGGTGCTGACGATTATCTTGTAAAGCCGTTTCACAATGAAGAATTATTGGCAAGACTCAATGCATTAACACGCCGTTCAAAAGGTCATGCTTCTCCAGAAATTCATATTGGCGACATGACCATTAATACTGCCACCAAAGCCGTCAACGTCGACAAGTTTGCCGTCACATTAACTCAATACGAATACAATACCTTGGAATACCTAGCGCTAAATAATGCCCGCGTCATTTCCAAGACCGAATTGACTGAACACTTATACGACCAAGATTTTGATTTGGACAGTAATGTGATTGAGGTATTAATAGGTCGGCTACGTAAAAAATTAGACCCTGATAATGTACGTAAGCCCATTACTACACTGAGGGGGCAAGGCTACCGATTGTCTACCGACGAAAAAAATCTGTAGCGAACCCGATAAGTGATAAAAAAAGATGCACTCGCAATGAATAAACTGATGTCAGTTTTCACACGACGTTCACTACTCCAACGATTTTTTTTAGCGTCATTAGTCATCCTACCGTTATTTATTATTCTTAGCGGCACCTTGCTACTGAACACATTTCATCACAGTCAACTCAATGCAGAAGAAGAAAAATTACAGGCACAACTATACTTATTACTCAGTGTCACCGAGGTGGAAAACAACGGGCCACTGCTACCGGAGGCATTAACCGAGCCACGTTTGAACCAACAAGCATCCGGTTTATATGCATTTATTACTGACGGTCAAAATACCCTACTTTGGCGCTCATCTTCCTCAGAATTACTGCCGATTTCTTTACTACCACAAGACAATACCTTTCGTCTTAACCAAAGGTTATTTTCTCAGGTCATGTTCGAAAACCCCAAAAGCTTACTCAACGTTTTAAGCTACGATACTGAATGGGTTAACAGTAACGATGACCTCAAACGATTACGCTTTATTATTGTCAGTGATGCGGCCACATTAATTACCGAACTTAATAGCTACCGTTCACGATTATGGCAGTGGCTAGGTCTCATGGGGATTGCTTTGATTTTGGCGCAGATGTTTATTATGCGCTGGGGACTACAACCATTAAAAACACTATCAGCTCAGCTAACAAAAGTACAAAACAATAGCGCCACACAATTAAGTGACGATTACCCTATCGAAATACAACCTGTCATTGACGATTTCAATAATATTTTACTGTCAGAAAAGCAACAACGAGAACGTTATCGCAATACCCTATCTGATCTTGCGCATAGTTTGAAGACACCTTTAGCGGTTATCCAGAGCCAACTTTCAACATCGGTTCAACATGACCCGATCATTTCTGATCAAGTGGATCGCATCGACCAAATTATTTCACATCAGCTCAGACGTGCTGCTATTAGAATCAACCAAAGCCCTATTCATCATAATACCGATAAAATATCGGTTCACACTATGGTTGAGCGTCTCATCAACATTATGATTAAAGTATACCCCTCTATTACCATTGCCAATTTATCCAGCACAATAAGTCACTTTTATGGCGACGAGGCTGACCTTCTAGAAGTACTAGGCAACATTATTGATAATGCCTGCAAACACGGCAATACTGCGGTGGTGATTGATACATACACCGCATTGAACAACTTAACCATCCGTATTAGCGACGACGGAAACGGTGTCGCGCACAACCAGCAACACACTATATTACAACGCGGCACACGTGCAGATACAGCTAAGCCGGGTCAAGGAATAGGGTTGAGTATTGCGGTGGATATTATTAGTAGTTATGGAGGAGAGATTATCGTCTCAAATAATGTAGGCGAACCACATCTTCCAGGCGCATGCTTCTGTGTTCGGTTTGATTGTTGATTTGCTGGCCGCCTAGTTCTTAGCAGACTCTAGTTTTCCCAAGTACCCTACACCACCCAAGTTACGAATAGCAAAACGGATATTTAATGCTCGATCGTAAACATAACCAGAAGGCTTGTTGATGTGTAGCTGTTTGGGGTTTGGCAGCACCGCTGCCATCAGTGACGCCTCTACCCTATTCAACTGCGAGGGTGTCTTTTGAAAAAAAACATCACTTGCGTGTTTAACGCCATAAACCCCTGAACCAAATTCAATCACGTTCAAGTACAATTCTAATATGCGTTCTTTAGGTATCAACAATTCAAGAAATAACGTTAGGTACGCCTCAACACCTTTACGAAAAAGGCCTTTCCCAGGCCACAAATAGATATTTTTTACTAATTGTTGAGTAATGGTGCTAGCCCCCCGAGTGGGTCCTCCAGACTGCGACAATACTTTTTTTAATTGATCAAAATCAAACCCATAATGTTCTGGAAACTTTTGGTCCTCTGATGCAATAACGGCCATCTGCATCATCGGTGCTACATTATCTAAAGCAATCCATCGCTGATATATCCACACTGATTCAACATTGCCGTCTGACAAAATAAAGCGGGTTGTCATAGGATTAAACCAACGCAGCGGTAATACAGCCACAATGGTAATAACAAGAATCACCAGTGTGAACTTAAATAAAAAGTGTAGTATGCATTGTCGCATTATATTTCACTCTCACGTCCCACTTTACTCACCTTTTCAAGCTCTTTACCAAATGGCTTCATCAAAATAATTAATTGTGGCAACAAGGTTAATGATGAAACAATAGCCACCAGCATTGCCAATCCCGTTAACAAACCAAAGTAAATCGACGGAATAAATTTAGACAATGCTAAGATAGAAAATCCCACAATCACCGTTACCGAAGTGTAGTACATTGCGCGCCCAATAGAGGCATGTGCACGATGCATCGCTGCCACATAATGTCTATCTACCGAAAATTCTTCACGATAGCGATAGATATAGTGAATAGCGTCATCCACACCGATACCTACCGCAATAGCGGCGATGGTAATGGTCATCATATCGAGAGGGATCCCTAACAACCCCATCCCCCCTAACACCACAACCGCAGCCAGCATATTGGGCACCAGTGCTATTAGCGAAAGAGAAACCGAGCGAAACAAAATAATAAACATCAACAATATACCAAAGAACACCGCGCCAATCGTCAATATTTGCGATGCAAATAAGCTTTGTAGCATATTATTATACAGCACAAGAACACCCGTGACATGAACACTCTCATCAGCGAAACCCATTTCATCTACAGCATAACGCCGTACTTCTTTAATCAATTTATTTCGTCGCAAACCTGGATCGGTTTCTTTCACTCTCATGGTAATACGGGTTTGATTTATATCGCTGGCGAGATAAGGCTTTACCAACAAATCTTTAATGTTATCAGGCAACAAATTGCGCATTAGCGCTAACTCGAAGTCATTGACCTGATGACCGTTTAGATCGTTTGCTACTTTATAGGCAATCGCTAGCGATTGTACCTTGCCTATTTCTGGCAGGCTATCCAGGTAATCATGAAAGCGGGTAATCTTTTCTAAACCCGCCTGAGTAAACCAATAACTATCGGACGAGATTTTTGATGAGTTAGATGTCGATGTATTCCCTAGAGGGTCATCTCCGAATGGATCATTTGCGAAAGGGTCGAACCCACCAAATTCAGCAGAGGGTGCTGAATGAGATGAGGTTGAGAGCGATGCTGCATCGAGTGCAAAAGGGTCCTCGTTCTCTGCGCCAAAGGGATCGGGCACCCTGCTCTTTGGCTGAGTGGATTGCGGCATAGGGAGACTGTCTTCTTTAAATTTATTAGGGTGGTCGATAATAATATCTAAAGTAATCGTACCGCCCAACTGCTGATCTATTACCAACATCCCTTGGTGAATTTCAGTAGAGGAATGAAAGTAATCAATAAAGCGATTCTCGACTTCTAACTGCTT
>Ga0307488_10004208_pt1 | contig 12015 bp, 13 predicted proteins | sample SB02metaG_FD_202248 | JGI IMG/M metagenome (GOLD analysis project Ga0307488, IMG submission 202248) | Sea-ice brine microbial communities from Beaufort Sea near Barrow, Alaska, United States - SB 0.2 | ecosystem: Environmental > Aquatic > Marine > Coastal | place: USA: Alaska | collected...
CAACAAAACCGTGCGAACTGCTTTTGCTATGCTTACACAAGGAACCGAGTATAAAGCTGAATTACTCGCAGCTTAAAAACGAGTTCATACAACAAAAAAATGCATAAACGAAGATAAAAAGCAGCAGGTCAAGACAGTGCTTAACAATGAGCTTAAAGCTCGCACCCCAGATTTGTCGACCTGTTCGCGTAAATATCATAGAGCCTGAGTTTGATACTTAATTAGAGCTCGTACATAAGTACGCATTTATTTCTTTGCTTAACATAATTTTTGTTGTTGACACGGGGGAGTCCACATAAGTTAAGCTAATTTTTGTAATTCATTGTTTTCTCTTTCAAAGTCATTAGGACTTTGGTAATTCAAATATGAATGCAGACTATGACTGTTGTACCAAATGCACTGTAATTCAAGATATTTTGTTGGGCGTTAAATGTGTTGGGTAATTGCGCCAATGAACCCGCTCTTGCTTTAGACTCCCAAAGAAGCTTTCTGCTAAAGCATTGTCCCAACAACACCCTTTTTTACTCAGAATCTGCGGGGTCAGAGACGCTAGAATCTGCGGGGTCAGAGACGCTGATTTATCGAATCGTTAACGACCGCTAATGACACAGACTGTGTAAAAACTATTGATCACCTTTTGGTCTAAGTACAAGATACTTATGATCAATGGATCTTAGTCAGCGATCCAACTTCGAGACCGATTTTAGTATAATAAGGGGGTAAGCCAAACTAGAGAAAAGCTGAGATGTCTCATCATATTAAAGGCCAATCAAGACACCAATCGACACGCTTCCCAGAAGCAATAGATGACTTTGTTACCGAGGACAATCCAATACGAGTTATCGACATGTTTGTCGACCCACTTGATTTACTAGAGCTTGGTTTCGAGGCTGTTAATGCAAAGCTGACCGGTCGGCCTGGCTATCATCCATCTACGATGTTAAAACTCTATACTTACGGTTACTTAAATCGTATTTAATCATCTCGCCGATTAGAAAAGGAAAGTCACCGTAACGTTGAATTAATGTGGTTACTTGAGCGTTTAAGACCTGACTTTAAAACCATCGCCAACTTTAGGAAAGAGAATGGCAAGGGGATTAAAAACGTTTATCGCGAGTTCGTAGACTTATGTCGTCAGCTCAACATGTTTAACGATCCAGTCTTTGCAATCGATGGTAGTAAGTTTAAGGCGGTTAATAATAAGTCTAAGAATGACACCCCGAGCAAAGTCCAGTTCCATATTGACCGTGTTGAGAAGAGTATTCAAAAATACTTAAGTCAAATGGATACCAAAGACGACCATGAAAAAAATCTTTAAACACCGTCTCAGCCTCAAAGTTAGCATGGCTTGCACAGCGCTTGATTGAGCTTAAAGCACTTGAAGTAAAAGTGAATGAGCATCCAGACAAGCAGATATCACAAACCGACCCTGATGCACGTTTAATGAAGACGTACCATATTGAAAGACAGGTTTGCACAACAGGGGGGGAGACGCTTGTGTTAAATTCTGAATTATGTAAAAACAGTTGATTAATAGACGAAAAATAACCGACTTTCACTCCCTCAAGGATATAAAAGAGAGGTCAATATGGAAAATATAAGGCATCCTGTATTTTGATTTTAGGGAAAATGCCGTTTTATTTTACCTATACTCCCAGTTTTATAGCGTTAAGCACGCCATCGGCGTCTTCCAGCCAAGAGCATTAATACCAACGTAAATGTCCCCCCCATACTGCCACCACCCGAGCTACTAGAAGGAACTAAAACAGGCGGCGTGGCAACTGGAGTTAAAACAGTCGTTGGCGGCAACTGTGATTGCTCAATCACGACCTTCCACTCAACAGATTGCTCGAGTTTATCCAGGTCTTTGCGAACCATATCCAAGGAGTGAGGGTTGCTGTTGTCAGAAAATGCGTGCTCAATCACTTCATCCCAAGCGCGTGCTGTCACGGTATAAGTACCGTGCTCACTCAGGTAATCGCTCACCTCAAATTGCTCCGACCCTTTACGTTGAACCACAACACCATCGACTAACCAGTCCACCATTAATACCTCTGGGTCGATCGTCTCTATCCACAACTGCTTTGGGCCTATCAGGGTTTGTGTATTATCAAAATGGCGGTCAATAGGTGTAACAATGTCGTAGATATCAAGAATGATTTTTTCAATCCCCACCATATTATGTGCGCAATAATTTCCTAAATAATGACAGTCGTCGGGACCACCATTCATTTTGCTGCTGCGGCTAGGACGATAAAGCCCGGTATCATGGTAGCGGGCGCCTTCAAATACGCCCATTTCCAAACCACTGGGCATCTCGAACCCTAACCAACGCTGCCACTTAGCGCCACTGCTATCGTTAGTCACATTCACTTGCCCAATCTCGCCGCCAGTGTAATTCGCATTGCCACCATACTCATCGGCCAAGTCATGCCAGGCATGTGCCGCTTCATGTAAAGCAATATCACGCATATCCCAGTGACCTTCGTAATGTGCCGAGTAAATAGGTAGTGTACCGCGCGCCGCATAATGCGCTGCTGCGTTATATTTTGTATTGTTTAGGAGCACCCAATACCAAACCGGATTAAAGCCGTTCATACTCGCAGCATCTTCAAACGCATCATGCACGAGCGACCAGTTGGCCCCACATACCCCAATCCGATAATCAGTACAGCCGTCTTCGCCGCCTAATGCGGTATTTCGGTAGTTATTGCTAGAGAGCTCATCCACTCCGGAATCTTGACTGACGATATCGATACGATACACATTGATAAAATTCCGGTAGCGTGGATATGGCACCACCTTTGTGGGGTTATAAAACATATATTCCAGAGTGGAATCTACTTTGGGAATGTACTGATCACGGATATTCTGCTCGGTGTAGCCATCGCCAATAATGGCAAGGTGAATGCGGTTTTCCGTCTGCCCCCGCTCAAACTTGGTAACGCTTGGTTGAGCGTTGGTCAGTGAGCTGGCAGTAACCAATATCAACAAAAACGCAAAGCTTATGTAAGACATAGGTACCTCTCATTTATTATTTGATTACTTTATTACTGATGCGAACAAAAGTAAAAGAGGCAGAGTCAATTTAAGGTTTTGATTTCGTTTTTGTTTTTACGCCAGCCAACTAGCCTACCTCTTTTCCTTTCAATATCCCGTAGGCCTTCGGGAATCCATCGGGGAGACAGCCAAAAATGCGGTATTCATGTCTTGGGTTCTAATGGTTTTTCCTATCTTGGATTAGGTTTGGCTCTATTTGTCCTCGAACCATTGTCATTAGTTAGACTTTCTTCCATAAATTTTGATGTTTTGTGTAACAAAAGAAGCCAGAAGGATCCCAAAAACTGGGGATCAAATCTAATTTTTTACGTTCTTCAAAGTTAGAAACCAACTTACTCAGTATTTCCTCCAAGCGAGCAGGGTTGATCTTTTCTAGTTTCTTTTTTGTTGCACCGAAGTATAGATTATTTTCCACCTTCACCGCGATTGTCTGACCGCTGGAGATAAAGGTTAATGTGCGTGTTGCAACCCTGCATCTAGGTGTAAAAGGATCTTCAGGATTGAGCTCCGTGACTATGGCATATTCATAGCAATCCATGTCTAGCTTATCATCATCTTTTGGGATAAAAGTAATCCCAAATCCCTGAGGAAAGTGCCCGACTATAGACAATAAACTGTCAGCTATTACCTTACTTATGGACCCTACTTCTGCAGCTCTGGCCACAACTAAGCTTGCTTTAGGTAGATCCATAAAATTATAGCTGTGCTTGGAAGAAAAAATGACTGAAGCGTAAATCTGGGGGACTTTGATCAGGTTTCCTACACCCAAATTGGGCTTAAGTGCTTCGATTAACAGTGTTCGGGTAAAAATTAGTTTTTCTTTCTCATTCCGGTCAAAAGCAGCCCTTTCTTGTTTGGAATTTCCGATATATTGTTCCATGCCCAAACCATAAGTAATGAAATCAAGGGTTTTTTCATGATTAATTTTTAGCAAGGCTAGACGTTCCTCTTTGTCTAGCACCCTGAATTCATCCAGCGTTCCCTCTTCGCCCTTTAAGATTAACTGCGCTTTGGGGTGCATTAAACCCACATCTTGAAATATTGTAGCAATGAGTAATGGTATAGCCACGTCCCGTTGGAACAGAGTCAAATTCCCGTTTTTTTCGGGGTAACGCAGTTTCTCTTGGTAACGTTCATTGATGTAGGGATGACTAATTTTTTCATCTTCTAGCAGTTTATCTAGTAATCTCAGGGCAATAACCCCTTTATAGGCGGGTTTGAATTTTTGGTTTTGCAGCGCTCGCTCTGCGCCCTCGCCGAGACGGAGTAGTTGCAATGTTCCAAGTACTTTTGCACTGTTAACTTGAGTTTCCTGCCAATTATTTACTTCAGACAATACCAATAACTTGGTACATAAATCTTTGACTTTTCCGCTTCTTACGGAGCAGGCTTGTTGCTGACGAGTCCGTTCTTTCTTAAACAAAAGTTGGTCCGCATCAAAATTTTTGTCAATGTTGGTTGTGGTTTTTACGTCTGCTGCCTGTACTGAACTTTTTATGCTTTTAGCATTTCGCTGCAACTCGAGACGGGCCTGTTTATCTTTATCAGAAGTTTCAAAGTAGAGCTGAGCTTGTTCGAAAAGGGAGTCTTTTATAGGTGAGCTGCTTTGAATGTATTTGACCAAACTATTTACTGCCTTGGTAAAAGTTGATTCTCCCATCGGTCCATGCATATTTTTGTTTACCTGAAACTAAGCTCATCTTATGTATAAAGAATTATAGTTTAATTTTTTGTAACTATTCAGCCCGTTAAAAAATAAAATGCACTGTTCTGGCGATCCTATTGCCCGATCATTCTGAAGTGTCATGCTATCGACATGACACTTTATTCTCTTCGACTATGAACCTAAGCAGCATCAATATTACTGATGTAGAAGAGCGAACGAAGGCGCAGTTGCAAAACGATGCGTATGCTTCGCCTGCGCTGAAAGCTTCTATAGAGTTAATATTATTGGTAGTGGTGTTGCTGGCCCAACGCTTAGGATTGAACAACCAAAATAGTAGTATTCCGCCATCCAAGGATAGTAACCGCAAGAAGTCATCATCCAAATCCAGTGACAAGAAAGTAGGTGGCCAAATGTGTCTTAAAGGGGTTACCTTGGCACCTGTTGAGGAGCCGGATGAGGTAACAGTATTGTATGTGACGCAAGCGTCATTGCCCCAAGGCAACTATCGTGAAGTGGGGTTTCAGCTACGCCAGGTCGTAGACATTGATATCACGCGAATGGTGACGGAATATCAAGCACAGATACTAGTGGATGAACGAGGTAAGCGATTTGTGGCGGATTTTCCTGAAAGAGTAAACAGCGCAGTTCAATATGGGAATGGCGTTAAGGCCCATGCGGTGGACGTCCTTTCATCCACACCCCAAATGAGGTAAAGAGGCGATGGATGACGCAGGCATTTTACCCGATTATGCCGGTATTCTGTGCTATGACCACTGGAAGCCTTATTACCGATACACCCAAGCTAAACACGCACTATGCAATGCCCACCACCTGCGAGAATTGCAGCGAGCTTTTGAGTAAGATGAGCAATTGTGGGCTAAAACGATGCAAGACTTTTTGTTAAGTTTCAATGCAGAGTTAGCAGGGCATACGATAAGGATGTTTATGCCTGATAAAGTCCAGCATTACCGGCAACGTTATCGCGATATTTTGCATGAGGGTGAGCAAACCTGCCCAGCCCCGGACAAAGAAAGCCACGAACCTGGGCAGCGAGGGCGCTTAAAAAGGAGTAAGTCACGAGCGTTACTCGATCGTTTGAGGGAATACGAAGACGATAGGTTACGTTTTATGGAAAATAGTCAAGTCCCTTTCACTAATAATCAGGGTGAAAATGATATTCGCATGGGCAAGGTACAACAAAAGATATTGGGTTGCTTGCGCAGCATGAAAGGGGCACAGACGTTTTGCACACTTCGCGGTTATTTATCCAGTTGCAGAAAACAAGATGTCAGCGCCAGTGTAGCCCTGACTCTACTTTTCAAAAATCAGCTCCCTCATACATTTGACATTGAAGCGGCTGAATAGTTACACCAAAAGGACCACTGTTTTTGTGATCAACGACATGCTGAGAAGGCCGTTTCGATCGTTAAACTTATATCAATCAGTATTATTTAAAAATAACAAAGGCGTTCACTATGTTTATCTACAGTAACTTCTAATGTGTATTAAGGCACCAGTTCGATAATCAGACCGTACTCCTGATTCGACGTTTCACTCAGACCAGTTGTCAGTGTCAGGGTGTCGCTTTGCACTATGCTGGTATCGGGATACTGTATGCTCAAGGTGGTAGTATACCCCGCTTTAGAGAAGGTGAAGACGATGTCCCCCGTCCAGTTTTCGGACATATCATCACAGCTAAAGAAAGCCGTGGCCTTGCCCTTAGGCACGGTTAGCAGACAGTTAAACTGGTTCTGATCTGGATTAATATTCAGGGTCGATAAGTCGACATAAGACGCTTTTGTATCATTATTGGTTTCACAAGCTTCAACCACACCATTGATGGTAATAAGGCAATTGACGTTACCTATCAGCGCAAAGAATTTCTCCACCCCTGACTTGCTATCCACGGTTATAGTCACGGTATTGTCCGTCCTAGCACTTGCCTCATCCAAGGACGAAATGGGATCTGTTCCGGTAATACCAGAATTATGGGCATTGGTTGACACTATCAGTGCTGAGCTACCATCGGCGAGTGCTTCTACTCTGCCGCGGCTATAGGTACCGTAAAAATCATTGGCCGGATCAACGATGGACTCTATGGCCTCCTGGGTAACCGTCGCTACACTAGTATCAGCAGTTGACCAGTTCGATAGTAGGGTTAGGTTCACATCATAGAAGGGTGTGATAGCCTTCCAGTCGCTGTCTCCGCCATTAATCTTAGCCAGCACCTGTGCTTTGTGAGCGCTCTTCATCCGCTCGAGATAGATACCCCGGGAAATAAACTGATAGCCTCCCGGTGGTGCAGTCAAGTCTCTGCCAGCCGGCCTACTGGGTTTAGCGCCCCCGGTAATATCAGCCTCGATAAGACCTTCCGTGTAGGTGACATAGTTAGTCAGATTAGTCTCGTCGAGTAGATAGCCATCATCGAACTCAACGATATCCAATAGCTCCCAGTCTGGGTAAATTTCAAACAAACCGTCTACCCGTTTGAAGCGGCAGACTTCATCGTAGGGGTCGCCACCGCCAGAGGCAATGACATAAGTACCGTTCAATTGACGCTCATAATGACGATGGGGGGAGCCATTCTCACTGCGAAAATATTCCTCCTCTGCCACCATAGTTGCCGTATCGTGATGATCAATACAACAGCTGTTGCACACTTGAGGTTGCTGATTATTTGCCACCTCTCCCACATATTTACTCACCAGTTTACCCGGCTCTACCGTTAACTCACCGTCTACCAATACCGTCATTGAAGGTGTCAAAGCGGGTTCGATGCCTCCCAGGATACAACTGCAGTTAACCGTCAAAAAATCTTCCTGTTCCAGTTTGTTGGTCTGGCCTGGTATTTCAATGTACTTAACGGTCTCAAATTTGACTATGTTAGTATCGCCCTGATTGTCCACATCTGGCACGGGTTTGCTGGTTTCAACTTTTTCACCGTTACCCAGCTCATAGGAAATAACATCGGGTGCCTGCCCGGGGGTGTAATTTACCTGAGGTGTATTCTTGACACTGGCAGACTCATTTTTTGCTTGATGGCTGCCACCTAAGGGCACAGGGGCAATATTACCATCCAGGCTGACCGACTGCTGGTTACTTTCTGTATCTGTCCAACTGGTGGTAACATTGACTACTTTTTGACTGGACACGCCTGGCAGCGGGGCTGGCAAATCTGGATCCCCTGTCACCAGCCAGCTATCAGATGTGCCATCAGCATCGGTATCCACATAGTATTGATTAATCACCTGCCACTGACGGTTAAAGGTATAAGTACTGGCCACGTCAGACGTCAGGGTGACGACCACATCACCGGATGCCAGATTTCCTCCGGCATTACTGGCAATATCATTGTAGGCCAATTTCCCCACGCTCGTTTCCAGTATGCTAAAGTCGCGCAAATCATCGAGTTTTTCCTGACTGAGCTTTAGCGCCACACTGCGCAGGTTAAGCTTGGTACCAGAGCGCATATACTGACTCTGTAGGGTCACAAAACCCGTCACACCGAGCATAATAATCAACGACGCAACCATCACTTCTATTAGCGTAAAACCTTTCATAATGACCTCTAAAAATCTCGCCAACTGCCGGGCACCCTAGCCACGCGCTTAAACGCATCATTGACTTTCAGCTCAGCGAGTACATCACTATCATATACAGCATTATAACTACCATTCGCCTGGCCCACCGGGTGATTGGAGGCCACCACGCCATTTACCCTTGCCCCACCGATCATATTGATCTCAAAATCTGCAATCACGCCCGGTTTACGGAAGGAGAAAACAATACCGTTGATGATGGCACCACCGTTCATCGTCAGGTCGCCGTCGGTGACGATCAAAATGACAGGGTCATTAACTGAGCCCACTAATACATTGGCATTGATGCTACAGTCTCCATCCACCCAAATCAGGCCTGTGGATGTGGCTCCCAATGTGCTGCAATCTGGCAGAAGTAAATTGGCGTCTGCGCGCAGGGTATCCCATTGTGCTTCCGGCACGTTGAACATGTACTCCATCAGATCAGGGGGAAAGGCCGCATCGTTATCCAGAATATCTTGATCCTGAAAACCACTTTCCGAATAAGGGGATATACTGCAATTTCCGTCATTAAATTCCTGCAGGCCACAGGTTGTACCACTACCGTTGTTCAAATCCACATCACCATTGGTCCAGATAGACAGGGGAACCCCGTATCCTCCTCCGTTGGCATTTGCGACCACTTCAAAATTACCGCTCACATCTAAGCCACCGGCTACAATCAAGGGTACATCCGGTGGATTAGCCAGGACTGAGTACAACATCGCCTGTTCCGAAAGATTTGCAGTAGATAAACCATCTGCTGAAATACCCAAGGAGCTTAAGGTTACCAGAGTGACAATGCCCGAAGCCCGATTGATGTTTTGCCTGATACCTGTGCTACTAAAGCTACTTTGACCGGTTAATATTTCATTAATGGCAGCACCGGCCCAACTAGGATCATCACTTAACACCCCAAGACCGCGGGCAAGCCCTGATTCCGCAGCGGAAAATGCAAAAGCATGGTTTTGTTCGTTAACTAATATTTTGTGTTCTAATGAAATAATGCGGCCTGTGGAAAGTGTGACCAGAGTGACCAGGGTCAACAATAAGATCACTGAAACCAGCACCACAGCCCCTGACTGGTATTTTACCGAGGCCATATTTGCGCAACTAATCATAGTTTCTTACCATCAGGTTATAGTTGTACACACGAGAGAAGTCCGCATTGTTGCTCAGCTCTCCAGTGAGATTAATATCCACCATAGTCCTGGTTACATTATTTACCGTACTTTGGTTTAGGGTGAAAACGAGTGCAGTCACCCTTACCACCGCAAGGTCTGATAAATCATGCCATCCGCCAGCATCGCAAGCCGCGCCACCTACGCGCATTTCCAGGGCATCATCACGAAGACGAAAACCATAATTCTCATTGCTACCCACCACATCCAACACACCGTTATCATTACTGTCATAGGCGTACAAAATACAGCTATTGGCCGCTTCTCCGGGGAATGCGGATACCGTGATTGAATTGGCGAACACTGAAGGTGAGGCCGCCGGATCGGTAACCATGGCAACAGTATCGCCGTTATAACCCCCACGGATCACATCCCGGTACATCAGCGAAGTAACTGCATTTAATTCTTCGGCAAGGCGGTTACTGGCAAGCAATTTTCCGTTGACACCAACGCCATAGCCCACCACAGATGCCAAACTTAGCAAAGCGCCAAGTCCTAAAGTGATGGCCAGCATCATTTCTATCAGGCTGAAGCCTTGTTGATGATAGGCTGAATTGCGTCCTAACATGGATCATAAGCTCCCAATTGGCCCTGCTGCATGCAGATCCTGACCCGCCCTAAATTACTTAATACCAGACGCGCTTCATTGTTGCCGTCAGTCAATACCACTGACCCGGCATTTCCCTCTGCAAGGCCCCTTACACCGTCAAATACAGCCGCGTCATTGGCACCAAAAGCAAGATCCTGCATGGTAATTTGACTAAAATCAGCCGCCTTTACCAATTGCTCCACCCCATTAACAGTGCAACTATTAAGCACATTACAATCACATAGCCCGCCTGCACTGGTCCCTATACACCAATTTTCACCCTCCACAAATTGCACAGTCGTATCTGTACTTGCACTGATCGCGCCTGAGCGGGCCAATTGCAATGCAAAGTAGCTGACTTCCACCGCACCTTTGAGTTTATATTGCCTTTGCATCTCTGTCACAGAAGGAGCGCCAAGCATCACCACTATTGCGACTATAGAAATGACTATAAGCAATTCGAGCAGGGACAAACCGTATTCTTTATGATGCATGGGTAAGAAATCTAATCCTATGCTAGTTAGCGACATTATGTTTATACTGATTTGGTAACGCTAATAATAGTACATTGTGGTAACTAGCCAAGTATGGATTAACTATGAAACGTATAAATGGTGTGACCTTAATAGAATTGATGATAGTGATTGCCATTGTTGGCATCATTGCTGCTGTAGCCATTCCATCGTACCAAAGCCAGCTGAGGGATTCTCGCCGACAGAACGGCATGAAGGTCTTGTTACAGTTGAAAATGCAACAAGAAGAGTTCAGACTCACCAACAACAGCTATGCCACCGCCGCCCAGCTTAGTTTGCCCGCCAACGATTTTTATACTTTTACCGTGTCCGTTGTCAGTGCCACCACCTATACTCTGACGGCAACCGCCAAAGGCAGCCAAATCAGTGATACAGGATGCACTATGGTTAGTCTTGATCAATCGATGAATAAATCCCCTGAACCATGCTGGTAACAGGCTTAACTGAATAGGTAATTATCCAAGTTTCTGAAAATAGATTTTGCTAGCATTACTTTTACCCACTAGAAAAGCATTTACATAGCAGTATTACGCTGTGATACCTGAGATTAGAGAGACGATATATCCCACCCTATGCACTATGTTATAAAAACTTATTTATATCAGTTAGTTAGTCCTTGTATTTTTCAAATAGAACGATTTATTTAAATACTTCCAATTCTTTATTGTTTTTCAACTCATTGTTTTGTATGGCTTTAATGTGATTTTCATTGTTCCTTCATTTTTTTTAACTTTGTGCTCAGGTTCTGAAATGTGACGTGCCTATGAAAATTGGAAGCAAATTTCGTGGGTATGATTACATTGAAGACAAGGCAAATGACCATTGACTAAAAACCACTAAACGCTTAGGAAAAAATCATGAAATTAAAAACAAACGTCTCTAAAACCGCTCTTGTTATTGCTCTAGCTCTTGGCACCACTGCTGTTGTCGATGCAGGTATTGCTGGTGGTACTACTGAAGCTGCACTCGGTGACATTCTTACAGAAGTAAAAGGCTGGCTTTCAGGAGCCCCTGGAAAAATAATTGCAGTTTTAGCATTCGGGGTTGCCATGTTTAACGTCGTAAAACAAAACTTCCTTGCGGCAATTGGTGCATTTTTAGGCGCTATGTTGATGGCTTATGCTGGTCCAGTTATTGAAACAATCTTCTCTGCCGGTATCTAAATATCGGTAAGAAAAACAAAATTCATAGTTTCAACCAGCCTTGCTCTTGCAAGGCTTCTTTACTGCAGTCAATTCACGGTTGGAATTAATTTATCCTGTATGGTCATCGTAAATCAAATCTTGGATTCAACTAATAAGTGCATCACTTGATTAGGTAGGAAAAGCGGTCAGCTGAATATAGGCTAATCGCTTTTTCTCCACCAAGAGATGCAACAATGAAAACATATAAACAACTGACCTATGAA
>Ga0307488_10004210_pt1 | contig 12015 bp, 10 predicted proteins | sample SB02metaG_FD_202248 | JGI IMG/M metagenome (GOLD analysis project Ga0307488, IMG submission 202248) | Sea-ice brine microbial communities from Beaufort Sea near Barrow, Alaska, United States - SB 0.2 | ecosystem: Environmental > Aquatic > Marine > Coastal | place: USA: Alaska | collected...
TAAGGATTAGCTCTAACTGACGGTGACCTGATAGCCACCAAACCGACGGATATTGATCACGCCGCTGTCCAGGATCAGATACTGCCCCTTGATCCCCAACAGGGTTCCCTCGACCAGCGGATCCTTGTCGAAATTGAAACTGACGACCTTGTCCGGATATTGGCTCACCGGAAATTCAATATCAAACACCTCACCGTGATGCAGCAGCTGCACCGCGACCAGGCCATGGCGTTCGACCAGTTCAGTCAAATCCGTTTGCGCCAGGGCAAACAGGCGGTCCCGTTCGGCCGCCATATCCAGTGGCTCGTTGCGGCCTTTGAGCATGGTGCGCCAGTTGGTTTTATCGGCGACGTGTTTTTTACAAATCACTTCAACAAAACCCGCCAATTGCCGCGAAGACACCCGGGCAATGGTAATGGCCTGGGTGGCGCCCTGATCGATCCAGCGCGTCGGAATCTGGCCACCCCGGGTGATGCCTACCTTGACGGCACTGGAGTTGGACAGATAGACATAATGGCTTTGCATGCAATTTGCTTCACCCCAGGCCGGTTCACGACAGGTACCCTGGTCGTAATGACACTTTTCCGGTGACATGATGCAGACATCGGTTTGTGCCAAGGATGCAAAGTGCTTATAGCAATAACCCTGGCCAAAGCTTTTTTTGGTCAGCTCACCGCAGTGTACGCAATGAATGGCGCCGGTAAATTCCAGCCGGATGGTTTGTCCGATGCGCGCATTCAGATCCAAGCGTTGCTCGCCGAGCGGCAGTTGATATTGCACCGGGCTGCCGGCGACCCAGCTGGTTGACATCTTGGCCAGGTTGCCGGTAATGCCCGGCGGCAGATCATCCAGCCCGGCAAATAGATCCATGGTCATCATAGGTCGCTCACGTCGGTCAGCGTCACGGTGGCAATGGTCTCGCTTTTCGATTTACAGCCTTGGTCGATATAACCGGTGCGGCGCTCTTGCGGCACCTGCTGGCTAATTTCATATTTCAAGATCGCTTCGAGGCACAGATTGCGCTGCTCTTTGCTTAGGGCTATCTGATTGGGCCAGCGGCCCAATTCAACGGCTTCACGCAGCCGACTGTAGATATCCGGGGTCATATTTTGGGCCAGACTGTCAAAGTTCATTATCGTTTTCCTCTGTGCTGTTCTCTATTTTATTGCTCCAACCCAGTTTGGTCCGGCAAATTTCAAAATAATTATAGTCCGTCAGATGGATCAGTTTCACCTTCTGTGGGTACCTGAATATATGCAACTCATCGCCATGTTCGAGCACCAGATGGTTTTGCGCATCGAGGCTGACATGCGGTGCGATATTGTTTTGCTGGCCGATGCGGATGCACAGATGGGAATTTGCCCCTACCACCAGCGGTCGATTGGTTAGGCTGTGCGGGAACATCGGCACCAGAATCAGGGCATCCATGCTTGGGTGCACCAACGGGCCACCGGCACTGAGCGCATAGGCGGTCGAGCCGGTCGGGGTTGAGACAATCAGGCCGTCGGAGCGTTGGCTGTAAACAAACTGGTTATCGATATGCAGATCGAATTCGATCATGCGAATCGATTGGCCCGGGTGCAGCACCACATCATTGAAGGCACAATCTTCGGCCACCACCTTGCCATCCCGCCGGATCTGCGCCTGCAATAAAAAGCGTTCTTCCAGCTGAAACTGGCCGTCTAAGACCGTTGACACCTTTTGTTCCATCTGCGAGGGCATTATGTCGGTGAGAAAGCCCAGTCGGCCGCGGTTGATGCCGAGCATAGGTACCTCAAACTGGGCCATATCCCGGGCTGCCCCTAAAAAGGTGCCGTCGCCGCCGATCACGATAATCAGGTCGGCCCAGGCGCCCAGCTTTGGCCGCGTCATCGACCGGCAATCCAAGACAGGCATTGCATCGGCTAACGACTGTTCGATACAGTAGTCTTTGCCCAGTTGATTGAGCAATAACAGCAGTCGATGCACCGATTGCTCAACGCTACGGCTATCTAAACGACCCACCACCCCGATTCGGTTGAAGTTTGCCGCGAGTTTGTTCGTTGCCATGCCATTGCCTGGTAGTAGATTTCGGACCCTAGCATAGCAGAGGAAGTGGCATGAACGAACATCCGCTTGAACGGGCGATCCGCGCCGATCTCGACTGGGTCTTGGCAGCGCCATCACTGTTGGCGTCGCATCCCCTACTTTGGCACAGTCGTGCGCTGCAAGACGCGCCACACAGGGCCTTTAGCCCAGACCAACTGACCTATCTGATACGCGCCCGCGCGGGCAAATTGGGCCACTATTTTGAGGCCCTGGTTGCCTATCTGTTTCTGGCCAGCACGGGCTTTCAGGTGCTGGCGCAAAACCGTACAATCGTCGCGGACAAGCGAACACTGGGTGAACTGGATTTACTGGTCCAGGACCTGGCGAGCGGACGGGTTATTCATCTGGAATTGGCCCTGAAGTTTTATCTCTGGGTGCCCGGGCAGCGCAGTCCAGTTTGGGTCGGTTCTGGCCTGCATGACTTTATGGCCGATAAGGTCCAGCGCCTGTACCAGCATCAATTATGTTTGCCCGATCTGGCCCGCGCCCGCCAATGCTGGCCGACCAACCTACCCTATCCAACCGAGCACCGGCTGTGGATGCCGGGCCGACTCTATGTACCGGAATCGTCTCAGGCCTTGGGCGTACCCCATACGCAATTTAGGGATACTCCCTTCGAGTTAAATAGCCAGGCCCTGTTGTCGAGTTGGAGCGAATCAAAACCGAGCGCGCAGAGCCCCACCGGATCGATCCGCAAGGCCGACTGGCTGGTAGGCCAACCCCCTGAGCCAGGGTTGACAGACGCACCGACCCACGCGCTGCCGGCGCAATTTGTCCGGCCCGATCACTCAGTGCCTGTTTATGTTTTACCGCCAAACTGGCAAACTGACGCCACCTTAGCGATACAACAGCATAAGAACCTTCATGACTGACCAATTCTTATCTCCGCATATCAGCCAAAGCGCCCTCAATGAACTGCCGGTCTTGCGCATCACCAATGACCGGGCGTCGGCCACCATCAGTCTGCAGGGTGCTCAGGTGTTGGAATACACGCCACTCGATGGCGACAACATGCTCTTTGTGGCGCACGGGGAAACCTTTAGCCAGGGCCAACCGATTCGCGGTGGCATTCCGATCTGCTGGCCCTGGTTTGGTCAGCACCCAACGCTTACCGATGCCCCGACGCATGGCCTGGCGCGCGAGCTAGTCTGGCAATATAAGGTCGTGGCCGACAGCGATACCCGAACCGACCTCCTCTTTTGGCTCGACTGCGATGGCCAGGATCCGGCCTTTCCCTATCAGGCCCGAGCGGAGTTACTGATCAGCATCGGCAGCAGCCTGGTGATGTCGTTGACCACCCTCAACCTCGGTTCCGAGCCCTTTCAGTTAAGCCAGGCCTTGCACAGCTACTTGGCCTGCCAGGACCACCAGCAGGTGCGTATCCAGGGCCTGTTCGATCGACCCTACTTGGATAAACTGACCGGCAAAACCGGCCATTTCCCGCATGCGTTCAGCTTTGATCGGGAAATCGATTGGGTCGTCAGCGATTTGGGGCAGCCGCTTTTGTTGAGCGGCCTGGGCCAGAACGCGATCCAAATGACCCGCCTGGGCAGCCGGTCGGTGGTGCTCTGGAACCCCAGTGTCGAAAAATCCCAGACCTTGAGTCATTTTTTACCCGATGAGTATCGGCAGATGGTTTGTGTCGAGGCCAGCAACGCGTTAGAAGACTGCCGATTGATTAAAGGCCATAGCAGTCACGTCCTGGTAATGGAACTGGCAGCGGTCGACGTCGATGCAACCGAACCAGCCTGACGCTCCGTTACTGACCGCCCTCGATGCCCTGCTCAGTGAACACCCGGCAGGGCTGGCCGAATACGACCTGATGAATCTGCTCGATCAGCGTTATGGCCTGCTCTATCCCAAGCCCAACTTGGCCGACCCACTGCTGTTGTTCCAACATCACTTTTATTTGCGTCACTCGCTCTATCATCTGCAAAACACTTATCAACAGGCCGGCACGGCAACGCTATTGATAAGCGCCGTGACGATCCGCAAGCAGCTGGCCGTGCCCAATCGACAGGCCAGTCTGCCCGAGCGCGCCGACTCGCTAAAAGACTACTATCTGGATCTAACCAATCTGAATCGTGAAAGTGCCGACAGTGTGCAGCAGTTGCTGGGGGCTTTCTGGCGTGCGCTCAAGCGCCACGACCAACAACCCGAAGCCTTGGCGACCCTGGGCCTCACCGGCCAGGAAAGCGCCGCCGAGCAAAAGCAGCACTACCGCCTGCTGGTGCAGCAACATCATCCCGACAAGGGTGGCGATGCCGAGCAATTTCGCCTCATTCAAGCGGCCTGGGAGCAGCTCAAATAAGGCCCTCCTGCAGCGCCGTCCCGGCGTCACTCACGCCATAGGCGAAACCGCCCTGCGAATGACATAGGGTTGATTCGGCACCAGAGACTGAGGCTAGGGAGAGCGCTAGGGAGTTCCGTTCTTAAGTTACCGCATCCTGGGCTGCCTTAAGGCAGAACCCAGGCCGGTAGAGGCCGTACTAGATTGAACGCCTATTGAAAATAGGCGTTTTCGGTCACTGTATGGTCGGTGACATCGCGCACACCGGTCAATTGGGGTAAGCGCTCCAGCAAGGTTTTCTCGACACCGTCTTTCAGGGTGATAGAAACCGCCGAGCAGCCTTGGCAACCGCCGCCGAACTTCAACACAGCAACATTGTCTTCGGTTAACTCCGCCAGCGATACATCACCGCCGTGAGAGGCCAGGCCTGGATTAATTTCGGTCAGCAGCAAATAGCTGACCTGTTCACTGAGCGAGCTGTCCTTGTTGACCTTAGGCATCTTGGCATTGGGTGCCTTGATCGTCAGCTGACCGCCCATCCGATCCTGGGCGTAGTCGACCTCGGCTTCATCAAGGTACGGTAGGCTGCTTTTTTCCAACAACACCTTTATATGCGTCATTTCAATCAGCTCGTCGTTGTCTTTTTCTTCCCCAGGCCGACAGTAGGCCAGGCAGGTTTCGGCATATTTAGTGCCCGGTTGGGTGACAAACATGCGCACCGACATGCCCTCGATGTCTTGCTTTGCCAACAAACCCGCCAAGTATTCTTGGGCTGATTCGGTAATATTGATTTGTATATCCATCCGAGGCTCCGGAAATGAGTGAAAGTGAAGTTACGGTAATTCTACCGCATTTATTCGCCAGATTGAATACCCGACTAAATTAGTCAAGTTTGTAAGGTCAATCGGTTGAATTTTCAAGTGACGATTTCACTCAACTTCTCATTCATTTGGCCTATAGTCACTAGTACCAAGGGATCGCGACCGAACCCTGGGTCAAACCTATATCAAAATATATTGATATAGCTTGAAATTGTGCCATTTTTAGGCTTTCATTAGCCCCCTAAACGCTTACTTGTTGTAAAAAGAGACCGCCATGACTACTCGCGAACATCGAATTGGGCAGCTGCACAGCGCGCTAAAACACCGGATCTTGATTCTGGATGGTGCCATGGGCTCCCTGATCCAAAGTTATCAGCTTGAAGAAGCCGATTACCGGGGTGAACGTTTTAGCGAATGGCCCTCCGATATCAAGGGTAATAACGACCTACTGTCCATTACCCGACCCGATATTATCAGCGCCATTTACCAGGCCTACCTCAGTGCCGGTGCCGACATCATCGAAACCAACACCTTTAACAGTACCGCCATATCGCAGGCCGATTATGGCATGCAGGATTATGCCTACGAACTGAATAAAAGTGGTGCCGCCTTAGCGCGAGCCCTGTGCGACCAGCAAACGCTGCAGACCCCGGAAAAACCACGTTGGGTCGCCGGCGTGCTCGGGCCGACCAGCAAGACCCTATCGCTGTCACCCGATGTGAATAATCCGGGCTATCGCGCGACCAGTTTCGATGCCCTGGTGGCCGACTATCAGAATGCCACGCGTGGCCTGATCGAAGGCGGTACCGACATTATATTAATCGAAACCATCTTCGATACGCTCAACGCCAAGGCGGCCATCTTTGCCATTCACAGTGTGTTCGACGAACTGGGTTTTGAGCTGCCGATTATGATTTCCGGCACCATCACCGATGCCTCGGGTCGCACCCTGTCGGGCCAGACCACCGAAGCCTTCTATTATTCGGTGCGCCACGCCAAACCCCTCTCGATCGGCCTAAACTGCGCCTTGGGCGCCGCCGAATTACGCCCTTATGTCGAAACACTGTCAAAGATTGCCGACTGCTATGTGTCTGCCCACCCGAATGCCGGCCTGCCCAATGAGTTTGGCGAGTATGATGAAACGCCGGAAGAGATGACCGCGGTGGTGGATGAGTTTGCCGCCTCAGGCTTCGTCAATATTATCGGTGGCTGCTGCGGCACCACGCCCGATCACATTGCCCTAATAGCCGAGGCCATGGCCCAGTATGCGCCGCGCACCCCGCCGACGATCGAACCACTGATGCGTTTGGCCGGCCTGGAACCCTTTGTGGTGACCGACGCACTGAACTTTATCAATATCGGCGAACGCACCAACGTCACCGGATCGGCTCGTTTTCGCCGCCTGGTGACCGAAGAACTGTATGAGGAGGCGCTGGCGGTCGCGCTCGATCAGGTCGAGAACGGTGCGCAGATTATCGACATCAATATGGACGAGGGCATGCTCGATTCTCAGGCGGCCATGGCCATCTTTGTCAATCTGATCGCGTCCGAGCCTGATATCTCCAAGGTCCCGCTGATGATCGACTCGTCAAAGTGGGACGTGATCGAAGCCGGTTTGAAGTGCGCCCAGGGCAAGTGTATTGTCAATTCCATTTCGCTCAAGGAAGGTGAAGAAATCTTCCTGCGCCAGGCGAAGTTGTGCCAGCGCTATGGTGCCGCCGTGGTGGTCATGGCCTTCGATGAGGACGGTCAGGCTGACTCCCGACAACGCAAGGAACAAATCTGTAAGCGCAGCTACGATGTGCTGGTTGCCTTCGGCTTTCCACCGGAAGATATTATTTTCGACCCCAATATCTTTGCAGTCGCCACCGGCATCGAGGAACACAACCCTTACGCGGTCGACTTTATTGAAGCGACCAGCTTTATCCGCGAGCAGCTGCCCTACGCCAATGTCAGCGGCGGGGTGTCCAATGTGTCGTTCTCGTTCCGCGGCAACGACGCACTGCGCGAAGCCATCCATTCGGTCTTCCTCTATCACGCCTGCAAGGCCGGTATGAATATGGGCATCGTCAATGCCGGTCAGTTGGTGATCTATGATGATATCCCATCTGAATTGCGTGAGCGGGTCGAGGATGTCATCCTCAATCGACGCGATGATGCGACCGACCGATTACTCGAAATAGCCGATAAGTTCCGCAGTGACGGCACCGTCGCCGCCAAAGAAGACTTGGAATGGCGCAGCCTGCCGGTGATCAAGCGGATCGAATATGCCCTGGTTAAGGGCATTAACGCCCATATAGTCGATGACACCGAACTGGCCCGCCAGGAAGCCACTCGGCCGATCGATGTCATCGAAGGACCGTTGATGGACGGCATGAACGTGGTCGGCGATCTATTCTCTGCCGGTAAGATGTTTCTGCCCCAGGTGGTCAAGTCGGCGCGCGTTATGAAACAGGCCGTGGCCCATCTGATTCCCTTTATCGAAGCCGGTAAAGAATCCGGTTCACTGGCCAAGGGCAAAGTGCTGATGGCAACCGTTAAGGGCGATGTGCACGATATCGGCAAAAATATTGTCGGTGTGGTACTGGCCTGTAATAACTATGAAGTGATCGATCTGGGCGTGATGGTGCCGGCGGAAAAAATCCTTAAGACCGCGCGCGAATTGGGCGTCGATGTCATTGGCCTGTCTGGTCTGATCACCCCGAGTCTCGATGAGATGGTGCATCTGGCGCGCGAAATGCAGCGTCAGGATTTTCATCTGCCGCTGATGATTGGTGGCGCGACCACCTCGAAAGCCCATACGGCGGTGAAGATTGAACCCCAATACAGCAATGATGCCACCATCTATGTGACCGATGCCTCGCGCGCCGTCTCGGTGGTTCAGTCGTTGTTAAATCCAAACCAGAAAGCGGACTTCATTAAGGTAAAGCAGGACGAATACGTGATCGTGCGCGAGCGCAATAAGAACCGTAAATCGAAGGCCCTGAACTCCTATATCAAGGCGGTCGAGAATGCCGGCACCTTCGAATGGAGCGACTATATTCCACCCGTGCCGACCTTTACCGGCCTACGCACCTTCGCCGACTATTCGGTCGCCGAACTGGTGCCCTATATCGATTGGACGCCCTTTTTCAGCACCTGGGATCTGCACGGCAAATACCCGAAAATTCTCAGCGATGCCAAGGTCGGTGAGGTCGCCCAGCAGCTCTTTGATGATGCCCAAGCCATGCTCACGCAAATCATCGATGAGCATTGGCTAACGCCCAAGGCGGTTATTGGCTTTTGGCCGGCCCAACGTACCGGTCCAGATACCATCACCGTTAGCCAGGAGGATGGCCAGACGGTGGCGTTGGAACATCTGCGCCAACAAACCATCAAACCCGGTCAGCAACCGAACCAGTCATTGGCCGACTTTATTGCGCCCCAGGGTCAGGCAGTCGACTACCTGGGTGGCTTCGTGGTCACCACCGGACACGGGGTGGAGGAACGCGCCAAGGCCTACGAGGACCAGGGCGATGATTACAACTCGATCCTGCTCAAAGCCCTGGCCGATCGACTCGCTGAAGCCTTTGCCGAACGGATGCATGAACGGGTACGCCGTGAATTTTGGGCCTATGTCGCCGACGAGTCGCTGAGCAATGCCGATCTAATCAAGGAACGCTATCAGGGTATCCGGCCCGCACCGGGCTACCCGGCCTGCCCAGACCACACCGAGAAAGCCAAGTTGTTCGCGCTGCTCGATGGCGAAAACCAGACCGCGGTCGCCCTGACCGATTCCTATGCCATGACCCCTGCGGCCAGTGTATCGGGCTGGTACTTCAGTCATCCGGAGGCGAAGTATTTCGGTGTGGGTAAGATTACCAAGGACCAGGTGATCGACTATGCCGCGCGCACCCAATTGGAATTGACCGTTGCCGAGCGTTGGCTGGGCCCTAATCTGGCCTATGAACCCACAGTCTAGCGCCCACCCTTAGGGGGCGTCGGCGGGCCCCAGATAGCGGAAGCGGGGTAAGCGTACGCCCTTGTACTCGACGGTTTCACTGAACTGCTGGAGCGGTCGCAGCCAGGTCTTACTGAGATCATAGAGTGCCAGATACACCACCAGTTGATCCCCGGTTTCACTGTGTTCGGCGACCGCCAGAACCTGGTATTGGCCGCCCTTAAAATGCTGATACAAGCCTGTTGCAAGGGCCATCTAAACTCCTAGGTCTGATCTCTCAGTCGCTGTTGGCGTGTTTACCGATGCGGTATTCACGTAATTTATTGGCGATAGCGGTATGGGAGACGCCCAACTTTCGACCCAATTGCCGGCTACTGGGATAGGCCGGATAGAGACGTTTAAGCAGATCGGCTTCGAAACGCTTCATCGCCTCCTCCAACGTGCCGTCGAAACTGTCATCGTTTTGCCCCCAACCGCTGGCAAAATTGGGCAATTGCAGATGTTCCGGCTCCAGTACATCGCCCTCGACCAAGGACACTGCCCGTAACAGGGTATTTTCAATCTGCCGGACGTTACCAGGCCAAGGATATTGCACTAAGGCATTCTGACAGGTCGGTGAAATCTTGATGCGCTGGCGTTGCGGCTCAGCAAAGCGGGCAATAAAGCGTTCGGCCATTGGCAACACATCGGCCTTACGCTCACGCAGCGGGGGAATGTGCAGCGTCAGGACATTGAGGCGATAATAGAGGTCATCCCGAAATTTGCCTTGTTGGCACATATCCACCAGATTTTTTTGTGTGGAACAGATGATGCGCACATCGGACTTAAATTCCCGCTCATCACCAACCCGACGATAGGAGCCATCCTGCAGCAGGCGTAAAAACTTATTCTGCAACAGGGGTGACATATCGCCGATTTCATCCAGGAACACCGTACCGCCCTCGGCCAACTCGACCAAGCCCTTTTTGTCCGACTGGGCGCCGACAAAGGCGCCCTGGGCATAACCGAACAGCTCGCTCTCGGCGACATTGTCTGGCAAGGCGGCGCAGCTGAGCACCAAAAAGGGCTTGTCTTTGCGTAAACTGTGTTGATGGCAGGCCTTGGCGAGTAATTCCTTACCGACCCCGGTTTCCCCACTGATCAGCAGCGGCGCATCTAGACTGGACATGCGTTTGGCCTGGCGGATTACCCGCTTCATAGCCTGACTTTCGGCTATGATCATTTCAAACTGGCCGGTCTGTTTCTGATAGGCGGTCATCTGCCGGCCCAACCGTTCCGGTGACTTAAAGGCAATGACACCGCCGGTAAACAAGCGACTGTCGTCATCGGTCAGGATATGCACGGGATAGATATCGGCGAGAAAGGTTCGGCCTTTTAATTGCAGATGCACCGATTCCGAACCCGGTGCCAGACTGCCGAGCCACTTGGTGAAGTTAAAGCCCTTCACCCAATTGCGCAGCATCTTATGACGGACTTCCTGTTCGGGTAATTGCAGAATATCCAGAGCCGCCGCGTTGGCGACCACGACCTGGCCACGGGTGTCGATTGAGATCACCGGTTCGGGCAGAGTGCGCAGCAGGGTGCGCATTTCCTGTTGTTCCCGTTCGAGCGGCATATAGGGCACCAACGAGACGTCGAACACGCCAGGAATTAGGCGAATTTCGGGCATAAGATGCTGAAATTCATCAAATTGGACGGTTGGGAAATTCAGAAAGACTTCACCCGGCGGTACGATCTCAATGCCACGCAGGTCAATTGAATGGCTCACCAGTATATCGAGTATCTCAGCACAGATACCCAGCCGTTCTTCACAGCGGATATATAATCTCACGCCCATCTCTCCGACAGATCGCACGGATCGGTCAAACCACCGCCAGTGCTTTGTAATTGTTTGTTTGCAGGAGAGCAAAATTGCCCGAAACAGGCGATTATGTCAATCAATCTTTACAGCTAGACTGCAATAACGCTCAGGACCTGCGCAACTGCGCCAGCTCATCGATCGGTTCGTTAACCGGCAGTTTAACCCCGGCCCAAGACCGGGCCACCAAAGACTCCAGACTTTCATGGGGATACTGGCTCAGCCAGTCTGCCAGCAACCCGGCCACATCGGGGTAGTTCACCTGCCGCCTTTGGCCCTCATCGATAAAACGTTTGATCGCGGCCGAGTCGATCCGGTCGGTCGACATGCCCAAATCCAGGCCGGTCAAGGCCAGGGCATTGGAGGCCTGCTCCATCTGCCCGTGTAGCGGCTTAACCATTATTTTTCGGCCCAAAGTCAGAGCTTCGGAGGCTAACTCAAAGCCGGCGTTACAAATCACCCCATCGCTCCGGTATAGGCTGTCACGGAAACCCGCGCGACTGAAGCCGCGTACTCGGACATTGCCGTATTGACCCGGCGCTAGATCGCCACAGTGGAAAATGAAATCATGCTCAACTGCATTTAACACCGCTAGGACCTGGTCGCTTTTCTCGAACGGCAGATAGACCAAGCTTTGAGCAGTGCAGCCGGCAGTGGGTCGATCGACCTCAATAATGGGCGGCAGGATAGACTGCCCGAAGTGATGCCAATGCACCCCGATACCCAGTGTGACCGGGGCAAACCATTTCATCAGCGCATCGGAGGCAAAGGAATTACCGGCCTTGGGAATTTGATGATCAAAGGCATATTGATGTCCAAGGCCCAAGCACTCAATGCCCATTTTGCGCGCCGCCCAAGCGACTACCGGCTCAAAATCGGTAATCACCAGCTGATATTGGGTCAAATCAAGGGTGCGAATATCCTGATACATCTGGCGTAACGAGGCTTCGGCAAAGGTTTTAATCAGATCTACCTTACCGGCCTTGGTCGCAAAGCTCAGACCCTTGAAAACCTTAAA
>Ga0307488_10004211_pt1 | contig 12014 bp, 13 predicted proteins | sample SB02metaG_FD_202248 | JGI IMG/M metagenome (GOLD analysis project Ga0307488, IMG submission 202248) | Sea-ice brine microbial communities from Beaufort Sea near Barrow, Alaska, United States - SB 0.2 | ecosystem: Environmental > Aquatic > Marine > Coastal | place: USA: Alaska | collected...
GCCTTTTCAATCCAGTAGGCTAAGTGCTTGCGACGAGCGCGGATTACCTTGCCGTTAATGCAGACCTCAAAAACCCAGCCACTGCTTCCGCCGCCCTCAACAGCTTTTGCAAGACCCATGCGCTGACCGTTAAGAGTGACTTCAAAAACATCACCCTGCCAGACAACATTTTTATTCCATTTCTGGTGCGAAGTCTGAAGAGGGTTAGCCTTAATTACGCGCTTTAAAGATAACTTAGTCATAATATTTCTCCTTTGATGGCGGGGCTGTTAAGCCGCCGCCCAATCTTCAACTGATGTTTGAATTTCTGCTTCGACAGCGTTGTCTTGGAACTTTAAGACCGCACCGCGCAACTGATACCAACCCCACCCAGACCAGTTATCCTTGCAAGGCAACATAATTAGCGCGTTGTTTGTATTATAATCGCCGCCCACCATCCAGCTATTACCTACTTTTTTAGCTATCATTTTTGCGCCGCAATGAAATGCTTTGTACTTTGTTTCCATGATAATCTCCCTGTTTTTGCTATGGGCTCTCCCCATGATATAACTCTACGCTAAGGTTATAGATATGTAAACCCTTAGCATGCAATTTTATTTATATTTTTTTTGGGGGTGTTTTAGCGCATTATCTGCGTAAAGCCGATATACAGAAAGCCGAAGACGATTAGAGCAACCATAAACAACAAAGCCCAAATCATAATTTCCTCCGCCTTCTCAGCCTTCTGCTTGGCCTCAGCTATCCGCTGTTTACGGATAGTGCCTTGCAATCGAATGATTTCCTGCCACGCATGCGGACCGTAATGGCCTATGACGAAGAGCCTTAGCTCCTCCTCCATGCGCTTGATTTTTTTCTGGTGGGCCCACGTCTCAAGAGCCTCCTCGTCAACAGTGCCGATGCGACGTGACTTGGCTTTCTGGTGCCCGTCCTTGACCGACTGAACGGCGCCCATCCAGCGGCCCAAATCGCCAGCCATAGATTCGACATCTTTAGCCGCCGCGAACCCCTTTTTAATAGCCGAGAACGCAGAGGTTGCAACAGCCATTGCGGTGATAGGGTCCATTTCATCAGCCTTTTGTGAGAGCCTTGTCTAGCTTGTCTTCCATCCGGTGAATGCCCTCAGACAGCTTGTCCACGGCATAGGTGAGGTCATTCTTGCTTGCAAAATCCTCACGGGTACGGTTCAGCAATATGTCAATTCGCTTTATCTCGCGCACTTGCAAAGACAAGAACCACCCGACACCTGTGAGCAGGGCGCCCAACAAGAGGTCTATCAGATTGTGCATTTCCATGTTTTATAAGCTCGCAGGCCAATCGTTAATCGGAGCAGGCGCAGTCTGGTTGCCATCTGAATCGTAAGTAGCATCAAACAGGGCCATGAATGCCGAGTGGTCAGCCGCGCCGTCAATAGCTGTTTCTATAGAGCCAGACTTGGACCGCACGTTAGCACGATATGTCAGGACATCCTGCGTAACATCTGTGCCGTTTTCAGCAGACCGGATAACCATCCAATCAGTGTCAGCCAGCAATGAGCCAGCCGTTTGCTTTGTCCGAGCCTTGTGCTGTGACTTCAGCCCAAGCGTGACAACCTGCACACCGTTCCCATCAAGAACAGCATTGCCATCCTCATCAACAGCGTTGACATCATCGAGTGCTCTAGCCACGCCAGCCGCCCAATAAAATTTATTGTCGAAAGACGTATCTACATCTGCCTCATGTGTCATCCCAGCCGCAGTTTTTTCTGCGTCAGCCCAGACCATCCAATTAGACGGATGCTGTGTACCGTCTGATGCTTTCCAAGCCTTACCAGCCCGAATTATTTTGTTATTGTACTTCCACATTTTATGCTCCTACTTAGCGTTCGAATATTTTGCTGGACTAGACCCAAAGGCTAAAAAAATATATTCACGCCCACTGGTATTATGGGCGTTATTTGACTCTCTTAACTTAAATCCGCTAGATAAAAAATCGACTTCTCTATCCGCAGTTTCTATGGCCTCTAAATCTGCAACCAGCCTATCATTCATTTCGTTATGGGCACTGCGCTTATCATCCCAGATGTACCAACTACCTGTGTTGTCTCTGTCTTTGACCATAAGCCAAGAAACTTTAAAACCAGTGTTTACATATGTGCCATCAGCAGATGAATTTCCGATGTACATCCCAGCCTTACTGAAACCTTCGATGTCTGTGAAACAATACGCTATGTAAGCTGAACCTGCATCATTGCTGTTAATCGAACCAGCACTACCAACCGTAAAAACAGTACTATTGAAAGCGGTGTCATTAAAAATTGTAGCTAAATCAGCTTTCGCCGCATTTGTGTCTAAAGCTAGATAATGCGTAGACGCAACGTCTTTATGTTGAACTCGCCATCCGCCATCGGCATCAAGACGCTTAACCATAATCATTGTCGGTGTTGTGGCTACACCATCAACCGTTAAATTATGTGGTATCGTATGCCCCGAAGTCCCATTTCCAACATACTTAATTATAGAAAAGCCAGACTTAGTATTTACAGAACCAGTGTATGTCTTAGCTGTGCCTGCCCCTGTTGTTGCGCCAGATACGGCTGTTCCAGCAAGCCAATTCCACGCAACGTAGGTATTATCAGTTTGATTTGTTCTGTTTGAAGTTAAAACCGAAACTGTAAAACCGTCTGAATCAAAACTATTCATATGATTGCCGTCGGTTTCTAAATCATTGACGTCTGCTGAAATATATTTTCCCGCGCCGCGAATAGTATCATATAACATGTGACTGAATGCATTGGAACGGTTTTTAATCCAAAGCCAATTTGGGGAAAATCCTACTCCAGCGACTGTTCGGTTAGCTTCACCATCGCCCGTGTATAGCACCGTGTTGAAAAAATCCTCACCCGAAATTATCGCTGGCTCAGGCAGGTTTGATGAACACAATGCGAGGAAGCCAGAAGGCGGCGCGCTGAAAAAATCACCCTGCTCATTGGCATCAGACGCAACAGCAGAGCCGCTTGTAATGTTTCCAGCGAAACTACTGTCTTGCCCAAAGTTTAATCCTAAAGTAGTTCCAGAAACCGTAAATGAAACCGCAAATCCCCACGCTCCTGTAAGGCCAGTAAGTGCGGAACCTTGAAGCGTACCATTTTTTGACCACTGTACTGTCCCGTTGTCCATGTCAAGTGCAATGCCTATGACATCATCTGTGCCGTAAGTAGCCAATCCAGTAGCCACGTTTGATGCGTTTTTTTGCACAACGCCAGTAACATGATAACCATAACCGTTTGCGCCGTAGCCTACATAGTTTGCATCAGTTGCACCTTCTTGGATAATACCACCAAAAACATCTCCACTATTTACTACTCTAGAATATTCAACATACCATTTGCCAGAAGACATATAAGCAGTGGAATGTCTTGTGTTCCAGCCACTTGCATTAGCTGGTGTCATAATTAAATTGCCGTTTGATAAAACCGCATCATTTGTTGACGAGACCTCTAAAGGATTTAAAGTTGCAAAATTATTCGTGACGCTGTCTAAAACGACATCTGTTGCGGCAGGGCCGCTTGCAAAGAACACATTCCCGCCATCGCCGTTGTCTTCAGACGCAACAACCACATACTCTGCAAAACGAGTGTCGCTTCCACCATGATTTTCCGAAATATTTAAACGCAACTTTGCGTAGCTAGTTGTATTGCTGAAGGAACTGGTTGTTTCTTTAAGTGCGCCACTACCATTGGTCATGTCGTTTATGGTTGTCCAGTTGCTCCCACCATCATTTGAACCTTGAAGTAAAACACTGTTTGGCCTTGATGGGGCTGAGTAGGCACTACCCGCATTTACCATTGTGTGAGAAACAGGTGTTACCGCAGACGCAGGAGTAATGTCTACAATGCCACCACTGCCTGACCGGTTGCAACTTGTAGTCAACAACCCATTAAACCCGTCAAGAATTTCTGATGCAGAAAAGTTTCCGCCGTCAAGAGTTGCGTCAGCAGTCACTAATGTCTTTGCGCCAGACTTATCGCGACCTAAATAACTACTGTCTGAAAAGTCGAGGTGAAAGCCGTTTTGCCCAAAGGTCAATCCGCTAACATCCTTTGGCACCCAGATAGAGTCCTTAAATTCCCCGAAGCTGTCAGGACCAAGCTGTAAACCGTCAATGAAATTTACCTCTGCTATGTAACCATCAAAGTAATTACCGCTCACACCCTTCCCAACCTTGTGTAAAACAGCACTATTAACATAAGTATCAAAATTTTCTGAAGGGTAAGTTGGAGTTACAATAGTATCTGTAATTTGAACACCGTTTACATACACTTTCATTCTGTTTGTATTGGTGGCCTGTGTAGTGTCTATAGCTACAACGATATTATACCAAGCACTCGTGTCTCTAAAAACCTGAGTTGTAGCAAAGCGCAAATTGTATGCGCCATTGTAATTGTAAATTTGTATTCTATCGTCTACAGAATTGTATGACCCGAAGGTTATGCGGTAGACTGCCGATTCTCCTGATGCCGCAGTAAAAATAGGCTGTGTTCCACCTAGATTACCACGTTTAAGCCAATGGCTCGTAGTGAAGGTGCGTTGATTACTAGCAGATGAAGGTGTGCGAGATAGATGTGCACTATCGCCATCTTCAAAACGCAAGCTCTGGTCTATCGTTTTAGAATAGAAGCCCGTAGATGTGTTGTTACCCGCAAGCGTGAGAATGCTACTCATAGAAAGCCCCTACTAAGATACGTTTTGTGAACGCCCAATTTCCATCATGTTTGTGCTGTCCGACAAGAACACATAAACGTCCTTTGCCGATGCTGTTGCTGTGACTACCGGAGCAGTTCCGCCAGCAAATTTAAACACGGAATTCCAAGACATTGTGAACCCGCCAGTGCCGTCCTGCTTAATCATCAGAACGTACACCGCGCCATCAACTTGATTCGTCGGTGCGCCCATCGTGCGGCTTGCTGTTATCTCAACAGATGTCACCTGATTAGCCGAAGCGTCCCAAGCAATCGTCGCGGCGTCTGTCAGCGTTGTCGCGTTGAAGTTCTGAGCGGCTGTGTATTCCTGCGCCAGTGAGAGGCCAGCAATGGTCACATCTGCATCCGGTGCTGTAAGAACGCGGGTCTCACCAGCGGTAACGCCCACAGCGTCCAGACGGACTTTCTTGGTGTCGTCGTCTGGGTCTGCCAGTGTTAGTGTATCCTGAACAGATGACGTTCCGGCGTTCATGTCAGCCAGATGCTTCATCATCATCCGAAGCGAGTTATTGACATCGCTGGGGACCATAGTTCCTTCGCCGAGGTCTATATCAGAAATTACAGTGTTAGAGCCAGCGCTGGTGCTATACTCTGAAATTTTATCTTTAGCCATTACTCGCTCCTAATCCAGCAGATTTCTATCTGATGGTCTGATTGTTAGATAAGGTATACCACTATAAGGGTCTGATTGCATCTCACTTGCTTGTGCCTCTGGCAATAGCAACCCGCCAATACGCGGTCCAAACTCAGATACTGTAGGCGCAAGAGACTTCACAAGTTTAGACGGCCCCCTAGCGGCGGCTCTGCCCAAAGAAGGATATTCATACAAAGAAGAACCCACGATGTTTGCGCCAAGGCCAAGCATTTTTCTTGGTGTTGTTGCTGTCATTATGTCGCCAACAGCTAACCGCCCAGCCGTGCCACTATCAGGCACAGTACCGCCCAAGACATCTCTAGCCTCTCTAGCCCGAACAACTTCTGGTGAAGTTCTTGCCCTTCCTTTAGTTTCAGCCTTTACAAGTGCCGCTGGGGTAAATTCTCCGCCCATCCCTGCTCTTGCGTCTGACAGCTTAACAATAGGTCGCATATTTCGGAACGCTTTGTTTGCTTTTTGTAGGTCCGGCAGAAACGGGTTCTGGCTGGCAAAGTCATCTCTTATTGTGTTCTGTATCTCCCGCAAGACGCGAACTTCTGTATTTTCACCCTTCAGAACAGCAGACCTTATCTGGGCGGATAACTTGCTTTCAGCTTCCTTAAAAGCCTTCCCGCCAGCATCAGGGTTTCTCATAAACCTGAAATAGCTCTCGTTAAGTTTTTTGGTAAATTTAGCTAGGTCATCAGCGTCAAAAACCTTATCAGAAAGCGCTGTCTGCAATATTTTTTCAATTTTTGCATTAGGCGCTGTCGCGTCAAATTTGGCTTTAGGAACCACAGATTCATATGCATCCTGAATCGCATCTTCTGCAAAATCAACCGCGTCCTCTCCTGTCATTCCCTTCGGGACTTTTTTGCCTAATGGAGACAAAGCCTCATCAATAGTCTCAGCTACAAACATTTGCTGTGGCCTGCGCCGCGCCTCTTGGATTGATTCCTGCAAAAACGGGGTAGATATTTTCTGTTCGATGGACCCAATCTTGCCACCGAATGCTTGCCCCATAGTTAAGGGATAACCACGGTCCAGCATAGACTTAGCGCCCTCCTGCAACGTCGGCATAATCTTCTGACCGAGACCGGCAGTTACAGCACCTATTGGGCCTTGTATAGCCGCACCAGTAAGCCGCTCTTCAGGTGTCTCGCCAGTTCCTGCGCCGTATATTGCCGCGTCTGCACCACCGAACTTCGCCGCTCGCTTTACAGCCTCTTTGCCGACTGCTGTTCCTATAGTCCTTGTGGCACCATAGCCGCCGGTAATCAAGCCACCTAGTATCTCTGCTCCGTATGCTTTGTATGGGTCTGTTTCTTGAAATGTCTTTATGTCAGTCCTGATTTCTTTAATTATCTCAGGATAAGACTTGTCACCAAAAGCAGACCGAACAGCCGCTTCCATTTCATCGCCAAAGCCCAGAGTTAGACCTTGGCCTGCGGCCCTAGCAATGTCCGTATAAATGTCAAGAGTGGTTCGTTTAGCCTTAGCAGGACCGCCTTGATTTGGGTCTATTTTTACCTTTTTAGTCACAGCCATTACTCAAACTCCACAAACATAAACTTATTAAATTCGTTGCTGTAGTAAGTATCCCCGTCAAGGATATCACCCGCATCGTAAAGTTTTTGCAACTCGTCCACATTGCCAACCCTGTGAAAAATGCGTGGTAGCTTGGCGTCTGCGTAATCCCCAAAACCAAGTGTAGTCCCGTTTTCCTTAATATAGTCGTCTAACAGACTAAGTCTCAGCTTGTTATGCCTGTTAATTTGCTTCATGGTTTTTGCAATAATTAGGTTAGCGTAAGGTGTTTTGTCCAAGCCAAAAACTGTATCTTTGTACAACTTCATGTCTGAGTCTGATGTTGAGCCTGACCCAGCCACTCTCTGCATAGGAACAAGCTGGCTTGCAAAGGCGTTTAGAGCTTCTTGCGCGCTTAGCTCCTCAAGCTCTTCATCACCCAAGAGGCCCATGCCCGACAAGATTTTCTTAAAAGGTAAAGTTGTACCTTCTAGCCCCCCCGTAGCAACCCCGTCCTCAAGCATCGCAATAGCTTGGTCCAACCTCACCTCAACTTTTGGGTCAACCTGTGTGTCAGCCCGAATTTTTGTTCTATCTTCAAGAGCTGACTTCAAAAACATTTCCTGCTTTTTGCCTTGGCCAAGATTTATCTGCGTATCGGACTTTGTTAGCATTTCCCGTATAAATTCCTGCCCCTCTGGGGAGCTAGGGTCAATGCCAGCAAGAGCAAGTTTTTCCTCAAAGTCTGATTTTTTGCCCAGCTTTGCCATAGCAATTCTATCCTGCAATGCGGCCCGCTTCTCGGCAGTTTCAGCCGCCTTAGCCGCTTGAAATGCCTGCATGCCGGACTGCATCATAGCCCCCAAGCCCTCAGCCGTTGTCACGGGCATCTTGCGGTAGCCTGACAACTGCAAGCCAGTAGCCGCCGCCGCACCTAAGCCAGCCGATGCTGGTGTGCCAAACTCAGGAGATATTCTGTCCATAAAACTCATGGGCTTCTTTGGTGGCAGAGACGGAACTGTTCCCATTGTTGGCTGTATGCCAGTAAGACGGTCCATAACATCCTTGCGAAAGCCGAAGGGAGCTCGTGGGTCCGGCTGTGGGCCAGCACTAGGCAAGCGCGGGCCAGCAACAGAAATTCTGCCCAGAGCGTCTCTGGCAATCACTTGGCTTTGTGGCCTTGGTGTTTGCGGATAAAGCCTATTCATAAACTCCTGAACGCCCGCAGAGCCACCGCTTAACCTTGTAGGTATTTCTCTTCTGTCCATTATGCGAGCCCTCCTAGCAATGCGCCTCCGAGGGCATACATTGGATTGGTGCTACCCATCATCTGAGCGCCCTGTGCGCCAGCTAGACCGCCTGAGAGGAACCCTAGTGCTGGGTTGCGTGTGACCGGAGTTACCTGCTCGCCACCTAGTGCGCCGGAGCCACCCATTACAAACTGCATGTAATCTGCCAGCTTCTGTGTGGGGCGGTTCTGCTCGAAGTTAAACCTATCCATATTAGCTTGCAGTTCTGCCTGTTCCTGAGCCTCTCTAGCGCCGCCAACCTGTGCAAGTGTCTGAAGGTCAGCGAATCCAAACTCACGGGCCGCTGGTGCCTGCGCGATAGCCGCCTGTTGTGCTTGGTAAGCCATAGGTGCCAATGCCTGTGCAATCGCACCCTGACCGTAACCTGAGCCATATCTGCCTGACTGAGCGACCTGACCCTGCATTTTCTCCAGAACGGGTTGCATCGCCGCCGACATGAGCGGGTTAGTGCCCATCAGGTTTTGCATCACAACATCCTGTGTCGCGCCGATTAGAGGGCTACCCTGAAGAGCTTGTGAACGATATCCGCTCAGTGCCTGTTCAGTTTCAGGTGCAAAGCCTACGACTGTGCTCTGAGGGTAATACTGAGGTGTCGGGCTTTCATATAGACGCTTGGCCTCTTCTAGCCCCGTCTTCAGAAACGGCTGTGCATATGCCGGTGCCGTATTGGACTGTGTGATAGTCCGTGAACTTCCGCCGCCCTTGCTCATATTACAAATTCCTTGTCAATAATGTGGCTGTCGCCTGATACTCGTTAAGCTGGCGCTCCCAGCCCTTACGTCCTATAATTTCCATTGAATCGCAACCGTGACCCTTGGCCCAGTCTGCGACTTCTTTTTCAGCTTCCATAAGTTCGTCCATATCTCCACCGGCTAACCAGATTCGGCAGGACGTTCTTTGCGGGTAGTCAACTATCTCAGTCACTATAACAGAATTTTCGTATGGGAAAAACTGTGCCTTTCCCCGTTTGATTGCGTCCAACACATCCAGAGCCGTGTGACTGTTTCCAGCATACTCTAGTGCGGCTTCTACGTGGTGCATTAATCTTTCATATTCATCCAATAATGACATAACCAACCGCCGTTGCGTGACCGTGGCTTTTGCTCTCCACCACGAAACTTCCGTTGTTTAGCGTATTAACCACCGGCTCCACGCTGTAAAAATGTGCATCCAACGGGCTGAACAATATAACGCTTTCCTTGCCCACTCGCGGGTCTGTCACGGTTGTTGATGTCGTGCTGTGCGGGATGGTGAACTGACCAACACTATTCAGCTTACCGTCAACTGTGCGGTTCAGCACTTCTGCGACTTCTCGCGTAGTGGCTGTAACTGGATTCAGAATACGATAGTTTGTTGTGCGTGTCATCTGCGCCCTATCTCTCTGGCTTCAATCTCTAGGCCGTGAGCCTGAGACCAATGGCCTGAGAAGTTAAACCTGCTCCTGTGGTATCTGCCCTCAGAGCGAAACGGCGCAAAGCCCTCTGTGCTCAAGCTAGTCGAACTGCTAAATGCCACAGTATCTGACGGCTGGTTCCGTGTGCCAACCTGAACGGTAACAGTGCCGTCTGTGTAATGCGGATAAACCCTTGTGACAAGACTATGCTTGCCAGAAGATATGCCAACCTCGCCGGTCTCTATTGTTGCCGGTAAAACATCGCCAGAAAACGAATACAGCTTATTGCCCAATGCTCCCCCGAAGAAGAACTCACCCCCGCGAAATAGTGCGCTGTCTAAATTGATGTCTAGCCCATCCAGCGTTGCTGAAATGTTATCTAAGTTGTCCAGCGTGTAACCGCCTGAGAAGAACGGCGCGATATAGTTAGCGTTCACGTTGGCTATGGACCACCTGCCCAGAGCGTAATTGAATATCAATAATCTGTCGGGTGTGCCGTTAGTGCTTTCAGTGCTTGGATATGACCAAACCGCAATTTGGTTCAGCGGGTCAACCGACGCAGACATATTGTCTTTGAAGTTGCTGTTGAAGTCAGCCTCGAAGAACTTATCTATTTTCTCATTCCCTATCGGCGTGGACTTGGCCCCGTCAAACATATGGAAACCATTATCAGCCAAGAAGAAAACAAAGCTACCGTAATTGCAAACAGAGCCAGCCAATCGGCAACCCGTATTGCTCTCAACTTTATCGAACTGGAACACCAGAGGCAGGCCAGAATAGGTTGCTCGGAAAATAGCTCTCTCACATAAAATCGTGCAGTATTCCCCGCCGACCATTCCGGTGATAGCGCCCGAATCAATCAGGTCTTGAAAATCGCTTTGGTCAGTTCCAGATGTCCAGCTTGTTGAGTTGTTGAACCCAGACCAATAGACCCGATATGGTATCCGGCCTGAGCCGGTAGCGATATTTGCGGTCCATACGAAATCACGTACTACTGCAATAAAGTCAGCTTTTGGAGGTGAGCCGCCCAAATTAGACCACGCGGTATCTGTGCCTATTTGGAACTTTTGTAGCTCCTCACCAACACCGCCCGCCGCGATAACCGTGTCACCGAACTGAACGAACCGCCACTTCTCTGCGGCTGTCAGGTCATAACCGCCAGCCTTACTGATATCATCTAGCCCGCTGTCAGTGGCATCAAACTCATATAGCTTTGTTGCGTCGCCAGCAAACAGCTTCACGTTTCCGCCGTCATCTTTGCCTGCATAAATGCCGCGAATGGTATCCGTAGCCGCGCCAGAATATGCAACAAAATTCTTGATAGGCTTATAGCCATTAAATGCAGGGATTACGTTTGTTGCGACTGTCACGCCAGCATTCATAAAATCTGGCTGGTCTGGTAGCCATTCTCCGAATTGGATTAAACTCATTGCCTTGCCCAAACCTCTGTACCCGTTGACACGTTTGCCCAGACCTCTGAGCCTATTGCTACATCACTCCACACCTCAGTGCCCAGAGTAACGTCAACCCAATCCTCGCCCAGAACCTTCATAATGGATTCGCCCTGCAAGCTGAACTGGCCCGTCGATGCCGCATTGAGTTGCGCCGACCTGTCAGAAGTGGCTGTCACGGCAATGTCTGCTGTCATGGCCCCAAGCGTCACAAAGTTACTGCTTGAAGTTGCCGCGAAGGAAGTGCTGGCAGAGCCGGATACTGTTCTAACCCGTGTGCCCGCAAACGTGGCAGAGCCGACAACATTGACCAGAGCCTCAAACGGCCTGACACGGGCAAAGACCGATACAGCCGCTCCTACGCCCGAAGCCGTAGCCTCAACAGTTCTTGTACGGGCTCCCGAAGCTGACGCACTCAGTGACGCTGAAACGGACGCCGATACGGTTTTAACTTTAACAGAATCAGATGCCGCTGTTGCCGCAATGGAAGCTGTGCCGCCGGTTACTTTTACCTCAAGGGCAAGAGCATCCAGCGTGCCATAGTTCCAGCTATCGAGAGCACCCCAGCCGTCCATGTGGTCGAGGACAGTAGCCGTCCAAGCAACCTTGTCACCCAGCGTATCAAGCGTGAATGACTGGCTGTCTAATGCTCCAGATATTCTGTCTAGCGGTGCAACCGTAGCCATTCGTCAGCCCCCTAAGCGGCAGTAATGTCCATGTCGCCAACAGCAACCTTGAGGATATCGCCGGACTCAATAACTTTGCTAGAAGTCAGCGCCCCGTGAATTAAAAGATTGCCGGATGTTGACGCATCAAAAATGCCGAAATGGCTGACCGTGCCCCATGAGCCAGTCGCCGCTGGAAACTCGATAGCCGCATCATTAGATGCTGTGCCAGAAGATGCCGCGCCGAAGCTGGCTACCTTGCGAGTGTAACCACTGCCGGACAATTCTGTGCCGGA
>Ga0307488_10004212_pt1 | contig 12014 bp, 24 predicted proteins | sample SB02metaG_FD_202248 | JGI IMG/M metagenome (GOLD analysis project Ga0307488, IMG submission 202248) | Sea-ice brine microbial communities from Beaufort Sea near Barrow, Alaska, United States - SB 0.2 | ecosystem: Environmental > Aquatic > Marine > Coastal | place: USA: Alaska | collected...
GCAAAAATACTTAAAGGATTTGTATCCTCAGCTAGCAGAGATTTCCATCTTTTCAAACATGATAGACTTTACAATGATGTTTTTGATAGTGTAATTTACCAAGTATTCACAACAAAAGACAGAAAAGTAACGTCAATGGATCGTGCATATTTTGTCTAATTCAGATATTTAATTATATTTGTAATTCCTAAGTATGAATCTAAACTGCTTGCTGTAACAGAATATATTGTTCTGTCTGACGATTCCAAAAGGATGAAACAGCAATTTAATACCAAACATTATGAATACATTTTTTGATTTAAAACAAAAAGAAGGTTTGAGAGAAACAGACCTGTGGGTAATCTTAGATGAAGAGAAGCTACGAATACTTAAAAAGAATGGTGAAGCCATGAAATTTGCTACAGAGAAAGAGGCAGATACATTTGCTAGTGGCTGTCTACATCTTTGGATTGTAGTACGAATTAATTTCTTAGACAAATGGTGGAAGCATGAACCAAGTCATGACCATGATGGTGGTCTGTTGGCTGAAGGAGGTGAAGAATGGATAAGTGAAGATGAGAGAGCTAAACGTAATCCTAATAAATTTAAAAAATAAATAAAATGGAATTTAAAATAACAATAATACTATCTCACATAGAAAATCAATCTGTGGAGGACATGAGCTTAAATGCAGTAAACTATATTAAAGAATTTATAGAAGATGATGAACTTAATATAGAAAGCATTGAGGACATAACTGAACTTTCTTCAGGAGCTGACATGTTAGAACAAGAGAATGCTAAACTTACTAATGATATCAAGATGTATCAAGAAAAGGTAGGTAAACTAAGGCGTACAATGTCGGAAGATATGAATGTACGTTTTAATAATATATGCATACCCAAGTCTTATATGATTGATGAATCAGACGAGGAAGTCTATGACTATGAGGTGATGAGAGAGATGTTTGAAATTGAATTAACTAATTTAAAAAATAAAGAAAATGGACGAAAATAAATTAATAACTATTATAACAAAAAAGTTAAGAGACCTGAGAGACAATACGCCATGCTTAGAAGCTGACGAATGTGGATGTGAAAAGTTTGATGTCATTATAGATGATTTGTGGGAGCTACAGCAAAAAATCTTTCAGGATGCAACAGACCAAGATTTAAGAGAAGAGCTGAAGCTACGAGGTTACTATGTAGACAATCTTTGGTCAACACATGATGTATCTCAAAACTATATCGTAACTGAAACAGAGGCTCAAGAGATATTAGATGATGCAATGACAAGTGAATATATAACAGGCGAAGTGTTTACATCTATTGATGAGATAGCCCATGAAGATGGTTTAAAGAAAGTTATACATTCACAGGAATTTACTGATGACGATGTTAAGAAGTATCAATCAGATGCATGGACAGAGGCTCAGAGAGATTCAGGAGACGAAGGGTAGCATGGTGCATAGAGAGGTTCGTTTCCTCTCTACCCACAATAGCAATATTGCTAGAGATTAAATTAAATAACTATGATAGTAAAAGAATTAATTGAAAAATTAAAAACCCTCCCTCAAGATTTACCGATAAGGTGCTTATCTTTTGAAGCTACTGATGATGATGAAAATCAATGGATAACCAATCTAGAGATATCAGAAACAGGAACAAGTGGATACGAAGAGAGTGGAGAAGTAAGATTAATAACAAACGAATAATAATTTAAATTAAATAATATGAAAGTAACAATTAGTGTAAGACAAGTGTATTTCAAAACAACAGCTGTTGATATTGATATACCAAATGATATATCGGCAGACGATATAGGAACATATCTTAATGATAATGCAGAGCTGTACAGCGATAGTATTTTCAGAGGATTAGAAGAGGAAGAACATGAAGAAGGTATCGGAATGGATTCAGGTCATTGGACAGATGAAGACATGGATTCAGAATGGCGTTACGATTGCAAATCCTTAAATACAGGAGGTCATGTCTAAGCAAAATAAGACAGCGTCTTTGAGTCAGTACCTGATTCAACAAACGAAAGAGGTAAGGCAGATGAATGAGATACAGAAGAGAGCTTTAATTGAGATGGATGATTGGTTCAGAACTAGCGACAGAACTGAAATAGATTCTAAGTTAACTAATCTGATTCCGGAATATCGCAAGCCAAAAAAATATAAAAATGACATGAGTAAATATAAACTCAAAGAATATTATGTTAAGCGAAAATAGGAATTGTCAATTATTTTATCTAAATTTACACCTTTATTAATCAATAAATTAAATCAAATGGAAAAATTATTAGATATTTGGACACCTTCAGGCGTTGATGTTCGGTTCACAGACCACAACACAATTGAAATGAGGAAGAAGGGTAGTATGCACATCATTGCAGAGATTAGTACAACATCTCAATTTGAAAATTTAGTGCAGAGTAAAACTAACAACAACAACAATCCTTTACACAAGCTTTGTACACACAATGATGAAGAGGTATCAGCTGAACAGCTAACTCCCATTGAACATTTTATCTATGGAACATCAGATAATATAAACTTTACAATAGCTTAAAACACAGGAGAGAGAGTGGACACTACGTCCAAAAAAATAACTCAATTAGATTTTGAAAAATTTTCTTTCTAGCTCTCTCTCCTTTTTTAAAAAACATTATGTACTTAAAAGAAATATTTAGATTGTATGAAAAATACAAGAAAGAAACCAAACATCTTCGTAGATTGTTACGAGAAAAAGGTTTAATGAAACAAGACCCTGTTAAGAATAATTGGACAGGCGTTGACAAAAAATTAATTGACGGACATTGGTGGGTAAAATCATCAGACGCCTTAAAATAAATAGATATGATAAACGTAGTCTTAGGAATAATAATAATATTAATAATAGAAAATATAGAAATATGAGCTTTACTGATAAACAAATAGTAGATATCTTATACCAAGCATATCCTAAAGTATTTAATAGCATCGTTGATGAAATAGAAAAAGAAGAAGAATCATGAATATATTAGACCATGAAGTATTAACTGAAAAGTTACAAAAGAAACCAAACAAATCGTACATACAAAAAGTACAGCAGTTTGAAGGAAACAAGACAATGTCTTTAAAAAAGTTTCAAGCAACAGCAAGAAAATTAAAACCTAAATTTTATTTAGATAATTATTTTAAAAGAGACATATCTTTAATTGACATGGGATTAGAAGTTGAGGCAGACGTTGAAATTATTCACAGGTATGTAGGTGGTATGCTAATTCAACAGATAGGCAAGAAGTATTATACAAGATACTACAATTCTTATGAAACATGGACAAATAAATCTGAAGCTGAAAAGCATTTATATTCTATGATATCAGAACATATCGTTTCATCTTACAATAAATTTCAAGAAAACCAATGAGCAAAGAAAAAATAATAAAAGTATCTAATAAGGTTTGCGAAATGCTTATTGAAAAAAACAACGCATATGGGAACTCTGCGTTAACTCCTGTTAACATATTTTCAAAAGGAAGTGCTGTAGAAGGATTGTCGGCAAGAATAGATGATAAGCTGTCAAGAATAAAGAACAGAGGTTTGTCAGATGATACTGAAGATACCTTGTTTGATTTGTGTGGTTATTTTATTTTGTTAATAATTGCTCAAGAAAATTTGCACAAGAAATAAACTATTATTATATTTGATGATTCATAATGTTGAAGAGAATCAGGTTGGGATTTCCCACTAACTATAATTAGGGTAATTAAAGATTATCCCCTTAATGTTAAATGTTTAACCTGATTCTCTTTTTTTAATTTACTAAAACAAAAAAATTTAATGAGCTATAAAGCTGAAGTATTTAATAAGTATGCAGACCATGTCGCAGAGGCACACAGCATAACAAAAGACAAATTATTTTCTAAGTCAAAAGAAAGACCAATGGTAGATGCAAGACATATGTTATACTATCTATGTAAGACAAGACCAATGAGAATAAGATTTATTCAAGACTTTATGGGCGAACAGGGATATCCAATAAACCATTCTTCTATTATACATGGAATAAACTATGTAGAGAAAAATAAACTACAGGACAGAGATTTTGTAGCGATATGCAATAGGATTGAAGGATGCGTTACACTATAGAGGAGGTATTATCACAAGCAATAGAAGACCATTATACATCATCATTAGATAACATTGGATGTATAGCTAAGATATTGTATGGGATTAGAATTGAACAATCAAAAACATCCAAAGTAATAACTATACACAATACAACTAAAGGTGGTGATTATTATACACTAGTAAATGAAGAGCAAACTAAACTTTTTTTAGAAAAAGGTTGGAGGTTTGGAGTATTTTCATTAGCTTTGTCTAACTATCGTTCAAAGTTAGACATCATAGAACGAAAAATTAGGGAAGAGGTGAATTCCCGTAAGAATGCTAAACATATTCAAAGTTTAAAAACAAACAGGCAAAGAATATTAAATAGATTCGCTAAAGTTTCACTAAAATTAAATAAAATAAAATAGCACACACTATGAAATTAAAAACAATCAACATTAAAGGCAAGAGCTACGTTCAAGTGAACGAAAGACTTAAACATTTCAGGGAAAATTACCAACACAAGTTTGGATTAACAACTGAAATTTTAGAAATGACTGACAAAACTATTGTAATGAAAGCTATCATTACATGTAGAGAAACAGGATTTATTGTAGCTGATGGTACAGCAATGGAATCTAAAGACGCAGGTTTTATCAATAAAGATTCTCATGTAGAGAACTGCGAAACATCTGCATGGGGTAGAGCTTTAGGTAACTTTGGAATTGGATTAGATTCATCTGTATCTTCTTATGAAGAATCAGCGAATTGGAATAAGCAAAATGATTTACAAGCAATTAAGATTCCAAAGCCTAAAAAGTCTCCAAAATTATTAACTAAAGATATCAATGATTTTATATTACCATATCTAAAAGCTAATCAAACAAAAGGTCTTAAGTGGTGTGGAACTGAATTAAGAAAGATGTACACTATTGACCAAGACCAAACAAAAATAATAGCTGATGAATTCCATAAACTTAAAGAGTAATGGACATCATAGAAAAGCTAAGGGATGATAATGAATATTATAATGGGATAGGTAAAGACTATTTATCCAATTCTAATATAGGTCAGTTATTAAAACATCCTGCATTATTTCAAAAATCAGAACCTGACAATAAAAACTTTATGGTAGGTAGATATTTTCATCAACTTATTTTAGAACCTGAGAAGGCTCTAGAATTTCCAATTGTTGAAGCATCTTCTAGAAACACTAAGCTATACAAGGATACTTGTATAGATGGTGTGCCTCGTTTATTATCAAAAGAAGCTGAAGAGGTCAATGCTTGGGTAGAGATAATCTTCCAAAACAAAGACTTTAAATCTTTAATTAATCAACAGAGCAATTTATATGAAGTACCTGCAATTGGTAAAATATTTGGAGCTATGTGGAAAGGTAAAGCTGATATAATAACTGATGATTATATTATAGACTTAAAGACTACAAGTGATTTACAAAAATTTACAGGATATTCTTCAAGAGCTTATAACTATGATTCACAAGCTTACATCTATCAGACTTTATTTGGTAAGCCAATGGTATTCTTAGTCATTGACAAGACTACTAACTTAACAGGTCTGTATGGTGTATCAGAAGAAGCTTTAGCTAATGGTGAGGATAAAGTAAAAAGAGCTGTAGACGTTTACAATACTTTCTATGGTGAAAACCCAACACAAAAAATCAAAGATTACTATGACACAGGCAATATCTAATATAATAAAAACATATCGTAAACGTATGATAGAAAAATACGAATTCAGATATAAAGAGAACCTACACTTTTGGATTAAACTTCCAATGGTCATAAAAGGTAGGAAAGAAAAGGATGAAATTATCCTCTCAACAATTCAACATTTGGAAGACAATATTAAAATTAATTAATTATGGAAAAAGAAAAGTACAAACACAAAGAAGGTTCGGGTAGTTTATTTAAAAATAAATATAAAGATACCGAAACCAAACCTGACTACAAAGGTTTATGCACAGACCCTAATGGAACTATTTGGGAGCTAGCAGGATGGGGTAGTAAAACTGCTGAAGGAGAAGCATATCTAAGTATTAAATTACAAAAAGAGTATGTTAAACCTGAAGATAATGCACCTAAAAGAGATGGAAGAAATGAACCAAGTCCTGTAGCTAACAAAGATGCAGATTTACCATTTTAACTTGTTGTTGTTTAGTAGAATTAAGGAGGATTTATCCTCCTTTTTTCTGCTTTTTTCTGTGTTGAAATGCTATAAATTTAGTTTTCTATAGAGCTATAAGGGATATATATAAATATATATTATTTTTTTTGTTCTTATATGAATATAAATATAACATTTTCAACACTATGACTGATAATCAACTAATTATACAAATTAAATCAACACAAAATCAACATAATTATGACACACAAAGTAACAATCTTCAAAAACATAAAAGAAACTATAACTCCTTATCATGTAGAGCTAGATTTAATACTTAATAGAATAAAAGATGGCTCAGATTCTAAAGTATTGGTACAAAAGATAAGAAAGGAGAAAAAAAAATTAGAAAGAAACGAATTAAAGAAACAATTACCTGCAATTTGTTTTTCAGGCACATTCAACAAAAGAGCTGACAACTCATTGATTATACATAGTGGAATTATATGTTTAGACTTTGATGGATATCCTAACTTTAAATTATTAATGGAGGATAAAGAATCTCTTAGTAAAAATAAATATGTTTATTCTGTTTTTGTATCTCCATCAGGAAATGGATTAAAAGTTTTAGTAAAAATTCCACAGGATAGTGAAAACCACACAAAATATTTTAACTCATTAGAAAACTATTTTAACTCTGAGTATTTTGACAAAACGTCTAAGAACATAAGTAGAGTATGTTATGAATCATTTGACCCTATCATACATATAAATAAACAATCTAGTTTATGGGATAAAATTGAAGAGGAAGAGTATGTAGAGGTTAGTAAACACAAAGACCCTTTAACAATTCCTATCACAGATGAAAACAAAATTGTAGATATTCTTTTAAAATGGTGGACAAAAAAGTTTCCCATGACCGATGGTCAAAGAAATCAAAACACATATGTTCTTGCATCAGCTTTAAATGATTATGGAATTAATAAAAGTTTAGCTTCATATGTTCTTGGTCAGTTTAGCACAAAAGATTTTACAACTAACGAGATAGAAAGAACAATCAAATCAGCTTATGCTCATACACAAAACTTTGGTACTAAATACTATGAGGATGAGGATAGAGTAAATCAAGTAAAAGGTAAGCTAAGAAGAGGAGTATCAAAAAAAGAAATAAGAACTCAGTTAGAAGATACTAAATTAGATAAGCAAGTGATAGATTCAGTCTTAAATAAAGCTGAAGAATCTAACAACAATCAGACTTTTTGGATTAAAAACGATAAGGGAACTATTAAAATAGTACATGTTTTATTTAAAGAATACCTAGAAGATAATGGATTCTATAAATTTTGTCCTGAAGGTAGTAAGAACTATGTTTTTGTAAGAGTACAAAACAATTTAATAGACCATACTACTGAGAAAGATATTAAAGATTTTATATTAAGTGGTTTACTTACTATAGATGATTTATCAATATATAATTACTTTGCTGACAACACAAGATTTTTTAAAGATGAATTCTTAACATTGCTATCCTCTGTCAATATTTACTTTATTGCAGACAGCAAAAACACTTCTTACTTATATTACAGGAATTGTGCTGTTAAGATTTCTAAAGATTCTTTAACTCTAATAGATTATATTGATTTAGGAGGATTTGTTTGGAAAGACCATGTAATTGATAGAGATTTTCATGAATGTAATGTAGGTGAATTTGACTATAAAGTTTTTATTAAAAATATATGTGCAAACAATGAAAGCCGAGTAAAATCTATGGAGTCTACAATTGGTTTCCTTATGCATGGATGGAAAAATTTATCTTATTGTCCTGCTGTTATATTAAATGATGAGGTTATATCAGACAATCCTGAAGGTGGGACAGGAAAAGGTTTGTTTATGAACGCATTATCACATATGAAAAAATGTGTAACAATTGATGGTAAAAGTTTTAATTTTGACAAGTCTTTTGCTTATCAACTTGTAAGTGCTGATACACAAATTTTATGTTTTGATGACGTAAAAAAATATTTTGATTTTGAAAGATTGTTTAGTTTAATTACAGAAGGTCTTACCCTTGAAAAAAAGAATCGTGATAGTATTAAAATACCATTTAATAAGTCACCTAAAATTGCTATAACTACTAATTATGCTATAAAAGGTGCAGGAAATTCTTTTGCTCGTAGAAAGTGGGAATTAGAATTACATCAATACTACAACAAAGCAAACACCCCATATGATGAATTTAATAAACTTATGTTTGGTGATTGGGATGATGACATGTGGTGTGAATTTGACAACTATATGATTAAATGTTTACAGCTTTATTTAGATAGAGGTTTAATTCAGTCTGTGTTTGTAAATCTAAAAGTAAGACAGCTATCAGCAGAAACTTCACATGACTTTATAGAATGGTGTGGATTAATTTCAGGTCATCAGCCAAACGATTTACTAAAAAGAAAAATAAAACTTTTTAAGCAAGATTTGTATTTTAATTTTATAGAAGAAAATCCTGACTACGGACCAAAAGCTAAGATGACCATATCAAGAACAAGATTTTATAAATGGCTATCGTCTTATGGAATGTTTAAAGAAGGAGTATTGCCGGAAGAAGGAAGAGATGCTCAAGGTAAATGGATAAGATTTAGAAACAAACATGACATAGAATATAATTCTAAAATGGATATCTAATGGATGAAGCTTCTGATGAAGAAATGGTGTACTATGCCATGATAAATTCTTATAATATTATTATAGAAGAACATCTAGGAGATGATTTAATTGGAGTAGATAAAGGATGGTTTGCTCATGATTGGAATGAACCTGTCAATAAAGACATATTAAAACATATGTTAACATATTTTGTAGAAATAGAACATTACGAAAAATGTCATAAAATTCAAAATGTCTTAAAAAATTGGGACAAAACCAAGTATCGTAAAATATGAAACTAAGACCATATCAAGAATCTATAATAGATGCAGGATGTGAAATCCTATTAAACAATAAGTTCGTTTATCTTGCAATGGAAGTCAGGACAGGTAAAACTCTTACAAGTTTAGGGATAGCTGACAAAGTAAAAGCAAAAAATGTTTTGTTTGTTACGAAGAAAAAAGCAATCTCAAGTATTGAAGATGACTTCCATCTTTTAAAACCAAGCTTTGATTTAACAACCATAAACTATGAGAGCCTACATAAACTTCCTAAGATAAAATGGGACGTTATTGTGTGTGATGAATCTCATTCAATGGGAGCTTTTCCAAAGCCAAGTAAAAGAGCTAAACAAGTTAAACTATTAATTCAAGGATGCAATCCTTATGTTATTTTATTATCAGGAACTCCAACACCTGAATCTTTTAGTCAGATGTATCATCAGATATATGGGATACCAACAAATCCTTTTGGTAGGTATAAAAACTTTTACAGGTTTTGTGATGATTATGTAAATGTTAAAGTTAAACCTATTAATGGATTAAATATTAGAGATTATTCTCAAGGTTATGAAACCATCTTAAAAAAGATGCAACCCTACACAATAAATTTTTCACAAAAAAATGCAGGATTTAAAGTAGAGACAACCGAAGATATTTTGTATGTTCGCATGAAAGATGAAACTTATTCTTTAGCTAAAAAATTACAAAAGACATTAGTAATTGAAGGTAAGACAGAGGTTATAATGGGAGATACACCTGTAAAACTTATGTCAAAGCTACATCAAATCTATTCCGGAACTGTAAAGTTTGAAAGTGGCAACTCAATGGTTCTTGATTTATCCAAAGCTAAATTTATAAAAGAAAAGTTTCTCAATAAAAAGATTGCTATCTTTTATAAGTTTAAGGAAGAATTAAATGCTATTAAGGAAGTTTATGGGGAGACCATTTCAACTGAACTAAGCGTCTTCAAAGATACTGATAAAAGTATAGCTCTTCAGATTGTTAGTGGGAGGGAAGGCATAAGCCTTAAAGAGGCAGATGCTTTAATATATTATAATATTGATTTCTCTGCTACCTCCTATTGGCAGTCTAGAGACAGGATGACAACCAAAGAAAGATTAAAAAACAAAGTATATTGGATTTTTGCTGAGAAGGGTATAGAAAACAAGATATACAAAGCTGTTACTAAAAAGAAAGATTATACTTTAAAACATTTTAAAAGAGATTTCTTAGATTTGTAAGAATGACAGAACAGCAGATACAAAACAAAAGAATAAAACAATTAGAATTAAAAGGTTATTACGTTTTAAAATTAACCAAGACAAATAAAAACGGAATTCCTGATTTAATTGCTATACCGCCGAATAGTATGGTTATATTTAGCGAAGTTAAAACACCTAAAGGTGTATTGTCAACATTACAAAAATACAGACTTAAAGAATTAGAAGAACATGGGTGCATCACAGAAGTATACAGAGGAGATTGAAAAAAGATTAGAAGATAATTATTATCACTATGAATTAGAAGAATCAGTTCTACAGGAATTAGAAGACATGCCATCTGAGTATAGTATACCTATAGCTATTATGTTAGAAGATAACGTAAATACTTTACCAATAATAGATGAGTATACGCAGATACTAGGAGGTGTTTTAAAGTTGGATGTACCGTTCTTTTTTGAAATAGAATTTATTCATGAAACAAATGATTACCCTATATTTATAAAAATTAATGAAATAAATAGTGACAAGTTTTTAGACTATATGTTGGAAGAACAAATACTTAAATCAAATGAACCTATATTACAAAGAATTTACAAAAGCAAAAGTTCTTAAAAAAGTTATTGACAGAGTTTTTAACATAGATGTAACTGCAAAGGGAAGACAGCGACATTTAGTAAATGCTCGCATGGTGTTCTCTAAAATATTAAGAGACGAAAACTGTTCTTATAAACAAATTGCTTTCTTTCTTAATCTAGAAAGCCATGCATCTATAATGCATTACATAAAACAAATAGATTTTATATTAGGTTATGAAAAAGACCTTAAAGAACTGTATGATAAATGCTTAGAATTATATATAGATGCTGACTCAAGCATAGAAGATTTAGCTCCAAATGAACTTAAAATTAGAATTGATGCTTTGGAAGATAAGAATAAATTATTATCTTTGGAAATAGAGTCCTTAAAGAGTTCAATAAAAGATTTAAACAAAGAGGATAAAAGATTCTTACAACTATTTAATTTGATTCGTTCTAGAACCAAAAAGGGAAATGAAGACGAAGTTGCAAGAAAACTAAACACAATCTACAATGGTATAACAAATGGATAACGGAGTTGAAAACGAAAGAATTAAACACATCAATTTTACGATGAACGAAATTCATGACTCCAACAACGCCATTTATGAATTGTTAATGGACAGGGATAATTTAAAGTTAAAAAAAGAAGTTGTTGCTAACATTAGAAGATTGCGTTCTATTTTAGAAAACATTGAAGATGAAATTTAATCAACCAACAGGAGACAAATATAACTTAGATGAAATTAGACCACGATTAAGTGGCAATAAAAGATTATCATACGAAAATTTAAATAAGGATGAAAGAAGAATTTTAGTTATAGGAGATTTACATGCTCCATTTGTTTTAAAAGGATATTTAGAGTTTTGCAAAGAAGTATATGCAAATTTTAATTGCAACCAAGTAATTTACATTGGAGATATTTTGGATAATCATGCATTTTCATATCATGAGCCTTCGCCGGATGGTTATTCAGCGGGTAATGAATTGACTTTAGCTATAGAAACAGTAAAGAAATGGTATAAAGCTTTTCCTGTAGCTGACGTTTGCATCGGAAATCATGATAGAATGGCTGCAAGGAAGGCAATG
>Ga0307488_10004216_pt1 | contig 12005 bp, 9 predicted proteins | sample SB02metaG_FD_202248 | JGI IMG/M metagenome (GOLD analysis project Ga0307488, IMG submission 202248) | Sea-ice brine microbial communities from Beaufort Sea near Barrow, Alaska, United States - SB 0.2 | ecosystem: Environmental > Aquatic > Marine > Coastal | place: USA: Alaska | collected 2017-05-06
CCATTACCAACCGCAGCTGAAAGACTAGAAACAACGGTATTTGCAAGATAATTCTTTGTTGTTACATCAAGAGCACCAACACCAGTTGAGTTATCATCGGATTTGACAGTCACATTAGGAACTGTGGTATATCCTTCGCCGCGTGTCACAGGAACTATGCTAGTGATACGACCAACGGCATTGGTGACGATCGTAGCATTAAGACCAGAACCAACAACCTTCTCAACAGTAGCAGTAGAAGTAGCACCAGCGTCTGCAATTGCAGCACTATTAGCAACCGTCCATGCGGTGGATGTTTTAGATGAGTTGGCGAGATCCACAGCGCGTGGCTTAATCTGCCAGATATGCTGGCCTGTGGTCGCAAGCGTAGTTGTATCAATATCGACGATCTGTACGTTAGCAGTACCACCATCGTTGATGTAATCGCCATTGGAGAACGAACCGGATGAAACATTAACAACCAGAGACGGAGTAACAACAACACTATCGGAGTTTGCGAAACCAATGCCACCATTGGTGATTGTGAATCCGCGAACACTACGTTGATAATCGTATACCTGTAGTGTTTCACCAGCCGTAAACGCACCAACATTACCAGCATCGCCAGCATTAGTGTATTTCACATAGAGAGTCTTGAGATCAGGATCGTCTGCTTCAAAGCCGTCTTTGTAATCTACGACATAAGCAGCGAGTCCAGTAGTAGGAGATTCGATGTTAAGATCTACATACGACGATGGAACCGTAGCAGTAGCGCCATCACTTTGCAAATCGTTGATCTTGATATATGGTGCAGGATTGTAATGTAGGAAGTTACAACCATCCACGATAGTACCACGAACAAAAATATTATCACCAAATCGCTCAATCTGCTTCTGCAATTGTAGCTGTAGGTTATTCAATTCACGTGTCTGTACCGCAATGCCCGGTTGAAAGAGCACCATGTGGTAGTTCTTTGTCTCATCATAATCAGCATGATATGGAGATGAGTTGAGATTGGTTTTTAACGGCATATTGGCTTCCCTACAATGCAAAAATTAGTTTGAGTGTTTCTGTCTGGTTATTAGCTCTTGATACATTAGTGATGTTCTCAAGAAATAACACACCACCAGATCCATAAAGAAGTTCAGGCGAATATTTAGCAGTTATGGTAGCAGTGGCACCAGAAGTATTACCTTCCATCGTCCCTGTGTTGCTGAATATACCTACATTGTTTGTAGTGTATATAGTAGCCGTTCCACCTACGATATTTGCTGAGTGTAATCGAGCATTTGCAGTAGATGTTGCAAGATCAACACCTTCGAAAACATATTCATCTTCAGTAAATGTGCCTGATGTGACAGTAGCAGAATATTTGAACATGTTAACGAAGGTATCGAAGTCTTTTGCAACATCATTGCGGCTGATAATACTTACTACAGCCTTCGAACCGGTGGTCAATCCAATGTATGTGTCATCAGTTTGGAATATACCAGCAACATTATTGAACGTCATGACGGTAGAATTTACAGTAGCGTTCACTATGCCAGTAGCAGTAACGTTTGCAAGGTATATCGCGGTATTTGTACAAGCGAATGTGCCATTGGCAGAGATGGTCATATAAGTGGCATTGGTAATAGCATTAACAGTAGCAAGCATGTGTGCTGAATTATTACCCGCCTTCAAGTAAACATAATCTCCATTTGCAAATTGTGTTAGATACTGACCAGAATTTGAAGACACAACAGCAGATGATGTGTTAATTGATGCAGTGAGATCTACTTGAATTGGATCGATCTTACGAACAATTTCGCCATTCTGAAATGTACCATTGGCTGCTGTGTATGTCACATATACGTTACTGAAAAATGGATCTTTCATGATACCGATTTTCTCGAAATCATTCAGAGTTGGGATGGTATTTGATTCTGAATTAGAGAATGACATGCCAATGCAGTAGTGTTGCGTTCCCAACTCAGCAGCAGCATCAGAACCATGTCCATTAATTGGGCTGTATATTGGCCTCACCGATGCGTTGGAAGTCACACCAACAACAGAATTGGCTATTACCGTACCGATATGATACCGATAGTTTGCGCCTCGATTAAGAACTTCTGCTCGATATATTGAGTTGGTTGATGTTGCATTGACCAAGGCACGAACAACAGCATTAACTGTTTGTTCGCCATCACCAGTTATTAAAATGCGTGGATTGATCTGATATTGATCACCATTCGTTGGTGTGGTTGAGAATGCCGCATTAACTGTGACGTATGATCCGGTTGAGTTAGTGTAATAATCGTTAATCGTTTTGTATGCGCCAACGGCTGTGCCGGATGATATGTAGATCAGACATCCTGTATAATATCCGTTCGTTGTGTTCAAATTTGAATTGGCTACTTGGAACAAAAGATCGTTGCCACTTATGCGAATGTCACCAGATACGAATGTACCAGACGTGTAATTGCCATAGTTCTTACCACCATCATCGATTTTGACGACATCGATAACACCACGATCCGCTTGAGAAACAACATCACTATTAGCAGTAACAGGAATGAATTCTGCTGTTGAGAATTTATCATCCTCGCTGGCAGAGAATGAGTACATGTATTTCCAACGATAGCCATCAGAAGTTTCATATAGTGAGGTGTTTGATCCTACAATATGTGCGAAGGTTGGCTGTGATGTTGATAGTGTGTTGCCGTTATTATCCAGGCATTTGTAAACATGCAGAAACGAAGTTTCATCGACCATCACAAAGAAATCTTGTTCAAACATATCATCATCAGTATCATCATACATCGTGTATCGAGTACCGGTTGACCATGCTATTTTGCGGTTTACTGGTTTGATATCTGCACTGGTTATTCGTTTACCGAATTGCATGTTATTCCACGCACCAAATTCGACCTCGGAATTTTTATCCAATGGAGTGGAAATTGCCGTGGTAGTTCTATCAACATGATCACCGGCAAATAAGTAGTATTCCGTATTCGATTGCTCGGTTACAGATTCTATAATTTGATCGATGATGTGTGTCTTAAATTTAGTTGTTACCAGCTTCGTCATTCTTTGCTCTTTCGTATGCCGTATCTAAGATAATCAGGAGTTTTGCTGCATCGGAAACAGATCGTAATCCACTTGCCTTTACCGCGACATCCAACAAACCAACCAGTGTAGTGAAATCTTTTTCTGTGAGTTCAATATCAATCTTCATTATGCACCATTATTACTTCTAGCCAATTCTACCCACGCTGTTAATGCACCTGAATACATCAATGTGATCGTGTCTTGTGTGTTATCCATGGTAAAATCACCAGCACATTGTATATTACCCACCGAATCTTTTACAACAACATCACGTGCTGTGTTTTCTGCTTGTAGCACAACGATCATACCATCTACTCCGCCACTGATTGTTGACAAATCATCGGTACTGGCATCGCCTTGTGTATCTACTGTATGAAATGAACCAGTTACTGTAATGGCATCGGTAGCAAGAGTTAATTCTCCATTATCAGGTGTAATAACAGATGCGGTGGACACGCCATTGGCTGTGGTATAGCCATCTTTACGAATACTGAACATTGACGTACTACCAACCTGCATATCAAACAACAAAGAAGCGGACGCGGATGTTGTATCAGTGACATCCATTTTGATAGCAGTGAATGTCGTAGCGCCGTTGTTCCAAACGTCTGCCAGATCGAAAATATCGGCCATTGATAGTATTCCTTATACTCTTGTTATTATGTTATTTCCGTTGTAGTCATATATGAAATCACCAAATCTATCTTGTATTGAATTGGCTGTGATTGTTGTGGTGATAACAGTATTTGTGCCAGTCACATTATTTGACACAGCATTGATCATCATGTTTGATGTGCTGGTCAACACCAAGTTACCAAATGCGCCAGTACCGGCTACGTGAACAACCTGTTTTAGCATATCCCTGTATTTATCAATCGCCACAGAAGCTCTTACTTCGTACGAGTGTGTCTGCCAAAACTCACCATCTTGCAGAACTTTGATATCCGATAGGAAGCCATCTTTTGATCGCCAGAAACCAGCACCGGTACCATATGTATAAACATTGGCTAAACCGGTTCCTTGAAGTTCACCTAATGTTAATGATTGTCCGTCAAGAAAACCAAATCCAGAATCTGTGACATCAAGCTCTGTTATCACACCATTAGCTGTTGTTGATGTTAGAGCTATTTCCACATCACCACCGATATCATCGTCCGATGTGTTCGCGATGATTGCTGTGACGTTGGCAACAGCACCACTTTCAGATCCGACGATGGTAGTAGTCGTGTTTGTTGTTATGACAGCATCATTGGCATCGAATAGACGCATGCGCTGCACAGTGAGTTCTGTTGAGTTTGCACTTTCAACCAAGCCACGAAAACTATTATCTGCTTGTGTGACAACTTCACCAACTTCAAACGAAGATGATAGGTTGGCGACTGAGATATACTTAGTGTCCAGTTTATGATACCCGAATATCGGATAATCGAATATTTTGACAATAGGAAGTCTATCATATCCAGTGCCAGGACTTATGGCAGTCAATGTTTGAATTTTACCAATTTCCAAGTTCGCAAAACCAAGTGCATTTTCGATTGTATTGGATGTTAGGTTACAAGCAGTATCACCCGGTAATGCGTATGCAGCAGCATCCAAAGCAATTGGCAAGTAATAAGTACCATTTGCCGACAGCAGAGTAGTACACACATTAGCATATTCTGTGTACAAGAAATTATTCGCTGGTGCAAAAGACATACCAGTACCAGATGAAACGAATGTCACTGTACCATTGACAGATCTTGTGTTACTGTATAGCAGGTTATTCGCAACAATCGTATAAGCATTATTGATGGAAATAACACCGACTTCAATATCAATAGCAGCAATGGTGGCAGTTGCACCAGATGTTGCACCAGTCAATGTTTCACCGGCAACGAATGCATATGTGCCGTCTGTGACACGAATTGTTGAATTTGGTCCAGATGTGTTACCAAGAGTATAGAATGTGCCGTTGCCCTGCGTAGTACCTGTTACAATTTCGTTATTGGTGAACGTACCAGACACAGAATATACTTGTAGTGTCACATTGGCATACTCGCCCAATACAGAAGCATATGTGGTGGTGTCTGTGTATGTGTCTACAGTAGCATTAGCTGCGTTGCTGGTGTTGTATACGGCTGTGTTATCAAGACTACCAGAAGCAATTTTGACAGTCATCTCACCATACGTCGAGTTTACGGCTGTTATTGCTAGAATTGCGCCTGTGCCATTCACATCGTTATTGGCATGATATGTGTATAAGTCATCACCGGCAGTAAATGTTCCTAGACCAGAACTATAAACAATATTTGCCGTTGGTTGATACACATCTTCAAATAATTCAAAATAGTTTGCCGTACCTGTGTTGGTTGATACACCTTCAATGCGAATGATGTTATTTGAAATGAACGTATTGGCATAGATGGAATAACCGTAACCACCTTCTGTTAATGTTATATCGACAGCACCAGTTGTGTTGGCCACATTTGCAACACGAACAACGCCACTATGACCAGTGTTTGATACAACAGAAATTGTATTACCAATCGAGAATCCTTTACCACCGGAAACAATAATAACCTTATTCAATGATCCGATAATGGTAGGAGCGGATTCTTTGTCCAGCGTTCCTATGCTATCGATAACCTTTTCACCAGTTTGCCATTCACCTGAAATAGCAGAGATATAAGCAACATCAAGTAGACGACCATTTACTTCACGACGCACAACTTCTTCACAGAATGCAGTTGCTTCCGATGTTAATCCCATGATTTGCTTATTGACCAATGATCGACTAATGGGCGATAAAGATAGCTCCAAATATCGTGGAACCTTCCAATCAGCAGCAGATGTGCGAAACAGATCAACCGATGGATAATAAACTTCAGCAGGAACACCGAATGTAGCCTTGAATAACAGATCAACTGCACGTGGTGTGCCTTTTGAACGATAGATGTCAAGACTGTTCTTGATCATAGTCCGAGTATCGGTAATAGTCGAGAACTGAATATTTTTGAGGAATTGTTCTTTAAAGTAAACCACAAATTCGTCTGTGGTCAGATCGATATCCATGGTATCTTGTGTGCGTCGTGTGTAATAACCCGGATTGGTGTTTGAATGGACATTACCATATGATGCATTACCAGAAGCAAATTCTGGCACTTTATCAGTAGTCAGAGTCAGAAACGATGAGTTCGTAACAACATCGATCGTGAATATTTGATAATCATCTTCTGAGTTTGTGATCGCAATCTTATCACCATTAGAAAAGTTCGTGGTGAATGCTGTGCTATTACCCACCACATTCACGGAACCATAGACAACGTTTACAGTTGCCTTGTTCTGATTGATGATTTTATTGCGGCGATCTGTACGATCTTCCATCCAATCATAATACGCTTTGACAAACTCAATGAATACCGGGCCTTCCTGATTATAGAAGGCAGGAAATTGCTGCTGAATCAGACCAGATATTTTCTTCGGATGATCGATTTGCGTATTAACAATGGTCATTACTGTCTGATTTCCTCTAGCGTTATATCAATTTCATTTTCTTCGATTGACACGATATTGTTCAATTGACCAGCTAGATCTGGATCGTTCGGACGGCAGAAGAAACGAATAGAATTACCAACATATGAATCAACTTTGATATCACGAATAGCAATAATACCGTTGTCATAATCAACAGTACCAATATCCGTAACTCGCTCATGATTGCCACCATTGATTTTCATGATACGAATGTTACCAGAGCCATCATCATCCATGGTGCATAGTTCGCTCTTATAGTAGAAATTGGATGACTGCACAGCAGAGATAATATCGGCTCTGTGCTTGTCTTCTTTCTCACTAAGCAAATCTGTGCGTAGTTTTGTACCAAAGTTCAGATCGATGTTCTGCAATGAACCGATAGTTGGATTTACTTTCTTGTAAATCTGAAGATCTGTAATGGAACTGATGATTGATGGATCTGCATCATCGATAACACCTTCGAGTCGCGAAGCACGGAAGATCACATTGAATTCGTCCAGATTATCATCACGATATTGAACAACAGCGTCTTTCACCAGAGTTTCGATGGTATCACGTGAGTTATTGGTGATGTTGATGTTATATCGAACCTTTGAATCAACCTTAACGTATGTGAAGCTTGGTTCTGTGAAGAATGGAACAATGCCAAATGTGGTTCTGTTCTTGAGGAAGTTCTTATACTCTTCAGCTTTCGAATCTGGTAGACCATCAACATCAGAGATATCAACAGAGACGTACACGCGGCCATAGATGGCTGGTGTTAACTCTTCGCCACCATATGCATAGATTGCTCGAATTTCAGGAAACTGAGCTTTGAGAATAGAAGCATAATCGGTAGCTGTAACAGCTCTTTCTTGTACTTGGAAATGTCGTGGCGCATTATACTTGATCGAATCAAGGGATTCTTCATCGATGCCATCAATTGAGTTTTGTAATGTGTTGACTGTAACAGAGCTTGTGAGTTCGTCAGATGCGGTAGGATCAAAGTCAAGTGCAAATACGCGAGCACCATTACCATCATATCCATTGGTCACGCGATAGTTCAATTGGATCGTAGCATCGCCTTTGGGCCGTTTACCTATGTTATTATCACCAAACAGGATGTTGAAGTATCCGACACCAGAAGGTTCAATGAAGAACACCTTGGATTTATTTGTGAGATCGAGTAGCGTATCAGCTCTTACATACACAGTACCAACAGTATTACCATCCTCGAATACAACAACAGAGAGTGAATCGATATCCACGTCTCTGTTCGTTACTTGGAATGATTGCCCGGTTGAACCAGCAGAGTATGTGTACGTGTCTGTGACATAATAGCCTTCATACAGTGTTGTTTCAAATTCATATGTGCTGTTGGCTGATGCAACAACAAGTGCAGAGTCGGTTGTGAATGTGTAAGTATCATTCTTGATCTGAGTTGAGAACAAAGATCCCTTTGGAATATTGTATGGCGCATTCTCGCCAGAAGCGGTGAATATTGCACTAACACGCGCACGTGATGACTTTGCAGACTTTGGAAGATAATTAAGCTCTTTGGAGCGAGACAGCACACTGTTACGCAGAACGGCAGAATCAAGGAAGCTTTCGTTTAGGATCATGTTCTGGTAGAACGCCGTACGATAGCCGTTAATGGCCATCAGATCGATCAGCATAGCCATATTGCTATCTTCGAAGTCATAGTCCCTGAATAGCTCATTGTCTCTAAGATAGTTTTTGAGACTATTTTTGATCGACTGAAAATCTAAGTCAACAAGATTGATGGAATTATTTGCCATTAGCGTACCCTTTTAATATCTACATCTACTGATTGCACATCTGGAATATTAACCACAGAGAACACTATTCTCACCGACAAAACGTTTGAATCTAATTGTGTGTTTCTACCATTCTGATAAATGTCTGATACACTAGCCTCGTAATCAGGTATCAATATTTCGTGGATTGTTATTCTGCCGTCATACACTGAAACAGCCGATTGAACATCCATGCGAATCATCTCCATTTGATCAGGCTGAAGATTCTCAAAGAGATATGATGTTAGATTTGCACCATAGTCTGCATCAAAGAAACGCTCTCCATGATTAGTAAGCATCAGATTTCTGAAAGCTTGTTTCACAGCATCTTCGTTTGTTAGTTTACCAAGATAACCCGTAAATGCATTCTTACCGAAATCCGTACGGAAATCAGAGTAGACGGTTCGTTTTTTTTGGCGGATCGTTAATCTATCAGCCCTGGCCATGTTTTTTCCTTAAATATGTTCTTATTATTTAGTATACCGTAACATCATCAAATCCTTCTGCTGCATCATTACTACCGACTAGATGTAAATAACCATCCTCATTATATGTCGTATCGTTCTCATCAATTATCAGTTTTCCTTCAATCCAAATATCAGTTGCGCTGGGCAGCAAATTGCCAGCATTATGGTCACTCGAATCTCGATCAACAGCCCATAGTTTACCACCGATTGTGACACTACTTTGTCCTGATACGATTGTTGCTGCTGAGCATGTTCTTGCCATGCCATCTGTATGAGCTTTTGGCATTATGATTCATTGCCCCCGCCCATATAACCACTCACTTTAGCACCACCTTCTTGCATTTTGATACCACCACCAGCTTGCAAACTAATTGCACCAGCAGCACCAATCGCAATACCAGCAGAAGATGATAGTGAAATACCAGCAGCATCCACGCTGGCAGATCCACCGGCTGAAATGGTGGCGTTACCTTGAACACCAACAGTCGCATCACCGAGAATATTGATAGTGGCAGCACCACCGATTGTGATTTGTCCTTCACCAGAAATTTGTGCTTCCAGACCACCAACAGTTTTCACAGTAAGCATACCACCAGAGGCAATATCAATATTCTCTGATGTTGATAATGTCATCGCATGCCCCTCAAAGCGAGTTTCACCCATTGCTCTTAGGGATAGAGAACCGTCTTTTGACCAATTGACGTGCGATCCAGCCGGATGATGCCAATATTGTTGTGCTGAATTGGCATGTGTTGACCATGCCATAGTAATGCCATTTTGCAGCACTTTATAGTTAGAATGTTGATCATTCTTTGTATAACCCATGATCGGAGTAGTATCAGTCGCATTTCTACTACCCTTTTCTCTATTGGGATTGCCCGTTTTGTCACCCATTTTGACTCCTATTAAGCTGTTGGTTCGTCTTCATCTTGTAATTTTGCCAGATATTCGCGTTTCCATTTACGAAAAACTTCTGTCATTTGATCATCTATACGACATTCGAAATCAGGGAACAGTTCCTTGAATATTACGCACAGAATGTCATCTTCATCTTCTTCTGTGCCTTGCTGCTGTGATTGGCTCTGTGCGATACCAGCCAATGCTTTTCTGACCAGAGCAGCACCACCAACGGCAGCAGCTGCATTTATTGGAGATCCTTTAGCACCGGCAGCTTTTAGTTTCTCAATCATCTGGAATGCGTTTGGTATCATCTCACCAGATTTACCAAGGTTCTTTTTGATGAATGATGTTGGATCTTTGATGCTACCCAACAGAGTTGAAAATCCACCAATGCTCTTTGGTATGTTTGGTGAAGCACCAGCTGTTTTCATTTCTTTGTGGCCCCGTAATGGGTTTTTACCAGCTTTGGCAATTTTTGCCATGATGTCGTTGCCATCACCACCGGCCAAGCCACCAAACACCTCTTGGAATACCGTTTTCGCTCTCAAAGCATCTGCTTTTGATACTTCATTTATAGAAGTCGCTGATGAGCCAAATCTTCCTAATATATTTTTCATCCCCACTAACAATACACTGGAATTGAATGGGTTACCTATACCTGCTATAAATTTCCACAAGGCAGGAAGGGATGCTTCGACATTGAGATCGCCGCCTTCAGTTTCTTTATCCGTGGTTGCCGAATCAACACCAACTACCACATATGATGTTGGACTCTCGGTTCGTCTTTCACAAACAACAACAGAACCATTCAATATATTGTGTCCTGGTGAGCTACCAAGACCAAATGATGCGCCATCCCTAACAGATCCTTGTACAGGAATCGATATTGGTTCGGCAGATGGATTCATTGCTTGTTCGAGAGGAACACACAATATACGACCAGGATTTTCATCATCCCGACCAACGCAAATGAACTGTTTCTTATTACTTAAGTGTGGATTATCAACGCTCATCCCCATGCTACTCCATAAATGTCTGTCATTGCTTTGTTACCTTGATGTGTTCTCTTTTCGCCAACAGTAAAATCTATCGTATGAACAAGTCTCGCTACATACAATCTTCTGGTGCGATCTTCTGCACGCTTGTTACGCATGATGCTGTATTCAATATTTATCGCATCACCACAGGTTATTTTATGACCACTTTGCCCCGGTACAGTGATCCAAAACTTATCTGAATATGTTAATGCCGTGACGAATGCTTCCTGTGATGTGTTGAAATTGCCGGGACCATCTTTTGCTTGTGATCGTGGTTGAATAACCGAGTCAATGAAATTTAATAGTTGGCCACCATTCCTACCTTTTTGGGATTCTGCCAACATCGCCTTAATTTTACCATTAAGACCAGGAATGGTGCTACTGAGTCCCATTTTCTTCATAATAGAATCTATTTTGCCGTCACCATGCTTGAATGTTCCACTAAGCAAATCGATCCATGATGCAGCTTTGTTCAGATTACCCACATCGGATGCACGAACGCCAGAACTGGCTTCACCACTCGGTGATAGTGGCTTCACAGCAATCAATTGTTTGTAGCCCTTGGCAGTACCAATAAATTCTCCCCACCGAGCACCAGCACCAGGAGTTTCAACGAATGTCATTTTACTGGAACCAGATGACATGATGTGCTGCAATGGTCCAATTCGATGACCAATCTTATCACGGAAATGCACTGGTGCGCAGGATGGGTATTGTTGCCACACACAACGCGATAGAATATCATTGATAGCAGTGAATGGTTTCAGGTTCGATGATTGATGTGGATGCTTGGTCGAACCGATCATACCAGAAGATGGTGTTGATACTCGAATAGGACCATTTTGCGCTTCCACATAGTTATTATGGATCTTCTGTGCGGCAGCAGTACCAGTCAGATTGCTATCCATCTGATTCACTACATTATGACGATCGTTATAATATTCTTGTCCCATCAAAGACAGCTTATGCTGTATTCTGTTCTGTGATTGTCCTTCTCGCATTGGTTCTGAATCGTGTGAGAATATACGAAATCGCTCACTGTATACTTCTGCTGGAAAAGTAGGATCGCTGCTAGGTGACACAAATTCAATCAAGACTTCTGCCGTGGTGAAAATAAAGAAGTCGTGTGAATGGTTGTATGATTCCAGTGTCAATTGCGCAGTGAAGTAAGGCTTACAGTGATCTTCCATGATTTTGATTTGTGAAACATGGAAGTTCACTTG
>Ga0307488_10004218_pt1 | contig 12001 bp, 9 predicted proteins | sample SB02metaG_FD_202248 | JGI IMG/M metagenome (GOLD analysis project Ga0307488, IMG submission 202248) | Sea-ice brine microbial communities from Beaufort Sea near Barrow, Alaska, United States - SB 0.2 | ecosystem: Environmental > Aquatic > Marine > Coastal | place: USA: Alaska | collected 2017-05-06
CGCCAATATAAAATGAGGGGTAATTTTACACGAGCAGCTCATAAGCTCAAAGGCTGTCACGCCAACTTGGACAGATCTTATAGGCTTTTAGGGTTGCTGTTGAAGCTTTTGGATGTCTGACTGAATACCCCTAAGACTCCGTACCCAGGGGCCAGAAGCCTTAGCAGAATCAGGCAGCGCCGAAAGGAATACAGCGGCTGCTTCTTTATTTGAGAAATTCCCTGCAATCACGACATACCACGGCTTGCCATTGAGACGTGTCTCAAAATATCCGGCAGCAGTACTCAGCTGCGCTGTCGCCACAAAGGCTTGAATGTTTGACTCAGAAGAAGCCCCAACAATCTGCACCGTGTAGCTAGTAGAAGGATAAGACAGAAGGTTTCGCTCAAAACTGCTTAGCTCAGAATTATTTGAAACCTCTGCAACCGGCTCAGGAGTTCTGACCACAGATCCGGTAAGCGCATTTCTAACCGGGCTGAGCAGCTCCACAAGCTCAGGCTTAGCTACAACCTCCGCAGACGCCACTTTAGCGTCGGGCTCTGGCTCATCCCTGATTATCGATGACGGTTCGGAAGCGTCCAGCATAGAGGACGCGGCAGTCTCAGCTGGGTTTAAATCAGCAGAGCCTCTTGGCCGCTGTGCAATAGTTGACAATGAAGCTGCGTCTAAAGAAGGCCCTTGCGGAATCGCAGCTGGCATGGAAACCGGGACCGAAGCGGAAGCAGGAACGGGAACAGAAATTCGTGCAACGGCGGAATCAACCTCCTGACCTGTTTGTAGAAGAACGAACGCTGCAACTAACACCACCAACAAGATAGAAGCGGCAGCAAAATAGCGCCCTGAAGTTGATGCTCCCTCTAAAGTTAAGTCAGCAAAATCAACCTCTCGCGCTGCAGAAAACTCCGCCAGCTCATCATCGGTGTAATCAGTATTCTGGGCCGCCACGTCCGCGCCGAATTGAGCTTCCAAGGTACCAAATTCGACGCCTACCGCTTCGACTTCCGCTGGCACCCTCACATCCGCAGCGACATCCACTCCAAATTCTTGCATCAATGCTTCGTGAGCTGAGCTATTGATCGCCCCAGGCATTCCGTTAGATGAATTATGAATAGCTCCTAAAACACTTCCCGCCAAGGGCAGAAGCTTGGTATAACCCGCAACTTTCAGCTTAAAACGAATATAGTCGAGCGTTGCCTCACTGCCAAAACCGCCTAAATCAAATTCAGCAAGAATTGCCAACTGCTCACGATCTAATGTGCTTTCAAGCACCTTACCCAGTTGGCTTTCACCAAACAAAATTACATGTACGCTATCAGCAGCGGCGCCCTTCTTCAGCGCCACAAGGTATTTTAATACTTCGCCACCAAGATCATGGGCATCATCGACCTGAATTAGCAACGACCTCGCATCCATTTGCAGCTGTCCCGCTAGGTGAGTTACCGCATGAGCCCTATCTTCGATACTTTCGAACTCTCCAGGCAATTGCAGAGCCCAAACCAACTGATCCATAAACTGATCGGAGCTCATAAATAACGTAGCCGCAATATTGACCACCACAGCTTCTTCACCAAAACTTTGGGTGATCGCAGCTAATAAACTTGATTTGCCACTCCCCATACATCCCGAAACGGAAATCAAGGACTCGCTATACATTGCCCTCTCAACGATCTGATCACGAATTTCCCTGCGATTACCGCCCTCAAAAAATTCTCGACTTATCGCGCTCGCATCAAAAGGGTCGAAACTTAATTTTAATTCTTGGACGTAAGATTTCATCACTTACCTACACAGGTTCTCGCCTGCAGTTAACGTTTGTTTTAGCAGCGTCACTTCAACATCGGCTTCAATATAGGCTTGGCCAATAGCCTTTAGGAGAATAAATCGAATCTTTCCTAACTCCGCCTTTTTATCCGATGACATTAAATCCATGAACTGCTCTACCGTTATATCGGCAGGAGGAACAACCTGCATACTAAAACCTTCTTCTAATACGCTGCGTATATTTAGGGCATCCGCCGCGCTCAACAATCCCACCCTTCTCGAAAGGTCTGCCGCCATTACCAACCCTATCGCCACAGCCTCCCCATGCAAAAGCACACCGTAGCCACTCGCAGTTTCTATGGCGTGACCAAAAGTATGCCCAAGATTAAGAAGTGCTCTTATGCCGCCCTCTCTTTCGTCAGCAGCAACTATTTCAGCTTTCGACTCACAGGAAATTTTTATCGCTTTCGCAATAAGCTCAGAGTCCAAAGCTAGCAAACCCTCGCTATTGTCTGCCATCCATTTGAAAAAATCGGGACGATTAATTAATCCGTATTTGATCACCTCAGCTAAACCCGCTTTGACCTCTCTTAGAGGCAAGGTTTTGAGGAAATCGGTACAGACAACGACACATTGGGGCTGATAGAAAGCGCCGATCATGTTCTTGCCCAACGGGTGGTTAACCCCTGTTTTACCGCCTACTGACGAGTCTACTTGAGCCAGCAAAGTCGTTGGTAGCTGCACAAAATTCACACCACGCTGATAAGTAGCCGCAGCGAACCCTGTAATATCGCCGACCACGCCACCACCAAGAGCTAACAAGGTTGTCTTGCGATCACACTTAGCCGCCATTAGCTGATCATAAATATAACTTATGGCATCGAGGTTTTTGTACTGCTCGCCATCGGGTAAAACAATTTCCAATACATCTCGATCATGCAGCAACAACCTAAGCTTATCTAAATACAGCCGCGCGACAGCATCATTGGTGATGACTACAACCTTCCCGACACCTAAATATTTTAAAACTTCTTCGGACTGTGACATCAGCGTATCCACTATCATTATTGGATAGCTTCTATCTGCTAATTCTACTGTTATGGTTTCCATCGATTGTTCCATCAATTAATCGTGCTCCCTTTCAGAGTTAGGGTTATTGAGTTGAAAAAGGATTTCGTTACTAACCGCTTTGGGGTTACGGCGATTGGTATCGACAATAAGATCAGCGGCCTCTCTGTAAAGGGGGTCTCTCACCTGCATGAGCTCCTTAATTCTTTTCTCTGGGTCCGGGGTTTGTAATAAAGGCCTATTTTTATCGCGACTAGTTCTTTCAAACTGCTGCTTAATAGAGGCGCGCAGGTATACTACTGTGCCTCTCGAGGATAGCCAGCGCCTATTTTCAGGTGCCAAAATAGCCCCACCGCCGGTCGCTAAAACTATTTTCTTTCTCTGAGTCAGTATTTCGATCATTTTAGACTCTCTGATTCGAAATCCTACCTCACCTTCAACATCAAAAATCCATGGAATATCGGCACCGGTGGAGGCTTCGATCTCTCTGTCTGAATCGAAAAAATCCATTCCCAGCTCTTCACTTAATACTTTGCCAATAGTGGTTTTTCCAACACCCATAGGACCAATTAGAAATATATTGTGTAACGGCTTCATGAGGCGAATACTGTCTCTAAGTTTTAGTGAGCGGTGACGCATGGCGCACTTATGCCTTGCTCAAGCAGAAGTTTCTTTGCGGCATTCTAACAGACACCAATTACGAAACGAAAACGGGCGGAGGTGATAATCAGCTCCGCCCGTTTACAAACATCAAATGGTGATGATGAAATTATCTAATATTAATATCGGCAATAATCTTAGGAGTTATAAAAATCAACAGCTCGGTGCGCCGACTTTGTCGCTCCGTCCGCTTAAACGCCCTCCCTATGTAGGGGAGATCTCCTAGAAAAGGCGTTTTCATTTCCGTGATGGTATTTTCTTCTCTAAATACACCACCTAGCACAATAGTCTCTCCATTATTCACTAAAGCACTTGTTTGCACCTGATTCGTATTAATCGCAGGCACTGCACCAGAGCCCGCAGCAACCGAGTCTTGGCGGATATCTAGCTGCATATTAATGCGGCCGTCGGGTGTGATTTGCGGAGTGACTTCCAAAGAAAGCACCGCATCTTCAAATTCAGTTGTTGAACCGCCAGCCGTCCCACCCGCTTGGGATTGGAATGGGATTCGAACGCCTGACTGTATAAGCGCTGTCACTTTATCTTGCGTGGTAACTTTTGGCCGAGCAATAACTTCACCGTTGCCACTGCTTTCCAAGGCTGACAACTCCAGCTCAATCAAACCATTTGCACCAGTAAAACCAATTGAAAAAGAAGATGCAGCAAGATCTTCCACTCCCAGATCAACAGCGAGGGCATCTGGAAAACTAATCTCGCCCACCGGAATGGGCACAGCAGCTATAGCCTGGGCGATAAGCGTGCTGATTAGACTGGGGTCTGTACCATCTTGAAGTGCAGCTGTTCTCGCTGCATCACCGGCGGAAAGCGCCTCTTGGATAGCCGCTTGTCTATTGTTTTCGTTATTTAGCACTTCTCCAGTTGTCGTTTGGGAACCACCATAGCGAATATTGTCACCGGTTGGCGCACTGCCGGCCCCGCCCCATCTAATGCCGAGGTCTCGACCAAAATCTGTAGAGACGTTCACGATCCTCGCCTCAATAAGCACCTGACGAACAGCAACATCTAAACGCGCCAGCATTGATCTAACTTCTTGGAGTTTCTCTTCTATATCCCTGACAATAATAATGTTGGTTCGAGGATCAACTGACGCCGTACCCCGAGCTGAGAGAATACCGCCTCCCCCTGCAACCATCGGCTCGCCGCCGCCTCCCGGCAAGCCTCCGGCTGCTGCGCCCGCAGCACCAGCACCAGCACTCACGCCAGTAAGGAGCAAAAGAATTTCCTGCGCGTCGGCATAATTAACCTGAACAAATTCTGTGAACATTGGCGCTAGAGCTTGTGCTTGCTGTGACGCCTCCAAATCTAATTGGTTCTGCGCCGCAATTTCATCTGCCGGTGCCACATACAAAACATTTCCTTCCAGACGGCTACCAAGATTTCTAGACCTAAGCACTAGCTCTAACGCTTGGTCCCAAGGTACGTTTTCCATCTGAATAGTTATATTCCCGGAAACAGCATCACTGGCGATGAAGTTAAACTCATAGTAATCCGCAAGAATCTGCAAAACTGAACGCACTGGAATATCCTGAAACGAAAGGCTTCCGACTTCACCGGTATAGCCGGCAGTATCAGAATTTCCAGAAACATCGATTGCCGGTGGCCGCACACTCACCGTATAAACATTACCGCTTTGAAAAGCTACGTATTCATAGGTACCGTCGACATCAATCACAATCGTTGCGCGACCTGTTTGTCCTAACACATCAACTGTGCTGACATTAGTGGCAAAATCGCTTACGTCAAAACGTCGGTTTAAATTCTCGGGCACCTGAGTGTTGGCGAATTCAACATAAACTCTGGCGCCGACCTGTTCAACACTGCCGATCACCTGATCACTAGACAGCTCGATAACAACCTGGCCTTCATCTTCTTCACCACGTCTGAAATTTACGTCAACAATTTCATTTCGGCGACCACTGGCGATACCAGAAAACACTTGCCCGACTGCCGCAACACTGCCGCCCCTGCGAGCATCATTGCCAACCTGAATGGTCAGCACGTTACCTGCCAAACTTGACTCATAGTTAACCAATTGATCCAAGTTCACAACAAGCCGGGTTCGGTTACCGTCATCGAGCACCATGACGCTTTGAGCATTATTTGAATCAATATTAAATCGCTGCTGGGCCAAACCGCTCGCAACACCCTTTAAATCAAGAGAGATTCGAGCAGGATTATCAAGCACAAAACTAGACGGCTCAGGAGGAGCCGAGTCGAATGTTAGCTGGATCTCAATGCTATCCCCCGGCAAATTCGCGAACCCAATACTGTCCAGTGTTATGGACTGTTGAGCATAGCTAGCAAATGACACGCTACACATCAGTGCGATAAGCGTTACCCACTTAAGCACTGAGGCGCTGACACTTATAGTTAGCTTTTCTAGTTTAGTTTCAATCATTTTTAACATACCCATCGCCTTAACTTACTCAACCTATTGCAAAGTCAGCGTTTGTGGCCTTTCTAACCAGCCGCCATCGCCGCTTGGCACAATTTCTCTAATATTCATTTGAGTTTCACTAACAGCCTGAACTCGACCGTAGTTACGCCCCAGATAACTTCCTACACTTACTCGATGTACTTCACCGAAGGCATCTTCAACGAGGGCTTCGTACGTCTGTTCCCTAAACAACATGCCTACCATCTTTAATTCGCTTAACGACTGGCTTTCCAAGAGCTCCTGCTGCCTATCAAAATCAGGCTGCAGGTCTAAAGCACGCTCTTGAGAACCACTGTCACTGATTGCCACCGGCTTATCAAATGGGCTACGTTGAGAAGCCGCACTATAAATAAATCCTTCGTAAGGGGCAAAAACTGGCACTGGCTCAACTTGCGCCGCCGGCCGCCCCTTTACTTCCTCGACGAAGCCTTGTAGGTCAGAATAGTTGTCCTGACTCCCGCAAGCAGTCAGTAATGTTGTCAGACAAAGACTCTGTATAACTCTAATTTTTTGAATAGATAAAATCATTTCAGCCCGGCGTCCACGCCCTTATATCGATAAGTTTTTGCAACGATACTCATGTCTAAAAAACTATCGGCTCTGGCCTGAATCGAAAAATCATGCAGAGTCACAATCCGGTCGAGACTCGCTAGGCCACTTACGAAAGTACCAAAATCGTGATAACTACCAATTACATCGATGTCGATTGGCAGTTCAATATAAAATTCCTGAACAGCCTCTGGCGCGAGCGCAATATTTGAAATTTCAAGACCGCTGCCTTCACCAGTGTCAGTCACGTCATCCACTAAACCTGGCACCTCTGTTGCTGATGGCAACTGCCGGAGTAATCCAGTGAAAGACTCTTCCATCTCAATAGTTTGAGCACGATATTCTTCTAAGTTAGCCGCCAAAAAGGCTTTCGCCTCGAACTCTGCGCGGATTGTAGTTTCTTCAGCGACTGCAGCTGCCAGCTCAGATTGAAGGTTTTTTATATGAAGGAAGTATCCTGCTGTCAGGCAGCCAGAAAACAACACAGTAACAATAATTGCTTTAACTGGCCCCGGCCAGACACCTATGGTGTCCAGATCTTGCAGATCGCTCCAATCAAAGTTCTGAAGGTCGGTGACTAATGTTTTAATAAAAGACATGGGTATTTTTAAACCTCTTCCTGCAAGTCAGGCAGGTCCAATGTCACGGTCAATGAAAAACTAAACGCCTCTGTTAGCGAACTGGCAGAAGCATCTGCTGCAGTAATATCACTTAAATCAGGATCTCGAAACCAGTCAGAGGCGTCGAGATTACGCAATAGTTCAGTAATTTGCGAGTTGGATTCAGCAACTCCATCAATGGCAATTCTTTCCCCTACACGCTCCACTGTTTGATAGTAAACACCATCCGGCAAAGTCTTAACCAACTCATCAAACATCCTCACGATTAGTGGGCGAGTACCCTGTAAATCGGTAATCACGCTCATACGGGCTCGAATGTCTTCCTTTTGCTGACGAAGCTGGCTAATTTCTGCAACTTGATCGTTGAGGATGGATATTTCCGACCTCACAAAATCATTACGTGCTGATTGCGCGTCTATTTCACCAACCAGATATCGATCAACCAACAGCACTAAACCAGCAGCAATGATCACAATTCCCGCGAGAATGTTGACAAATTCTCGTTTGCGCTCTTCCCTTAGCCGCTCGCGCCAAGGTAGGAGGTTGATTTGAGCCACTAGTATTCACCTCGCATGGCAAGCCCAAAGGCTATGAGTAGCGAAGGGGCATCATTTTTCAACATGGTTTGGTTTACTTTTGAACCGATTATCAAACCTTCAAACGGATTCGCTACACGAGCCGGAGTAGACAGGCTTTCTTGCACTAAATCACTTAAACCCTCTATGGCAGCCACCCCGCCAGCCAATAGAATTTGATCAACTTCGTTGTAATGACTCGACGAGAAAAAGAATTGCAGCGTCTGGCTTATTTGTTGAACGACCGAGTCTTTAAAAGGGGCAAGTATTTCATGCTCATACTCTTCAGGGAGTTCGCCACGCTTCATAGCCGCCTCAGCCTCGGCCGCACTCAAACCAAACCGACGTTGAACCTCTTCCGAAAGCTGATTACCGCCAAACATTTGTTCACGGCTGTAAATAGTCTTGCCATTCAAAATAACATTCAGGGTTGTCATCATGGAGCCAATATCGACGATGGCTACCGCCTGCTCATCTTGCGAGCCTATTTGTTGGGCCAGTAAGGTGTAAGTTCGTTCAATTGCATAAGCCTCAATATCGACTACCTTTGCCGAAAGCCCCGCCAGTCTTAACGCAGTTACTCTGGTATCTACATTCTCTCGCCTGCATGCAGCTAACAGCACTTCCACCACATCAGGACTTCGCGCAGAAAGTCCTTGGCGTTCGAAATCGATCGAAACCTCGTCAAGTGGAAAGGGAATATATTGATCAGCCTCTACCACAATCTGGTTTTCCATTTCGGCGTCAGAAAGTGACGCATCCATTTCAATAGTCTTGGTAATTACCGCTGAACCCGCCACAGCAACCGCAGCATCTTTAATCGTCGGCTTCATCATTCTGATAGCCTGACTGATACAATCGCCTACCGCATCGATATCACTAATATTTTTCTCAACCACAGCATCAAGCGGCAAGGGCCAGATAACGTAGTTATCGACCATGTATTTGGACCCTACCTGGCTCAATTGCAGCACCTTAATTGAAGTCGAACTAATATCGATGCCCAGTAAAGTACTAGTCTTTTTTCCAAGACTACGAAGTGAACCCAGTTTGCTAGCAAACTTTTCTAGCATAAATTTATTCCTCAAATCCCAAAAAACTGCGGCTTTTTGTTAAGGCCTCTAATAAAACCTAGCAGTTAACGTCGGTGTCCTTTGGTCACTGTAAAAGACCGTCGCTATCCCAAATTTTTCCTGTTTATCAACAATTTAAACTTTCTACAGGGGGAAGGGCTCTCTTTCAGAATGAACTATCGGCCGAATAAGAAATTTATATAGTTATCAATTAACTATCAAACTTTCACAACAAACAACCTTACCATTAAATAATGAACCAATGGGTTCTGCAATTCTTTGAATCAGGTCACGTTACCGAGCCCTAACTAAAGCCGACTATTCAGTGGCAATTTGACCTATCTAGCTCTCGCTCGCTCAACTTTTGAACTCTACGATCACCACAATACAGAGCCAGACGGTCTAAGTAAGTTCGCGCCTTAACAGCAAATGCCTTGTGATAGAGTCGTGACAGTATGACTCTTAACCCAAGAAAATCCCAGAATTACAACGCAATGCAAGTTCCCAAGTGTATACTCAATAACCAAATAAAAAGGATAAGCGAATCGCGGCGACAGCAGAACCAGTTAACTGCACTCGTAGGGCAGCATGCGCGTTCCACCACAATCAATTCAATATTGTGACTGTAAGCCACCAAACTTGAAAAGTAAAAGCCGCAAATGGACCAAACCTAGGTGCACCCCAAACTAAAAAACATAGCCAAAATCGCTAGGCAGATCTTCTTTGCAGGAACTGCTAGCGTGATGATGATTTTGAGCGCCGCCTATCTATATCTCGCACCTTTATTGCCGGAAGCAGATACCTACCGTAACGTTCAGCTAGAAACCCCGCTGCGGATATATACCTCGGATGGACGACTCATTGATGAAATAGGCAATCGTCGAAACCCGGTAACTTACGAAGAAATTCCCCAGATTCTCATAGACGCCATAATAGCAACCGAAGACGCCCGCTTTTATTCTCATCCCGGGGTTGATCTGCAAAGCCTCTTGCGCGGGTTTTACGGGTTTATTCGCGGCGAAAGGCTAGGTGGCGGCAGCACCATTACAATGCAGTTGGCTAACAACCTTTCCTTTGATAGTGACAACCTCTACCTTCGAAAATTTAAAGAAATCCCTTTTGCACTTCAAATTCAGCGGGAACTCAGCAAAGAAGAAATTCTCACGCTTTACCTCAATACAATTTATTTTGGCACCGGGGCAGACGGCATTGGAGCAGCTGCCTATGTCTACTACGGCAAAGAGGTTAGTGAGCTGACATTAGCCGAATCGGCGATGATGGTCTCGGTATTGCCCTGCCCCTCCGCCTGCAACCCCCTAACTAGCGGACCTCGCTCGATCGACCGCAGAAGGGCAAGACTTCGTAATATGCTCAGGCAAGGAATGATCTCTGAGCAGGACTATGAAATAGCTAATGCCGCTCCCGTAACCGCTATACGCCGAAATCGAAATATAGAGGTCCCTGGCCCTTATGTTGCTGAAATGGTCAGGCAACAACTTTATAGCGAGTTCGCAGAAGACACTTATTCTGGAGGTTTTGAAGTAATAACAAGCATCGACGGGGATAAGCAGTTAGCAGCAAACCAAGCCCTCACTGAGGGCCTAGAACAATACTACGATCGTCGTCACGGCTACAGGGGAGCTGATGCTAACTACCCACCAGACATCTTGGAACCCATAGCAATTTGGCAAGAACAACTTCAACCCGTTCCAAGCTACGGCAATCAGCCCCCCGCCATAGTAACCAAAGTGGAGGAGCGCAGTTTTGATGCGCTTCTCAAATCTGGAGAAATAGTCACTGTGCCTTGGGAGGGCATAAGCTGGGCCTACGCGTTTAGAAGCCGCAACGAGGCTTGGCCGCCCCCGAGCATCGCCTCAGACGCCGTTAAAATTGGCGACCTGATCCGTCTCAAAGCGAACGGCACATCCTGGGCGCTGGGCCAGGTTCCAGACATTCAGGGTGCACTAGTATCTATGTCCACCGATAATGGCCAAGTTTTGGCTTTAGTAGGCGGTTACGACTTTAGGCGAAGCCAAGTAAATCGGGTGTTAACCCCAAGGCCGCTGGGCTCAAATTTCAAGCCATTTGTTTACGGCGCAGCTCTAGAGGCTGGCTATACTGCGGCATCAACAATTAATGATGCGCCAATAACAAGAGGCAATTATCGCCCCAACAACTACGAAAATAATTTCCTTGGCCCGGTTACCCTCCGCTTCGCTTTACAAGAATCTCGCAACGTACCTGCGGTGAGACTTTTCGATCAATTGGGCTCGGATGCGGTACTCAAGTTCGCCAAGAAGTTCGGTTTCCAAACTGACACTTTCCCCGCAAACGATTTGACCGTCGCCCTTGGCAGTCACGACGTTCAGCCCCTTGAAGTTGCCTCCGCTTACTCAACACTGGCCAACGGCGGCTTCAAAGTCGACCCTTGGTTCATCGCCAAAGTCACAAATTTGGCCGACGGCGTTATTTACGAGGCTTCTCCGGCAACTGTCTGCGAGAACTGCCCGCAGCTAGATCAGGAAAATGGCACCGTCATGCAAGTTGCACCGCGGGTTTTAGATGCCAAAGTGGCTTATATTTTGAACACCATGCTGCGCTCAGTTATCGAAGAGGGAAGTGGCAATCGGGTTGAGAGGGAGCTTAAGCGCGATGACCTGATGGGTAAGACAGGAACCACCAATGGCCCACGCGAACTATGGTTTTCTGGGTTCAACAGGGATATTGCGACCACCGTATTCGTCGGCTTCGACCAACCCGAGCCGTTGGGCGAGAGGGAACAAGGGGCCACTGTTGCAGTGCCTATCTGGATCGACTATATGCGGCAGGCTCTCAAGAACATGCCCGAAAGGATAATGAGCAGACCGGACGGCTTGGTCGACCAGCTTATCAACATTGAAACTGGAGAGCCGGCCACCCCAGGCGACGCAAATGCCATCTTCGAAGTCTTTCGTCTAGAAAATGCTCCCAATACAGGCGCCCTAGATCTCCAGGGAATCGATTCGGGAGAGGAAGATAATAACGAGGTGTTAACTGAAACCATCTTTTGATGGCAGAGCGCTCAATTCCTATCTAGGTCAATCAAACTCTTTTCTACGCTCAAAAAAAACACCGCTGAGGTCAATTCTCAGCAGTGTTTTTAGGCATATAAGGCGGGCTCTAGGCCTACCTACATCATCAAGCTGCTTACAGCTTTCGATTTCCAAAACGCTTGTTAAAGCGATCAACTCGACCACC
>Ga0307488_10004219_pt1 | contig 12000 bp, 13 predicted proteins | sample SB02metaG_FD_202248 | JGI IMG/M metagenome (GOLD analysis project Ga0307488, IMG submission 202248) | Sea-ice brine microbial communities from Beaufort Sea near Barrow, Alaska, United States - SB 0.2 | ecosystem: Environmental > Aquatic > Marine > Coastal | place: USA: Alaska | collected...
TATTTTACATATTTTTATAATTTGTTAAAATAAATTTAATTTAAAGGTATTTTCATTAATTTAAATTAACATGAATAAGGAAGAATATTCATTAAATACCTCTTGGAAAATATGGTATCATTCAATTACAGATAATAACTGGAAAAATAATAGTTACAAGATGATTTATCAAATGAATAATCTTCTAGATGTTAATTTAGTAATTGATAAAATTAAACCAAATCATTTACAAAATTCAATGTTTTTTATAATGAGAAATGATATGTTTCCAACATGGGAATATATTGATAATAGAGAAGGGTGTTGTATATCATTTAAAGTACCGGGATCCGACCTTAAAAAACATTGGGATTTTATTTTAAAAGAAATACTAACGGAAAATATATTTACAGATAAAGATAAACATTTAGAACTAAATGGATTTTCAATTAGTCCTAAAAAAGAATTTAATATAATTAAATTATGGCTTAAAAATGATAATAAAAATTATGATGAATTTATCAAGCAATATGAACCGTATTTTGTAAAACAAAAATCAATCCATAAAAAACATTTTTAATGTTTATTATATATATTAATATATATGACATTCGATCCTAATAATAAAATAGTTCGTTTCATGTTGCTAATAATTGTTATTTATGTTGTTTTGTCATTTATATTAAATAATATAATACAAAAAGATTATAATTATGGAGATATAAAACAAAATATAGTAAATTCTAAAGATGAATCGGAATTAAAAAAATATGTCGAAACAGTTGAAAACATATCAAAAAGTAGATTTTATTTATTAATGACCGTATTTGTTTTGCTATTTGTTTCTTACATTTACTATAAAACCCAAACTTCTAAATCTGAAAGTATTGCTATTATTTTTGCTGTATGTTTATCATTATCTGGTAAATTAATTGAAAAACTAGGTTTAGAAAATTGTTTAAAACTTCCGGTAATAGACCCTGGAGGATCTCCGGGTAATGTTTTACTTTTTGATATGTTTTATACAAATTTCTTTGCTTATTTCTTAGATTTTATATACGCCTTTTCGGCAGTGATCGTATTAACTAATAATTCGAAAATAACAACTTTATTTAAAAAAGATAAATTTAAGAAACTATTGGGTGATAATTTAAGTCTAATGAATGATGGTAAAATTGAATACAAAAATATAATTCGTTTCTTGTTGTATATATTTGTAATAGTGATTTTTTGGAATTGGGGATCTATTATAAGACCAAAAATATCACTATTACTTCATAGATATTTAGGGATCCCTGTAGTAGATAAAAATGAATTGGGATTAGAAGAAAATAAAGATAAAAAAGATAAAAAAGTAGATAAACCGGAATTAGTATCAACTATACCCAGTATAGGAATTATTGGAGCTACAATTGTAGAGGGTTTGATTTTCACAGGTGTTTTATTTCCGATGAGAAAATTTTTCTTATATTCATTGGGAAATGAATCCGAATATAAATCTGAAAAGATGATGGTATTTGCAAAATTTATAATCTTAACTTTATTAATTCCGATCTTTATAATATTAATTACGAAATATACATTGACAGAAAAGGATACAACCAAAGATAAATATCCCAAAATGGTCTCTTTAATGTTAGGACAATATATATTTATTCCTTTAGTATTATTAATATGTCAATCATTATTCAAACTACCTATTTTTGATTTTATCAAAAATAATAATCAAATAGCGATGATATTTTATATCATTGTACCCATAATTATATCGATAGTTATGACATTAACGGGTAATAATAGTACCAATTATATCGAAGATACATCTGAAGGGGAGAAAAAGATAGAAAGATATATGTCTGAATCTAGTGGAAAAGAATGTGATGAAAGTAATAATAAATATATTTATATTGTTAGTTTCGTAACCTTAGCAATGATAATATTTTCACAAGGTCCTTTCTATAGTTTAAGTAAATATCAGTTACTGAATGGTTTTATTTATATTGTACTTATTTCTTTAGTATTAAAGGTTATCTATGAATTTCAAAATAATTATGAACCTTATAATATTTTGAATCCTATGAGACATAAAAATAAAGATAGTAATGAAATAGATTTAGATAGTACAGTAAGTATTGAAGCAACTATGATTGGTATATTTACTTCTATTTGTTTATTGTTATTATTTAAGAAATATTTTCATTAAAGTTACCAACCAGACATACCGCTTATACCGGTTGGTCCAACCTGATTGCCGAATAACCCACCACCACCTCCTCCTGTAAGTGAATTAGACATACTAGTGGACATTCCTCCCATTTCTACGGCATTTGAAACGACTGGGATTGATTTTTGTTCGGGCATTGTTAGAATGGGTTTGGATGGTCCACCACCTTCAAGTAAGGGAGCATTCATTCCCAGTCCGTAATTACTTCCTTGTGAAAAGGATTGTTCTTGGGGTGCGTTTTGGACAGCTGATGAAACATGAATATAAAGAAGAGCATTTTGGATCATCGTATAAATAATAGGGAAAATTAAGAAAATCCATGCTAATTCTGTTTTATTGTATTGACATAAACCATACATAATTACAATCAAAATAATCAAATATTTAACTTCTTGCATCGAATACAAGTTTTTGAGATTATCCATTTTATGAGTATTGTATCTATCCAAAGATCTTCTAAATAAAAAAATACTAATGAGTGAAATAACAACAACAACGCCTAAAATAATTACAGGTGAACATAACTTAGCAGTTAATAATTCATTTACCTCATTTATTGCTTCCATTTATATACCTACATTTATTTTATTTTTAAAAATTTGATTTAAAAGAACATTTTAAATCAAATAAACGAAGAATGTGTTTTACACGGAAAAAAAGAAAAGTAAATAAATTTCTTAAAAAAAATAAAGTTGCTCCATATATTCTTCATGAAGATATTAATCAAATCACAACTGAAGAATTCTTAAAAGAAACAATTACTTGTAAAAATTGTAAACAAAGATTTGATCTAAGATCAAATGAAATAAAAATACATTGTACCGGTTGTGATCAATTCTTTCACTGTGGTATCGCGGGAAAATGTAATTGTTCGGAATGTAAAACCGTAATGAGAGATAATCAAATACATAATTTATCTTGGTGCGTTCATTGTGTTCCTAAAACTCAGTATAATAAAGAAAAAAAAGACGGTATAGGTTTTTGTAATTGTAAATAATAAATTATATACTAAATGTATATAGAATGAGTAGATATTCAAATACTAAAAAGAAGAGAACTAAAAGAAAATTAAGAAAAAAACAAAAAGGCGGCATGGATCATAAGTTAGTTAATACAATAAATCTTTTTTTTAATCATCATCGTGAATTCTTTGATGATTATTTAAAAATAAAATCTGGTTCCACTATTAATAAATCAGAAAAAGAACAATCAGAAATATTAAAAAAACTCATTGTGGATATAAGACGGGCACCCCAAAATTCCAGATGGCGATCACTGCCTCAGATAAAGATTGCCGGTTGGGTCGCCGATTTAACTCACTATGAAAGGACGAGGCAACTGGATCAGAAACCACCCCCGCGTCCCGGAGAGATTGGGTGGAAAGATCACATCCGACTTATTGCAAAAACAATTCAACCTCAATCGGGAGAGATTGAGGTTGACGAACTAAAGAGAACAATTGCACGACTACTGAAAAAAAATGAAAAACAACAGGGACAATTAGCGGGATATTTTGAAAAAGATGAAGAAATAAATACGGTTAGATTGCGCTTAGAACGGGTGAAAGGTGAAAAAGAAAATATTAAACAACAATTGGAAATAGAAAAAAAGAAAAAAGATTGTGAATCAATTTTAAAAGATAAAATTGATTTTGCCGTAAGAAGCGTGGAAGATGAAAAAGAAAGTATTAAAAGACAATTGGAAATAGAAAAAAAGAGTAAGAAAGTAACCGAGTTAACAAATGAGAAAGAAAAAAAGTATGAAATTGAAAGATTAAAACAAGAATTAGAAACTCAGAAGGGACTTGCGGAGGATTTGAAAACAAAAATGGATGAACTCATAACGAATCAAGGTAAATTAAATAAAAAGGACAAGGTAGATTCTAAAATTATGAAGCAATATAACGAAATGCTCCCCAAATTTCATGAAATGGTTGATGATAGGTACACGGTTTTACTTGATAAACCTATGGGGGATTTGATAAATAGTGAAAGTTTTAAAATTTTAGATCTGGATAAAAAACAAGCGGCAATTGAAAGTTTGAAACTAGATGTTAAAGCAGATCTAGATAAATCAATGGTAGAAGGTTTATTAAACAAACAAATGACACTTACACGTGAGGCAGAAAGTAGAGACATGAAACGTTGTGAAACTTTTAAATCTCTAAGAACTGCGGGTGATTATGATGGTGTTCCTTTAAAAAGTATGCTTAATATCATTGGTTTGAGCGACAAAGAGATAGAGAATTATATTAAGTATATTGAAGAAGGTAAACCTGATCCATTAGATCCACGACTCCAAAATGCTATTAAAAAAATTAATAAAAAATTAGATCCTAAAACAAATTCTAAATTGGATTCTAGTTGCGATAAATATATCTTTGTTATTGAGAAAAAAATTCTTGAGGAAAAAATAAAGAAGGACCAGGTTATAGAAGGTAAGTATAAGGAACTTTTAAAGAAAAATAAAGAAGATATACAAAGTGAAAGAGAAGAATTAAGAAAAAGTTATAGGAGACCAGGGTCACCTGAAGTCAAATTGATGGGTGCTAGAGAATATGAATCAAATGTCGGTGAATATTTTGATGAAATGGTAGAGATTGGAATTGATCCCAATATGACTGATGAAAAGAGTCGGGAAGCATCTCGAGAATGGATTCGAAACAAAATTTATTTTGATAAGCGCCCAGATTTAATACATGGAATGAAAAGGGAAAAAGAAAAAAAAAAGTTGGGGCGCCGTGGACTCACGCGCTTGTTAACTCCCCCCGACATCCGCTTGGATGCGGTGGGTGAAGAAGTATATTCGAAAAAGTGGGAAGCAGATTATAGAAAAAAAAAATATACTGATGATCAAAGACTCCTGGAATTACGAAGAAACACTGGGAAACAACCGCGGCAGCGTGTAGAAGTATATTCGAAAAAGTGGGAAGCAGATTATAGAAAAAAAAAATATACTGATGATCAAAGACTCCTGGAATTACGAAGAAACACTGGGAAACAACCGCGGCAGCGTGTAGAACCATGGACGCGGAAAAGAACGCAGAAAGCGAGAAAGGGAGCGGGGCGGGGAGGAGGAGGGGTAATTCCTTTTTCTAAAAAGGAAAAAGGAAAATCTAAATACAAAACACAAACGGGTGGATTTGCTTGTTTAGCCTGTATACCACCTTTATTAAGTGGATTAGGTGTCTTGGGTGCTGGAACAGCTGCTGCTGTGGGTGTAAAAAACTATTCATCGAGTAGTTCGAGTGTGATAAAAAACGGTAAATTAGAGAGAAAAGATGAATATATTATGTCTTCAAATGAAAATGGAAAAAAGAAAAAAAACAAATTCACAATAAAACAGAAAAATAAAGAAATAACTTACAAGAAGGGGAAAGATAAACAAAAAACTAAGAAATTTAAGAGTGTAGAAAAAGCAGTTAAATATTATAATAAATTAAAAAAACAGTGTAAGGATAAAAAATATAAAAAGTGCTAGTTATATATTTAAAGAAAATACACAAATATATATTTAAATGTTAAACGACGAATTATTGATAAATTCTTTACAAAAGTTTTATAATGAAGATAACAATGGTGAAAAATTAATTTCTGTTTTGAAAGATGAAAAAAAAATCTCTCTAAGATCTATAGACTGGTTTATAACGAATTATTCAAAGAAACAAAAAATTTATTACAATATTTATATTAAAAACGATGAATCACCGACACTCGATGAAAAAAATAATTCACATTATACGAATATAAATGTATTTCAATCCTATAAATCACAATTAAAAGCTTATTCCAAAAAGAAGTTTGATCCTTTTTGTAGACGGAATAGGATAGAATTTAAATGTAAAGATACGATAGTAGAGACAACTATCGGGCAATTAAATTTTTTTAAATGGGCAATTAATAATTTAATCCTAGATTACATTTATTCGCATAAAAAAGAAATAGAAAATGATATGAATAATAGTTTGAAAAATATAAAAAAACAGATTGCTTTTCGTAAAAAGGGAGAAAGAAAAACCCGTCAAGAGTTATCTTTATCTGCGACTAGAGGATTATCAAGAACTAATATATATATAAAATTAGAATTTGATTAGCACTTAAAAAAAATATAAATAGAATAATATATAAGATGCAAATATTCGTAAAAACACTAACAGGGAAAACAATCACACTTGATGTGGAAGGATCCGATTCAATAGAAAATATAAAAGCAAAAATACAAGATAAAGAAGGGATTCCACCGGATCAGCAGCGTCTTATCTTTGCCGGTAAACAGCTTGAAGATGGGCGAACTCTTGCTGATTATAATATACAGAAAGAAAGTACTCTTCACCTTGTCCTGAGACTTAGATAAAAAATTTTAATTTAATTTTAATGATTAATAATTTATATAATGTTTGTAGATTTATTGCTTCTTACGAACCTTGCGTACCTTTTTCTTAGATTCTTCCAGTTCTTCGGTATCAGATCCTTCGTCTTCTGATTCTCCTTCGGACTCTACAAAGTTTCCATCGATCCGTTCGATTTCTTCTTCGTTATCCGAATCATCAAATACACAATCATCGAAATTTTCAACGGGTTTTACTTTCATTTGTTCGGCACGCCAAGTACATCCGAATTTACCATTCGCGTGCCAAATACCATTGCATCGGATAAGAAGCTTGACTCGGGATCCCTTCTTTAGTAGATTATTCATATCTACAAAATCCTCTCCCTCTGGATTATTAACATTAAGTTCGACTTTCCCATCACCGAAAACCTTACAAATAACATTTCCGTCGCGCTTAATCACCTTGAAATTAAACGAAGGCGGGTATTTCCCAGTTGCCTCTCCGGTTTCTGGGTCGAGATCTTCCTTAATTTGAGGGTTATAGAGAGCGTCAACGGCTTCCATAGACATATTTCGCTTCTTGAACCACTCGAGACCATTGTCTACTGCTGCCTGCTTGATCTTTTCATCCATATCTTTTAGAACTTCTAGTAGTTTACTATTTTCCTTATTGTTTTGAATATTACACCTTACTGCCCACTTCCCAGTTGAATCACTCGTACCATCATTCCAAAACTTGGTGTCAAATGGGAGATCTAGTTCTGGGGTTGTTAGATGAATTGGTTTATTATCGTAATTAAGATACATTGTATTTGCCCCATTATCAAGTTTCTTAAACTTGGTAAATTGAATCTTAGACGGGTCAAATTCAGAGGGTTTCATTGGCTTGAATGACATTTTTGTTTGTTTGTTGCTTATTGTTTATTGTTTATTGTTTATTGTTTATTGTTTATGTTTTAAGTTTTTAATTATTTCTTTGTCTCTATATGCTAATACATATTATATAACTATCAAATTTTTAAGTACTTTGTTAAAAATATTTAATTCATTTAATTCATTTAAAATTTTAAGTGAATTAAATATAAATGAATAACTGCGAATATATTGATCAGAAGAATGTAAAATTGCAAAAATGTAATTTCACTTCTAGGTATGGGAATTACTGTTATAAACATCGTTATTTTCATTTAGTAAATGAAAATAAAGTCATAAATGAAGATAATTTCACATTTCAGAAAAAAGATTATAATCTTATTGATATAATAATTTATTGTGAAAATAAAAATATAAATATATCATCGAGTAAAAATGAAAAGAAAGATTTTTATTTTATGAAAATCTCAGAATATATAAGATACAGTCAAAATTATACAAATGATTTAGATTTAATAATTAAAATTCAAAGAAATTTCAAGAGATCTTTAGATAATATACACAAAAAATGTCATAATGAAGAGGATTTTTACACCTTTGATAAATTATCAGATATTGAATCTAAATATTTTTATTCTTATAGGGATAAAAAATTTTTATGGGGATTTGATATAAGATCATTAATTAAATTAATATCATTTAATCAAGATAATCCTTACACTACTGAACGCATACCTGATAATATAAAAACGGATATTAAAAATAGATTCGAAATTTTAAAAAAAAGATATGATTATGAAAATATTCAAGAAATAGATTTCATTAATAGAAAGGATTCAATTAAACAAAAGACAGTAGATTTATTTGGTGATATAGAATTAAACGGATATTCATGTCAGATAGATTGGTTTTTAAATTTAAATAATCATAAATTAAAAGAATTATTTAGACAATTGGAAGATATATGGAATTATAGATTAAGATATAATAGCGAAATTAAATTAAAATTAATACCTCCTGATGGTAAATTATTCACCACACCTATTTCAGATTTATTAAATTACACTAATAAAGAAGAACTACAAGAATTAGTATTAAATGATGTATGTAAATTTCTAAATGTTGAAGATTTAAATGATAGGAAAATCGGTTACATGTATTTTTTATTAGGATTATCAATGGTTTCGATAGAATGTTCGGTGACACATGAATGGATTTCATATGCTATTATGTAAAAGAATACCAATAATGAGACGATAAAGTACTTAAAAGATAATCAATATAATTAGATATAGCGAGTGCGGTTGATTGATATAAATAAAAAGTATAATAAGATATAATAATGGTTGCTAAAAACAAAAACTCTGGAAAGAAAGCGAAGGTTGAGGTTAAACCCGTAGAACAGGTCGTGGAAGCTGTTGTAGAACAGGTCGTGGAAGATGTTGTAGAACCGGGTGAAGGATCGGTTCAAGAAATTGTTTCAGATGAAACAGATGTTTCTTATGTAAGTGAATTCGCTGATCTTATTAAGATGGCAGATGAATTCCTTGTGATGGCGCGCAGTTTTAAATCTCGCGTTAGCAAGCTTGAGAAATCCGTTTCCAAAGAAAGGAAAGTACTTGAGAAAAAGAGTCGTGGTAAAAAACGCCGTGCTCACAACCCCGATGCTCCTCCTAGTGGATTTGCGAAGCCTGGTCCCGTATCCGACGAACTCCGCAAGTTTCTCAGTCTAAGCAAGGGTGATCTAATTGCCCGTACAGAAGTCACCAAGGCAATTAATAAATACTGTAAGGAACATTCTCTCCAGAATGAAAGCGATCGACGCAAGATCCTTCCTGATACTACTCTAAAGAAACTTCTCAGGATGAAGAAAGGCGATGAATTAACATTTTTCAATCTCCAGACTTATCTCAAGGTTCACTTCCCGAACAAAGAGGGTGTATATCCCACCGGGGCTTAAATTTCAAGTTCATTAACTGTCATTCTAAAAGTTTTATAATAAAATTTTCTATCATTTAATTTTGTATTTTTAATATCTTTAATTTTTAACAAAAAGTTGATAAATTTATTATCATCTTCAAGATAAAATAAGTTATTTTCTTTAAATCGGAACTTCAGGAAATCTGCAAGATTATCTAAAATTTCAAATACCCCTATATGGTATGCTAAAACATTAGTTTCTTTATTTATATCGAATCCGGGATTATTTTCTAAGAATAATTGAATTTTAGAAGATTGTATTAATGAGAATTGTTTCTCGATTTCTATTAAGAAACAGAAATATGTATAGGAATCAAATTTATTATCTTCTAATTCTTTAATTTTTGTTAAGAAATAGCAATTAAGTAGTCTAGCCCATATTTCGGTATACGTCTCATTAATTGTTATTTTATAACTGTCACAATTATATTTTTCATTGTAATGATTGATTAGATTAATTGTATCATTAAGATTAGAAAATTTAAGAGAATGAATACATTCATGAAAAATTACTTTGATACATTCTTCTAATCTCCAAACATATATTTCACTAAAATTATTCGTAGTAGACGACATACCGCTATTAATTTCATTCGGAGTAAATTTATTGTTGAACTTTTTTTTAAATGGCAATAAAACCAAATGACATTTGAATTCTAAATTATGATTTGAAAATGACAAAATAAATGAAAGAGCATAAATTAATAAATTAATGGTATCATCTTTAAGATTCTTATTTTTTGTATAGATACAAAGCGTACAATGAATAGAATATTCTGAATTTATTTTCCATTTTATTATTTGTTTGTTGCTATACTGTTTGATTATACTATTATTTTTACCCGATATAAATCTGGTTATATTGGGATATTTTCCTTTTTTAAAAGAGTATTCTGGATCATCATATGTAAAATTATGTTTTTCTAAAGTATTGTACAATCTATGTAAATAGATATTATCTGCTCCATTATTTTTAACATAATTACTTAGTTCTTTAAGTAGTTTATATGAATCGGTCGTAAACATCTATAACAAATGAGATATAAAAATTAATATGTAAAAATTTCTTTTATAATATTTTCGGTTTTCTTATCAAATTCACAGTGAAGATTTAAATCAACAGTGAAATTTACTATAAGATCTCCTCTTTTACCATTTTTTTTTAAACCCAATGATTCATATTTAATTGTTTTATTTAAGTTATTTTTAATACTGATAGAATCATTAAGCAATTTAATTATGTGAATATCACCAAAATAATATTGATATAAATTAATTGTAATATTATAAATTAAATCTTTATTTATAATTTTATAATTTTCAAGATTACTCAATATATTAATAGTAAAATAATGATTATTATTTAATATTCTGATTTTAAAATTAGGATATGTAATAAAAAGATAATATATCTTGTTATAATTGTATACAATGACTTGTTTTAAATTTTGATAATAAATATCTTCGAATTTTAAGAATAAATTCATAATATATTCGCTTTTTAATTTAGAGATATCAATATATTTGATATTTGAAATATCAATTATTTTTTCTGATTTATCTGATTTTGAGTTCGCAAATGTAATTTTCGATGAAATGTCATTTTTTGTTTTTTTAGGAAGAGAATTAAATAATAATTTTAAAAATTTTATTTCAGTCATATTCATAATTTTATTGTAATAACCGTGTAATAATTCATATTCATCTTCACTGAAATTAAATATATCTAGATATTTGATATTATATTTATTATTAATATCATAAATAAATCTTTTTTTTGGATTTGAAAGAGTTGAATAAGCTTCAGATAAATATTTGAATTTCTCTAATTTTTTCTTATTTCCTTTTGTTTTATCCGGATGATACTGTTTTGCTAATTTGTAATAATGCTTTTTAATTTCTTTAGTTGTTGAATTTATATCAACATTCAATATTCTATAATAATCCATAATTACTATTCAGAAATATTATTTATATGTATTTCATCAAAATAAAAATATTATTTAATGTATAAATATGGGTGGTTTAGATAGTATTACAAATATGCTTGGTTCTAATAAAAGAAACATAGAAATTCTTCTAACAGGTTTAATCGTGGTTTCTCTTATGCCGAATAATATACTTGGTATGAATATTAAGTCACAATTGGGTCCGATTGTTGATCCAATTCAGACAATGATGAGGCACAACATTGTTCAGTTCTTAATCTTCGCTCTCTTAATATATTCCTGCTGCTGGAAGACTGATATGAATATGTTCTTAATTCTATGTGTATTCCTTTTATCAAGTCGTTAATAAATTGTAAACATTGAAAAGTAAAGACTCAATTATAATTATTGATCGATAGGATTTAATATAATTATGTTGGGATTCTGCAATTAAATATATAAGTTGTTTTTTTTTTTTGTCCGTTATTGTATTTTTTTGTAATAAACGTATCAGAAAAATATTATAAAAATGATTGATTTTAATATTGTTTTTTGTTATATTATAACAAATGTCTCTCAAAGATTTATAAATATTTTTATTAAATTTATTTGTATCGTATATATTTATAAGTTTATCACATATTTTATGGTAAGGATTAGTATAACCTTTATCATATATTTCTTTAA
>Ga0307488_10004220_pt1 | contig 11999 bp, 27 predicted proteins | sample SB02metaG_FD_202248 | JGI IMG/M metagenome (GOLD analysis project Ga0307488, IMG submission 202248) | Sea-ice brine microbial communities from Beaufort Sea near Barrow, Alaska, United States - SB 0.2 | ecosystem: Environmental > Aquatic > Marine > Coastal | place: USA: Alaska | collected...
GATTAGACGCAGGGTTCTCAATACCAAACGTGTCACGAATCGTCTGCGCCATCACGGTGCAGTCGTTAGTCCACTCGTCGGCTAGTTGCCGGGTGTACTCCATGTCCACCCGCATACCCCTCGTCTCCGCACGAATCATAATGTTCTGATAAGCGTGCTCCAAATCCGACGCCACCTCAGGCGGATCGAGAAGATCATAAACACGAGACGTAAGAATCACATCCAACCCCGCATACCCCCAATAGATAGGATGCTCCACCGGCACAGTAGCCCAAGTAAAGTTGTACTTATTAAACAGAGCCTTGAGCAGCCCCTGCCCATCCGCAGCCTGCTCATCCACCAGACCACGGCTAATCCCCTTCAACGAGTGGAAGGAGGCAGGGTTCGTTAGGCGATGGATAAGATTCGTGTCACGAACCTGATCCTCCCTAAGCGGGGGGAACCCTGCCCCCTGTAGGACGTGGATGTCATAAGGAGCGTTATGAAACACCACGTCCAGATCTATGTTCGCCGCAAAGAGAGATAGGGCCTGAGAAATGCAACGCCCGTACCATGCAACAGGAATCACATAAGCCCTATCTCTCGTACCAAACTGGACAAGACGGCAAGCGAACGTTTCGCTCCACCAATCCAGACCAGTAGTCTCTGTATCACACGCCACATACCCCGTACGTTCCCCGCACCACGCAAGAAACTCGGCGCACTCGGCCAACGTACTAACTAACGTAATCTCAACATCATCCATAGCGCCCCCTTCGGCGGTAGATTAACCCTCTGTAAGCTCTAAAACTTCTGCATCCTCAATAGCACCAGCAGACGTACGAGCCAACAAAATCTGCTCCAACGTGCCAATGTCATTCATCAACTCCGGATCAACCGTAATCATATGAAGATGGTTAACCTCCGCAGCATCCTTCTTAATCGTATGGTCAAGAAAGATACGGGCCGAGGCAGTGTCACCCTCGATAGCCTGCGACCGCATCTTAGACAGGACCGGCTCAGCCGAATCCTCCAAAGCCTGCGACACCGCAAGAGCAAACTCGGGGTCCCTACGCACATAAGACTGATACGTTTGTGGCGTGATCTTCATAACCTTACACGCACCCGCCTTACCCGTGCCCGTCCTAAGCAGGTCACAGAAGCGGGCCTGGTTAGCCGGACGGCTAAAGAACGCTATCGCCCCCTGCATAGCAGGATGCTTCTCCTTGTTCTCCGTCTCGACCTTAACAACAGCCTTCTTAGCAGGAGCAGGACGGCGAGGCGCAGCCTTCTTCTTAGCTACCGGCTTCTTCTTAGCTACCACTAGCAACACCATCCTCGTACGCCTCGGCCTGGTCTATATAAAACATGGCCGTAGCAACATGGTCATCCAAATCACGAATCGAACCAACATTATCAAACCGCCGGTCGAACTGGTAATTCGTTAACTCGTTCTCACTAGGGCCTCCATTAGCAGGACCAACGCCTCTACGATCAACACGCCACACCTCCCCGTACTGCCTGCAAAAGTGGTACTCGTTCTTAAAGCGAACATCGGTTACCACATACGGGGTGTCTGGCTGCATCTTACGAACCATAGCACCAAGCCACACGTCAGGGCCAATCACATCACGCGCACCAAGACCAACAGAAACCAACGCCTCCCGCACATACGGGTAAGCCGTCTTAGCTTCCTCCCACCCGCAATCATCCACAATCTCAGCGACCGCAGGATTGATAGCATAAACCAAATCACGTACCGGATCTGCGAGAGCGAGACGAGTGAAACCAAAATGCCTAACCAAACAGTCGCCTACCGTGTCCTTGCCTGCCTGAGCGAAACCGCTAACACCAATAATCATAGCAACCTCTCCTGCAACGTCTCGTGATCGTGGTCAGACTGCCCATCCAACATGTAACACAACCACCAATCACGATCCGCAATAGCCTGAGCCAACTGCTCCGCAAGCGAATCCGCAGCCCCCTCCTGTTCGATCATCGCACAGACCGCACAAGCAGAACGATACTTTCCAACTGGGCAACAACCTTCTCAAGGCTCGCAGCCAGAGCCTCTAAACGTGCCTCGTCTGGAGCAGGAGCAGGTGCTGGCTCCGGTACGGGGACCACAGGGGCCACCGCAACAGGCTTAGCATACACCCTGGCACGCAGTGCTTCGTGAGAACCGTCACCCCACACCCCGTCAGCCGAAACACCAAGCGTAGACTGCAACGCCTTAACCCCCGCCTCCGTAGCAGGACCAAAGCCACCATCGGTAGCAATAGGACCAATACCAACAGCCAACTCATTCACAGCCTTCTGCAAATCCTTGACCTCCCTGCGATACGCAGACCCCCGACGAAGCAACACCCCGCTGTCCTTCTGGAAATAAGGAAACTTAAAAACTGCCATCGGTTCTGCTTCTTTCTGGCCCGTAACAACAAGCCAATCGTTTCTAGTAATAGTATCAGTATGATTATTCTCAGGAACCTTAAGATGCGGAACGATCCCCGTACCATCATCCCACTGCCGTTTACTTAACTTCGGACCCTGCGACGGGTCACCACCAAGCCAATGATCCGGCATACTAGTGTTGGCAACAATCCAATCCTTCAACATAACAAAAGACTTTAGCTGCTGCGGAGACATATCCCGCCCCGTGAAACCAACCAACTCAACTTGTAACGCCTGGTCGAGGTTAGTTTGCACCCCGCCACGAAGGTTTAGAAGTGCCCTCGAAAACTGGTTGATCGGGTAATGCTGGTAAACGACCCCGCTATGTAGGATAGTCCAGTGCGGAACACCACCGCCACGGGCATACGTGCTACGAGGGTACGAATCACCCTGCGTACGATGCACAACAAACTTCGTATCATTAGTGTTCGCATCGTTATCGAATGGTCCGGTGGTGGTCCACGGGACGATAGGATCCTTAATAGCTGCCGGAAACCATAGTTGCCTAGTCATTGAACATCCTTTGCGGAATAGGAGGAAGCAACCACGCCGGTTGCTTAACACTAACCTCGCCGTTACGGGCAGCGGTAGTGTAAACCATACGCTTCTCGCCCCCCTCGGTCATGTACGTGTACTGTTCGTACTGGTTTGTAAGCGTCACACCATCTCCCCCGCAACAGCACGACCCTCTTGCGAAGCACGCTGCAACGCCTGCGTCCTCGGGACGGTTCGCAGGTATTCTTCCCTGGTGATAGCACCAGGCCCGTCCTGCGTCGTATAATTAACCCTCGTAGGCTGCTCGTATCGTGTCATTGCATCTCCTTAGTTGTCTGATCGCCTCGGTCTGCTGACCGCTGACGTGGCCTAACCTTTGGCGGATTCCGCAGGTATTCCTCCCTCGTCATCGAACCTGGATCTGTCCAGGCACTACTGATAAGGCGAGAAGGTTTGCGAGGCTTGGTCACCCCGTAAGTCTACCGCTTAGCTAGGGCATTCTCCGCACGAACCTCGTCCCGCAACAGCGTAAGATATTCCTCCCACGCAGCGATCCTAGCTTCTCGTGCAACACGGTGCGCCCGCTCCTTCTCTGCGTACGATGTCACGCCGCAGACCGCTCGCGCGGGATGGCGTCACGATCATAAGCCCACACCTTAACACCAAACCACGTCGTAGTAACAGCAGGATGATCCGCATACAACGTAACCGTCGTATCGTCTAAGGCGTCAACCATAGCGTCGAAGGTAGCCGCACTGCAAGGCAGCACAAAGTCGTAAGGCTCCCCGCCGCTGGAACAAATCACCCTGTAGTTGTCATACAACTCGGGGTTGTTATGCTCGTCGGCCAGAGCGTAAAGCCGTTCGATCAGTTGAATGGAAATAGGTTTGTTAGATTGCATGGTTTCCTTCTTTCGTTAGAGGCAGCATAACGCCGCCGCAATATGAAATGGTTTACAGTTGTGTTACAAAATCATGCCCTTCGCCCGCATGTCCGCCTCGTACTCGTCAACCAACGCCTGCCAATTAGCAGCCTTACGACCCTTAGCAGCCTTACGATCCGCCGTCTTACGAACCTTACGGCACTCACGGCACTGCCTGCCACCCGTAGGAGGCGTGTACACGTTCTCCTGAACCCAGGGGTGCCCATTAACACAACGATCAACCGTCACCTTAGCCAACAACCCGTCAACCCGCTTAGTCTCGTCAGACTCCCGCTTACACGTCCGGCAATGACGGGCAGCATCACCAGGCAACGAGAACGAATTGACACCATTCAGATCGTGACCCCTAGGGCACGTCTCCTCCATCGCCAACATGACCTCAGCCTCGAACGCCTCCACCTCGGCAGCGTTAGTGTCCTGGATCACTTGATCCCAGAAGGAATGAGCATCGAAGTAGGACGTATTAAGGGGGTTAATCATAATACCAGTGTACCAAGGTAAGAGTATTTACCCCCATGTGAGGGTGAAATGGGCAGCAAAACGGTCCAAGTGGGCGTCTCTGACCATGTAGGCCCAACGCCCTGACCTGCATCGACGCCCACCACGCCCATGTAGCTGACCAGGTAAAAAATCCCTAAAAACATACTGAAACCCCTGGAAACAAAGGAGAAAGAAGAAGAAGAAGTAGTAGTATTATCTATACCCGCCCACCAAATCCTGTCCAAGAAACTATAGAGCAGGGTAACACATATAACCCTCTCCAAGATACGCCAGGGGGTCTGGAGGTGGGCAACGTGGGCTTTTCTGGCCAAACAGCAGGTCACGGTACGTTTCTACCTGGTCACTACATGGTCAACAGGCAATTCTTGCACAAAAACCGGCAGACCCGCCGTAAGGCACCGAAGGCACGACACCGGCTCCTCTCGCAACGTCACCCTGTTGACCGCAAAACGGCGACCGCACAACGTCACCACCCCGCCGTTAGCCGTAACCCGTAGGATCGAATGCCAACGATACACCGCCTGGTTATTGTCGCTGGTATCCGTGTACCCCCTCGCAACAAGACGCGCCGTAAGCATCACGACCCCGTAACATACTCGGCAAGGGACCGCCTAGCATCGAGGACCGCCGCCTTAGTAGGCTCGGCCTCGTCACCGTCCTCGTCTATAAAGAACTCGCACAGGTCGAGGATCGCCAACGCATACCCAGACCTAGCTAGCGTGTGCATGTCCGCTATCGTATCCAACGACGGCAAATGATCTAGAGCATCGTCGAGATCCTCGCCTAGTAGGCCCTCCGTAATATCAAAACGAAACATCAGGCCACCGCCTTAACCGTAAAACCAGCAGAGTCAGAATAGGCAAGGCGAAACCGTAAGCCATCAGCCCGCACAACCGTGATCGAGCCCCGAACAGGCCACGACCCCGCAGACGTAACCCGCAAAGAAACAAAACCCGCCTGCACATTGTCGCCGTTAACATGGCCGGAAACCGTAGAGGCGTGGCGTAACATCGACCGTAGGCGATCAGACCACCTAGGCGAAACACCGCGAGCGATGCACTCGGAGACGGCATCATCCGCCGTCAAAAGAAAATCCCTAGCGGGACCCGTCAAAACATACATGATAAAACTCCCTTTGTTAGTTGTTGTCCGTTTGCAATGCCTACCAGCACACCACGACGAGCGCTGATAGACATAGCAAACGGCCCGGACGCTAGGCCCGGGCTGCTGCTGCTGTTAGCCGTGCAAAATGAATACGCCACCGTCAGGGTTAGCCAGCACCGTGTAATCGTAGGCCAGATCACGCTCGAAAGCGTCAAAATCAAAATAGCGGGCCAACGTGCTACTAGGGTCCACCTCTGCCAGGACGCAATCGTTAGCCATCTCATAGGCATAAGCCGCAAAATTGTCGGCCTCCGTCATCTCCTCGACAGCCGCAACAGCGTCCCCTAGATCGTCGTGAACCTCGGCAAGATACGCAAGAATGAACGGCCCGAACTCCTCGACAGCCTCGGCAATAGCTACCAGCGTCGAAACGTTAGACCACTCCGAAACCCTATAGGCTCCGAATCCCTCGAAGTCGTGCACGGCATACTCTTCCGCATCCGGTGCCGGTGACGTAGCCAACATCTCGCGAATATCGGTAGCGGTGGCATCTTCCCCGTTCGTTAAGTCAATCCAACGCCCGTGCAAATGGCCCGAATTGTAGGACGCAAGGCAAGCCACATATATGGACGGGCTATCTGTTCCTGTTTTGGTTTTCGTTTCCGTTAGCATGGTTTGTTCCTTTTTAGTTAGTAGGTTTCGGAGGCCAAAAAGCCCAGCCAAGCGGCAAAATGCGCCGAATAGCGTTAGCGGTCGAAGTCTGTTCAGACAAAAGCGCCCGATGTTTCGGCCAATCATTCGCAACATAGGCGGCGCGAAGCTCACCCGGCAGCGACATCGAGCGCCCGTAATGGTAGCGGTAAGATTCTGTATCGTAGGGGGAAGTCATGGTTTGTTCCTTTGTTTGTTTAGATAGTTCGAGCGTAAACCCGTACGGTATAAAAGTCAATAGGTAATCTTTACGGCAAAACCGGCAGACCGCACAACAGATTGCCCATCGTCTCGCAATTCCAACACGGGTCGTCTTCCTGGCATTGCTCGGCCCGGTCGGTCGGCCCGGCAGGCTCGGGGAATGTAATCGCCAACGCCCGCAGGAATATGGCAGCAAGAAGCAACAGGGCAAGCGCTAACGCCATCGCTCCCGCTACCCGTCGCGCTACCATAGCCGAACCCGTTCGTAATCGCTCGCGCTATCAGACTCGGCCAGTTGACGGACAAGCGCCGTATCGCGAAGACCCGCAACGGGGTCCGCCGTTAGTAGGGCATCGCAACTAGCGCAGTCGTCCGCATGAGCGAACAGCTCCCCTAGCGTCTTAGGTGTATCATTGCATAACATGGTATTACATCCTTTGTTTAGAGTTACGTAGGGTAACGAAACGCTACGCTAGGCAGTCGCTGGACTCGTGGCAGCCGGAATGAATGTTCCAATCATGAGCACGTAGGATCACGGCGCCGTACTTGTCGCCGTAGTAGCCATGACCTTGGCAGTAGTCAATCACACTTCCACAAGCTGGGCAAATTGGAATGTATTCTTCGTCATCTAACATGGTTTGTTCCTTTGTTGTTTGGTTAGTACGCCGCATGGACTCGAACCATACCGTAGGCCGTCGGCGTCGGTACTGCTACCAGGACGGGCTACCGAACAACCCGTCGTGACTATGGCGCGAACAATCGCGGTCCTGGTGTGGCTCGTCGCTAGGGTGCGTGCAATGCTCACACTCGCCACGGTCGTAATAGCTACCCTCGTCGCTAATCATCGCGCCAGCTCCGCTACCGTCAGTGCAACGTCCGCAGCTATGTCGGCACGATAGTCCGCAAGTAGATCCGCTCTACGCTCTTTAGCAGCTGCAGCGTCAAATATGACCACGTACTCTGACCTCGTAGGATCATCATGCCAGACCATCACCCTAGAGAACTTCCCCCGCATGTACCAACGATCACCGCGGTCTAGTTCGTCGATCGGACACCCTATTACTTCGCAATACTCTGCAAATGTCATCATCGCAGCACCGCTAAGCGCTTAGCGTCGAACGACTTATGCGAACCATCCTGGAATACGACCTTGTACCATATTTCCTGGTAAGGGTCTGCAGGATGCGGCGCATCCGCAGTAGTGATAGTGCCTAGGCTCTTATCACTAGGCGTTGACGATACATAGTAGGCGAAGACCGCGGTGCCGATGTCCAGCGCATCCTCGGTGGCCTGCATATAGTTCTCGTTCTTAGTCATGGTTCTCTCTCCGTTGGTTGGTATTGCTATGTACTCTGCATATTCCCCTATGCATCGAAACGTGTCAAGCGATAACGGCACACTGTAACCATACTGCAACACTGGACAACGTATCCGCCATGCCATCGCCCATAGCCACACCCTAGCTAGACACGTCCAACGTAGGCTAGGGCCATGGTGTCCGCCTTGGTGTCTGGCGTTGTCTGTCCGGCGGTGGTGGTGGTGGTGGTGGTGAATGAGCCCCCCCTCTGGTTTAATTTGGTGTGGAATTGGTGCAAAGGCTTCTTGTGCGCTTGTGAATTGTGGGGGTACATATGTTCTATAAGTGCAGGCCAGGGGGGGGGCCCCCCCTTTGCGCCCGCCCCCCCACGCACGAATACTACCTGTAACATCGTGCACAACTATTTTAGCTTGCGATACCGTAACTCTTTCCACTTACAGGCCTTAGCGTCTCACATCCCGATACCGTATCCTTCTTGCCTAGTTCGTTGCGATACACTCGTCTTATGGAAGTTTTGGTGGTTCCGGAGGAGGACGAGGAGGGGGATGTGTTGTGGCGTGCGTCTTGCGAAAGTCCTCTTTACAGGGCTGATTCGTATTCGTTGCAGGATTTGGCGAGTCTTGTTGTTTACGAGGTAGAGTTCTTTTACCCCGACACTACCCTGCTTACTTTCCGTATTGTTGTTCCGGGCGGTGACGACGACGGGTTCGTTTAGCACTTTTCTTACAAAAACCGGCAGACGGTCTTTAACAAAAAATAAAAAAATTAAGGGGGGGTGGTTCCACGGGGTTTTGCGGGGTTGCGGGGTTGTTGCGGGGTGCCTTGCGGGTCGAACGCTTGTACGATGGTGGTATGACCCTTTCTGGTAACGCTTCTACTCATTCTAAGGTTCGTGATGCGTTGGGGGATCAGGTGATTGAACCGGCTATTCGTGCTGCTTTGTTGGCTATGGCGACTTCGTTTGATGATATGTTGTTTGCGGTGTCGGTGCAGTTGAATAAGTCGGAGAAGGCTCTAGAGCGTTCCCAGCGGGCGTTGTATGCTATTCTTACTGCGGTGATTGTTGCTATGATTGTTAATGCTCTTGCGGTTTAGTGATCCGGTGTTGGCGCAGCAGCGGGATTTTCCGGAGCCGGACGGGCCAGACGAGGGTTACGACCCTTTTAGCGACGACACCCCGTTGCTTTGCGACTTAACGAACGAGAATCCGGAGTCTTGCGAGTCTTGCACCTAGCGGGGTCTGTTACGGTAGACTTGTGTTATGACTGGTTCTAGCTATTCCCTTTCGACTCGTCCGGCTTTCGTTAAGGCTTCTAAGTGGTTGTCTTTGCGTCGTTTCTTTCGTAGGGGGGTTCGCTGATGCCTGGTTCTTGGTTTGATGCTGCTCCTGCGGGGGATGCTTCTGATACGGTTGCGGGCATTATTGAGCTTGCGACGACGGCGGAGGTTAATACTGGTACGGATGCTACGAAGGCTGTTACTCCTGCCGCTTTGGCTGCTTCTGCGTTGGCTACTGACACCCGCTATCAGCAGATCAATTTCACGTCTTCCGGTTCGTTCTCCAAGGCGTCCTATTCTTGGGCGAAGTCCTATAAGGTTACTTGTATTGGTGGTGGCGGTGCTGGCGGTGGCGCGCCTGAAACTGGAGCGGGCGAAGCGGCGATGGGTGGCGGTGGCGGCGCAGGCGGCGTAGCATATGACCACGGTTTAGTTTCGGCGTTTGGTTCGTCGGAGACGGTCACCATTGGCGCGGCAGGCGCAAGCACTAACACCACTAACGGTGGTGCTGGCGGGACAACATCATTTGGGTCTAAAGCTGTTTCGGGCGGCGGTACTGGTGGCCTTGCCAGGGCAGCATCTGCCACGCCTCACGCCGCGCAACCAGGCGCGGGCGGGTCGGGCACCGCTGGCGACCTTCAACTGTCGGGCGGTTCTGGTAATGTGGGTTTTATAACAGATAACGAGCTTGGCTTTTCGGGTAAGGGCGGCGATGGCCCGTTTGGTGCCGGTGGCCGTTCGCGGGTTACCACGGGGGCGCAGGAACTTTCAGGGTACGCTGCTACCGGTTACGGAGCGGGCGGCAGCGGTAACATCCGCAACGCATCAAAAACCGGGACACTCAGCTCCGGAGCTGGGTCACCCGGCCTAGTCATCGTAGAACTCTACGGGTAACTACAATCCAACCTTTTAAGGATAGACTAAGTTTATGAATGAAACTCTTGCTGTTAAGCTCGCTACTGCCTTGTATAAGGACCCTGCGAAGGTTGCTATTGTTGTGACCATTGCGGCAATAGTTAGTGCGACTATAGTTGCTTTAACTTTTCTTCCTGTCGAAACACAAAATGTTCTATACGGGACGTTTAGTTCTACGCTGTCTGCCCTTTTGGCTGGCCTTTCGGCTCGTAAGCGTGCCTGGTCTCCTGAGTCTGTGGAGGCTGAAGCGGATCGTGCTTATCGTAAAGGTGTGAGTGCCGGACTTACCGAGGTAAACTAGGACTATGGCTATTCTTTCTCCTGCTGCAATCACTGTTGCTACTTCTCCTGCTTTGATCTTGAAATCTGCGAACGGCCATCACGGCACCCCGCAGTCCGTGACGATGGTCGCTTTGGCGGCTAACAGTACCCCTGTTCTTATTGGTGGTACTTCTGGTGCTATCGTGTTCCCTATCATCCCTGGCGCTTCTCTTTCTATTGATCTTTATGCTGGCGAGTCTTTGTGGACTAAGGTCGCTTCGGGCACTGAGACGTTGAACGTGATTTATAACAGGGTCTAGATGTCTGTCGAGGGGATCGACGCTAAACTTCTTGAGGCGGCTACGCCTGCGGAAAAGAAGCGGTACAAGCTGTTACTAGAGCGCAAGATAGCGGCTCTAAGCCCGCTAGATTATGCGTGTTGGTTGAACCCTGAGACGATCCGTTACCCGCACATTGAGTACATCAACGACCACATTGTTGCCCTTGTCGAGTACAGGTTGTATCACAGTGGTCCGGGGCCTGAGGCGAAATGGTTTTATGTTGTTGGCGAGGAAACGTTCCCTGTCAAGGACGACAATTACGAGAACATACCCGACTACGTGGACGAGTTTTACGGCGAGCATCCGACTACGGGTGAGCGGGTGGTGTTCCGTTTAGCGATGGCTGTTGGCCCCCGCCACGGCAAGTCGTATTTGACGACGGAGTACACGCCTTCTTGGTATTTGTTTCGGCACCCTGAGCGGGAGATAGCGTTCGCTACTTACTCGGACGAGTTTGCTCAGGAGTGGGGGGTGAAGATGAAAAATCAGCTTGTGGATCACGAGAAGTCTACGGGCCTGAAGTTGCGGGGCGGGCGTACGTCGGCTGCTGCACGCCTCAATTTGGAATCGGGCGGATCTATGCGCTTTGTAGGAACGGGCGGGTCGTTGACTGGTACGGGCTATCAGCTTGGTATTATTGATGACCCGTTTAAGGATCAGGCGGAGGCGGATTCGCAGGCTATCCGTAACCAGAAAGCTAAGTGGTATTCTTCGACGTTTTCTACCCGTAAGACTAGGGTCCCTGGTAAGGGTTTGCCTGTCGAGATTATGATGTTCACCCGCTGGCATGAGGATGATATTGCGGGGCGGTTTGCTTATGATGATGAGGGGCAGCCTTCGGAGGACTGGTGTGTGTTGCGGCTTCCGTCTATTGCGGAGGATGATGACCCGCTTGGCCGTGAACCTGGGGAGGCGTTGTGCCCGTCGATTAAGACCCGTGCGGAGTTGAATGCTATTCAGAAGCAGGACCCGTCGGGGTTCGCTTCGTTGTATCAGGGTGATCCTTCGCAGGATGAGACGGGCATGTTTGGTTCGTTTAACCATTATACGACTAAGGTCATTGACGAGGTTTCGTACTACCATCTGCCGAAGCGTTCGGAGGATGAGGACGATGTTCTGATTAAGGAGTCGGATTGTATTGTGTTTGCTACGGTGGATTTGGCTGCGACTAAGAATACGTGGTCTGATTATTCGGTTTATGCTTTGTGGGCGTTTCACCGTTTTGACCAGAAGCTGATTTTGATTAACCGTTTCCGTGACAGGGTAGAATCAGCCGACCATGAGACGTGGTTGCGGGCGTGTTACGTTTCGCATGATAATACTTTGTTTGTTGGTATTGAGAATAAGACTTTCGGGCAGACGTTGGTACAAACAATGGTTCGTAAGGGCGGTATGACGGTTCGGCCTTTGGCGGCGGATACTGATAAGGTTGCTAGGGCGATCCCGTACGGGCAGGCTGTAAAGAACGGGCAGGTTTGGATTCCGAAGCACGCTTCGTGGT
>Ga0307488_10004221_pt1 | contig 11999 bp, 12 predicted proteins | sample SB02metaG_FD_202248 | JGI IMG/M metagenome (GOLD analysis project Ga0307488, IMG submission 202248) | Sea-ice brine microbial communities from Beaufort Sea near Barrow, Alaska, United States - SB 0.2 | ecosystem: Environmental > Aquatic > Marine > Coastal | place: USA: Alaska | collected...
TGCAACTATGCATCTCTATTAATAAAGCACCCCTTTCCCTGTTTCCTTGCCTGTTTAAGTACTCCCGATAGTCAGTCTGCCCGTGTCACATCCACGGCTCCGCGAAAAGGACGTCCCCCGCGGTGAGCGCGACTACGGCCTGCGATTGTGAACGAAAAGTGTCAGTCTTGTATGGGCATGTGTATGAGTAATTACTTTGGACAATCGGCAAACAGTGTCGGGATTTGGAAAAGCCCCAAGGCCGTACCTGCGCCGCCGCGTAGTAGGTTAACAATCCCCACGCGCATTTGCGGGTTATCTTCCCCCCGTGAATCGTTGGAATTCCTACTACCAAGTACACCACGCCGACGAGCTGGCACGCCGCCAGCACGAGCACCGCGTTTTCCACCCTGATGCCGTGGATCGTGCCGTGCGCCGCGGTCGCCACCACGAGACTTCCGCAAAGCCCCACTAAAACGTTAAACAACGGACCGCCGAAGCACGCGGCGATTGCGGTGTTTGGGAACCCCCGTTTGGCGATTGCCATGTCGGACGCCAGGTCTGATACGCTTATTCCCCAGGCGAACACCGTGGCGCCTAGCAACGATTCGCTCACCCCGAACACCCTTCCAAGCGCACCGAACAACCCAACAAGCTCACCCGCGGTGAAGTCCATCCACATCACGGACTGCGCAAAGGTCACTGTGGTGAGAATCAAATCCAGGCGGAACGACCAAGCCGGCGATAAACCTCCTCCTTCCCCTGACCCGGACCCGACCACCACCGAGGGCCACAGCGTGTACACCAGCACCGACCCTAAACCGCCGCACGCCAGACCGAAGGCGACGCCGCCGCCTGTAACGACGCCGTCGCTTAGGAACCGCGCCACCGACGCGAAGAACAGGGGCGCGGTTACCGGCAAAATAGAAATCGCCCACCGCGAGCGCGAGCCTAACGGAACCCCAACCTCAGGCATCGTCGCCGTGAGCGCGAACAAAATGGGTGCTTTTGCAACCTCAGAGAGCTTCTTCAAGAGCCCCTTTGTATTTGTTGGAGAACCGTGTCGCGCGTCGATCGCGGTAACGTCAACAAGAATTTGATCCTCCGCGTCTTCGAACGCGTCGTCCGTCTCCGCCGCGGCGCTCTCCAGAAGCGCCACGCGGGTGTCACTTTCATGGAACTCGTCTGGAGCTTCCCTCGGCGGCGCCGAGGCGTTTCCCGTTTTGGGTAAACCGATTCTCCCGGGCAGCAGCACCACGAGAATATACACGGCGTACACAGACAAAAGCATACACGCTTCGCCGCGGGTGACGTGCCCGCGAACAAGCGTCGCGACGGTCGACGCGACGGCGAGTAGGTAAAACGTGCTGTCCCTGGCGAACGGCCAGCGCTCGACGCGTACGCCGTTTCTTTTAATCGCCGTCGCTCCCTCATCGTTTCCCGAAACGGTTTCCTTCCCGCTCGCCACGAGCGCCACGATTGGAAGCACCGCCGCGGCGACGAAGAAACTGGAACCGAGCGCGGCGCCGATCCCGAGGGATATCCCGTCCGCGTTCGCGTTCCGGAGCGCCGCGATTTGCGTGAACACATCGGGCGAGCCGTTGCCGAAGGAAAGAAGCGTCGCCCCCGCGACGTCGTCGGACATTTTGAGCCACTTGGCGACGTTCGTCAGCGCGGGGGTGAAGAAACGCTTGCGATAAATGAAAGAAAGTGTCAGTCTCTCGGCCATGTGTATGAGGGATTGGTATGAGTAAACAGTCAGGGTAACAGTCCGAGGGAATGCGCCCTTCTGGTCGTAATAGTCCCTTCTTGTACGAGTATGGGCAATCAGGGAGGCGGAACGTGGTGCATGGGAAATACGCACCTCCGCGACTATTGCTAAGATGCTGCAGAACAACACGAGCAGCAGCACTTGCGTTAAGTGCGACGCAAGACGTGCGAACAAACCAGGACCGAAGGTACAGTAGTGCAACTTCAAATAGTGCACCACGTTGTCGTCACTCTGGCACTCCAAGTGAGTATCTACGTAGTGGCACCGTTCCATCAACGGGTGCTTGGTAGGTGAACATTTCTTCCTGTGAATCTTCTTGTGATGCGAATGGCCTGTGCTGTTACCAAGAGACTCGCGAGGCGACGCGTGGGACCCCGGGGCGTGCTTCTTGGGTGCCAAAAAACTCCCAGCAGGAAACCCAGCTAGCTGCTCGCGAACCGTCTCGCCACCAGTACCGATTTCCGGGACGTCGCGGTCGCCATCGTGCGCCGTGTCGAGACGCACGAAAGCCGAAGAAGTACCATGCGCGCTTTTGTCTTCAACGCTGGCCACGAAAACGATGGCGGAGATGAACACCACGAGCGCGAGCCGCGCCGAGTTCGGACTGTTCCATCGGTACGCGCGACGCGGCGATGACCGCCGTGTCGCGCGTACAGATGGAACAGCACCACCCATCGCGGGGAACAATGAACGCGCACTGTGGAAAATAACGAATATTGTTTTGGCAAAAATCATTTTGCCAAAAACAGAAGCAACGTGTTACGGTCAAGGACGTCATCCACGTCCCTTTCAAACGACGCATCATCGGTCAATCCACGCCTTTCACGCTTGCAGGCCTGCAGTCGTGTCGGAATCGTTCCGTTCCGGACTCTTGCAGTTTGGAATCTTTCGGTTCTCGAAGCGACGCGGTTGGGTCGCGTCAAAATAAAAGGAACAACAAGATTGATTACCGGCGGCGATTTGCTTGGTGCTTGCTTGCTTGTTCGCTAGGGCGGACACAACCATCCGCGCGCTATTACATATTCCCGCGCGCACACCTGCCGCACGCGCACGATGAAGTTCGGCGTGTATTTAGAGACGAACATGGAGCCGGAGTGGCGAGGTAAGTACCTCCGGTACGGCGCGTTGAAGGCCATCCTGAAAGAAATCGTGGCCCTCAACGCGGAGAAAAACGCGGTGGCCGGGGACCACAACGAAGGCGGCCGGTTGAGCACGACGCTTCCCAAGAACCTCGCCGCGATGTCGTTTTCGTTCATGGAGACGCGGCCGGGTAATTCAGGGCTGAAAGACGAGAAACCAATCGCGAGTGAGTCTACGTTCTTCGAAGCCCTGGACGGGGACATGAAAACGGTCAGCGGATTCGTGGAACTCACCTTGGCGCGGCTCGTGAAAAGGGTGGAGGAGCTCGACGCCGAGGTCGCCGCGATTGTCCGGTACGTGGCGTTTCCTTTTCTTTTCTTGTTTTGGGAAACCCCGCGCGGGGGCGGGAAGCGCGTGTACGACACGTCGTAGGCGCCGTCTCGTCCCCACGTCCCGAAAAAATCGGCTAAAGTCGGTCATCATCTTTTTTCCCGGGGCGAAAAGAATCTGCGAACTTTCTTTTTTCGCGCCCATCGCGACGAAGCGTCCGCGCGCGACGCCCGCGCCTGGCACTGGCAAAAACTTCAGTCGCGAAAAGTGAGGACCTCGGACGCAACATGAACCACACCCGACTGTTTTCGCATCGGGCCATACAACTTTTCCGAACGCTGACCAAAACACGCATCCCGTCTCCGATCCATCTCTAATCCATCTCCAAAATCCAATCCAATCGATCTCGCAGGGAAGCGGCGCGCACGAAAGAAACGTCCACCGACTCTACGCACATCGGATCCTCTTCCTCGGAAAACGGTTCCGCAGGCACCGCGAGTGACACGGAACGGTTCGAGGACCCGGATTTTCTACAGGGCGCGTCGCGAGCGCAAACCGCGAGGGCGGCGCTGCAATCGGTGCAAAAAGAGTTCCTCAGGGTCGAGAAGTTCGCCAACGTCAACACCACCGCTTGTTACAAGATCCTGAAGAAGCACGACAAACTGATTCCCGCCACCGTGTGTTGCCGGTACTACATGGAGCGTCTGCACGCGAGCCCGTGGGTGACCCGGGACCACAGGTGCGGGGCTTTCCCACTGAACACGTTCCGCCTGCCCGATTGCCCATACGAGACGGAAGTATACTACTGGTAACTCTTACCAGTACTCGCGGCTCTTACAAATACATCACAAGTAGACTGTTTGCTCATACAGTAAGACTCAAGACTGACACTTTCTCGTTACTCGTCTCAAGCGCGGTTTTCGTGGTGCAGATGTCGGACCTTTTCGAAAAGCTCCGCCCCCGGGTGTACAAAAAGAGCGCCGCGCAGGGCAACGGCCCGGAAGGCGGCCCGGGGGCGCAGAACTTCGTACGGACCACGAGGAAGTATTGGGTCAGCACGGAGGACGTAAGCACGGTGAAACAGGCGCTGGCGGAACACCTGCCCGTGTTTCTAATGGAGCGGCAGAAACCTTCCAGTTCCGGGGGGGGGGACGGCGGATCGCCCGCCGCGGGGTTCGGCCCGGGCGTCGCCGCGGATTCGCAGGTACGCGTTGCGCGTTTCCCAAATCCGCCACACACCGTGTCCCGCCCGATTACGGGTGACTGTTTACGCAGACCACGCAGTCCGAAACACTGACACTTTCCTTTCACAAAAACAGATGACCTCGTCCGTGTACCTGGACAACGTGACGCTCGGCTTGTACCACGACCGGCTCGCGAAGATGCCGCACGCGATCGCCGTTCGGTTGCGGTGGTACGGGTTGGATCCAAACGCGGGGGTGGTTTTCGTGGAGAGAAAAACGCACCGGGAATCGTGGACCGGGGACGAAAGCGTTAAAGAACGGTTCACCCTGCCTCCCACCTTAGTGGTGCCGTTTCTGCAAGGCACGCACACGTGGGAGATGGAAGAAGCGCGGCTTTACGAAGGTACGGCCTTGCGCGGTTCCCAAATCCAGGCACACGCTGTTTTACCTCTAACTCTGGTGACTGTTCGGACCGATTACCCTGACTGTTTAATCGTACGCATTACGAAAGACTGACACTTTGTTTTATGTATCGCAAGAGCACGCGCACGCGCAGCGACTGAAACAAAAAACGGGCTCCCCCGGAAAAGACACGACAGAATTTTCCAAACCCCCCAACTTTGAAAGCACCAAGAAACTTTTCGTGGAGGTGCAACGCGCGGTGGAGTCGAAACAGCTACAGCCCACCTTGAGAACGGTGTACATGCGCACCGCGTTCCAGGTGCCGTACGACGCGAGCGTGCGGTGTTCCCTGGACACGAGTCTCTGCATGCTGGGCGAGAACCCGAAAGGACACCCTACCTGCGTATCAAGCAACCGCTGGTTCCGTGATCCGAAAATCCCCGTGCACCGCACGGACGTCACGGTAAGGGCCTTTCCCAACTCCAAATCCCGGTCTCCATGTTTGCCCATACTCGTACCAGAATGGACTTTTACCTCTGACTGTTTACTCATACACATTACGAAAGACTGACTTTTTTTTCATTCATATCAGCGGTTTCCGCACGCGGTGCTTGAAGTGAAGCTGGCCCTGGACGACGGCGACGCCGCGCCCGCGTGGGTGGATCACTTGATCGAGTCCGGGTGTTTAACCGAGGTGCATAAATTCTCAAAGTTCATGCACGGCGCCGCGGTTTTGTTTCCCGATTTAACCCAGGAAGTGCCGTACTGGATCGACGACGTTTCGTTGCGGCAGAGTTTGCAAAGCGTGGCGTCGCGTGAAACGGGGGCGGTTACCGAGGCGTTACCGCGCGGCAAGGACACCAGCAGGAGGGGGGAGTACCCCGAAGTTGCCGGGGAAAAGATAAAAGATAAATGGGGAGTACCAGGCGTTGCTGCACACAAAAAGCCAAACGACGATTTGCATGGCGACTTGACGCATCCCCTGCTCGTGGGCGGCGCGAGCGAGGGGCACGCGGTGTTGGATTTGATTGGGGACACGCGACAAACCGCGAGGGGGAGGGACGGAAGGTACGACTCCGCGGGCGACCTTGCCGGCTCCGGGGGCGGCGGCGACGGCCTTTCCGGGTTCGGCGGGTTCGGCGTGAAGAAACGGCTAAGCGCGGGTGCTCGGTTCCTTAAACGCAAGTTTGGTTTGAGAGGGGTTTTTTGGGACGACTCGTCGGGAGGCACGCGCCCGCAACCCAACCGAACGGTCCCGATGCGCATCGAACCCAAAACCTACTTCGCCAACGAACGCACGTTCCTGGCGTGGCTGCACACCGCCGTGCTGATCGGGACGATCGGCGCGGGGCTGGTTTCCGTGCACATGGGGGGAGGGGGGAACAGAAACGCGAGGGACGCGAACGGGGGTTCTTCTCTCGGGGTCCACCATTCCTACGCAAGAAACGACCCGCACGTGCTAACCGTGGTGCACCGCCACGAGTACGTGATGCGCGGTTTTAACTCGCACGAATCTTCTGGAGACGCTTTTGGAACCAGTGCTGGTTACCCTGAAACCGCGGGTGGCGCTTCACCCGAGGTAATCGCGCGGATCGTCGACGCCGCGATCGCGGGGTACTTTCAGTCTGTCGGGACCGGCGCCGGGAGAGTCACTGACGATTCTTCGGGGGATATTAACTCCTCGAACGGTACCGCGAGTTCCGACAACGACGATTCGTATTCCCCTCAATACTCGCTGGGTTCGAACGACCTGGCGCGGCAATCATCTGGCCAGTACACCGCCGCCGGCCTGACCATAGCGCTGACGATGCTGAGCACCTCGGTGATGCTGTGTATATACGCCACGTACACGTTCATCTGGCGCGGGCGACAGATTTCGAAACGGTCATCGAAACCGTTTCACGACCCGTACGGCCCGGTGGTGATGGGGGTGGTGATGATCGGGGTGATGTCCGTTTTCATCGGGATGTGCGTGGTGGATTTCGGGAGCGTGTGACCGTGCGGTGCGGGCGGGAAATCGGGTGCAGGTAATATTTAAAAATCACATTTTACCTCTTTTTTTCTTTGTTGAAGACACGCGTCTGTCGTCTACGCGGCGGAACGTTGGGCCCACACGGTTTTTCCGGCTGGTGCGTATCGACATAAACACGTTCTCTTACGGCAGCCAGTACTCACACGGAAAAACGCATCATCATTGCGCTTCACGACACCGAGGCCAGCGCGGCGAAGCGTGGTGGGAAAAAGTGTCCTCTGCAAAGACGAAATGCACCCTTTCGTCAAAAAGAAATAAAATTTCGACAGCAGATCAGACGAAACACTGCAGTCAAAATAAAGTGCGTGAGCGGCGGCGCGCGATTGCAGTCCGATTCGCGCTCCGTGGAGACGGCGTGTCCCTGGGGTGGTTGCGTTTTTTTCGTCGCGTACGCCACGAGTTGCGTTGTCAACGATGACGGACGGTGACATGACCCTCCCGCCCAAGGAAAAGACGCTGTTCAACCAGGTGATCCGGTCGTACGAACAGAAAACCTACAAGAAAGGCTTGAAGCTGGCGGATACGATCCTGAAGAAGTGGCCCAACCACGGGGAGACGCTCGCGATGAAGGGGTTGATTTTGGGGCACATGGGCGGTGACAGCGAGAACAACGTGCAGGCGCACGTGTTGATCAAGCAAGCCTTGAAGAACGACGCTTCGTCGCACGTGTGCTGGCACGTCTACGGGTTGTTGCACCGGAACGACCGGAACTACGCGGATGCGATCAAGTGCTACCGGAGCGCGCTGAAAATAGACGTCGGGAATTGCCAGATCCTGCGGGACCTGTCGCACATGCAGATCCAGCTAAGTCTGGTGGACGAGTACTTAGTCACCAGACACGAACTCCTGGAAAGGGAACCGCACAAACGAGCGAACTGGCTCGCGGTAATCACGGCGCAGCACTACGCGGGGGCGCACGCGGAAAGTTTAGAAACATTCGCGAAGTACGAAGCGGAGATCCCGGACCCTTCGAGCGACACGGACGACCAAAAACTCGTCAAGTTCGAAAAAAGCGAGGGGCATTTGTTCAAGGCGCAGGTTCTTGAGCACGCAGGGAAGCTTGATTCCGCGGCTGATTTATTAACCTCCAAAGCGTCTGAAATCGTGGACCGCGTGGGGTGGATGACGGCGACGGCGCGGGTACAGAAGAAGTTGAGCGACTTTTGGTACGCGAATGTCCCGACCTCAAATACGCACTTGGAAAAGGCGGCTTCCCTGTACCGCCGACTCGTGGACACGATGCCCGATAACCACGAGTGGCACCTGGCGTTACGGAAAACCCTTTCCCTCGACGAGGCTGGTTTGGTTGCGTTATACGCCGAGTTACAGGAAAAGCACCCGAGCGCCGAGTACTGCGAACGGGCGCCGCTTGATTTCTTGAGTGGCGATGACTTCTCGAAAGCACTTGCGGCGTACGTCGTGAAACCGCTCCGGAAGGGCGTCCCGAGTCTGTGGACCGAGCTGGGCGGGCTGTATTCGGATGCGGATAAGACGGCAAGGATGGGAGCTGTTTTTGCCAAAATTGTTGATTCCCTTAGGGTAAACAAAAGCTTCCCCGAAACCAAAGAGGTTGAAAAAAACCCACACCAGGTCTTCGCGAACGCGCTGACGTTGCGTTCGTTCCACTTCGACAAGGTCGGTGACCGTGAGGGCGCTTTGAAAACCATCGATGAAGCTATTGCGTTGAACGTGAAACCGGCGATTTTAGAGCTTCACCTAGCAAAGGCTGCTTTTCTGAAACGGTCTGGGGACTACCAAGGAGCGGTGGCGCAGGCGCAAGTCGCGCGCACCGCGGACACGGCGGATCGGTACTTGAACGGCATTTGCGTCAAGCGCTTACTACAGGCGGGCGATTACCTGACCGCGGAACGGACCGCGTCTCTGTTCGCCAGGGACGGCGACCAAGCCAGCAACCTTTATGACATGCAGTGCTGCTGGTTCGAAACCGAAGCGGGGTGGTGTCACTTGCGGGGGAACCGGCGTGGAAGAGCGCTGAAGTACTTCCAGGCGGTCGTGAAGCACTACAAGGACATGGAAGAGGACCAGTTTGACTTTCACCAGGTACGGCCTTGGGCGTTTCCCAAATCCAGGCACTATTTCAAGCCCCTGTTTGAGTACACTAGAAGGAGGTACTACATTCATCACAAGTAGACTGTTCGGCCGATTACTACGACTGCTCGGCCCGAATCGAATCCCAAGATTGTTTGCGCATACAAGTCACGGGAAGACTGACCCTTTTCGCGTACCAATCGCAGTACTGTTTGCGGAAGATGACGTTGCGGTCTTACGTGGAGATGCTGCGCGTGACGGACTCTGTGTATGACAAACCCCGGTTTCGGGAGGCTGTTGATGGTTTGGTGCAGACGTACCTCTCGGTACACGACGACCCGCCCAGCGCGCAGCTGGCGCGGGAAGAAGCGCAGCTGGCGAAGCTGTCAAAGGAGGAGCGACAGAAGATCCGGAAAAAGCAAAAAGCGCAAAAGGAACGGTTCGAGAAGGACGAGAAAGAAGCCGCGGACGCGGCGGAGGCTGAACGACAAAAACTGCAAGAGCAAGCCGCGAAGGATGGCAAGAAACCCGTTGCGAAGGTGGAAAAGCCCCCGGATTTGGATCCGGTTGGGGATTTGTTGTTACAATCGGAAACGCCGTTGGACGACGCGTTGGCGGTGTTGACGCTGATGCAGAAACACGCGTCCAACCGACCGAAAACGCACAACGACTTGTTTTCGGTTTACGTTCGACAAGGCAAGGTTCCGCTTGCGCTGCGGAGTTTGAAACGGGCTCTTGCTTTGGATTCGCGTAACTTTGAAACCAAGAAGAGCGTGTGCGAGCTGGTCGTCGCGGTGAACAGCGGGCCAGGTGATGACAAGCTTCTACAGCTCGTGAAACCGCAGGCGCTTGAGTTGCTTGGCGGAGTAACTGTCGAGCAGTATGCGGAGGCGTTGGTCACCGCTGCGGCAAACGCGACGGAAACCAAGTTCGCGGCGCGGGCGGTGTTTTGCGTGTTTGGTTCTGGCAGTAAGAAAACAAAGGCGCTACTCGCAAAGGCGGTTAACTCAATTTCGTTGGAAACCGCGAAGGCTAAAGTTTGCCGCGAGACTTTCGAAACGCTACGCGCGATGGACGCCGACGCGGCGGTGCTTTTCAAAAAGAAATGCACCGAAAAGTTTCCCCGAGGTGGTGAGTTGTTTCAGTGAGCAGTTAATCTCTTCATTAATACAAACAGCTTGGTATTCAACGGAATCGAACCAGCGTCCGTTTCATACCCGCGTCGCGTCCTTTCCGACCCTCTTCACTCCGTAGTGCGTCGTCTACCCTCGTTGCTTCAGCGCCGCCATTCGATTGGACAGGTCGTCCGATTCTTTCGCGTTTGGAATCTCGGGAAGCGCTTCTTGGTTCGCGTCGGGCAACGCGGCGGCGAATTCCAACCCGTGTTCGTCCGCGACTTGCTGCATCAGCGTTGCAACTTCTTCGGCCGGCGTCGTCGCGGCGACCGTGTTACTCATGGCGTTCTCCACGAACTCGGTTTGCACGTCAAGGTTCTCGAACAAGGTTTCGAAGTTGTCCATGTTGCGGGACACGTCTTCCAAGTTCCTTGCGAGTGTAAAAAGAAAGTGTCAGTCTTGAGTCGGCGAGTGTGGGTGTACTTCGTAATGTGTATGAGATGTGTATGAGCAAACAGTCGTAGTAATCGGGCCGAATTGTACACTTGTGATGTATTTGTAACAGTTGCTAGTCCTGGTAAGAGTTACCAGTAGTGCACAGTAAATAGTCACAGAGGGGCGGTAAACAGTGTTGGGATTTGGGAAATACGCACGCACATCTCTTTTAAGGATTGATCAAGCGCCCTCACCACGCCCGCCATGTTTTTGTTCACCATGTTCATCTTGGCTTGCGTTTCCAGCCTGGAAACAACACCGTCCAGGCGTGAACTCAACTTCAGCATGTTGAGCTGTTCGTTTTTCTTCCTAATCGCATCCGTGGCGTGGATCTTGGCGCCGTCCACGTTTCCTTTTTGTATCGCGACCTTCACTTTTTGTTTCAACGCCCGTTCCTCTTTTTCGCACTTCAACGCGGTCCTCCCCAGCTGTTTCGCCGTGAACTTCAGCTCGAAAATCCGGTCCATCAACGCGTCTTCCTTGGACTTGAAGAACGACGCGAAGGCTTTCATGTTGGGGGGTTGGGGTGAGGTTTGCGCACGAGCGGCGAGAGACACCAAACAACGAATGGGCGGGCCGGTCCAAATAAATGCACGTCAACTCGAAAAAGCCACACGTGGCAGATCTGGGAGGACGAGGTGGGAACCCTGACGGACGCGGAAGGGTCCCAAGGATTGGGCGAGAAGTTTCTTCCAAACGCGTGCGTGGAAAAGCACGCGGGGAGGGGTCACGCGGAAGTCCGGAGGCGCCTCAGGGGGGCGCAGGGCGAAGGACTGTGGCAACATCAAATGCCCTTCGAGAAAAATCGTCTTTTTCTTCGCCCACCCAGCAGAGGTTGGTGACTGTTTGTATGTGCGAACTTCACAAAAAATACATCCCGATTCACGAGTCAAGACTTCGTCCCGCGAGCCGCGTGTGTAACACCAGTTTTCGCCCGGCATAACCGGTCGCGCGGCACCGGGCTGACGCGCGCTGGTTGAGCGACGCGACCGCCCACGCTCGCGAGGACAAGGCGTGTGTCTCTTTCGGAAGATCGCGCGGGTTTAGTACGAGGTAGAGGTTCCGACGGGCCTTGGGACGACGCCGAGGCGGCACTTCACGAATTGCATTGCAAAGCCACGACGGACTTGTGTTTTTGGTGATTGCGACGGAACGGGGTGCAGGGGACGCGGGTACACGCGGGTACGCGGGTGGGCACGTGACACGCACGTGCTTGTTGCTGTGCCACACCCAACTGCCGCTACCGGAACACACACAACCCGCTACCGGACCACACCCACCCAGGGGAACACACAACAACACCATGGAGTGGTTATTCGGTAAGGAGGACGACGGCATCGCCGCGCTCGGGCTTTCCGACAATCCCCCGATGGTCGCGCCCGCTGGTTCTTACCAGGTCCGAGTTCGTGTCGTGGAAGCGAAGGACCTCAGCGCAATTTTGAATTTCTCCCTGTACAAATCAATCATGAGCCTTTCGTGGAAAACCAACGTCGAGGCGGAGGACAAGCTCCCGAACTGCGTAGCGGTGGTGAAACTTTGCAGAGATGGGTTCAAACCGCAAA
>Ga0307488_10004222_pt1 | contig 11997 bp, 8 predicted proteins | sample SB02metaG_FD_202248 | JGI IMG/M metagenome (GOLD analysis project Ga0307488, IMG submission 202248) | Sea-ice brine microbial communities from Beaufort Sea near Barrow, Alaska, United States - SB 0.2 | ecosystem: Environmental > Aquatic > Marine > Coastal | place: USA: Alaska | collected 2017-05-06
AACTTTGCGCGGGCACTACGCCTATCGTCCTCATCAACCGTCAGGTGGCGACATTGCAAGATCGCTGTATCAGCCTCGACAATGAGCAGGGCGGTTACATTGCTACCAAGGCCGCCATTGATATGGGGCATACAGACATCGCCTACATCGCTGGCCCGCAATGGAAGAATGACGCACGGGACAGACTACTAGGTCATCAACGTGCATTGGCCGAGGCGGGCATCGCATTCAATGAGACATTGACCATCGCTGCCGATTTTCGCGAAACCGGAGGCAGGGCGAGCATGCAGACGCTACTGACGTGCAAGCAACCCTTCAGCGTGGTGATCTGCGCCAATGACGAAATGGCGGCTGCCGCGATGGAAGTCGCAACAGACAGTGGACTGAAATTGCCCGACGACCTATCCATTATCGGCTTCGACAACGTCAACTTTTGCCGCTATATGCACCCTAAGCTGGCGACCGTTGATCAGCCTGTCAATGATATGGGCCAGATGGCAGCACGCTGGGTACTCAAACATGTCTACAAGGATGAGTCGATCGCTATTCAGCATATATTTCAGCCGACTTTTTTACGCCGTGGCTCTGTCATCAATACCCGCGGCTAAGTCAAACCCGAATAGACCTTATATGTCACTGACTGATCTGCGCACAGGTCTGCCGGGCAATGTCCTCGATAGCGACCCAGTCTTGCCGAGCTACCGCATCAGCCGGACACAACCAGCTGCCACCGACACATAATACGTTTGTTAACGCGAGAAACGTTGCCATGTTCGCTAAACTTAAACCACCTGTTGGGCAAAACCGAACTTCCGGCAATGGACCGGCAATAGCGTTAAGCAAACCGACACCGCCGACGACCGTCGCGGGAAACAGCTTGAAGTTCTCAATCCCCATTTCGCGACCTCGCATAACTTCCGAGGGGGTAGCCACGCCTGGTAAAAACGGTAATTCAAGGTCCGTTGCCGCATGCACTAGCTGATCAGTCATGCCAGGGCTGACGGCGAAATCCGCGCCCGCATCCTTCACTGCCTGCATCTCTGCCACCGTGGTGACCGTGCCCGCTGACACAACCAACGTGGGTAGTTGCTGCTTGGTGAGGCGAATCGCATCCAGCGCTGCGGGTGTACGCAAGGTGATTTCAACCGCAGTAATGCCCCCGCGCTGTAAGGCAGCACACATAGCAACGCTCGCCTCAGCTGAGGCAACGGTCAATACAGGCAAGACGCCTGTGGATTCTAATATCTGTCGCAAGGGCAACATGATCACCTCCGAAGTGTCGTTAGTCTAAAGACCCTGATAAATTGATTTTTGATTTGTGATTCAGGATTTATGATCTATAGCAGCCGCGCATCCCAACAACCCGGGATAGGGAGTCTTTATGATCGCTATAGGCATTGCCTCGCAATGCTTTTGAAATCGCCCCTTGTCTTCAAAGGCGGCACGAAACGCCACGGCATCAAAAAAGTCATCGACCTTATCCAATACGCCACCTGACAGATAAAGCCCGCCGCGACACCAGCTAAGTAAAGCAATATCACCCGCCACATAGCCAAGAATCCGCCAAAAATCAGCCACGACCCGCCGACTGATTAAGTCACCTTCTCTGGCCTGGTTGACAATTTCAGCCGCGGAGCGCTCCAGTATCGGAGAACTTGAGACCAGACACTGGTGCGCCCAATAAAGATTCTCCAGCCCGGGCCCCGACAAAATTCGCTCGATACAGACGCGGCCAAAGCGCTCCTGGAGCACCAACAGCAAGGCTACGTCAGCGGCATCAACCGGCGCAAAGCCCATATGTCCACCTTCAGACGGTAGCACCTCACCACTGGCCGACATAATGGCAACGCCCAGGCCAGTGCCGGGACCGATAATTGCGCGCACCCCTGGCACCTCTGGCCTGGGGGCCCCCAACCAATGCAACTCGTCCGCTTGCAATCGATCGATACACAGTGCCTGCGCCGTAAAGTCATTAACCAGCTTCAGATTAACCCGCTGCGATGTACTGACTTGGGCCTGACTGAACTGCCAGTGATTGTTCGCCAGATTGACCTGATCATCATCTACCGGTCCAGCAACCGCCAAACAGATATCTGTCACGGGGGGTACAGACAGACCCGCACGATAAGCGCTAATAGCTGCATCAAGATCCGGATAATCGGTGCAACGAAACACCACAACATCAGAGAATCCATGTTGATCTTCATTCACTGTGGCAAAGCGCGCGTTGGTGCCACCGATATCACCAACGATATGAGTACTCATCATTTGCGTACTCACTTACCTGAATGTGCCGCAGCGACCAACGGGTCGACGAGGCCATTCTCCAGCGTCCCACCCGATGTGATCGCCGACGCGCCTTGCGATGCCGAGGTAGCCTCTGCACGAAACGCCTTAAACAAACGTCGACCTAGAGTATTCGCAACCTTAGGGGGCGTAGCCAGTGGACGTTGCTGCCATTCGGCCTCGCTTACCCTAGCTTCAAGCGTACCAGCGTTCGCATCCAACACCACGACATCACCATCTTGTAAGCGCGCCAGGGGACCACCACATTCAGACTCTGGCGACACATGGATAGCAGCAGGCACTCGACCCGATGCCCCAGACATACGGCCATCCGTCACGAGCGCGACCTTAAATCCCCGCTCTTGTAAAACCCCTAGGTGCGGAGTCAACTTGTGCAACTCCGGCATACCGTTGCTGCGAGGACCTTGGAAACGCACCACGACAATCACGTCACGCGCCAACTCACCGGCATCAAACGCCACGGCAACATCATCTTGACAATCAAACACGCGACAAGGCGCCTCAACGCGGCGATGTTCAGCTGCGACAGCAGAAACCTTGATCACACCCTCGCCAAGGTTACCTTTTACCAGCCGAAGTCCACCCTCAGTATCAAACGGTTCACTCACGGTTGTCAGCACATCAAGACGCTTGGAAGTCTCGACGCGATCGCGCCATTCAATGCGCTCACCATCGGCGCTTAACCTCGGCTCGCATTCATAAGCTCCCAATCCATCGCCCATCAACGTCACAACGTCTTCGTTCAGCAGGCCCGCGCCGCGTAGTTCACGCACAAGAAAAGCCATGCCGCCCGCGTCCTGAAAATCGTTGATATCCGCATCACCATTCGGGTATACACGCATAAGCAAAGGAACCACACGAGACAAATCATCAAAGTCTTGCCAAGTCAGCGCTATCCCGGCGGCCTCCGCCATGGCCAATAGGTGAATGGTATGATTTGTCGACCCACCCGTCGCCAGCAAGCCAACAATGGCATTAACAAAAGATGCTTCGGTAACGATTTCACTCAGGGGCTTCGGGCGCGAAGCTGCGGCGGTCGCGTCAATGACTTTAAGTACTGCCTCGTTAGTGAGTGCCGACCGCAAGGAGGTGCCCGGATTCACAAACGATGCACCCGGCAATTGCACACCGAGCATTTCCATGAGCACCTGGTTACTGTTCGCTGTGCCATAAAAAGTGCAGGTGCCCGGACTGTGATAGGAGGCGGACTCTACCTCTAACAACTCTTCCCTCGTCGCCTTGCCTTCGGCAAAACGTTGCCTGACGCGCGCCTTATCTTTGTTGGGAATTCCAGATGGCATGGGCCCGGCCGGCACAAATACCGCCGGCAGGTGCCCAAACTGCAGAGCACCGATCAACATGCCCGGCACGATCTTGTCGCACACACCCAGACACATGACCGCATCAAACATGTTGTGGCTTAGGCTTATCGCTGTTGCCATCGCAATCACATCACGACTGAAAAGGCTCAGCTCCATACCTGGTTGGCCCTGAGTTACACCATCACACATGGCGGGTACACCACCCGCCACCTGAGCCGTCGAACCCACTTGACGTGCCAACGCCTTGATCTGATCTGGGTAGGCAGCCATAGGCTGGTGCGCCGACAACACATCATTGTATGCAGTGACGATACCGATATTGGCACTCTGCATCAGGCGAATCGTCTGCTTGTCACTTTCTCCACAGGCAGCGTACCCGTGAGCAAGGTTTCCGCATGACAGGCGTTGCTTGGGTGGATGCTGCGTCATCGCATCGTCACAGAGATCGAGATACTCCTGTCGGCCCGCCTGACTGCGTGCCCGAATCCGTGCTGTGATTGCTTCAACCTGAACATTTATCATACTTACTCTCCAATACTGATCGCCTAATTACGGCGCTTGTCTGATGTGTTTATCGCCTATCTTCCTGTGGATTAGTGGTCACGACATTTGTGGTGCATAGTAAATCTCTGTGGGCACATGTGTTTGCTGCAAAATGGCCCGCACCGGCATTTCTGCCACCGGACCTGGCTGCAGCGCAGCCTCAAGCACCGGCATTTTAGCTTCGCCCACCATATGCAGAATAAGCAGATGTGCTTGCAACACGGTCCCCAGCGTTAGGGTCATTCGGTCACAAGGTGCCACCAGCGGTCGCACGGCACCACAAATCGCTGGACTGTCGACGTCCATCACCTGCGCCAGCGTCTCAGCGCCAGGATGCCAAGAAGCGGTGTGGCCATCTTCACCCATACCCAGGACAACAACATCCAGCGGAAACAACGGCTGCGCTGTCGCCAACAGTTTTGTTGCGACGGCATCGACACAGGCAAAAGCATCAACGCCAGGCTCTTTAAGCGAAACAAAACGGGCACCAGTCGCCTGGTTCTGTATGAGATACTCGCGAACCAAACGGGCGTTAGATTGCATGTCAGTCTCATCGACCCAACGTTCATCCACCAGAGTAATCTGCACGTGCTGCCAGTCGATGGCCTGCTTTGACAGAGCCTCGAACAGCGACCTAGGAGTACTACCACCGGAGACGGCGAGATTCGCATGGCCACGCGCAGCAATAGCTCGCACAAGCGCAGCGGCGATCAATGGCGCCAGATCGGCAACCAGTGCTTGGTTGTCAGGGTAATGATGCGTACTCATGCGTTATCTATTCCCATGGGCTAGTGTTGAAACAAATTGATGTTTCATTGAATCAAACTTGTATCTCGTGCCAATTGCGCCCGTCCTTTGCGATCAAAGAAACACTCTCCGCCGGGCCAAAGGAGCCGGCTGTATAGGCCATGGGTTTTTGTCCCGTGTCTTTCCAGCCCGCAACAATTTGGTCGACCCAATTCCAGGCGACTTCTAATTCATCGGCGCGCATGAAGAGCGTTTGATTGGAGCGCATGACATCGAACAATAAGCGCTCATAAGCATCAGGAACGCGCTTATCGTTAAACGTCTCTGATAACGCCAACTGCAGCGTGACGGTTTCCAACGGCATGGATTCATCAAGACCCGGTACCTTGTTAAGCAACTGCAAGCTGATGCCGTCGTCAGGCTGAACCCGTATCACCAGCTTGTTCGGTGAGTTTAACACCAGCTGGTCAGGGAAAATGGCATGCGGAACATCTCTGAACTGAATGACAATCTCTGAGTAACGCGCGCCTAAGCGTTTGCCGGTGCGCAAGTAAAATGGCACCCTGGCCCAACGCCAGTTATCTATTTCGGCCTTGATGGCGACAAAGGTCTCAGTTCGTGATTCTGTATTGGAGCCCTCCTCCTGACGATATCCAGGCACTGCCTGACCGGCTACCGCGCCAGAGGAATATTGTCCACGGACTGTTTTTTTCAAGACCGAGTTACGATCAATCACCTTCAGACAATTGAGCACCTTGAGTTTTTCGTCATGCACCGCCGCGGCATCAAACCGTGCGGGGGGCTCCATCGCCGCCAAACAAAGCAATTGCATTAGGTGATTCTGCATCATGTCACGCAGGGCACCCGCCTCGTCATAAAAGTCCCAGCGACCCTCGATACCGACAGTCTCAGCGACAGTGATCTGAACGTGGTCGATAAACTTGTTACTCCATAGAGGCTCAAACAGGGAATTGGCAAAGCGCGTTACCAGCAGATTCTGCACGGTCTCTTTGCCTAGATAATGATCGATTCGATAGACCTGACTCTCGTCGAAGATCGACGTCAGACTGTTGTTGATCATAACGAAAGAATCACGGCTGTGCCCCAGGGGCTTCTCTACCACGATGCGCGTATTCGGCCGCACCAGTCCAACAGCCTGCAGACTCTCGCACACAGGCTTGAAGATTGACGGTGGTGTGGCCAAGTAAACAATGAGATCTCGATCGGGGTCTTCGAACTCATGACGGTTCAGGGTTTCTAAATCCTGTGGATTGGTGGCATCCACGGAATGATAAGTGACGCGCTGGCAAAAGCGCTCACAGATTTGCTCATCGAGTTTGTCACCGACAAACTTTCGCAGACTAGCCTTTAGACGCTCACGAAACTCATCATTGGTATGCGGGTTACGGGACACGCCCACCACTTTCATGCAATCCGACAAGGAGCCACTCTTGTCCAGATGATACAGCGCCGGATATAGCTTTCGGAAAGCAAGGTCACCCTCACCACCAACAATTAACAGGTCACAAATCATGATCATTCCTTTTTGCGTAAACGCAAATTTACAGCGGCCAGGTTAATAGCGTGCTGAATTAAAGCCCTGTTTCTACAACATCTTTCCTAACTAACGGGTTAAGCACAATTAACGTCCTGTTACTTGGTAGCATTTAGGCCGCGATTAAACCGTCCTCAAACCGCACTCAAACCAAAGCCGCGCTCAAAACCTGACCCTGACAGAGACGGCCAAGCAAACGACAAACGTCCTGTAAACGCCTTATCACCAAATAGAACATCCGTGATGCCCGCACCCTCCGAACCCGGTAACCAGGCCGCGACGAACGCCTGACTGGCGGCCATTTCCGGGTCAACCAGTAGCGGCCGACCAGAAATCAGCACGACCACCACAGGGACACCCCGCGCAATGATGTTTTGTATTGTCTGCAGATCCTCTGGGTGCAGCTTCGCCAACTCGAGGGATTGCCCGTAAGGCGCCAGCACTTTCAGCGATCCGTTGATTTTAGATCCTGACTCGACAACCTGATTATCGTCCGGGCGAATGTCACCCATTCCTTCCGCATAAGGGTGCTCGCCGATAACGACAATCGCCACATCGTGAGCGTCTGGATCAGCTTCAATACCATCACCCTGAGCTGATAGGATCGCGCTCGGAGCACTGGCCTTGACCGCGCTCCATACGGAGGTGGCACCGGGTAATGCATCAGGACCTGTCTGACCCTGCCAAGCGACGGTGAAGCCACCGGCGAGCGCGCCAGTATCATGCGCAAAGCGCCCGGCAACCAGAATCGACGCCTGTTTGCTCAAGGGCAAAATCTGCGCGTCGTTTTTGAGTAACACCTGAGATTGCGCCACGGCCTGGCGTGCTACTAGGCGATGTTCCGCCGAACCAAACAGTGCATCCCCAGAGAAGGGGCGCTCACTGGGACGCGGTCGATCAAACAGGCCATAACGGAATTTTACGTTGAGAATACGGCGTACAGCATCGTCGATCCGAGACTCTTTTACGCGACCGGTCGCTACCAACGAATGCAGATTAGCAATAAACTCCTGCCATTTATCGGCAATCATAAACATGTCGATGCCTGCGTTGACCGACAGCTCAACAGCCTTTAGATAGTCATCATCGAGATAGTCAATCCCATCCCAATCGGAGATGATGAAACCATCAAAACCTAACTGTTGCTTGAGCACTTCCGTCAATAGATGATGATGGCCGTGACACTTGTCACCGTTCCAGCTGTTGAATGACACCATCACCGTGAGTGCACCCTGCTCGAGCGCGGGCAGGTAAGGGGCTATGTGCGTGTCGCTTAATGTCTGCCAATCGATAGCGGTGTCACCTTGGTCGATGCCGTATGAGGTACCGCCATCGCCAACCCAGTGCTTGATGCAAGCAACAACAGAGTGGTCTGCTAGTTCACCCTGCAAGCCTTTCACAAAGCGCCCAGAATAACGACTGACTAGTGCAGGATCACTACTGTAGCTTTCATACGTTCGACCCCAGTGCAAGTTCTTGGCCACAGCTAAGGTCGGCGCAAAGGTCCACTCGACGCCAGCTGCCAGCACCTCACGGGCAGTCACCTGGGCAATACGCTCAATGAGGTCAGGGTCATTCATAGCCCCAAGGCCAATGTTGTGCGGGAACACAGTGGCCCCTAGGACATTATTATTACCGTGAATCGCGTCCACGCCATAGATTAGCGGAATAGCCAGATGCTCGTCATCGGCTTCCATTGACGCGGCCCAATAAGCATCATTCATTTCAACCCAGTCCTGGGGGCGGTTGCCAGCCGGCGCTGAACCGCCGCCACTCAGCACCGAGCCCAGATGGAACTCCTTGACCTGCTGGGGAGTGACAACCATGCGTTCGGTCTGGGTCATCTGACCAATTTTCTGGGAGAGCGTCATGGAAACTAGCAACTGCTCAACGAAATCAATGTGCGTCATACCGTCTTCTCCTTACTTGTAATTGTTGTGTCGATCATTTTTTGACGTCAGGCTTAACGACATACTCGCTAACAGGCTCGCCGACATAAAAGGGAATATTACCGTGGGCTGCTCCGCCGCGACCGTCATAGACATACGTAAACAGTCGGTAGGCACCTGGCTTTGCCGGCGCGTTAATAGTCATGCTCGCCCCCGGTGGGGTCAGCATCAGATCCGGCAAGTCATCAATAGCATGTTCAAAATCGCCACCTTCCTGCTCAGCTGAGCTTTCTGGCTTGATACTCCACGCATAGGTCAAGGGCTGGTTTTCAGGATCGACAACATCGAACGACGCTGAGTAGGTTTGACCTGCTTGCAAGTAGATACCATCAACCGCCGCGCGACCATCAAGGGTCAGGCTGGTGACGCGCGGACTTTGGTTCAGCGCGCCGTCATAGTTCCAAGCTTGCGCCAGCACGTCGATAGCTTCTGTTGCCTCGCCGGTTTCTGTGAACATGCCATACCAGGTAGGCGTACGTTCTTGCTTCTGGCCCCACAAAAACACGTAACTACCAAGTAGTTGATGTGGGCTGGCCGCGATCACCCGCCTATAACTCTCGCGATAGTGTTTCGCCTTTTCACTACTGTTAGGTTCTATCGGCGCTCCCCAAGGTGTCTTGCCCACTTCCCAGTGACCGATAGCACCCCATTCGGTGACAAAGTAGGGCAGGGAATAGCCTGCTTGCTCAATGTATAAGGGCAAGTTCAGCAGCGCGCCGTACAGTTGGATACTCAGAAAATCAATATCTGGAGCACGGCTAGAAACGAGTGTGGCCAAGGCCGTGTCAAACCCGGCGATTGTCGTCGTTGTTGGATGATAGGGATCCAGCGCATGAATCATCTTTGACAAGTCATTGACCGCATCGTAGACCCGAGGATTTTTTAACCCCATGTTAAGCTCGTTACCAATCACCCAGCTCAGTAATGCCGGGTGATCTTTGTAGGCAAGAACAGCTCGCTTCGCCTGGGCATATTGCTCCTGCACCTGCATGGGATCGCTATAGTCAAAACCCAGGCGCTCTCTATCGATGTTCAGACACAGAGAAACCGTCAGGCCCAGATTATGAGCCTTGTCCAACATCGCCAGACCTTTTGTGACATCTGTTTCTACATGCCACGTACGAAAGGAATTGCCGCCGTAGGCTGCCAGAGACTCCATTCGCGTGACATCCAGCCCCGCCCCTTTGACGACATAGGGCTCGCCGTCACGCAGCAATTGATAACCATCGGCAGTCTTTTCGATAGAGACCATGACCGGTGACATCGTCGTGACGGGATTCTCTGGCACCGAGATTGCGGCAATGATGGCGGCGGCCACAACGGATTGCGAGCCGGCCAGCAGAGTCATCAGCAAACCAGACAGGGGCCAGAATCCGACCGATTTTTTGACGTTTGAGTTCATGCGGATACCAACTCCATTTCCAGTTCTTCCAGTGAACGGCCGCGGGTCTCGGGCAGCAGCCAGGCAATCAGCCCCAGGCCCACCAGAGCAAATACGCCAAACAACGCAAAGGTCATGGCGGCGCCCAGGGTCGCCAATTCTGTAGGGAATATGAGCTGGACTAAAAAACTCATCAATGAGTTCACTAACCCTGCCACTGATATCGCCAGGGCGCGCACATGATTAGGGAACAATTCGGAGAATAGCACCCACATCACTGGACCTAACGATATGGCAAAGCTGGCGACAAAACCGAGAATGGCAAACAATATCAAGCCCGCATCTAACTCGATAGCGGCTTTCGCCAGATCAGCACCATGCTGCGTGTACCAGTCAGGACTTGCCACCTGAGTGACGGCGTCACGGAAGGCTACGTCGGAGTCAAAGGTTTGCCCCACCAGTAACTCCAACCCTGGCGCTGTCGCCATATGAATTTTGGTATCGTCAGGCGCAAGGGTGTAGGTCGCTGAACCAAAGCCGTAAGCCAGCAAAAACATACAGAGGGTAATGCCCGAGACGCCCATCAGCAGCAAGGGCCGCCGGCCTAGCCTGTCAATCAACAACATCGCGACAATCGTAAACACAAGATTGATGAGGCCCACAAGTACCGCCTGCAAAAAGGCGGCATCAGCACCGATACCGGTCTGCTCAAAGATCATCGGCGCGTAAAAGAAAATAGCGTTGATGCCTGTAATTTGCTGCAATATTGCCACCACCAGACCGATAACCATGACCGCACGCAAGGACGGATGTAAGAGTTTTCGCAGAGGTACCGCTGACAGTGCAGCCTCACTGCCACTGGCTTTGTCACTGTTCAGGCTGGCACGCACGGCATCGATATCCAGCGCCGCCTGGGTTGCGCCACAGGTTAGCGTCATGACCTCAAGAGCCTGCGCTTCCCGTTGTTGTAGCATCAACCACCGAGGGCTTTCCGGGACAAACTGCAAACCTATGAGGTATAGCAACGCCGGCAACGCCTCAATGCCCAGCATCCAGCGCCATTGCCACTCGTCAATGTTCAGCGCCTGGCTCCAACCCGCCTCGGATTTTGATAACTGCAAAATGAGATAGTTGGTGAAAAAAGCAACGGTGATACCAATCACAATGTTCAGCTGGTTGATGGACACCAGCCGGCCTCGCTGGGCGGGCGGCGCAATTTCTGCAATATACATGGGCGCCAGAATCAAAGCAGCACCGACACCGATGCCGCCTAGCATTCGAAAGGCAACGAGGCTCTCGTAACCTGTTGCCACAGCAGACCCAAGGGCCGAGATGATATAGCAGGCCGCCGCCCACTTCAGCACAGCACGGCGCCCGAACTGGTTGCTCAGGGGTCCGGCCACGAGCATCGAAAGCGACGCAGACAGCGACAGACAAGCAACTACCCAGCCTAATTGCAGGCTATCAAGATCAAATTCTACTTTGACAAACCTGACGACCCCGGAGATCACCGAGGCGTCAAATCCCATCAGGAAGCCACCCAAGGCAACAATCATCGCAGTACGAATCGTAAAAACTGTTTCGGCTCTCATCAGGCAGCTCTCTTTAGTCTCTCTCAATAATGGGACAACATCGACAACGGATGACCGCAGCGCTGCAGTGTTTGCTCAACGTGACAGTCTCAAGCAACAGCCTGGCGCTTATCTTTCTCAATCCTGATTTCACTCAGAGACATATCAAAGGTGCCTTCAGTCCATAGCAAGAAAGGCGTTGTCAGCTTCCTCGCTGCAAAGCCATGGTGCACGCCTGACGCCAACGGAATTTCGACAGTATGCCATTCGCCCTGAACCGCGTTTTGCATCATTGATGTGATATCAAACTCTTGGGTGTGCGGGTAACCACTTTCTTGTCGTAGTATCACTTTCGACGTCGGTGCTGCATGCACACACAAGGTCAGGTGCAAGCTTGTGGCACTGTCAAACAAGACAGAACAATCGACCTCAACATCAGATGCGAGTAGTAGCTGCCCGGCGCCCCCCGACCAGCGAATGCGACGGGCATCTTCCTGCCGCTGCCAGTCTGTGGTTTGAATCTCGACAACGCGATGCTCGCTGGTGGTCGTACGACCCTTAACCGGTATGTGCCAGCTTCCGACGTCACCAACATACAATTTGAACGGTGGCACGGCCCGCA
>Ga0307488_10004223_pt1 | contig 11994 bp, 8 predicted proteins | sample SB02metaG_FD_202248 | JGI IMG/M metagenome (GOLD analysis project Ga0307488, IMG submission 202248) | Sea-ice brine microbial communities from Beaufort Sea near Barrow, Alaska, United States - SB 0.2 | ecosystem: Environmental > Aquatic > Marine > Coastal | place: USA: Alaska | collected 2017-05-06
TCACGATTATACTGAGCACATCCTGATTGTGCCAAAGAATCAACACACTGCTCATGGTCTATATACCACTCAGTGTAATTCATTTCGCCATATTCGTCAGGTACCACGCGTTTGTAGCCATTGTAAGGAACGGCGACGAACATTTCTGGACACTCAATCGCTGCGCAAATGTATTTATCTCCTAGGCCATGACCAGACCTCGGTACAAAATTTGCTTGTTCCATGTTGTGGACATTTCGATTATCATTTTGCAGGAAGCTTTCGCCGTTAGGTTCAAAACCATCAAGGTCAGGAGTCTCAACATGAAACGGTGCTGCATAAGCTTTCATTTGTTCAATTATTCCTTCTTGATGTAGACTTAGGTTTGCTTTTAAGTCAATAGAACTATGTCTCATTATTGTGTCTTTACAATAAAATTGTGGTGTGGTTATTTCTGATCTGTCACATGTAGAATTATCTATTGCCAGAAGTCCTGTAGAACTCTGTGTAATTACAGAATCTACAACACCAAAATTAGGGCTTGTTGTTGTTCCATTACCATCGGGGTTTACATAGGATAATGTTATACCAGACGAGTCCTCACCTTCTCCTGTTGCAAAAAATCCTTTGATTCCATTTAAATAACATAATCCGTTGGATTCAAGTTCCATTCCAGAGGCTGTAGAAAATTTACCCATAGTAAAATGTCTAGAGATAACTGTTGAGTTTACTATTTGACTTCTCTCAATAATTAACAATTCTTTAGAGTCTATCAAAGACGCAGCTAGAATACTTCCTTTTATTTCAGTATACAGATTATCTTTTAAAGCCTCTACTTCTATGAGACTGTCTTTGATTAAATTTTTTTTAGCTGATATAGTACCAATTCTAATAAGGGGCGTAGAAGTTGTACATGGAGGGGCATCTTCCTCTTCACTTCTACATGGATGAGCTTGATGATTTACAATAATTTCTGAGGATGCATAATTAAAATCATTTGCATGGTCCAACATAACTCCTTCGTATGTTCGTCTACTAAAGTTGGCCAATACAGTTAATGTTCCAAATCTATCTGACAGTTCTATGCCCCCTATGCTCATAGGTATAGGAGTGTACTTGGGACGCTCTCTCGGCACCCCGTCGACAAAATAACCAGCTACGGCATTGCTATCAAAAAGACCACGCATTACAAGCATGAGATTTACCTCTTTCGGACCTATCGTTTTTGGTGGGGTTTGCTCATTTGCCGACTCCCTATTGCAGCCCCCATAAAATGCGTTTTCCGTATCTACGGGTATAGGTACGAGAGTATATTCAAAATTAGGTTCCCAAGGCAGCAGAACTTCCATTTGTCTTAATTCAACGCCCAGTGATGGCTCGCTTTCGTCTGAGAATGCATGTGAGGGAGAAACGTGCGTCATCAACTTCGTATCTCCTGGACGAGGATACTGCCTCCAGGCATATTCATTTGGGCCTAAATCCTGTGCATCGTCGGGGGGAGGAAATAATTTTTCCCATATACAGGTAGGGTATATATCTCCTGGTATGTTTGCCTCTGCCATTAAATACCTTTCTTATCTTTTATCAGACTCAGCGATGAGCTTTTTTAATAAAGTTACAGGATAAAATTGACCGTGGTCAAGTTTCTGGGCATAAAAGCCACTATTTAAAGATACAGCAAATAATAATCCGTGAGCTTGTTGTATCTTAGTACAATAATATGGGTCACATTGGTTCTCATATCCTCCACCACAACCATTTAGTTCTTCTATTTCAGCAGCTGTGTAATTATTGCAATAATCTGGTGGACCATTTGGACAAGGTTTTTTTCTACATCCATAAAAATCTCCACCCGGATAATAATCTATCATACATTTAAGTCTATCTTCTGTAACAATAAAGCATCCGGGAGGCAATTCTCCCCAGTAAGGATTTCCTCCAGTAATCCAATTTCCAAAAGGACAATGTAAAATGTAAAGAGTCTGTTCTGATTCTACTTTAGTATCATCATAACCAATTATATTATAAGTCTGATAAAAAATTCTATCAGGATAAGCAACTCCGGTAGAATCTCTCATATTAGGAAAACCCACGTTGCTTAATAATAACACTCCGTATCCATTAAATAATAAATCTTTAACAGTATCTAACATACTAGTTGTATTAGTAGCTGTAGTACCATAACGACCTGCTGTAGCATTTAAAATTAATGAAATAGTTCTAGCTCTATCTATTATAATATCATTATCCTCTTCATCAACTGTTTTTTGTATATTATTATCGTAATCCCAGCCATTACTTTTCTGAAAACGTTTAAGAAACATATCTTTTAAAATAATTGGTGGTTCTTTACCTGAACACTGACTGCTAAAATTAGCATAGCCTCCATAAGACTTTCTTTGTAATATACCTACATGTTTTAGTATTTCGTCAATCCTACCTCCATTAATAGTTCCATCAAAACTACCATCATCACTAGGAACCCAATACGAAAAATCTAATCTACTGCTATAACCACCTCCGCAACACTCATTAATATAGTAGATACTACCTGCATGACAACATGGATGGCCAGGATCCGTTTGCTCGCCAGTAACAGGATCTTCTGGACAAATGCCACAACTGTCGCAATAGGGGCCACCATCATCACCAAGGTATGTAGCACAGCCGTGTGGAGCACCAGCAGCACCTTTGGGACTATTTGGAAAGCATGTCATGCCGGGTAGAGAATTAACAGCCTTGTCAATAAATACTCCGTCTGGATCGTCTGATGCTGCCCCATTATACCCTCCTAATTCACCGCTTTGTTCTCCCTCCTCTACTTTCTTACCGGGACCTCTATATAATCCAGCTATAACATCATCTACTAAATCTGGACCGCACATCATTAAACAGTCTGGTAGTGAGTTATGAGCAAAGTGTTCAATATATTCTGTAGCCATTCGATGAGTCCATTGGTCTGTAGTGTCCTCCTCGATTGTAGTTCCATCTGGTTGTACAGCATCCACCTTGACATGTAGCATGCATGCTCTAGCAAGATCACAAGCATTTCTAACAGAATGAGCTGTTCCTGCTCTGACTGTTGGCTGTCTTTCTAAGTATGCTTCAGCATCAAGATTTTGCAAAAATTTATAGGATAATACTAAAGAACCTTTGCCTGAATCTTCTATAGCAGAATATCCAGGAGCATCATACACACACGGATACTTTACATTTTTTAAAAATTGAACTATTCTATGCCAATTTATAGGAGTACCAGCACCCATTTCATTTGCTGATACTTGATTAAATACTTCGCTTGCATCTATTTGAGAGTAAGGAGACTCTAAATTACTAGTGCAAGGACTAACGGAATATTGTTTATACAGGTCTTGTGGACTTAACATTGGTATTAATTAAATATTTGGTATATTTTTTATAGGTTTGAGGACTTGATTTAGTATTGAGCCATTGTATCGTGATGTCATACTGATTATCGTTTATAATATCTCCATATATATTTGGATTTTCTTGTACATAACAACTATTATTATATAATTTTACTAAGTGTAGTCTATGTTTTTTAATATTAGCACTTAGTATTATCCAAGTGGGTTTGGGTACTCCTAAAATATTTTTATTATTATATTCTGCTGCATATCCAAAAAGTCTTTCCATACTGTGTACATATGTTCCTTTATTTTCATCTTTAATTAATCCAACTTCTTTAGATAATAAATCTTTAAGTTTATTGTTGCCAAGAAATGGTTTAAACAATTCCACTTTAGCAGCAAAAACGTTACCTCCAATAAAGCTTTTAATTCTAAATTTTTCATAATTAATATTGAGTAAAGAACATAGCTCTAATATATGTTGATGATTAGTATGTTCATTATCTCTCATAATAAAACTTTTACTACCAACTATTCCTATATCCTTTCTTTGTAATGAAGTTATGCAATGGCTGAGATTATCTCTATATATCAAATCATTGGTTAAAAGCACACGCCAATTAACCTGCTTATTATTACCCCAATAATTCTTTTTGGTATGCAACTTAAAGAATACAGGATAATTAATGCATTTTTCTAGTAGATTAAGAGTAGGTAGAATATCTGTACCACCATTATTAAAGTGGTCTATATTAACACCTTTACCAAAAACATCTTTGAAGAGAGACTCTGCATAATCATTATCATGATCATGATCTTTACATAATCCTAAAAAAATATCTATATATTCTTTATGTGGTTTTAATAATTCTACAAATTCATCCGCTAAATCTGTATGATATAACCAGAGAATAACCGCTGCTTTATTTTGCATCCATTAATTTATTATATAGTACTATGGCTAAGGCTGATCCTGCAACCCCCATAAAAATTCCTGAAGGTTCTATTGTATTATAAGAACCTAGAAGATAGAGTACAGCACCTCCAGCATATGATCCAGCTACTCCTAAAGCTATTGTTTTAAAGAAGCCGAAATTTTCTTCTCCAGGTACTATTGATTTAGCAATAGATCCTACAAAAATACCATATACACACCATATCATTAAACTAAACATTTGCTATCTCCAGTAAGGTTGATACTTCTTCATCCGTGACAGACTCTCCTTTGTCTAATATAGCATTTACAAGATTCCAGCCATATTGTTTATAATCTCCAGGATTTAATTCTCTTCTGACTAATTTTCTCAATTTCATCTTAGCGAACCATCCGCGTCTTGATGATAATTCTCTAATATGTTGTTTGTATAATAAGATCTTGTCTGTTTGATTCTGCTTATTACATTCTTGAATGACCCTAATTACATTTACTAAAATAGCTATCATCATAATTATCATGATGACACTACCGAATTTATCTTGTGGCAAATCTTGTCTACTTAAAACATCCAATGCAAGGGCTTCCATTTTTTCATTAGGTTTACTCATATAACCAACCACCTTTCACATTAAGGCTCACAATACTGACAGTTAATTTTAGCTATTCCGTCACCACTCAAATACCATCCCTTGCCTTTACAAACAGGACAGTCTTTACGTTTATATTTTTCTACTACATCATCCTTCTGAGATGCTTTTACAATACCACCAGCAAGTGTAACAACGGCTGTTGTACTATATTCAGGTGTCGCAGCAAAAACTAAAGAACCTATCAGTAGTGTACCGAAAATAAATTTAATCATGTTTACTTAATCCATTTATCTAGTAAGTCCCTTAATGGTCTTCTCTTTTTAGGAGGAGATACCACATCTGTATTAGGACTAAAAATTTTAATAATACTTAGAATAAAGCTAGTAATAATAGCAATTAATCTATTTAACGCAATTTTATCTAAAAATCTCATAGTTTACCTCCAATATTATATACACTATATTAGTATTTGGGAACTAATATCTTAACTAAATGACCTTGTATCCTAGTATCAGAAACAGTTGAATCAACACTTACTCCATCAGTAGCATCTCCAAGTCCAATTTCTATATAGCCGCCGTGGAGGAAGCTATTGCCAGTATTAATATCTGAAGAAATACTATTCACCTCATTTTGGTTGGACGCAAATTGATTTCTCGTGGTGCTGTAGGGAGGACCTGAGTGGTTGCTCTCTTCGATCCTTAGTCCTATTGTATTAACTGCAGAATTGCTATCTCTTTTTATAACTGTTTCATAACCAATACCACTACTAGCAGGCATCGTCTCGGAGAAGACTATCGCCTTATAGTTTGCTCTTGTAACACTAGAGCCGCCACTTACCATAATTTCATAGTATCCACCTCTGTCATATACTTCTTCATGGTGTAGACTATTGGTGGAAAAACCCAAATCATCCACTTGATTGTAGTGAGTAATCCATGGGCTATCAGTAAGAAGTACAGCATTACTAGTCTCTGTATTACTACCACCGTCGTCTATTATACATCTCGCATAATAGCGTTGGTTTGTTCCATTCAACGCAGCAAGGCTCATGGTGTGAAGCACAGTAGACGAACTACTAGTGGAAGAACTATAATTAGACCACTGGATATAAGACATTCCTAAACCTTGAGATGGAGCAACATAAATTCCTGTTTGCCATTGGAAGTTTAAATCACCTTGAATCATACCAATACCAGTAGCTTCTATTGTTATACTATTACTGGAACCGATTGGTATCATTTCTTCTTTTGGCGTACCGGGGTTCGGTTTTCCATAGCTACTATTATATGTAAATACATCTATACCTGTATAGGCTATATTAGCATCTGGCTGTTTTTGAATAACGATGGCTTCACTCATTGTGAGTTCCCCACTATTACTGAAAAGTGATATATCAGTATTAGTAACAGTAATATTAGCTCTATATTGATGTTTATGCAAAGTCGCTGAAATAGTGTCTGTATATTGTGATGTGCTAGAAAATGATCTAACATTAATCCATGGTCCGTAGCTATTTGTACTTGCATCATATGATGCTTTTTCCCATGCATATTTTAAAGTACCTGGTCCCGTTCTTAATGCCGTAACATCAAAGGAAAAGGTGGACGCATTATGGGACACTGTCAAATCTTGGGGTTGAGCAGTGATGACGACTGTAGTTGGGATTGGCACATTGATTCTACCAAGGAACTGATTGACATTGCCAGTAACTTGAATATTTATCACATCTCCAGCACTAAATTGTGAACCAGCACTTAAACTAGCACTATCTGAAGCACTGTCTGGATGTGTAGCTAATAGTCTTGCGATTCCTGTAGGACCTAAAGGAGCAAGTCCCGTACCAAAATTAATACCTGCTTGTTTATTAGCTTGAGGATCAATACTAACTGTATAACCAACACCTTGATCTAAACCATAGCAGAATGTAAGGAAAGATCTCTCTGAAAGTGAGCTTGTTCCATCTCTTTCAATAGTAGCAAAAGTCGCGTTATCATCTATGCTTACAGCTGAATCTCCAATAAATGTAGAAGTAGTAACTTTAGAAGTATTAGAGATTTTACTTTCCATACCAGTAGTATCATCAAGACCATTTAAATCATCGTCTATAGTACATCTATAAAATTGATAACTAGAATTTTGTACCAAACCGCGAACTTCTAAGCGTTGATTAGTTTCTCCAGCTATATCTCCCCATATTGTAGGTGATTGATAATAATACGTAGGAATATTTCCTGTTTGCCATTGGTAATTTAAACTAGCGGCACTGTTACGAGCAGTTGCTGCGACAAACAAATCAACATCACCACCTGTTGTGGGTATAAGGGTTTGTGTTGCATTGATGGTAAACAAATCTTTACCCGAAATCGTATTAACAGAATCAGGCTGAGTTGTAATATTAATTTCTTGTACGGTCAGGATAGCTGCATTACCAGTTGTTTCTACATCATCACCAAATCCTTGTAGTCTAACCTTCACTCTAAATTGATCTTGATCATGATTTGCATAAGTAATATTGCTTGAGTCAGTAAAGATTAAATTAGCAAGTCCTGTACCAGCATCATAGTAAGAAAAACTGGATCCTCCATCAGTTGATCGTTCCCATCTGTAGTATAAAGTAAATGGACTACCAGCAGTTTGGCTAGCTGTAACACTAAATGATCCAGTACCTCTAGCGATTGTTAAATTAGCAGGATGCGTATTAACGGTAATTTCTACATAGTGTAACTCTGCTCCTGTGCTGATAACCTCATTAAATCCTGAAGAATTAGCTTTCATTCTGTAAAGATTAGCATCTTCGCTTGATGTTAATCCTGTCAAATTAAGTGTAACACTAGTTGCATCGGTGATATCAGTGTAACTCGATCCTCCATTTGTACTAACCTGCCATTGAAAAGAGATAGTAGAACCAGGAATATTGGCTGATGCAGACGCGGAGAAACTAGCTGTACCATCATCTCCTATGGGTTGATCTGTAGGATTTGATGCAATAGTAATTATTGGTGGTTGTACGGTTAGTGTTATGGTATTGCTAGTTGAAGTTGTTACTCCATCATATGCTGTGACAAGCAATCTATATTGATCATTATTATCATCCTCAAAAGTTAGTCCTGTTAAATTTAATGTAGCGTTATTTGCTCCTGCGACGTTTACAAATATAGATGTTCCAGATTCTGCTTTTTCCCATTGATACAGAGGGTCCGTGTAATCATTAACTTTGGCTTGACCAGTTAGTGTTGCTGTTCCATCTGAAGACAATGTGTCAACTGGTTGTGACATAAAAGTAATAGTTGGTGCTTGTTCCATAGATTCGCATTTTAAATATCTAGTATTGTTAATAGTCCAGCTTGCGTCTGCTGGTAACGCTGAAGTCGTGTGGTATCTGTATACCTCATCCCCAATACTGAACCCGTCTGCGTCAGCAGTCGCTGTGCCTAAATGTTTTCTATATTGTCTAATATATTTTGGATTTGTTAGACTGTATTTAATACCTACGCACCCATTAATATTATAGGTAGAAGAACTAATTGATGGTGTGACAACAGCTTTTAACGTCATAGTTTTATTAGCGCCTAGAGTAAAAGGATCTGCTGTATAATCGTAAGCAGGACTAATTTGGGTTGCTGTTAGATTAGTTCCTATATTGCCTCCTAAATGTCGAACACCTGTGTTCATTAGATGGGTAGTGCCACGATAGGCTTCGTAAATATATTCGTCAGTACCAAAAGTAGTTGAGCCACCTAAAGGTTGAAAGCCACCAATAGTACCAAGTTCTTTATTTACACTGGTTGTAAATCTAATAGGTTGATCATCTAATAAAGTCACACTGTTTCCACTAATCGTTATATCCAAAACCACTGGATTACTACTATTATCAATTGTTAGTTGCCAAGGATCCCATAGTTGAGTGTCTGTATTCTCTGCATCTGTTAATCCTGCTATAGTGACTTCTGTCCCGGTGACTGAACCTAATTCTGTAGTTTTTTGATCATTAGTAGAATTTAAATCAGCTACTGTTGGAGCTGTGACTGTAACACAGTCATCGTTCAACCTAATTCCTAACTCTGCTAGAACATTTAAGCTATCGCTAGGCTTATGCCTTTTGATATTACAATAACTAATAAACGCTCCAGCATCTAAGAAACTTTTAGTTGTTCTACTGCCACTAGTAACTATTAGAGTTTGATTACTGCTATAGTGTTTAATTTTATCTAAAGAAAATAAATCATAACGATGATGATCATCTGGTTCAATATTGTAAGCTATACCATTTAACGCATTACTAAAAGTATTACCAGCAACCACGTTCAATCCTGTAGCATCAATTGAATATTTATGGGGCCAATCATTATTAATATTATATGTAATTCTGTTACCACCAGCACCATCTACATTAAGACCTGTTACAGATATAATGCCTGAGTGATATTTATTACCTAAATGACTAGACTTATTGAATGCATTATTCCAAGGTCCATTTGTACTATGCATAGTGGTTGCAGCATCCGAAGTAGAATCAAATTGGATATCTATCAGATTACCACGAATAACATTCAAACCTGTTTGTGAAATAATTCCACTGTATGGCCATTGACTACCATAATCTATTCTAACATTATTACCCCAAGGAGCACCACTATAAGCGTTTAGACCTGTTGTGTGTAAAATATTTCTATGAGGCCAGTTACGATCAATATGATTAACTATTAAATTACCAGTAGCTTGAGAAACATTTAATCCTGTTACTGATATTACTCCACTTTGATATTTTTCTCCCATAATACCAGGATAGAAAAAATCAGCATCACTATTTGTACTATGCATAATTTCAATATGATTACCAGCCCTGGCATTCAATCCTGTATTATAATACACTCCTGTGAAAGGCCAATTGTTTTCATATTCTTTAACTATTAAGTTTTCAGTAACGGCATTAACACCCGTAATTGACACAATGCCAGAATGATACTTGTTGCCAAGGTGATTATCTTTATTAAATCCGTTATACCAAGATCCATTTCTGTCATGCATACCAACTGCTGCATCAGATGTAGAAGTAAACTGTACATCTATCAGATTACCTCTAACAATATTTAAACCTGTCTGTGATATTACTCCACTATATGGCCACTGATCTACATCGAAATCAACTCTTATCAAGTTTCCATAAGGAGCGCCACTGTAAGCATTTAATCCTGTTACAGAAACGATACCTGAATGATACTTATTCCCTAAATTATTATTCTTATTGAAGTTTTGCCAGCTACCATCTCTATTATGCATCCATTGTGCTGCATTACTTGTTGATTCAAATTGAACATCTATTAAATTACCTTTAATAGTATTTAAACCTGTTTGCGAAATAATACCGCTGTGAGGCCATTGACTTTCATCAATATCGACACGCATTAAATTGCCCCAAGGAGCACCGCTATAGGCATTTAATCTAGTAACAGAAATAATACCAGAATGATAAGGAGGACCCAAATGAGTTGTATCGAAATTGTTGTCCCAAGTATTTCCTGCAGCACCTCCATTCATTGATTGTGCAGCATCCGAGTCGGATTTAAAAGCAATATCTATATTATTGCCTTCGATTACATTCAAGCCTGTAGTACTAATAGTTTGATCATGAGGAAACTCATCAGCATAATCGTACCTCATTAGATTACCAGTAACAGGTGTGTGCTGTAGAGTCAACACATTAAGCCCACTATTATAATAAGTACTAATACCTGATGTAGGTATAGTCATTATATTTAGTCTGACTACATATCTCCTGATATAGCTTAATGGCATCCTTGTATTATAAGGATATGCACCTTCTTCAAGGTGTCCTGTTACTACAACCATTAAGTCTTTATCTAACGCATATGGTGATAGCGGTAGTTGCGTTATTTTACTATCAGCCATAGTTTATTCCCTAGATAACTTTTTCGGCTTTGAACCAACTACCTTTCTTCAACACTCCACTGGTAGCTTGATTCGAGCTATCTGTTGCAAATTTAAACGTGGCTGTGTCTGATTCGTTATTAGTTGTTTCAATAACAAAACTGTTTACTAAAGTAATAATATCGTTCTGTAAAGAACCATCTAAAGAGTCGTGTAATGCACCAGATCTACTAATGACGCTAGCTGTATTAGTAACAACTGCCTGACTACTACTATTTGTACCTAAAGTATTCCAAGTGCCATACATTTGAGTAGGATTATTTACTCTGGTAGTTCCTGTAATCTCAACAAGACCAGACATGACAGTAGCATTTTCATTGTTCACAAGGACTGTGCCAAGTTCACATAAGTATTTACTATTAGCCGCTAAAGGAATAACCAGATCAGTGCTTGCTATAGTTAATTTGCCAGTTGCTGCCAAGTCTACTGATTGAAATTTGATATTTTGTTCTATCAAACCACTTACTGAACTACCGAAATCGGTAATATTGCTTGCAGTATGAGTATGGTCAGTATATGCATAACCACTAATATTAATCTGTACTTGATTTGGTGCTGTCGTAGAAGTAGTTGCCACAGGATGAATACCTGTGCCTGCTGTGACTAATTCATTAACATTAACAATATCTCTTATAATTCCTGACATTGGCAGTTTGTGTGTAGTTAATGTAGCTCCACCTACACCTACCCCAGTAACGACCACCATGAAATCTCCACTGGCAACAGTAGAAGTTTCTGATAACTCTGATATTTTACGATCTGCCATGATGATCCTTTCGTGAGATTTCTACGATATATAAAGTTATATACACCTGCTAGTTTATAAATAGTCTACAAAACCATAATCTGGTAATTTTTGGGGTGGAAACCCGTTAAAATCGCTAAAAGCGTAGGCTCCATTTTGTCTCAACATACCAGCAGCTACATCTGCATGGATCAAAAATGAACCGTCTGGAATTGGACCCCACTCTGGGTGTCCTCCACTATTAAATTTACCCCAACTATTTTGTACAAGAAAAGCGGGTTCTTTACCTGTGTCGTCACAAGCTGTCCAGGCCATTGCGTGATTCCAGCCTCCACTTTTACGGGCAAATCCCTTGCTATCTCTTTTACTAGAAAATCCATAGCTACTACAGACACTTAAACCATATCCATTAGCAAGTGC
>Ga0307488_10004224_pt1 | contig 11992 bp, 13 predicted proteins | sample SB02metaG_FD_202248 | JGI IMG/M metagenome (GOLD analysis project Ga0307488, IMG submission 202248) | Sea-ice brine microbial communities from Beaufort Sea near Barrow, Alaska, United States - SB 0.2 | ecosystem: Environmental > Aquatic > Marine > Coastal | place: USA: Alaska | collected...
TCTTTCTGATTAATTGCTTAAATTTAATCTTTTTATTAAAATGCTAACTTAAGCCGTATATAATTTATTGCTAGCTTCTTGCTTACTTGCGAAAGTCCTCGCGGACTTTCTTGGTCGGTAATTATTTACTAAATTAGTTGCTTGAAACACGCAACAAACCATCTACAACAACGTTACCCAACATTATGAAAAAAATACTGCTAATTACATTATTATTACTTTTTCAATTGACCATTTATGCGCAAGAAAACTCTAAATGGAATTTAGGAATTGAATTTTCAATCGATAATTTATCAATTGAAAACGGACAGAATAATGATTATCTTGTTACTCAAGGAAACATAAACGGATACGGGATTGAATTTGATAGAAATAATTTTACGCTCGGAATAAACTCTCAATTTTTTATTAATAACAAAATAAGTTTCTCAACTGGACTTTTATATTCTAATAAGGATTTTACCGGAACATTTAATTGTGCAACTTGTGAGCCAACTTCTTTTCCAATTTATTCACCCGAAATTATAAAACAGAGATTTTTAATAATTCCTGCTTCAATTGACTACAACTTTCAATTAGGAAATTTAAAACCAACTTTAATAGCTGGATTTAAAAATAATATAGAAATGGAAAATGATTTAAAAGAACAAAGTAAAGGTTTTTTTTTAGAGGCTTTCTTCGGAGTTTTAATAAATTACGAAATTTTAGAAACTTGGAATATTGGAGTTGGATATAACTATCAAGCTGCATTGACTGATTTATATAAAACGGACGAATATAATTTAAGAACAAATAGTTTTTATATACAAGTTAACTATCGAATAAAATAACGTTGGGTAACACCGTATAAAATTTATTGCTGGCTTTTTGATTACTTGCGAAAGTCCTCGCGGACTTTCTTGGTCGGTAATTATTTACTAAATTAGTTGCTTGAAACACGCAACAAACCATATACAACAACGTTACCAAACATTTAAAAAACGATAATATGAAAGTCTGGAATTTCAAAGTAAAGAGTAATTCTCAAGAGATTACCAAAAAATTAAACTCTGCATTTGGGTCTGTCAACGGATTCGTTTTTGATGTAGAAAATGATAATAATTCAGTGACATTTAAAGTTCGAAAACGGATTCTCTACGCATTTCAAACTATGCTTCGTAATCATATTATAGTAAATGGAAAGATAACACAAACGGATACTGAAAATGAGACCAATGTAGAAATCTCATTTAATCAACACATTCTAAATATATTGGAGGTCTCTATTTTTTTGGTTTTAAGTCCATTGGCAATAATCTTTGGAATAATAACTAGCAATCCAACTGCTTCCATATTTGGAGGCATTTTATTGGTTGTTGGAATAGCATATTTGATTTGGATAAAAAAGGAATTTGTAAGGAATGTTCAAGAATACAAGGCATTGTTTTCTGAAATATTAAAGTTTTAAAAGAAAAAAACGTTTGGTAACACCGTATAAAAATAATTGCGGTTTAGTGCTTAATCAAAAGTCGTTGCTTGTTTGTAACGTCTGATTTTCCTTCGGAAAATCCTCGCATACAAACCCGCAACTATTCTTATACATAAACGTTGGCAAACATTAAAAAAAAATTATGAAAAAAAAACACTTATTTATTAGTTTACTTTTTACACAATTAATTTTCACTCAAGAGTTTACTCAAAATACCGTTGGGTTAATACCAAATGGAAATCCTAGAGGTTTAGAAGTGGCTGATTTTAATAATGATAATCATTTAGATGTCTTAACTATTGATATTAGTGGGATAACTGAAATAGTTTTTTGGTTAGGAGATGGTAGTGGTGGTTTTAGTTCTAAAATATTAGTAGATAATGATTTAACAATTTCGGGAGGTCATGCTGATGATATTGCAGTGCTTGATGTTAATAATGATGGATTTTTAGATATTGTAGTTGCGGCATCTATAAATTATCAAGATAAAATCTTATGGTATCCCAATAATCAAGATGGCACGTTTGGCAGTAGAGTCATATTAGATGATGGTGGTAATAGATCTAATCATATTGTAATTTTTGATGCAGACAACAACGGATTTGATGATATCATTATTGGAGATAGATATTCAAATACAGCTGCTAATTATAGTATTTATTATCTACCTAACCAAGGTGATAATACTTTTGGTGCAAAGGTATTTGTTGTCAACATTCTCTATCCAGGTGAATTACGTGGATTAAGTTCTGGTTTTTTAAATAACGATGGGCTTGAAGACCTTGTATATACTGATGATATAAATAATACTGTAAATGCGGTATTTAATAATGGTGATGGAACATTTGGGAATTCTTTGTCAATAAATATATCAGATCCTTATTTTGTGACTACTGGAAACATTAATGGCGCTTCCAATGATGAAATTTTAGTGTCAAAATATAATTTAGCGGAAACTCTTTCATGGTATCATGGAGATGGTTCTTTTGGGAATCAATCTATTATTTCTGATCAAGAGGTTGACGCAATAATTAATAGCACTATATCAGATATTGATAATGATGGTGATAATGATATTTTTTCAGCTATTCAAATGGTAAATGGAGAATATGGATTTGTATGGTTTGAAAATGATGGTAATGGAAACTTTAGTGGAGCTAATTTAATGGGCAACTCGTCACCAAACACAACAAGTTATGACATAAAAACTGGAGATATCAATGAAGATGGCAAATTAGATGTTATTTTATCTAATCGTGGTGGCGTCTATTGGTATGAAAATAACCTCACATTGTCTACGAACAACTTTGATTTGAGTGATAATATTCAAATATATCCTAATCCCTCAACTAATGTTATTCATATTAACAAGAATAATCAATCGATCGACAAAATTGAAATTATCGATTTAAAAGGCAATATAATTTTATCAAAATTTGAAGAATTTGAAAATATTAATGTTAATCATCTTTCTTTAGGAATCTATATTCTTAAAATATATGCAGATAATAACATTATTGAGAAAAAACTAATCAAGAAATAATAACGTTTGCTAACACCGTATATAATTTATTGCTGGGTTCTAGCCTACTTACGAAAGTCCTCACGGACTTTCTATTCGGTTTATATTTACTAAATTAGTTGCCTGAAAGACGCAACGAAATCATACACAATCACGTTGTGGTGCATTTGACCAAAACTGTAACAACTACCGAAAAATAGTGTCTTTAAATAAAAATCAACGAAAATTTTATGCGAACAAAAAATATGATTTTCTCTTTAGTAATAGTTTTCAATCTATTACACGCCTGTAAACCGAATGAAAAAAACAATAATTCTATTGAGGGAATTTGGAAATCTATCGGCTATGGAAAAATTCTAAAAATTGATTCTACTACTTATAAATACTTTGATATAACGAACATTTCTTGTTTGCCTTCAAAACAAGGCAATATTTCCGAAGTTAAAAATTCCCTAGAATTAAAAAATGATACACTTGCTGTAAAAAGAGGATATAGTTTTTATTACTATACAAGAACAGACGAAATTCCAGATTTTTGTCAGAAAAATACAAATGACATAAATGACCCTTTGTACAATTTTGAGGTATTTGCTGACACTTACAAAGAACACTACGCCTTTTTTGAACTAAACAAAATAAATTGGGACAGTCTTTATAAAACTGCAAAAGGAAAAATCAACTCAAAAACAACAGAAGTTGAATTGTATTTAATTATGCAAGAAATGATTGATAGTTTAAAAGACAATCACGGTTCTATTGAGCCAACAGAAGAAGTTTATGAAAAAGCAGAACAACTCAATATTCAAGATGAAGATACTGATGAGTTCAAATGGTATGGCGATTTTGAAGTTGCTGGACTTGTTGCAGATTATTATCTCAAAGAGAATTTAACTAAAGATTCTTGGCTCATTAATTGGGGCAAAATGGAAAACAATATTGGTTTTATTCAGATTAAAACAATGTTCTTGTATGGAGATTTAAATTTGAACGATAGTCTGGTTAAAGAAAATGGTTTTGTTTCCACTTATATGGATGCTTTTAATAACTTGAGTTACGAGCAACAGGTTTCGAAGGAAGTTGCTGGTATAAATAATATTATGAATACGATAATGAAAGACCTCAAAGAAACCAAATATATTATCATTGATGTGCGTTTTAATGGAGGTGGTCAAGATATAGTGTCATTGGAAATTTTGAGATATTTCAATTCCAAAAGGAAACAAATAGCATTAATAAAAGCAATGCATAACGACATCTACTCGAAAAAAACATCAAGATTTTTAGAGTCTTCCCAAAATCCATATACAAAACCTGTCTATTTACTTACTTCCCAACAATCAGCAAGTGCAACAGATATGTTGGCTTTAGCTTCAATGGAAATTCCACAACTAAAAAGAATTGGTTCACACACTAATGGAGCAATATCAGATGCCTTGGAAAAGCAATTACCAAATGGATGGTACTTTTCACTTTCAAACGAAGTTTACACAGACAATAATGACAAAATTTATGAAAACATTGGAATTCCAGTAGATTTTGAATTGAATTATCCCGAAGATAGACAGACATTTTTTAGAAGCGTTGCAGAGGATTTAGAAAAAGACAAACAAAGTGTATTGAATGCAATAAGCAAATTACGGAATGAATAAAAACGCACCACAACACCGTATAAAATTAATTGCTGGTAAAAGCCCACTTACGAAAGTCCTTGCGAACTTTCTATATGTGACTTATTTGCTAAATTCAGTGCATAAAAATTACCTATACTACAAATGAATATTTAAACATAGAGAAAGGAAAGAAAATTGACTCTAAAAATGAAAGAATAGAATTAGATAAAAGGATAGAAAATGCTAATAAAAAGGAAAATGCTAGAAGAAAAAAAGAAGCACTTGAAGAAATATAACGTTTACTAACATTAAAGAAAAAGATGATAACCTCATTAGAAATAAACCAATACATTGACAGTTGTGTGAATAAGTATAAGAATACTTTTGACCGTAATATAGGTAGCAATAGCGCATTTGATTTTTTAATGTTTAGATACTCACCAACATATTTATACTTTGAAACAAAATATGGAGATATTAAGGTTAGTAAAAAAATTGAATCTGAACTAATGAATATGGATGAACTATATAAAATAAGATGTGAAAAATTTAAATCAGAACATTAGTAAACTAAATAACGATTTGCTAACACCGTATATAATTTATTGCTGACTTCTTGCCTACTTGCGAAAGTCCTCGCGGACTTTCTTTGTCCGTAATTATTTACTAAATTAGTTGCTTGAAACACGCAACAAATCATATACAACAACGGTTAGGCAAAATATGAAAAAAAATATGAAAATTATTACAGTATTAGTTTTAACAACATTGTTATTTGGGTGTAATACCCAAGAGAAAAAGTTAGATGGATTCATAATCAAAGGAAATGTTAAAAACTTAAACAATAGTAAACTTTTAGTATTGAAATTTGTGAATGGTGGAATTGAAGGAGACTCTATCTCTGTTGTTAATAATAAATTTGAGTACTCTGGAAAAGTAAAAGAGCCATATTTTATCCAACTCTTAATAAAAGATGGAAAATCTACTAAAGGCAAACTCACTGAATTTATGATTGAAAACTCTGAAATACATATAGAAGGAAATTCTATTGAATATGATAGTATTAAAGTTTCAGGTTCACAGTCGGATAAAATACTGAAAGAATATCTTGAAAAAGATGAAATTCTAAACTCAAAATGGGATTTATTAAAAGAGGAATATGATAAATATGTAGAATCTAACGATTCAATAAATCGAAAAAAAACAGGAAAAAAATTGAATAAAATTTTACAAATCGAAAGAGTTGGCTTACTTAAAAAGTATGTCGCTAATAATTCTAACACAACTGTCGGAGCCTTATTGCCATCATTTTGCACTATTGAAAACACATTGACTGAAAAAGATTTTAAAGAGATTTATAACACTTTATCTCAGCAAATACAACAGACAAATTATGGTCAAAGAATATTTGGGAAATTTAACGAAACAAATGAATAAATACTTTGCCTAACACCGTGTATGGTAAATTGCTATATTTAACATAAACTAAAACTTGTTGCTCTTTTGCAAACTTCTGAATTTCCGCTGGAAATTCCTCGCACACAAAACAGCAACTTTCAATACACAACAACGTAGCCAATTAAAAAACAGCATATAAATGAATGAATTAACTAATAAAGAAAAAGATTACACAAAAGCAATATGGATTTTATCAGTAGGAATAAATTTATTGATTGGTCTTGCTTATTTTATACCGACAATAACTCTCTCAGATACTTATGATTTTTCTTATATACCTAAACTAAATGCAACACTTAATGGACTTACATTTTTAAGTTTAGTTGGTGCTTTAATCTCAATAAAAAATAAAAAGATAATTCTACACAGAAATTTTATTTTTGCATCATTAACTTTTACTGGAATTTTCTTAGGCTCGTATCTCTTATATCATTTTACATCACCATCTACAGCTTTTGGAGGAACAGGCTTAATTAAAATCTTGTATCTAACAATACTTATATCACATATATTCTTAGCTACTTTAATAGTTCCTTTGGCTTTGATAGCTATTGCGAGAGGATTAAACATGAACGTTGAAAAGCATAAGAAAATCACTAAATGGGTAATGCCTATTTGGTTATATGTAAGTTTCACGGGAGTAATAATTTACATAATGATTTCCCCTTATTATTAATATTTTGACTAAGAAAAACTGGCTACAACACTGTATAAAAAACATAGGGCGTTTGTGCTAAATCGGAAGGTCTGTGAATATTAACAAAGTCCGCTAAATATAAAATTTGGCGTTTATAGTAGAAAAGATAAAAGCAAAATATTTATATTTAGCTAAGTAATAAAATGAAACGATAGTGCTTATCACCTGCCCTACATTTCTTATACTAGACGTTGGCAGTCATTTTGACGCAACCAATCGGACAAAAGTGCATCTAATTAAAAACAGCATTATGAAAAATTATATTTTAACTTTATTAATTGGAATTATATTAGTCGGTTGCTCGAATGATGAAGAAACGGAACTTGTTCAGAGCAGTTGTGAATTTATCAGTTTTAAATATTATAACGAAACTCAAGATTATTTGGGAGAAATGTCTAATGAATATATTTTGATTGCAGTTGACACCACTTTTAATGACAGCGAAATTGAAAGTTTTATTGAAACTATAGATATTATTGACCAAAACTACAATTACACAATTCATACAAGTGGACAATATAAGTTTAAGGAAATACCATTAAAACTAAATACTTCAAAAAATTGTGAAGAGATAACCCAAATAATTTCAGACATTAATCAAAACACTTTTATTTCCTATGTCCATTTCACAATGGTTACTGATGATTGCAATAATTTGATTTGGGAGCCAATCGGAGATTTATGTATAAATAGTTATGGAAGTAGTTTTTATGTAAAAGTTTTTGATGAGAACGATTTGACAGATTTAAACCAAATGATTGCTCAAACAAACACAGAACTTGTCGAACAAAATCAATTTATGGCAAAATGGTTTGAGTTAAGAGCTACTAAAGAATCTGATGGAGATGGATTAGCTATGGCAAACTTTTTCTACGAATCTGGACTTTTTGAACATAGTGAACCTGGAATATCAAAATATCCTGTCGAATAAAAAAAACGAACTGCCAACACCGTGTATAATTAATTGCTTGGTTTTAGCCAATTTACGAAAGTCCTCGCGGACTTTCTATCTGTGTTTTATTTGCTAACTCTAGTGCTTAAAACACGCAACTAATCTTATACAACAAAGGCGTGCTTAATATATCTCCAAAGCATATTCTTATTTACAATTATATGATTTGCCTGTAATAATTTCTAATTTACGCCACTAACTAATAAAAACAATACTATTGAGTAGCGATTTTTATAAAACATCCATTTTACCTTATGCAGGAATAATCATCAAATTATGTCGGGCTTATACTAACTCGCAAGAAAATTTTGAAGATTATTATCAAGAAGTGTGCTTACAAATATGGAGGAGTAAAGACAACTTTCGTGAAGAATCGCAATGGAGTACTTGGGTGTATCGTATTTCATTAAACGTTTGTTTAACCTTACTTAAGAAAAAGAAAAATAATGTTCAGCATTTTGTCTCTGATTCTATAACTGTTGAAGAAACCGAAGACAACTTTGCTTTTTCAGACGAATCTCTAAATTTATTATACGATGCTATTAGAAAACTGTCAGAAATAGATAGAGCAGTTATTATGCTTTATTTAGAAGAAAAATCGCAAAAGGAAATTGCTGAAATTATTGGAACTAACCCCAATAATATTGGTGTACGCGTGAAAAGAATTAAAATTAGATTAAAAAAAATATTAGATGGAAAAATCAATTGAAAATATATGGAAAGAAGGTTTTCTTAAGAGTGACGCTTTAGTCGTTCCAAAAATAAACAACCTTTACAACCAAAAATCAATTCATATTATTGATAAATTTAAAAGAATGTTTAAAAAAAATTTGATTGCAATTGTTGCATTCTCTTTTATCTTTTTAATTGTCTCTTTCTTTGTGGGAATACCAATAACAGGTGTTATGATTTTTGTTACTCTTTCTGTGCTTGTATTTATTAATAAGAAATTATTAAAAGGTTTAGATAAAATAGATAAAGGTTTAAGCAGCTATCAATATTTAAAGACGTTTAATGAGTGGATGAAAGAGCAGATAGCAATCAATAAAAAAATGTCCACATTTTTGTACCCAATTATATTTATGGCAATGGTTTTAGGCTTTTGGTTTAAAGATGTTAAAGGTATGCCTTTAGGTGAAAGATTGGTAAATAAAATTCTATATAGCTTTCCAGATATCTATCTAATATATGGAGTCCCATTAATAGGAATCATAATTATGGTTTTAATTTTAGGTTTATTAGTGTTTTTTGGAGGCAGAATTTATATGTGGGATTTCAACATTGTTTATGGAAGAGTATATAGAAAACTAGGAGAACTGATAACTGACATAGAAAGTTTAAGAAGTTAAATATCTCTTTAAAACTTATAAACACTTGATTTTATACTTTATTTCAAAAAAAAATAAGTTTCGCATGTAATATTTTTTGAATTGGACCACTAACTAAAAAAAACTAAAAGATATGATACTTATAAATACAATTAACCTCTTTGAAAGTTTAAAAGCTAAAGCAGCTGGGAACATGCTATAATTAGTCGCAAAGAAAACATAAAATTCACATTATTTATTTTAAACTTAAATGCCAAATAATTTTCGGCCAACTAAAAAACAACCTAAAATGAAAACAATAGCAACATTTGCAATTGCATTTATACTATTAATAGTAAGCGCACATTCCCAAGATATCTCAGGAGATTGGAGCGGAACAGCCAAAAGAGGAGATAAAGAAATCACATTCGTTTTTAATATCGAACAAGAAAACTCTAAGTATTCAACCACAATGAGTGTTCCCACTTTTAGAGTTTCTGGCATAAAACCTACAACTACAACTTTTACAAATGGAACATTAATAATTGATGGCTCTAATGTAGGCATGAACTATGAAGGAGTTTTCAATAATGAAGCACAACAATTTGAAGGCACTTATAAAGAAGGAGGCATGGAAATGATCTTAAATTTAAAAAAAGGTGCTATAAGAACAGAAGATTTAAGAAAGCCTCAAGAACCTGTGAAACCTTATCCATATTACAACGAAGATGTCGTTTTTGAGAATACAGAAGCAAAGATAACGTTGGCAGGCACTTTAACTTTACCAAATAAAAACGGGACATTCCCAGTTGTCATCTTAATTAGTGGAAGTGGTCCACAAGATAGAGATGAAAGTTTTATGGGACACAAACCTTTTTTAGTGTTGGCAGACCATTTAACAAAACAAGGCATTGGCGTATTGCGTTTTGATGATCGTGGTCATGGAGAATCTACAGGAGATTTTGGAAACGCTACAACCGAAGATTTTTCTAAAGATGTATTAAGTGCTATTGCCTATTTAAAAACTAGAAACGATATTGATATAGAAAACATTGGTTTAATTGGCCATAGCGAAGGTGGTATTATTGCGCCTTTAGCTGCAAATAACTCGAAAGATGTTGCTTTTATGGTGTTGCTAGCGTCTACAGGAGTATCAGGAGCAGAATTGTCTGTAATGCAATCAAAGACACTAAGACAGTTTCCTGTTAAAGATGAAGTAGCTTACGAAAAAAACGTAAGAGAAGCTATTGCCATAGTAACCTCTAATAAGAATGCATTAGAAATTAAAAACGAACTAACAACCCATTATAATGATTTTATAAGACCCATTTTAATGTCTTTAAATGTGCCAGAAGAGAAGATTAATTTATTTATAGATAGTCAGGTAAAAACTAGTGTAAAGCCTTGGTCACGCTACTTTTTACAATACAATCCTGCAGATGAAATTGAAAAGTTAGAAATCCCTGTATTGTCGTTAAACGGAAGTAAAGACACTCAGGTAAACGTAAAAATTAATCAAGAAGGAATACGAAACGCATTAATCAAAGGCGAGAATAAAGATTATAAAATAGTAGAATTAGAAAATTTAAATCACTTTTTTCAAGAGTGCGAAACTGGAAAGATGGATGAATATAGAAAAATAGAACAAACATTTTCCCCAACTGCTTTAAAAGAAATTTCTAATTGGATTCTTAAAAGGATTTGAATAAATCCTAAAAATTCAGTAGAAACAAAATACTAAGCACAGCCGTATATAATTTATTGCTAGTTCTAGCTTACTTACGAAAACCCTCGCGGATTTTCTATTCAGTTTTTATTAACTAAATTAGGTGCTTAAACACGCAACAAACCATATACAAAACGTTGTAACACATTAAGAAATAATATGACATCACTTTTTAAATCAGAAACTGGAAAACATGAAATTCTTAGTCTGTATGATGAAAAACTAATTGACCTAAATATTGAATATCAATATAAAATTATTGATTCAAGTTACGGAAAAACCAATATTATTATTACTGGAAAATCCTTAAATCCTCCTTTAATTATAATACATGGATCAAATGGTTGCGCTCCAATTAGCTTAGAAACTTATCCGAATTTATCAACTCAGTACCAAGTGTTTGCTATTGACGTTCTTGCTCAACCTAACAAAAGTGCTGCAACAAGACTAAGCATGAAAGATGATTCTTATGGGAAATGGATTAATGAAATAATACAATCACTAAATTTAAATAACGTAACACTTGTCGGATTTTCATTTGGAGGTTTAGTGATTTTGAAAACACTGATAAATAGTGAAGATAAAATCAAAGAAGTGTATTTAGCCTCTCCTGCCTACATCGTAAATGGAAACCCTTTAAAGGCTTTATTCAAAGTCTTTATTCCTATGAAGCGATATATGAAAACTAAAAAAATAAAATTTGTAGAGAAATTTCTAAGTGAAGTGTTTACGGATCGAGATGAATTTGCGATAAAGTACCTTTCTAAAGTTTTTTTACATTTTAATATGGACTTTACACCTGTTCCTGTTATCAGTGAAGCAGAAGCAAAGGGAATTAAAACTCCAATAACTTTGATAGCGGCAAAAAATGATATTATGTTTCCTGGTGAGAAAATGCTTAAAAGAATTTCAAAAATATTTTTATCTATAAAAAAAACTGTATTACTTGAGAATTCTAAACATGTTCAGAACAAAACGGACAACTTAAAAATAGAAGAAATAATAATGAAATAAAAACGTGTTACAACAAAGTACTGTGGTAAAAAACAAGTAAAATTTCATTAATTTTTCACTAAAGTACTTCTATAAGTGTCATCATATATTAATCCTGATTTAGCTATTGCAAATGCCTGTTTTAATAGCTTATTACAAACTGCAATTAAAGCTAATTTTTTACGCTTACCTTTTGCGACTATTCTATCATAAATTGCCTTACACCCTTTATTGTATTTACAGGCATTAAAGCTGCACA
>Ga0307488_10004225_pt1 | contig 11984 bp, 8 predicted proteins | sample SB02metaG_FD_202248 | JGI IMG/M metagenome (GOLD analysis project Ga0307488, IMG submission 202248) | Sea-ice brine microbial communities from Beaufort Sea near Barrow, Alaska, United States - SB 0.2 | ecosystem: Environmental > Aquatic > Marine > Coastal | place: USA: Alaska | collected 2017-05-06
TTGATGGAGCATCTGATCTTGTCTATGCACCAACAGTAGCACAAGCAGGTGTTCTCGTTAATCCTGCTGATGAAACACTGGACCTAACCTTTGCTGGTTCTGGTGCAACTTTCACTGCTGGTAAACTCCGTGTGTTTGCCATGTTGATGGATGTCTCTGAAGTTGGTGTTCACACCGCTGCAGCAGCAGCCCGTGACAACACTTAAGTAACGAAATAGGTGGGCTGCTTAACTGTGGCCCACTTTATCTTATGAGGGATACAAAATGCGTAAGACTAAAAAATATGCTTTGGGTGGTGTAGTTACACCAGAACAAGGAGATAGTCGTTACCGTCCTTCCGCCAATCGTGCAACACAAGGTATGTTGTCTCCTAGAGGTAGTACATCCGCTATGGGTTTATACGATGGTGGTGTAGTGACAAAAAAGAATTACGTAAATCCTGTAACAATTGTAGATAATCTTAAAAAATAATGGCAGGTATTAATTTCAGAACAGCTAGTAAGTTTGCTAGTATTACAGGTAACTCTGCCAGTACTGCTGGTAGTCCCAGTAATGCTACCTTATTGTTTACCTGCCCTGAGAGCCACGAAGCTGAAATAGTTTTCCTTATGGTAGCTAATGAAGCTACTTCTACAGCAAAAATAGGTATACAAGTATATCATTCAGATGATACTACCTACCATTATCTTGTAGCAGAAGAAGCTCTAGCAGGAAATAGTCACAAACAATTTATTAGTGGTGGACCTTTATTCCTGCATTCAGGTGATAAGGTATTACTATTTAGGCATGGTGGGTCAGATGAGTTTGATGCTACACTTTCTGCTAGACTGTACTTCACCCCTGCTAAAAGGCTATAACAATGAGTACATTTCTTAATTTAACAAACGAACTACTGCGTCGATTGAATGAAGTTCAAGTTGACCAGTCTAGTTTTGCAGGTCTTAAAAATGTTCAGGCATTAGCTAAAGACTCAATAAACTCTGCTATCCGCCAGACTCTTCAAGATGCACAGGAATGGCCCTTTACCCTTGTAACGTATGAACAGACTCTCTCCAGCGGTACTAATACTTATTCTTTTCCTGCTGACTATTCAAAAGCAGACTGGGAAACATTTTATATTAAACAACTTTCTTCAGAAAGTAATACCCCACAAAAATTACAGTTAATCACATACGATCAATACCTTTCAAATTACCGATCTACAGAAGATACTGGTGGTGAAGGTGCTAGAACCAGTCCTCGTTATGTGTACATGACACAGGACACCGAGTTTGGCGTTAGCCCTATACCTAATGCAGCTTATGTTATAGAGTATCGGTACTGGAAGTACCCTACGGACCTTGTTTTGTATGACGATGTATGCATTATCCCCGACAGGTTTAAGCATGTTATTATTGACGGTGCAATGATGTACATGATGTTGTTCAGGTCTAACGAACAAAGTGCCTCTTTACACAGTAAGAAATTTGAAGATGGTATTGACATGATGCGTAGACTTCTAGTCGATCAATCCGTAAATGTAACATCTACAGTCAGACACAGGCCTACTTACAATACAATGACAGATACAGTATAGATATGGCTGATGCATTACAAACATTTGTTTCTGTATGTGAGGGGGGGTTAGTTACTAACGTAGACCCTCTGACGCAGAGTACTGCTATGTCAGGCAGCGCAGTCCGTTTGATTAATATGGAGCCATCTCTTGAAGGTGGTTACAGGCGTGTAAGTGGTTACGCAAATTCCTACGGTACACTTCCCGGCACTGGTAAAGTTTTAGGACTTGCGGTAAATGGTGAAATAAGTCAGGGTATACTTGGATGTAGGAAACCTTCTAGCGGAAACAACTATCTACATTGGTATAATCATTATTATAATGTAGCATTAGGTTCAGGTGAAGGATCGTCTTTTGACGTGGGTGAGTCTCTTACTGCCGTAGTTAGTGCAAGCGATGCCACAGCAACTGTAGTTACAGGCACTGTAATATCTAAAACTGCAGACGCTATTGTAGTAGACTTCGGTAAGTTACCCGATTTTATTTTTACCACTGCCAATATTATAACAGGAGTTACTTCTGAAGCAACAGGTACAGTAGCAAGTACTCCCACTGTTATTGGCTGGACTGCAATAGACTCTAGCTTAGTTGCTAACGACAGAGATGGAGTGTGCCTTGCACAAACAACTGGTGGTGCCGCTAACTTAGTTATTAATGGTGCATTGCATTCGAGCAATACAATTAACTTTACAACCGCTGCATCTTTACAACCTAGAAAGGTTACTATCTTTTCTGCTGGGGGAGATGTGTCAGGTGTTTCTTTTACTATTACAGGTACAGACTACCTAGGGCAAGCTTTAGTTGAAGTAGTAACTGGCCCTGCCGTAGATGCAACAGTAACAAGTACAAACTTCTTTAATACTATTACTCAGATAGCAGCTAGTGGTGCTGTCACAGGTAATATTGAAGTAGGTTCTGGGGCTGGGCAATATATACCTTCCGCACCCACTATGACAGATGTTGATGGTGTAAGGTTTGAACGGTATAACTGGTCCGAAGAAATACTATTACTTACAGATTCTGTCAATCCTGCCGCTAAGTACAACGGCACTAACTACATACAAATTACACATGCTAATGCCCCCGATAGCCCACAGTTTGCTAGTTCTTTTGCAAATCATCTTTGGTTAGCTGGAGACACTGACGAACCTTTTAATGTATATTTTTCTTCACCTAACTCAGATACAGATTTTGATCCCGGTAATGGGGCAGGCGTTATTAATATAGGCTTTACTGTAACTCAACTAAAAGCATTCCGAAATCAACTGTACGTATTTGGTCAAAATCAAATTAAAAGAATTGTAGGGGACAACTACTCTAACTTCAGTGTAGAAAGTGTCACTAACGATTTAGGTTGTGTTGCACCCGATACTGTAGTAGAATTTGGTGGTGACATTATTTTTCTAGGTCCAGATGGCGTCAGGCCAATTTCAGGAACATCCAGGATTGGTGACGTTGAGCTTGAAACAGTATCTCGTGAAATACAAAAGACCTTTGAAAACTACACAACTAACGAGGATGTAACAAAACTAAAAGCTCTGGTCATACGTAGGAAATCTCAATTTCGTTTATTCTTTGAGGCTAATACTTCTTTGTCCCTGCTTGCTGCCATTCGTAAAAGTTCCTCTGCACAGTCTACCTTTGAGTACAGTCAACTTGTAGGCATTGAGGCAACTTCAGTAGCTAGTGGTTACGTAGGCCAGTTTGAATTTGTACTTCACGGAGACAATACAGGCAGAGTGTTTAGACAAGAAGAAGGTACTTCCTTTAATGGCGAGGATATACTAAGCGTATATCAAACCCCATATTTCTTTATGGGTGATCCAGAAATGCGTAAAGTATTTTACAGGGTTAAAACATTTTTAAAGTCAGAAGGTTCTTCTACTATCTCTGTAGGTATTGACTACAACTTTGGTGATTCAGAGATTGCAACACCTTCAAATCTTGACTTAACTACAGCGGGGGCTGCATCCTTTTTTGACCAAACCGCAACAGCTTACGACGATACCGACATCTACGATGGAAATCCTACACCTATCCGTGTTACTAACATAAGTGGTTCAGGTGATTCTATTTCAATAGCATACGTTACTAACAGCACAAGCCCTAGTCACACCATACAAGCAGTTTCTATTTTGTATGGTCTAGGCGATAGGAGATAAAAGTGGCCGGATATACAAGACAATCATTAGCGGATATTATTGCAACAGCTGTTATACGGGCTAACCCAATAAACGCAGAGTACAATGCACTTCGTGATGCCTTTGCTTTTGCAACAGGGCACACGCATGATGGTAGTTCTACAGAAGGTGCTTACGTACCTCTTATTGCTGACGTAGATGCAAAGAACAAAGTTGTAGTTGATACATCAAACAACAGAATTAGTGTGTATAATGAAGTAGGCGGAGTTGCTGTTGAGCAGTTGCGTATCCAAGATGGCGTTATTGTTCCAGTGACTGACAACGACATTGATTTAGGTGGATCAACCTTAGAGTTTAAAGACCTCTTTATTGATGGCACTGCACATATTGATGTCCTTGATGTAGATGAGTCAGCTACAATTGCTACTACACTAACTGTAGCAGGGGTTACAGCCCTTAATGGTGGTCTGACTATGGACAGCAATAAGTTTACTGTTGCAGACACCAGCGGTAACGTAGCTACAGCAGGTACACTTACAGTTACAGGTGCAACAGCACTTGAGGGTGGCCTCACAATGGACACCAATAAGTTTACTGTAGCGGATACTTCAGGTAATGTAGCCACTGCAGGTACTCTTACTGTTACAGGAGCTACTGCACTAAATGGTGGTCTTACACTAGATACTAATAAATTTACTGTCGCAGATACATCTGGTAATACAGCAATAGCTGGTACACTTGCGGTAACTGGTGCTACAACTTTGGCTGCTACTTCCTTTGGTGATGCCAACATTACTAACGTAGGTAACATTGCTCTAGATAGCATTACAGCAGATGGTTCAACTATTACAATTACAGGTAATACTACATTTGCTGATGGTGCTTATGACTTGAATATTGCTAGTCACGATGGCACAAATGGCCTAGCTCTTGGTGGTACTATTGTTACGGCAACTGCCGCAGAACTCAATCTATTAGATGGTGTAACCGCCACTACTACAGAACTTAACCTTATAGATGGTGTCACTGCCACTACTGACGAGTTAAATATTCTAGATGGTGTTACAGCAACAACTGCAGAATTAAACTTGCTTGACGGAGTTACAGCCACCACTACGGAACTTAATTTAATAGACGGTGTAACTGCCACAACTGCAGAGTTAAATATTTTAGATGGCGTTACTGCTACTGCATCTGAACTTAATATTCTGGATGGTGTCACAGCTACTGCAACGGAACTTAACTTAATGGATGGCGTTACCGCCACTACTGCTGAGTTAAACTACAATGATACAGGTGCAGCTGTTGGTACAGTTGTTGCAAGTAAGGTTATTACTGCTGATGCAAATAAAGATGTAACAGGTCTGCGGAATATTACAGCTTCTGGCAATATCATTATGGGTGACGGAGGTAACATTGGTTCTGCTTCAGATACGGATGCTATAACAATTGCCTCTGGTGGAGATGTTACAGTAAGCCAAAACCTACTTGTTTCAGGTAACTTAACAGTATCCGGTACACAAACAGTTGTAGATACAGTAACAATGAATGCAGCTAATGCTGTTGTGTTTGAAGGTGCTACTGCTGACGTACATGAAACTACACTTACTATTGTAGACCCTACAGCTGATCGTACTATTAATCTACCAAACCAATCTGGTACTATTCCAGTATTAGCTGCTGCAAGTAACACAGCTATTACATCTACACCTGCTGAGTTAAACATACTAGATGGAGTAACTTCTACCGCATCAGAGTTAAACCTTGTAGATGGTTCTGTAGCAGGTAGTATTGTAAATAGTAAGGCTGTAGTATACAGTTCCGGTGGTCAGGTAAATGCAACTAGTCTTGCCATAGGTGGGACACCTATTACATCAACTGCAGCAGAACTTAATATCCTAGATGGAGTAACTTCTACCGCAACAGAACTTAATCTTTTGGATGGTGTTACGGCAACCACTGCAGAGTTAAATATCCTAGATGGTGTAACTAGCACTGCAGCTGAGTTAAACATTCTAGATGGTGTTACTGCCACTGCATCTGAGTTAAACATTATTGACGGTGTAACAGCTACAACTGCTGAGCTTAATATTATGGATGGTGACACTAGTGCAACCTCCACTACATTAGCTGATGCAGATCGTGTTGTAGTCAATGACGCTGGTACAATGAAGCAAGTAGCTTTGACTGACTTTGAAACTTATATGGAAACGTCACTAGACACGCTTCCTAATGTAACAACAGTTGGTGCTCTTAACGCAGGTTCTATTACGTCTGGTTTTGGTGCAATTGATAACGGCTCCTCTGCTATTACTACAACTGGTACAATTACATTTGGAAGTATTTCAGATGGCACTATAGCTGTAACTGCTTTTGTTGATGAAGATGATATGTCATCCGATAGTGCTACTCTTGTACCTACGCAACAGAGTGTTAAGGCATACGTTGCAACTATTGCAGGGCAGTCAAATAACATAGTTGGGCTAACCGCTAGTGCAGCGGAGTTAAACATTTTAGATGGTGCAACTCTCACTACGGCAGAACTTAATATTCTTGATGGCAGTGCTACTACACAAGCTACAGTTACTTTGGCTGGCACAGATGGTGTTGTAATCAGTGATACTGACGTAATGAAGCAAGCTCTTGTATCTGACTTTGATACATACATGGCAAGTACAAGTAAAACTCTTACCAACAAGACATTAACTAGCCCTATTTTAGACGGGACAATAGTCGTAAGTGACGGTTCAAACGACTTTAACATTGCAAGTCATGATGGTAGCAATGGTCTTAAACTAGGAGGTACATTGGTTACTTCCTCTGCAGCTGAACTTAATATTCTTGATGGTGTTACAGCAACAACTACAGAACTTAACCTTATAGACGGTGTTACAGCAACCACTGCTGAACTTAATATTCTTGATGGTGTTACAGCAACAACTACAGAACTTAACCTTATAGATGGTGTTACAGCAACCACTGCTGAACTTAATATTCTAGATGGTGTAACCTCTACAGCAGCTGAACTTAATATTCTAGATGGTGTAACCTCTACAGCAGCTGAACTTAATATTCTAGATGGTGTTACAGCAACCACTGCTGAACTTAACCTTATAGACGGTGGTACAGCTAGGGGAACTACAGCTGTTGCAGATGCCGATGGTATCCTTACAAATGATAACGGCACAATGCGTATGACTAGTGCCGCTACGTTTAAGACATACTTTCAATCTGGTCTTGGTGCACCTAACAATGCTACGATCACACTTACAGCAGGCACAGCTATATCTGGCGGTGGTGACTTCACTACAAACCAGTCTGGCAATGAGACCCTTACGTTTAACTTTAGCGGTGGTATTAATGACCTAAGTGATGGTTATGCGGTATCTGGCTCTCTCGGCCTTGGTTCAGGTTCACTTGAGAATGATGATGGGTCTTCTAACTATAATACTGGTGTTGGCTACAGAGCGGGTAGAGCTACAACTTCAGGTACTTCTAACGTATTTGTTGGAAACGAGCCGGGACTGACTAACACTACAGGTACTAGTAACGTAGCTATAGGCTTCATTGCAGGCTATTATGGCACAACTGCTTCCTACAACGTGTCTATGGGTAGATCTGCTCTTCAGAATAACATAACGGGCAACAACAACGTAGCGATAGGCCGATCTACCTTGCTAGGCGTAGTTGGTAACTCCCACAGCAACAACACTGCTATTGGAGCTTACGCTGGTACGTCTATTACCACAGGCGGCTCTAACTTTTTCGGTGGCTATCAAGCTGGAAATAGTACTACCTCAGGCACCCAAAACGTGTTTGTAGGTTTCAGCGCAGGTCACTATAATTCAACAGGTATTTATAACACTATGATAGGCTATAGTGCTGGTGTAACAGGTACCACAGGTCAAGGTAACTTTTATGCTGGGCATTCAGCTGCACATGACGCAACGACAGGTAGTAACAATGTGGCGGCAGGTAGAACGGCCTTACACCGCAACAAAACAGGTGCTAGTAACGTAGCTATTGGTGCATACGCCTTACAGGGAACTTATCAACAATCCCACAGCAACAACACTGCTATTGGTTATGAGGCTGGTAAGGGTATTACCTCTGGGGTAAGTAACGTATTCTTAGGATACCGTGCAGGTCTAGCCAACACTACAGGGACTAACAACTTTTTTGGTGGTGTGCAGGCGGGTACTTCCGTTACGACAGGCAGCTACAATACTTTTACAGGTTTTGATGCAGGTCAAGCGACTACTACCGCTAGTTACAATGTGTTTACAGGCTGGGCCTCAGGAAACAATAACACTACTGGAATTAGGAATAATGCGTCAGGCTATTTTGCACTATACTATAACGTAACAGGGAATTATAACGTAGCAATTGGTGATAGCTCTCTCCGAGGTGCATCAGGACAATCCCACAGCAACAACACTGCTATTGGTTATCAAGCTGGATACGATATCAGAACAGGTAGTAATAACTTATTTGCGGGTTACAAGGCAGGTGAGAACGTCACGACAGGCAATTCAAATGTCGCCCTAGGCCAACAAGCCTTACGTAACAATAAAACAGGCGCTGGCAACATTTCCATAGGCCAAGACTCTCTGTCTAACGCAAGTAACACGGCGGCTGGTGGCAATGTAGCTATTGGTCAAGCTGCTGGTGACGCACTAACTACTGGTAGTGAGAATATCATTATTGGTTATGCCGCAGACGCATCCTCCGCCACAGTGTCCAACGAGATTACACTTGGCAGCGCCTCTGCTACACGCTTCCGTCTTCCCGGCCTCCAAGCTGGGGGTAGCAATGGTCAAGTACTGACATACATTTCTGCCACAGGTATTATTGATTTGGTAACTCCCGCAGCCGCTGGTGCTACGAGCATTAACGGTCTGAGTGATGGTTACGCAGCAGGTGGCTCTATAGGTCTTGGTACTGAGTCCCTAGCTAACGACGATGAATCCGACAACTATAACGTAGCCATCGGCTACCGTGCAGGTAAGTTCATTACATCTGGCTATAGAAACTTCTTTATTGGGGATAGGGCCGGACAGACTCTGACCACAGGGTCCAGTAACGTGGCTATTGGTAGTGTAGTTTTGTATTCCGCCACCACTGCTGCCCAGAATGTAGCCATTGGTTCTGGGGCTTTGTACGGGGTTACTACTGGTCAGAAGAACTTTGCGGCACATAATACCTTGCAGAATGTTACTACAGGAAGCCATAATATAGCCATTGGCTATAACTCTCAACAGGGTCTACTGACGCAGGAGCATAACATTTCTTTGGGGTCGAGTTCGCTTCAGTATAACGTAACGGGGCAGGGCAACGTAGCTATAGGTTTTGAGGCACTAAAAGGAGTGTCTGGTAACAGCAACGTACTTAACGTAGCTGTTGGCTATCAAGCAGGTAAGGGGATTACTACAGGTACCACTAACACCTTTGTTGGTTGTAATGCTGGTGACGCTACTACTACAGGTACTAACAACACAACTTTAGGTTATCTGGCAGACTCATCAGGTGCCACAGCTTCCAATGAAGTCACTCTTGGTAACTCTAGCATTTCTGCAATCCGCTGTCAGGTTCAAACAATTAGTTCCTTGTCTGATGCACGTGATAAGACTGACGTAGTTCCACTTGAAGATGGACTGGACTTTGTAGACTTACTTAAACCTGTTTCGTTTAACTGGAACATGCGTGACGGTGGTAAGGTAGGTATTCCTGAAACAGGGTTTATTGCCCAAGACTTACAAAAAGTTCAAATAGATACCGGAATTACAATACCGGGCTTGGTTTCTGATGGAAATCCTGATAGACTGGAAGCAGCGTATGGTGCGCTAATACCAATATTAGTACAGTCAATTAAGGAATTGTCTGCTAAAGTAACTGAGCTTGAAGCTCAAATAAATTCATAAAGGATAAGTAACGATGACTGATACACCTACTACTGAAGAAATTGCACAGCACTACACTGCTATGGGACACTCTGTTTCCCTTATCAATGACGTTATCTCAGGTGACCAAATGGCTGATGAGAGTGCAGAAGAACGTCAAGGTTGCGTTGATCGTAACGTAGAACACTTGGCACTAATGGTAGCCAAAGATTACTGGACTACCGAAGATATGACAGCGGCTAACGCTGCCGTAACAGCAGGCAACGGATACACCGCTGCTTAAACCCTAACCTAAACAAGGAGACTCGTAATGGGAAAAGATAAAAAGACCCCGATTACCGTCAACGATATTGAATACTTTATTGAAGACATGACTGACAAACAGAAAGCATGTTTAAATCATGTAAATGATCTAGGCCGTAAGATGGACAACGCTAAGTTTAACTTAGACCAACTCTCTGTTGGGCGTGAGAAATTTGTTGAACTACTGGCTGATGCTCTGGAAAACCCAGAAGAAGTAGAAGATGCAGAAGTTATAAACTAATAAAAAGCTGGTGTGCTTTTCTGTTAGTATAGATTAGCACACCAAGCAACAATACAATTAACAATTCCAATAAATGAGTTGAATTATGAGCCAAGTAACTATCTCACATGATGAACTAGAAGCAATGTTGGATCGTTCAGCTAGGCGTGGAGCTAAGGAAGCTCTACGTTCTATTGGTTTACTTGATGACGATGCACATAGAGACATTACTGAGATGCGTAGCTTGATTGAAGCTTGGCGTGACACTCGTAAGTCTATCTGGACAACAGCAATAAAAGTAACCACTGTCGCCGTACTGACGTTTATCGCAGGCGCAGTATACATGACAATGGATAAGTAGAGGTAGATTAAGATGGCTACGCAAGAAGACATTAAAAAATTAGCAGATATATACTTCCTAAGTATGAACACAGGTGTGTCTACAGTAGATATGGAAGCTGCACGTATGGCTGTAGGGTTAGAGAGTCAAGAAGAGAACCCCTTTGTCTTTCAGAAAGCTATGGACCTTCTAGTAGAAAATGGCTACGATCCTGGGAATAGTAGTACTTTCTACGGAAATAATGTCGCTGAGGACGTTGGGGCCTCGTTGCTTTACAAAAGATGGCAAGATGCACCTACTCAAGAAGAACTTGCAGAAGCAGGTTTAGATGAAACAGTTGTAATGAATAGTAGCGCAGGAGCAAATGCTTGGCTTACTCAAGAGCTTGCAACTTTAGGTGTTGATGCCTCTACAACGAATGCCATAACAGGTCAAACTGTAGAGGAAGCGGCTCAAGAAAAAGTCAACACTGCTGCACTAGTAGCAACTAACCCTTACTGGGATCCTATTATAGAAAAAGCAGGTTCTTTTGATGCAGCTCAGCTTGATATATTTGAGTGGGGCAATTTACCTAAGAAAACGGTAACTCCTGCTGCACCTCCAACTTCAACGACTACTTTTCAACCTGCTGTACAAGCACCTCCTGTTACTGCTGGTGCAGGTGAAGTAGTACCTGTGCAAGTTAAACCACAAGTCGTCACCCAACAAGTTACACCTCCTTCTTACTACAACCAACCTCAGATTGCAGCTAATACATCTATTAGTAACGAACAAGCAGGTACATTTAGTAAGCCCCTTCAAACTGCAGGTCTTAGTGCTGTACCTAAAGAAGTATCCTATAAGACTCACTATGCTGGTACTCCTGGCTTAGTTGACCCCACGCTTATGGCTTCAACAGGAAATAATACAGGCGGCACTGTTCAGGTTGCTTATGTAAATCCCTACACTGGTCAGGAAATAATGATAACTGAGCTTGGGGGCAATCCTGTTACTTATGTACCGCCTGGGTTTCAACGTAAAGATCCAAAGGCTGTTCCTGGTGTATCCAAAGGTGGTTACATGCAAGGGTATGCTGCTGGTGGTTCAGTAGACAAGATGCTTGAATCTAAATTTATAATTGCTAGCCGATACGGTTACTCTGGACCTAAAACTAACGCATCCCTTAATGCCTATGCAAAGTCTAGCCCTCTAATCTCTTCTAAGTTTAGAGATATTGGGGTTATGATGAACAAAGGTGGCCTAGCCATGGCTCAAGGCGGATCTGTACCTAATAACACTATGATTGCAGGTCAACCCCATCGACTAGCTTACGTTAATCCTCAAGAAGAGGCTATGATGAAGGCTGCTGGTGGGTCGGGAGCACCTTCTCACGGTGGTATACCTGCTTATTCTTTACTGGCTCAAGACCCAAATACACCTGTAGGTAAAGTATCGTGGGATACGGTAAACGGCGGCGGGGCTACGCACGTATGGAATGGATCAAGTTGGGATCAAGGGCCGACGATCCCCGTTGCGGGTGGTGCAA
>Ga0307488_10004230_pt1 | contig 11976 bp, 8 predicted proteins | sample SB02metaG_FD_202248 | JGI IMG/M metagenome (GOLD analysis project Ga0307488, IMG submission 202248) | Sea-ice brine microbial communities from Beaufort Sea near Barrow, Alaska, United States - SB 0.2 | ecosystem: Environmental > Aquatic > Marine > Coastal | place: USA: Alaska | collected 2017-05-06
GATCAGATGGAAATATTTTTACGATTATTAAACAATAACAAACCATTCGCCTTCGCACATTTTAACGATGGAGAATTAAACATGATTATCGACCCAAAAAAAACACCACCGAGTAGAGAACAAAAATCATCCACGTCCCTAAGTCACAAATTGAAAACATCATTGATATACAAACAAAAAAACTACTTCCCAGGTTTACCATGTTCAATTTGTTATCCACACCTCAAACAACACGCTATTTTACTTAGAACCGATCCGAATATTCAAAATGTCTTGTGGTGGCATGCTTTGGCTTTTCATCACACTAAGATTTCATATTTTACTAAACTCATTTCCTCACTAAAAACCAAGACTATACACTGGGTTATTAACGATCAACATAATTTACAACCTCTACATACATTGGGTTTAGATGTGAAATCTTGTATTAAAGTACAACATCTGAATGCATTTGACAGTTACGAAGACATTTTTCACAAATTCTCCACTTTTAAAAGCGGAGATGTTGTTATTCTTCTATGTGGATGCTTAGGAAGAGTATTAGCTCAAGAATGGTTCGCTATTAGAAAGGATGTATCGTTTTTGTGTCTTGGTAGTTATTTCGATTCACATATCAGAAATAAGAAACATCTTTATGATGATATCCAACAACATAAACAGTGTAATGAATGCTATGATAAATCTTCGTTCTAAAATAATATTGATACGTACGATATGATACATACAATTTTAATGCAAAAATAACAAAAATTGATTTTTAAAAACAGATTCTTAAAACCCTACATCAAATACCTTCAAATATGGAGGGTTTCGAGGGTTTTCATTGTGCTATCTGTTTGGAAGAATGTGTGGATGTTTATGATTCATTTACGGGTTTATGCAACCACCGGTTTCATAAAATGTGTATCGCAAAGTGGTTAACTAGCGATGAACCACACCACTGTGATTGTCCCATCTGTCGTATTGACCTGTGTCCGGAAGATATTCCAGAAATTGGTATTCCTGATGTGGAAGTTGTACTTGGTGAAGGCGATCGCTTTGTTATGGTAAATCGTCGTATACCGATGTCCATGCCGGTGTCCATACCGGGTCCAACACGTAGTATACCGGTGTTCGCAATTCTAGCGGTTGTAATTGTGTACTTGATGTTGTTTGATGTTCCTTGATGTTGCTTGATGTTAGGATTTTGTGTTTTTAGGGGTTAGGTTTTTTTTATTTAATTCAACTCAAACTCTTCATCAATAATAAAACTACTTGTAAGTTGTGGAATTTGTGAGAATCGTTTGGATTTTAGGAACGAGCGTAAATCATCTAGTATATCAAACACTTTTGGATGTTTGTGATTTTTTAATGCTAACAACATACACGATGTCATCGCTCCTGAAAATTTATGTAAATTATTAACATTATAGGCATCTGCGGATGTTTGACTATCTTTACATCCTGAGATAAGAACTACCTTCGATTTACATTCGGTACGTGTGTTTTGTACAGATGGATTCGAACGAGCTTCGTACTTATATTGTAGGTCACCTATGGTACCTGAATGACAACAATCGAAGACACAAATAACTTTGGTATTTTTATGGAACATGTTCAACAGTAATTTGATGGTATCATCCGTGATCACACCAGCTCGTTTATAATCCGCTGGGACAATACACTCGTCTTTATTATCCACTTCGTCGTTGTCCACGTCCGTTATGGATGTCCCATGTCCGCTAAAGTGTATCCAAACGCGTTCCAGTTTCCTCCTATGAGATTGAATCGCTAAATGATAAATACCGCGTGTGATACCTCTGGCGGTAACTGAGTTATAATCGTCTTCGTCAGTGAAGACGTCCACCGAATCGTACTTAGCAACCGTCTTCAAATACGTGGACATGTTGATGACGTCGTTTACACATCCTCGTAATTTACTTTCAGGGTTATCAACGTAGTTTATACCAAATAACAAAGCTTTTGATTTCATTTGGTTTATGTAAAGATTTTCGTAGTCAACCCTGGAAGCACCTCAAGTAATTTAACCGCGTTTTTGTTCATTATAATTAAAATTAGGCATAATTGATCCGATTTTTGTTTTCTTAGAATCTGCGATAGCGGTCCCTAACAACGAACCGCTTGTTTGAATGGCCTTAACTGTCTTGTGTTTGGTGTCGAAATCAAAGTTGTTCACATCAAACGGATTCTTGGTTTGGCCTCTATCACATGCGAACTCCAATTCGTCGATGTTTCTATTTTCTTGTAAATTCGCAAGACCGTTCATCGATTCCATCTCACCATTCGACGTGCATCTATTTTTGTACTCTTTCTCTTCAACCTGATCATGGGTTACAATGTCCTCGTTTCCGTAGTTAGTGTCGTCGGCATATGCTTGTTCCATTTCAGCAACCGATCTTTTCACGGACTTTATGATGGTATCTGTTGTGTTACCCGACTTATGCATATCTACAAAAGGGTGGTTGCTTGATATATTATATATGGTTGGACGATTTAAAATATACTTTACGTTTGTTGGTCCATTGGTCAGTTTAATAGGTTTATCGCTATCTTCGTCTTCTTCTTCAATGTCGAGTTCTTCTGTTTCAGTTGGTAATTCAGGGACCTTTTTTTCAATTTCAGGAAACAAAACGACTCGGTAATTCTCTTTATGCTCCGCTAGAACGTTGTGTAATTTGGGTATGGTTATATCTTCGTTTTGTATCATTTCCATACACCTATCCAACTCATCACTCGAAGGGGCTCTATTTATATGAAATTTAAAGACTCCGATGATGTTATAGTACATATTTAAGTTGTCAATATTGGGCACCGGTTCATCTTTTGTCTCTTTATCTTTACTATCTGTGTTGAACTTTTCGATCTTCTGTTTTTGTTTGTTCAATTGTTTATTAGTAAATTTATAGAACGAAACGGTTACGTATACAATGATAAATACCAATACGATCTTTAGCACTTGGGTTAACATTTAATAAACAAATATAAAAAAAAATATCTAAACCTAAAAATGTGTGTATCTAATTTGTCAAGAACTTGGTACCAATGCTCATACTCTGAATTTCCTGCATCAATAGCTTACTAGCGAACGGAATACGGACTTCTGCAAAATTCAACTTATTTGTGCAGTAGTAGCATTTGTACTTCTGCCGATCCGGGTTTACATTCGCAATCCTGTTGCACTTCTTACATACGAAAACTCTATAATTGTCAGAGCATTCCATGAATCTTTCCTTCAAAAAGTACATGGTTCCGTGTGCCCAGTTGCATTCGACTTCCATCTCACCCAATCGTAAACCACCATCTCTCGCGCGTCCTTCAGCTGGTTGGCGTGTAAGCAACACTATGGGTCCATTACTGTTACGAGAATGGACTTTGTCGCAAACCATATGTTTCAACCGTTGGTAGTATGTTGGCCCCATAAATATGGTGTTTCGCATTTGTTCACCAGTTCTACTATTATATAACACTTCGTTGCACGTTTTTTCTAGCCCACATTCTTTTTGTAGCATATCCGTCAAATCGTCCACGTTCAGACTCGTAAAGGGTGTAGCATTACCAAATGCACCCAAATGAGCACTGGCCTTCCCCATTACCGTCTCCAAAACCTGTGCGATGGTCATCCTACTAGGAATTGCATGCGGATTGATGATTATGTCTGGCACTAAACCATCTTTGTTGAAAGGCATGTCTTCTTGTTTGTACGCCATACCAATCGTACCTTTTTGCCCGCTTGTAGAGCTCAACTTATCACCGATTGTGGGTGAGCGATAGTCTCGCATCTTAAGTTTTGCGAACGTGTATCCTTCCGCGGAAGTGTTCTTAAAATACTTGTCATGGGCGCATTTCGTGTCAATGTATCCAGACTCGTTATTCTTCACCACTACGCTGTTATCTTTGTTTAACAATACCGAGTTCTGTACTTTCTGAGGCATGTATTTGCCAATCATCACATCTCCAGATTTCACAAACACATTCTCGTCGATGAAACCGTCTTCACCTAAACTGTCGTAATTGAAAGGCTTCTTCATATCTGTTTGCTCTTGTCGACAAAACACTTCCTCCTCACCAGTGGACAGGTTCTTATTACATTGCTCTTTGTATGTCCTGTAAAAGGTGCTATTGAACAATCCTCTGTCAATAGAGGATTGGTTTATCATGATAGAGTCCTCTTGATTAAATCCAGTGTAAGACGCAATGGCTACAATCACATTGATACCACAAGGCATGTTGCTACTATTCAAGAGTCGATGCATATGTGTTTTGACAAGAGGCTGTTGAGGATAATTCAGAACATGACTCAACGTGTCCAGCCGCTTGCGATAATTAGTGGCATATATCCCAATTGCCTGTTTACCCATTGCCGATTGGTAACAGTTACGAGGAGATTGATTGTGGTCAGGAAATGGAATATTGCTCGCTAACACACCCAATATCAACGAGGGGTGGATTTCCAAATGAGTGTAGTTAATTTGCAACTGTTCACCCTTCGCACCTTTGTGTAAATCTTTCAACGTCATTGCGATCATAGATGTATTATGCTCTTCTACGTCCAAAAATTCCACAACGGATTCTTTGAATTGTTCTTGCAGTTCCGGATCACTGATTGTATTTGGGCTTAAGATGTTACTCCAAGTGATTTTCTTTTGAATCAATGCCAACACATGATGTTTGTTGTATACCAGTTCCTTTCCATTGTTTACTATAAACACAGGACGCACACATCGTCCACCCTCGGTCGAAACGGTGATGACGTTTTTCAGGATGTTCCACGATACGCTTGTGTAAATGTTGATGATGCCCTTTCTCTTCAAAGATTTGAGTTCTGTGAAGAGGATATGCGGGTTATCGTGCACTCCGACAAAGTCGCCGTTAATGATCACTTTTGTGTTGTTATAAAACAGTTCCAAATTCACGTTCTCATCAAACATGATGGTTCCCATTCGTTCCACAAACTCTCGAACATTTCTAGAATCGGACGATATGGTGATTCTCGTCGCAATCGCCAAATTCTTGACTAATCCAACCGACCCTCCTTCTGGTGTCTCGGCTGGACAAATTATTCCCCACTGTGTGTTGTGCAACTTCCTGGGTTGAATAAGTTTCCCTGATTTCTCCATAGGGGTGTTAATTCTCCTCAAATGTGATAGGGTAGCGTTGAATGTCAAGCGGTTCAGTACCTGTGCAACTCCCTGCTTCACATTACCGTTTTTGATCCCCCAGTTTCCTGTGGCTAGGGCATACTTCATACCCGACTCAATTGTGCTTGGTTTCACGATTTTGTAAATGTTGTTTTTGTTAATGATGTTGCTTATGTCATTGGAAGTCTTCATATATCCGGTATTGAGCTCCTTGATAATGGCGTTCTTCATGTCCTTCACAACCCGACCGTAATATTGTCGGAACAGATTAGCTAACATGATTCCAGGGGTGTCGACGCGCTTATTCAAATACGAATCCCTGTCATCCATTTCAGATAATCCCAGAAAGCACTGCAACAACTTGTTGGTCATATATCCGAGATATAAGCTCTTTTTACAGCTTTCCTTTCCCACATGGGGTAGAAAGTCGTTCTTCAGTATTTCGTTAATGATGGAGATCCTTTTTATTTTATTCGTAATGATCTCTTTGGGGTATCCACTCACATTCAGATGCTTGCTCAAAAACTCAAGTGCTTTTGCCCGAGTGTCGATATGATTGGCCTCGTCGATACTTCCCTTCAATCTGTTCATAACCTCCACGTTATTGGTGTTCTTGATGCTCAACACGATATGTTGTACGATGTCTTTATCGCTCTCGACACCCAATGCTCTAAACAGTACGAACAATGGGATTTCTGTACGAATATGATGGATACTCACTTTGATCAAATATCCAAATTGACTCGATTTAGAGGTCAGCTTCAACGAGGTCAGCTTTGGTGGTCCAAACAAATTGTCAGGAACCGAACGAATCTCCGCTACGTGCGAATATTGTGATAACTTGTTATCCAGAAACACGTACGTCTTATTCTCGGCAATTCGATCATGGCTGATGACAACCTTTTCGTTACCGTTTACAATAAAATAACCTCCATTATCATATTTGCATTCTTCGTTGGAAAATTGGAAAATCGAGTTTTTCAAATTACAGTAGTTCGAACCGACCATAATCGGAATCTTCCCAATGCATATGTTCTTAATCACTTTATTAGAGGTGACTGTTTCACCATTCTCCATCCAGTGACAACGAATGTCGAACGATACAAACAACGAGGATGAGTAGCTGAAATTACGTTGTCTGGCCTCTTGTGGTGTCATTATTTTTGTGCTTCCATTTTTTTCGTAAATCAATGGTTTCGTAATCACCGGGTTTACCACATCGATCTCGACAAAATACTCGAAATTATCATATTCATAGTTGAATTTGTGATACACCTCGATTGTATTAAAGCCGCGAATGATTTCCTCCAGCTTGTTCAAAATGAAATCATTGAATGACTGTACCTGGTGGTTTATTAATGTCTTACCACCGTCTTCCTTGAAATAACTTTCAATAACATTCCACGTGTATTTCTCAAATTCATCGACGTTAAGAACTTCCATGATGACGGAAACAATATTATCAACCTTTCAACCTTTCAAAGTTTCAAGCTTATCAAACTAATGATAAACGATATACGATATAAAACTGAACCTTGTTTTAAATGAATTAATCAATTTTTTTTAGGACAATAGGTCCTTGAGACAAATCGGGCACGTCGGTTTTTTTTGTAACCACGAGTCGATACACTCTTTACAATATATATGGTTACATGTCGTCTTCACTAGCGTACGATCCTTCCACTCGTAACATACAGAGCAAATTACCTCATGAGAAGAGCCCGTGGCGTCGGTTTCGGTTGGTAATGTGATATACGCATTTGATGTATCAACAACGGGTTGATTCGAGTCCTGAATATTCGCAACCCGATGCAGTTGTAGATTAAAATTAAAGTCATTTGAGGTGTTAAAAAACATGGGTAGTAACCGAATCATCGTATCGAAATCGGGCTGTTCTGTTTGAATCGTGTTCATGAAATCGGTCATATTGTGTTGTATGGTTTCCTCAATACCGTCAATATTGTTACTACCTATTCTCCTGATTTGAATCCTTGGATTCGTAGGAATTGTTTGGTTTTGATTTACGATTCTCGTAGATATATAACAATTTTCCAGATGCGCTATGTATTGATCGAATGGTATGGATGTACCGCACATTTCACATGGCACCAAATCGTCCGATGCGCTCGTCATTTTGATAGAATTAATCGTATTCCTTTAAATATTTGATTTAAAGATTATACACGTATTATAGGTGTAGTATAATTGCTCCCAACACTTCTTTCATAGTTTTGGGTTCATATAATGGCAATCTTTCACGAGTACATCGGGTTTCACCAAAACGCATGCTCTGAATATGGATCACAATCTGTCGTACTGATGGAAGTGGGGAGCTTTTACGAAGTGTATGCTGTTCAAACAGACACCATACAACTTGGTCCACCTATTTACGAGTTCGGCGATCTCCTCAATATTCAAGTCACAAAGAAAAATAAGAACATCGAACTGGTATGCCAAAGCAATCATTTGATGGCTGGTTTCCCAAAATACTGTGTCAACAAATATATTGATATTCTGTTAAGTAACAATTATACGATCGTACTGGTAGAACAGGTCACTGCACCTCCCAAATCGAAACGAGCCGTCACAAAAATTTACAGCCCGTCAACCGTTATTGACGAAGCGCGCACATACGAATCGAACATCATGATGGTTTTCTATTTCGAAAAGATGACCTCGACCAACGTCGGCTGGAGTACATTCGATGCTTCCACTGGTAAATCGGAGACCAATGAAATTGTCAATCAACTGGACGAGAAGATCCTATTGGATGAGGTATACAGGCTTATATTGGTACATAATCCAAGAGAGCTTGTCTTTATAAGCAGTAAAAATGGTCAGTATGTAGACTCCGACCATATAATACAGTATTTGGATTTACATTCGAGATGCATTCATAACAAATTGAATTCGATGGATACCATGTTCGAAAAGATCAAATTTCAAAAAAGTATATTGGATAAGGTTTTCGAACATACGGGGTTGTTATCCGTTATCGAGTACATCGATCTAGAGTATAAACAATTGGCACTAATCAGTTTCGTCTATACGATTCAATTCATTTATGAACACAACGAGTTATTACTTCAAAAGCTGCATAGACCATTGGTGAATCATGACGAAGATAATCAATTGGTACTCGCGTACAATTCTATTCAGCAATTGAACGTTGTGGGTGGAGAAATGAATATCCTTAACATTCTCAATACATGTCAAACGTCGGTTGGTAAGCGGTTTTTCAAAAAACAGTTGATGCATCCGATAACTGACATACCGACTCTAAAAGCAAGATATGCACGCACCGATATGTGTGTTAGACATGAAATGTGGATACGGTGTAAAAATCTGAACAAAATCGTCGATATTGAAAGATATTTCAGAAAGATGCATTTATACAGATTACATCCATGTGAATTCATCGCATTACATACTTCTCTGCATGTACTAGATCGGTTGACGGCGGACGTGTATGCCCTTGAAAACGCCTGCGACTACTTCCCCCAACTCGAAGAATACGTATCGAGTGATCAGTTTACGCAATTCAAAGAACGATGTGAAGAAACATTCGTTTTAAACAATCTGAGCAAATACAACTTGGACAATATTAAAGGGAATATCTTTAAAGAGGGGTGTTATCCTGAACTGGATGCGTTGTTATTCGAACAACAAACAATCAGGAATTCTTTTTCAAAAATAGCCACATCGGTTGAGGAAAATTGGTTGAAAGAAGAGCATAACGACCGAGACGGTTATCATTTCAGCATCACATCAAAGCGATGGGCTACACTCGTCACCAGATCACATCCGGTCACAAAGATCCTCGAAAAAACAACGTCGACCACTACGATGCTTCGGCTTACTTCAAATACAATCAAAACAGACAACAAACGACTACAAGACATCGAGAAGGAGTGTCAATCGTTATCGACAACCTATTATACACGGTTTCTCTATACATTGATTGAAACATTCGATACGTTATTTCAAAGTGCGATACCGTTACTGGAGTTGATCGATTTCCACAGTGCATGTGCGAAGAATGCGGTTCGACTCGGTTATACACAACCCATTCTATGCGAGTCGAGTAACGGATTCCTTCAACTCGATGATGTACGACATCCATTGATTGAGCATTTACAAAAAAACGTTGATTACACTCCCAATTCTGTTGGTATCGGAGGATCAGATGACCTCGAAAACGGCGTCATTCTATTCGGTGTCAATTCGTCGGGTAAAAGTAGTCTGATGAAGTCAATAGGTATTGCGGTCATTTTAGCACAATCTGGAATGTTTGTACCATGTTCAAAAATGGTTATTTCACCGTATAAAGAACTTTTTACTAGAATTCAAAACACCGATAACATACTGAAAGGGTTATCCACTTTCGCCAACGAAATATCAGAATTAAGAAACATCCTTAGGAGATCAGGGAATAAGAGCTTGATCATCGGAGATGAATTGTGTAGTGGGACCGAGTCGATATCTGCCATCTCCATTGTTACCGCGGGTATCGAAACCCTAGTCAATCTCAACTCAACCTTTTTGTTCGCGACCCATTTACACGAACTCAACAACTTGGATAGAATAAAGCAGTTGGTCATGCAGTCTAAAATTGCGGTTCAACATTTGAGTGTACATTACGACGAGGTCTTGAAGGCGTTGATATACGACCGAAAGCTTAAAGAAGGACCAGGTAACTCTTTATACGGTCTTGAAGTCTGTAAGGCAATGGATTTGGAACACGAGTTCATCCATTTAGCAAGCAAAATCCGACATGAAATTATGGATAACACCAGTAAGATGATACCTGAAAAGGTTTCCAGATATAACACAAAGGTTATTATGGACGAATGTAAAATTTGCAAGTCAAAGGAACACATTGAAGTTCATCATATTCGGTTTCAAAGAAACGCCAATGAACGTGGATTGATTGAAAATAGATTTCATAAAAATAGCGAGTTCAATTTGGTGCCGTTATGTGACAAATGTCACGACGAGGTTCACAACGACAAGCTATCGATTCAAGGTTGGGTACAGACATCATTGGGTGTAATATTACAACATTCAAAATCCATGTAAAAAAAATCCTAGCCCTGTGTGTAAAAATGTAATATCGAAGTTTAAACCAGGAAGAGTTGAGAATTGAATCCGATTCTGCAGTTAGGGCAAGTTGTGTGTTTGTGTGTAATCCATTTTTCGATGCATTTATTATGGAATGAGTGACCGCAAGGAATATGTCCTCCATTGTGTGGGAGTACATTGTCGATGCAAATTGAACATTCATTGTGTATTTCATTAGTCCATGGAAGTTGAATGTCGAACAAATCATAGTATGCTTTTTTTGTATCTGTATATAATTGATAAGCAATTTTAAGATGTTGGTGACTGGCATTGTATAGTTTTGTGTAATCAAATAGATTTTTCAACTCGTGGTATTCTTCAGGATCCATACCGTAATTGTCGTAACAGGTCTGATAGTACGTGTAAAATAGGATAGATTTTCTATGAATATTCTCAGCATGAGTGGTAGGATTAAACTTAATACGAAACAGATTTTGTGATTTGATGTATTGTTTAGCGTAATGCTCAGCCGTGACTTTAGCTGTTCTTTTGATATTGAGTGGTCCAAAGAATGTGTTATGATGAAGGTGTACGTCAAAACATGAAGCATTGTGATAGAGTACGTCAAACGAGTTAGTCCTGTTTTTTTTAAGAACTGTGATATACTCGTCCGTATTTAGATTAGCATATACTGATTTCACATGAGAATGAATGCCACATGAGAATTTAGGTCCGTCATTGAACTTGTAAACAAACATAATCTTTTTGGAGCAAGGTGTATTAGAAGCAGTGTTGCATCCGCATTGGTCAGGAATGTGAAACTCCATGAGTAATCGATGATTCGCGATAGCTTTAGAAGGATTTTGAGTAATGTGAATATTGAGGTAGATAATCAATTTTTGACAATTCAGTCTTAAAGTACAATACTTAAACCTTAAACAATGCAATTATACCATAGTACAAATGACATCGATCACTTCACAGCTCGAAGAAATACAAGAGATTCATAACTTATATTCTGAAATAGATAACAAAAGAATTAGAGAAAGTTTGTTGTACAAATTATCGTCTACTTTGGATGAAGTCATTCACGACTCGGACCAATTGTATTACGACACAACCATCCTGAAAAACAAAAATCTCATCAAAAATATAAACGGTGATAAACATGTATCGGTAATGAAAACGATGGATACGTTATATGCTTTTATGCCCTACATGATCATGTACAACATGCTTCAAAGTCAAAGTGAAGATGTCGAATAACATCCGTTCATAAGCGTGTATTATTTTGCACTGGTTAATTCGTATCATACTAACGTCGAATTCGCACACGACGGCTACTACTCTGAACATTTTGTCGGCGAATATCGTTTTTTTGGCCATCGCAACCTCTATAACAGTTTTCGCCACCTCCTCATGAGGTAAATTATAATGAATTAATTTATATACAGCTATTCGTATCGTATCGGTTGCTTTGTATATAGATGTGCAATGACTGAACGCTTTGAAAAGGGTTTCTATGTCATGTTTCACAAATTGATATGCTTTGATTTTTTTGGTGGTGTTTTCGGGATTCAATTTACATATCATCGAACACATAATCGTATCTTGGAAAGTTGTCACATAATTGTTTTTGACACACGATGTTATTGTTTTTGAGTCGTTCTCTTCGGTGTCTTTCAGACAGGCATGCATCAAAGAGGTCTTTTGTGAATTCTCTAACATCGGGATTCGTAACGCACAAAATCTACTGATGATCGGATCCATCAATTTC
>Ga0307488_10004234_pt1 | contig 11970 bp, 10 predicted proteins | sample SB02metaG_FD_202248 | JGI IMG/M metagenome (GOLD analysis project Ga0307488, IMG submission 202248) | Sea-ice brine microbial communities from Beaufort Sea near Barrow, Alaska, United States - SB 0.2 | ecosystem: Environmental > Aquatic > Marine > Coastal | place: USA: Alaska | collected...
CCGCTGATGCTGTTTTTAGCTTGTTTAAGGTAAAGGCTGTGGCGGCAAACACTACAGTTGAGCTATTGACAAGGGATTTAGTTTTACAAAGTGGAGAGATATTAAAGGTAACGGCTGCAACAGCAAACCGGCTTCATGTTGTGGCTAGTGTGCAAGAATTAGCGAAGACAAGAATTAGTAGTAGTGCTATACTGTAGCATTGAAAGATAATCTAAAAACTGATAAGATGTAACACATGGGTATATTTAGAAATATTACAAAAAGTTTAAAGAAAGCCGCACCATTAATCGGTGCAGGTATCGGTATGTACTTTGGCGGATCTATGGGTGCATCTATTGGTTCTGGTATTGGATCGTTAGCTAGTGGTCGAAGTACAGAAGAAGCATTAATGAATGCAGCACTAGCCGGTGGTACAGCCTATTTAGCAACTGGTGCAGGAACTCCGGGTGCAGGTATGAAGAATTTTAGTACAGCTAATTCTCCTTTACGAAGTATGTTTGCCGGTGCCGATACAGCGGTAAGAGCTCCTGATGCAATTGCAAAAGCATCTAGTGGTACTTCTGGTAGTGGTATACTTAGTAATTTAATTCCCGATTCTACGTTAGGTAAATTAACATTAGCAAGTACCGCAGCTGGGCTATTTGGTGGTTTAGGTGAGCAAAAATCATCACCTTTTAAAGAAACACCCTTTGCAGAAGGGCAATATAGAGCGGGTAAGTTGACAACTCTAAATGACGCTGGACAATCGGTTTCTTTTGATGGTGGTAATCCAGAACAAAGATTAGCGTATTATGATCAACTTAGAAAAAATAATTCTGCTGAAAGAAAGCCAACCGTAGCTAATAACTTTAATCAGTTCGGAGTTTTTTCTGCAGCTATTGGTGGGGAAGTAACCGGTCCAGGAACGGGGACTTCTGATTCTGTACCAGCAAGATTATCAGATGGGGAGTTCGTGCTAACTGCGAAAGCTATGCGTGGTGCAGGTGGTGGGGATAGAGATGTGGGAGCAGCAAGAATGTATGACATGATGTCGCAATTAGAGGGAGCCGCATAATGGCTGAGAATACAATCACTCAAGAACAAAGAGTTAGATTAGCTCCTTTTCAAGAGGAGTTTTTAGGAGATATATTTGCTAGTGCAAAGGGACTAACCGGTGACGGATCACAAATGCCTTACTCCGCTCAACAGTTAGCGGGCTTAACAGAAGCACAAAAAAATGCAGTTTTAAATGCTAAAGCTGGCGTTGGATCATATGAAGACTATTTAACAGATGGTAGTGCAGCTTTAAAAACAGGAATTGGTTCAATCGGCACTGGAATGGAATCTGTTGGAGGTGCCTTGAAACAACTACCAGGAGCTCAACAAGGCTATCAAGATCAACAAACGGCTATGTTAGCGGCTCAAGGGTTAGGTCAAGCCGGTACTCAACAAGCACAAAGTATGACAGCTGGTGCCGATTATAATTTTAATCCTAATTCTTATCAACAATTTATGAATCCATATATGAATGATGTGATTCAACAGCAGTACCGAGACATAGCTGATCAAGGTGAAATACAAAGACAAAAACTGGGAGCTAGTGCTGTTGGTTCTGGTGCTTTTGGTGGCTCAAGACAAGGTGTGGCTGAAGCCGAATTAGCAGGAAATGTATTAGATCAACAAGCTAGAACTGGTTCACAATTAAGATCAGCAGGATTTCAACAAGCTCAAGGTCTTGCACAACAAGCAGCCGCAGCACAAGCAGGGCAACAGTTACAACAAGCTAGTTTATATGGTCAACAAGCTGGTCAATTAGGTGCTCAAGGATTTCAAGGTGCTCAAGGTTATGGACAAGCAGCGGCAGGTCTCGGTAATTTAGCACAATTGCAAGGACAACTTGGACAATCTCAAGGACAACTTGGACAATCTCAAGGACAACTTGGTCAAGCCACAGCGGGTCTTGGTCAAATGGGTCAACAGATGGGTGTTCAAGATGTTAATACCTTATTAGGTGTTGGAGCTTTAGGTCAAGGTCAAGCACAGAAAACATTAGACGTACAAAGAGCAAACGATTTAGCTCGACAAGCTCTTCCTTATCAGCAAGTTGGATTTATGTCAGATATATTCCGTGGTGTTCCGGCACTGCAACAAACAACATCTAGCACAACCACACCTCCTCCAAGCACAAGCTCTCAATTAATGGGACTTGGTATTGCAGGGTTAGGTGCTTATGGGCAAGCTAATCAAGGTAAAGGCTTTTTCAATTAAGGAAAGATAAATGAATAATCCATTAAATAGAAATATGTTTCGTCAAGCCGGTATGTCCAAACAACCTATGGGTATTCTTGCTTCGTCCCCAGAACTTATGACCACGGCCCAAAAAGCAATGATGAACAATCAACCTGTTAGGGCTGAAGAGGGTGTTTATAATGTTTCTAAAGATAGACTGAGTGAGTATCAGAATAAAAATACACAAAAAAATCTTAAAAAACAAATGGTGAATTCTCTTTCAGGAGAGGGTAGTAATAAGTATGCAAATCTTTTTACAATTAAAGATAATGAAAGTCCTTTGGGCTTTGGTATAAAAAAAGGATTAAATTTTCTTAATCAGTTGCCCCCATATCTTGCAGATAACATAGACTCAGCCGCACAATATTTGGGTAGATCCAGAGATTACGAATTAACTGAGGAACAATTAGCTAAAAAAGCTGCTAGTGAAAGAGCAGGTACACCAGTTAAAATTACAGACGGTAAGTATGGAATAACTAAAGATATTCCACAAGAATATCGTGGTTCAAGTATGGATGATCGATATGAAGGTCTTCCTACAGACTCTGAAATGTTTAAATCGGGTATGGAAAGACTAAGAGCTAATGAATTAACCGAATATAAAGCAGGTATTGGAGAAAAACTAGCTAAAATTAAATCGGGTAAAGTTACCAATGAAACTAAAATAGTAGCAGATGATAAGAAAGAAAAGAAAGAAAAGACAGTAGTTAATAAGGATAAGACAGTAGTTAATAAGGATAAAAATAATTTAACAATTAATCCTGATGTGGCAAAAAAACTTAAAATACGTCAAGATGAAATTGAGGCAATTGCAGGAAAAAGAACTAATTTATCAAACGAAACGGTTGGTTCGGCAATTAAAGACAGTGCTGTTGAAGCTTTGGCTAATAAAAATTTATCAGAGGATGATAAAGCTAAAACTGTTTTTGAAATATTAAAAGGTAAAAAATCTGATGGTAAGGCAATTAAAAAAGATATAAGAGAACTGTTGAAAGATATGACAGGAACTAAACCAGGTATCACATCAACGGCTAATTATAATTTAATGATGACAGGATTATTAATTGCATCAGGAGAAAGTCCTAATGCATTAACTAACATTGCTCGTGGTGCCGCTCAAGGTTTACAAGGTTATGGACAAGCTCTTGAAAAAGAAAGAGCGAGAGGATTAGAGACTGATCTATTAGCTGGTAAGTTAGCTGTCGGTGAATTTTTAGAACAGAAAAAAGAAGGAAGAGCTAAATCTGATTATGTTTATGGTTCAGATTTTACTGATAAAGATGGCACTGTTTATAAAGCAGGTGATGCAATAAAAGCCAGTCCTGATCAAATTATTGCTCTACAATCAGCTGGTGTAGAAGTTACTGATCTAACCAGTTTTAACAATTATCAAAAACTAAAAACGGCTATTGCAGGTAAAAAAGGTACGGTAATAAAAGGTATAGAGCCTACTAATAAAGTTTTTACTAATGACCTTGAATTTTTTGCAGCAATTCAAAGTAATTTAAGAAATAATGTAGAAACTGTAGCGAATTTAGATAAAGTGATATTAGGTATATCTAAAAAGGATCAAAAGATAACGGGATTAAAAGGTGCTTTTAATACAGCTGTGGGTAAAACTTTAGCTGCATTCAATGTTAAATTAGGTCCAGAGGCAATGGAAAAGTATGGACAAAAACCGGAATTTGATCGTGTTGTTGATAATGCTCTTATCACATTTGCTGTGGCTTTGTTAGGTGAGGGAGGTAAAACTATCTCAAATGAAGAAAGAGTTATGCTATATAAAAATTTAAAAGGGGCCTATGATATAAATACCGGACTTTTTACTAAACCAGAGTTCGTAGTTGAAAACTTACAGTTATTAAGAAACAAAATTGAAAGAATGGGGCAATCTCAACAAAATGAATTTACTGGAAAAATGAGTAAGTATAAGAATGTTCTAATGACTAACGGAGAACCAGTTAGTAACATTATTAGAGCCACCCTTGGATTTGATAAAGTAAAGCCTAAAAAACAAAATACACAAAAGAAGAGTACTTTAGAAAAAATAATAAAGGTAGAACCATATATTGAATTAAACCAATTAGATTCGGATGAATAATAATGAGTATTAAACTTGAATTACCTAATGGGTCAATATTAGAAGTTAATACGGATGATGAAGATGTAGCTAAAGCTACTGCCACAGAATATTTAAAAAATAATCCAAGTTTTAATGAACCAGAATATGACGCTGTGGAAAACGGTGAAACTGTAGCTAAAGGTCAAGGTCAGGATTCCATTGACATCGGAACAGCTACCTTTCAAGAACTACAAGATTTGTCTAGAAAAGAAAAGGGTGTCGTCAGTCCAGAAGATGCTAAAATAGATTATAAAACTGGTATTAAAGATTCTGGTATACGATACAACTTAGCCAAGAAAGAAACAATAGAAGAGAAAAAAGCTTACCTTAACGATGTTTATGGAGAAGAAAACGTAAGACAAGATTCTAAAGGTGAGTTAATAGTTAGACAAGATGGTAAAGAAATAGCTATTGATGAAGAAGGTTTTAGCAGATATGATTTTGTTGATTTTGCTGGTCAAGGTGGTTTAGCTTTACCTGTTGCAATCGGTGCTTCTATCTTAACAGGAGGAGCAAGTCTTTTAGTTTCAGTCCCCCTTGTTGCAGGAGTATCGTATGGTGCTAAGATTTTAGATGAATACTGGGAAACGCAACAAGGTTATCAACGTCAAACTGATGATGAGATACAAAGAGATGCTATTTATGAAGGCTTATTTGCAGGTGGTGGAGAAATTGTTGGTCGTGGTTTAAGTAGAGCTTTTGGACTATTAATAAAAAGTAGAGGTCCACAAAGAATTGGCGAAGAATCAGCTGATCAAGCAAGATCAAGAATAGCTCAAATTGTTAAAGACGGTGGTCGTCCTACAATTGATGAAGCTACAGGTGCCCCGATTCTTGGAAGACTTCAAGCGATTTACGAAGGAGTGTTTCCAAACAGAGGTGCCGCAAAAGCAAACGCTAGTTACGTTATTAATCAAATGAATAAAGTAAAAGGTACACTTAATATATCTGATGATACAATAGAAGGTTTGCAAAAAGAATTGAATAGTGAAATATCTAAACAGTTTGATGATGCATCTTTAGCGGTAGGAAAACAGCAAGTAGAAGTAGAAAAAATGATTGGAGAGCAAACTCAACGAGTTATAAAAGCCATAAGGGGTGGTGCAGATGATGTTGAGATGAGAGATGCAATTAGTCTTTCTTTTAAAAGTTTTCAAAATCACAACGATTTACTTTATAATAAAGCCAATAAAATATTAAAGGGTCAAGCAATAATACCAGTAGCAGAAATATTACAAACTTTAAAAGCAGTTAATAAAAAATATTTAAGCATAGGCTTTGATGATTCGAGATGGGCTAAAGAAATAAAGAAATTAGCTGATGAAAATAATATGATTACTGTTGAAGATGCTAACTCATTAAGATCAGCGTTAAACACTGCTGGTTTTGATCCAACATTGATTGGTGGTAGTAACAGTCAGGCTTTAGGTCAAGTAAAATCATCTTTGGATAATGCTTTTAAACAAGCTAGAGTTGACGCAATGAAATCAGGTGATAAAAATTCTGCTCAAGCTTTTGGTTTTATAGATGAAGCTAATAAGTTTTATACAAACAATGTTGATAAATTTAAAGATACGGCTGCAGCACAATTAATTCAAAATACAAAGACAGGATTAGGTATTAATCCAATTAAAGATATGGAAATAATTATCCAACCTAATAAAGGAGCAGCATTAAAAGATTTTTTAAATGCAACAAAAGCTATAAATACAACAGTCGCTCCAGACAAATATATAAGTCAACTTCTTAAAAAAAGATATAGTGAGGTTCAAAGCTTTCCTGCTAATGATCCAACCAGAATATCTGTTGAAAAAGAATTTAATGCTGCGTTGAAATTAGCAAAAGATGTTAATGCTGCTGGTCAAGCAGGAGAAGCTATACCTGAAGCAATACGAAAAAATTTAGGACAAACTTGGTTTGAAGAATCAATAAGGAAATCGATGGATCCTAATGGGAAATTAAATGGGTCTGCTCTTTTTGGTATTGTAAAAGGTTTAGGCGACACACAAGATGTTCTTTTTAAACCGCAAGAATTTAAATTAATTGATGATTTTGTAAAACAAGTTTTTAATTCTGGTGATACTGTTGATGAAACTATACTTAAACAATTAGCTGACGAAGGTCTACCGATATCTCAATCAGTACAAAAATTAAAACAACTTACAGACGAAGCTAACTTAATTAAAAAAGACAAGTTTTTAAACACTATTAACACAAAAATTTTAGAAGATCCTGAGTCTGTTGTTGATTATGTTTTTAGAAACGGTAGATCACAAGATATTTTAAAATTAAAAGACACTATTAAAAACTCTGCGTCTGTAGATACTATTGAACAATTATCTATGCAAAAAATATTGTCTAGTGTTGGTGATCCCATAGGAACTAATTTTGTTAAAATAGTTAAGTCAGGAAGTGGTGCAAAAGCCTTACAGACTAAATTAGATAAAATAGGAACTGAGTCATTAACAGCTATGTTCGGTAAAGAACGAACTGATCTCTTGTTTAAATTAGCAAAAAATATGGCACTTGTGTCTGATCAATCTCTTGCTGGTAAAGGTGGTCTTGCTCCTGCATCAATAGCTATTGGTTTATCTTTAGCCGCTATTATAGCAAATCCTGTGGCTGGTCTTTCAACAGCCGGTAGTTTTTTTGTGATGTCTAAGCTATTAAGAAGTAAAACCTTTTTAAAAATAGCCACAAGTCCTAGAGCACCAGGAGATGATAAATTAGGTTTAGCTTTTCAAGAATCTTATGAAGCAATAGCACAGTTTGGTGGAGAAGCAATTCAAAGAGGTCAAGAAGAAACTAGAGAAACTATTAAAGAAGTTGCTTCCTCCGCTCCAGTTCAACAAGCAATATCTCAGGCTCCTGAGATAAATATTGATGATAAATTAAGAGGTTTATTTAATAGTGCGACTCGTGGTAATATAAGTCCTATTTTAGTACCTAACCAATCCACTAGAGCCACTGTAGGAAGTCAATAATGAAACTATCAGACAACTTTACTTTAAATGAATTTACTAAATCACAAACGGCTGATAGAAAAGGTATAGCTAACAATCCAAATGAAATACATGTAATAGCTATGGAATCTTTGTGCTATAATATTCTTGAGAGAATTAGAGCTGCCTTTGCTAAACCTATTATTGTTAATTCTGGGTATCGTAGTGTTGCCTTGTGTGAAGCCATAGGATCAAAAAGCACTTCTCAACATTGTGATGGAGAAGCTGCAGATATAGAGATACATGGTGTAAGTAATTATGATCTTGCAAAATACATAGAAAAAGAGTTAAACTTTGATCAATTGATATTAGAATGCTGGGATGGTATTGAACCTAACTCTGGTTGGGTTCATGTATCGTATGTTAATGATATTGCAAACAGAAAAGATGTATTAACCTACACAAGATCGGGCGGATACACAAAGGGGATTATATAATGAAAGACGGGCCTTTAAAAACTGCTTTTGATCGACACACTCATGGAGTTGTACGGCAAGAATTCATAACTTACCGAGTTAAAGGTGACATAATAAAAAGAGAAATTGTCTCAAGAGATTATACAGAAGACGGAGACTACACTGATAGTACTGTTTCTTTCAATATACCTATACATTTTATGACACAACATTAATGGCTGAATTAATTTGTAACTTGCCGTCTGAAGACGTATGGGTTAGAAAAGAATATTTAAGGGATCATCAGGATGGACATGGGGAATTTGTCGCTGGAGTCTGGGTTAGTGCTAAATCTATACCTGGACGGGCATTTTATTTTGAAACTTATTTACCTGAATATGGTGCTTTGTTTGATAAGCTACCTATCAGTGCGTTTCTTCATAAGAAGAAAACTCCAACACCTGATCTTCCGCTTAATAATTTGCAATTTTGGAATTGCATGGATTATGGTGTTGTGTCTATTCATAAGCAATTCATTGGGTCAATGGACTTTGAGGTATTAAGCAGGGATCACGGTACACTGACGGGTTCTTATGTTTGTACGATGGATAATTATCATTCAGATATAAACGCAATAGATTACAGCACTAGCGAAACACCGGCTGAACATAAATCGCATAATCTATTAGCTTTAGACAATGGACAGTTCTGCCTGTATCCAAATAACAGGATGAGAGTTTATGATAACTCACTAACTCCGCAAGAGCCCTTGCAACCAGACTTCAAAGTTAGTACAGTAGAGTACCAAGTTGAGAATGGAAACAGAACAAGACTTGGTGACACGGATGAATACTTTTGGAAAACCAAAGATGAATGATAGAATTTGTTTTAGTCTATATGATAGGTACATTAGTTATTAACCAGGATCAAACATTTAGAGATGTTGACGACTGCCTATACTTTGCTAAAAGATTAAACAATCAGCCAGAGATTCCATACCCCAATGCCAAGACGAAAAAGATCACAGCCTATTGCAAGCCCGTGCCTAAAGTTATGCAAAATAAAAAATAATATATGCGTTGGGTGCTTTAGAACCCTAGAAGAAATTTCTTCCTGGATAACGCTATCAGACGAAAATCGTAACCAAATAATGGAATTAGTAAAAAAACGAGCCTCTCAGATGCCTGAGAATCGATGAAGCATAACGCTTTGGTACGATTCCTACCTAAAATAGCGTTATCTTTTGTATGTTTATGATACATACCTTAACATCAATTCACGCTTTTTTAGCACTTATGTCTTTCATTTATGCTCTGTTCTCTATTACTTAGAAGTAATCTATAACTAATAATAGAAATGGAGAAATAAATGTTTGAAAAATGGTTTTACAACTTTAAGATAGGAAGAACAATAACAGCTTTAAATAGCTTAGACGATTCTACATTGAAAGATATAGGACTAAACAGGTCTAATATAAGGTCACATGCGTATGAAGTTTTTAAAAATGAAAAACCAATTGATGATCCTATGGCTGATTTACACGATCAATATGTAAAGTCGGTTTACTAGCCAACCTCTCCCCAATTGTCGCCTAGTTCTGCATCGACTTCAAAAGGTATTTTTAGCCCAGGTATACAAGTTGTCATAATCTCTACGATCTTGTCACTTTGTTCCTGGCTATTGATGCTGAAGCACAATTCATCATGAACTGTTAATGTTGGACACAGCCCTTCTTTATAACATTCAACCATAGCTCTTTTTGTTTGATCGGCAGATGACCCTTGAATTAATCGATTTAAGGCTTTGTATGTGTAAGCTCTTCTTATTCTACCTTTACTTCCATATTCTTTTATGGCTTGTTCCATTGGCAATGCTCTATTGAAACCATATGACACGGGTTCATACATATCAAATCTACATTTACGACCTAACCACGTTCTAATAACTCCATGTTCTTTTGCACGGTTCATTGCTTTTTCAGATAAGGATTTTAGAAAAGGAACTTTTTCATTATACGTTTGTAAAAGTTTCTCTGCTTCTTCTATATCTATATCCATTACGTTAGCAAGCTTGGCTTTACCCATTCCGTACATAATGCCAAGGTTAACTGTTTTGGCTTGTTTTCTAGGAATATTTGCCATATCAGCTACCATCTGATGGAAGTCAGCATTACCTTCATGGTACATCTTAACAACGTCATCTATTTGCGGGTGTCTATCTATACCTGTCAAGGTGGCACAGTAATGAACTAACCATCTTGGTTCTTGTGATGCATAATCAAAGGAACCCCATTTGTGGCCCTCCTCCGGGATAAAAAGCCCACGAATTAATTTCTTAATCTCAGGATCTCGTGCAGGGATCTGCTGCAAATTGGGGTTGCTTGAACTAAAGCGACCTGTTACAGTACCTCCACCATCAGAGCGAAGGGAGTGAAAATCGCAATGAATTCTACCATTATGAGAATGCTCAAGAATAGTATCAACAAATGTCGTATTAGCTTTGTTTATCTCTCTAATTTTTATAATCTTTTGTGCAATCGGATGACTGCAATTCGTAAGAAATTGTTTTGTAAACATGGGTGCCCCGGCTTTCTCTGTGCGAGAATACGGAAGTCCCACAGCATCAAAGACCTTTGCTACCGATGTGGCGACCCAAGGTTCAATCGTGACTCCAGTTTCCTTGACTATCTCTTGTACAAGTGATTTTTCTATTTTAGTTAAATCTTTTTTTGTCTGATGTGCTTTTTCTACATCAACACGAACACCTTTTGTTTTCATTTCAAACAATACCGGAAGCAAATCAATTTCTAATTCAAAGATACTTGAGCATTCTTGTTGCGTAATTTTCTTACTTAAATTATCCCAAAGCTTTAAAGTAATTAAAGCATCTTGCTCGGCATACTTACCTACATATCTAGGAGGCAATTGCCACATACCAGACTTAGGATCCACACCAAATTCTTCAGCTGCTGACTTTAAAAGTTTTTCATCTTTAAATTCTCCTAAGTAGTCACGAGCAAGCGAGTTTAGATTATACCACTTTCTATTTTCATCTAATAAAGGTGCTGCAATCATAGTGTCTATAATCTTACCTTTAACTTCTATTCCTTCGGCTCTTAACCAACCCAAGTCATACAAAGCATTATGAAATACTTTTGTTATTGTTTCGTCATCACATAATTTTTGTAGCCATTTATACACAGCATTTTTAGACATATTTCCTGATTTGTGTGCAATTGGAAAATACCAAGCACTATCTCCTGCTGCTACTGCCACTCCAATAACATAGCCATCTTTCCTAGTCCACCCAGGTCCAAGAGTCAGAAGATTAGAATCTTTTGTTTCTAAGTCAATAGATACAGTGTTGTGTTGTGATAAATCAGGAAGTGTTTGTGGTGGAGTCCAATCAGAATCTACATTACCCCAAGACACATCTTTTATATCCTGGTCTAAAAAATGGTATTGATCACGACTTGTCATTTATAATTTCTCCACCTAAAGCTGCATATCCAATAACATCCGTCCACGAATCGTCTTTGTTAATGTCTTCGGCAAGACGAGCCACCTTGACACCTATCATACAAGCTACAACTTCTTCTGGAGTGATTGGTTCTTTTAATTTTTTATCTAAAAGTATAGTCCATATATCAGCTATTCTTTTATGATTCTTTTTAGCTGGTCCATACTCCTTGGCTCTCTGTCCATTGATTAGTCTCTCTGCTTCATCTAAAAAGTATTTTCTGTCTTTTTTCATATGTTAAACCTATATTGTGATGTTGATTCTATTATGTGTAGTGATTGTTTAGCACGAGTTGCTCCTACATAGAAAGTTCTAGTCTCAGAATCTTGGTCAAGACTTTCTACGCAAGCTTTAGTTGAGTCAAGTAAAAGTGCTACGTTATCCGCTTCTCCACCCTTGGCTTTATGGATGGTCGATATCCTAATCCTCGGAGTTCCCGTCAGAATCCTCTCTCCTCTCCTCCTTACTGATGTTATATACGCAATTTCTTGATCCGATATCTTCAAGACTTTTTGCCACGGAGTTTCGTGAGACACATTCAAACTGCACCTATCTATGAGTTCTTGAAGAGTATAAGGATGTTCGGGGTCTAAGGAAGAAAGAGCTTTTCTGCCCGACTTCGTGATAATATTTGGGTTTAACAGTTTTGTAAAGTTTTTCAAAT
>Ga0307488_10004235_pt1 | contig 11967 bp, 10 predicted proteins | sample SB02metaG_FD_202248 | JGI IMG/M metagenome (GOLD analysis project Ga0307488, IMG submission 202248) | Sea-ice brine microbial communities from Beaufort Sea near Barrow, Alaska, United States - SB 0.2 | ecosystem: Environmental > Aquatic > Marine > Coastal | place: USA: Alaska | collected...
CTTTTGACTTTTTTATCTCCCAGCTTTTCGTCTCGCCGAATGGCGATTTCTTGTGATGATTACCCGGAGCGACGGCGCTGTTTAGCGCAGTGCTCTGGGATTGACGAAAATCGAGAAGTGAAGATGAACAGCTTAGAAATTGTAGCTGTACTTGGCATACCAGAAGGCACCACTGAAGCCCATAGGAGCGAATTCACTGTAAGTGTTACCGGCGCTAGCGGCACCGTTATGCTTCTTCGACCCTGCTTCGTCAAAGACATTGTTGCCACCGAGCATGATGGTAGAGCTTTCATTCAGGTCATATGCAAGCTCAAGATCCACTACGAATTCTCCGTCATAGACCAACTCTTGGTTTGCGTCATACCAATCACCATAGTAGGAAATACGACCAAGAGCGCGCCAGTCGTCCATCACGTGATTAGCAGGAATGTTGTAGCGGGTGTCAGGTGACAGTTCTTCGATTTCTCTCTCACGGGCGTCATCTATATATTCGCCACGAGACGTGATCTCCGTTTTAGTGTGGTTGTAGGCCAGATTCCAAGCAGTAGTGCCGCCCATCTAATCAGTGCTCGTTGACATCACAATATCAAAACCGCTGGTTTCCGTATCAAAGTCATTGGTAAAGAATTTGAATACGGTAATGTCATCCGCACCCGCAACACCAGCAGCCGTCAAATCAATAATATCCTGTGCTGTCAGACTGAAATTTCTTGATAGCGTCAGACGATCAGTGACCTCAATATTGAAGTAATCAAACGTAATATCAATCTCGCCCAGACTACCAAAGAAGCCTAGGGTGTAGTTCTCAGACTCTTCGGGCTGCAGCGCTACAGCACCAACCTTTGCGGCAACTGGATTGGTTGCAGGAATGACCCCCTCATTGACCAGTTGATTAGTCGCAACGTCGATCAATGTTGAGATGTTAGACGCATTCAGTTGGCCTGCAGCTGGTGCTTTAAAGCCAGTACTGAAGGTAGCGCGAACACCTAAGTTATCATCCAATTTGTAGTTAGCGCCCAGCTTGTAGTTAGTCGTGCTACCAAAACCATTAGTCCGCGGGGACCCTACCAATGGAAGAACCTATGGCCTTGAAAAGCAGTCACTGGATAGGGGGAGAATGGATTTTTCACCACGAAGACTTAATGACGATTATAATCCGGGTCCCGCAACACGCCGAGGAGCAAAATATAATGTTAGAGCTCAAAACCCACCAAGGGGCCTGCCACTGCGGCGCGGTCAAATTTGAAATCGACGCGCCAAGCCAGTTGCATGCACATGCCTGTAACTGCTCGATCTGCTATCAAAGTGGCGGTGATCAGATGATTGTGCCAACTTCAAGATTTCGATTACTCTGCGGCGAAGATGCCATTACGACCTACACCTTTAATACAGGTGCTGCTCAGCACACCTTTTGTAAACACTGCGGCATCAAGGCCTTTTATACCCCGCGCTCTAATCCGGATGGCTTTAGCGTCAACCTGCGCTGTCTCGACCGCACTCATGTTAAATCTATAGTGGTGGATAGTTTTGACGGACAGAACTGGGAACAGAATGCTGGGGCTTTGGCCCACCTGTCTCGAGAAGGTTAATGTAGTATGCTTGGCGCAGATTCCACCCCCTCAAAAATAATAATAAATAGGGTACGACTGTGAATAAACAACAGGGCCAGTTTTATCTGTTTCGCCAGCGGCGTTTTCTGCCCTTTTTTATCACCCAGTTTCTCGGTGCACTGAACGACAATCTGTTTAAAAATGCTCTGCTGGTCATTATTGTCAGTAGCGGTATTTCAGCCTCAGATAGCAATACCAACTTCCTCACTAATTTGGCCGCCGGCCTGTTTATTCTGCCGTTCTTTTTGTTCTCCACCACTGCTGGCCAGCTGGCCGACAAATACGATAAGGCCTGGCTGATCAGGCGGATTAAGTTTGCCGAAATTCTTATTATGCTCACCGGCAGCTATGCCCTCTACAGCAGCAATATTAACTTGATGCTCGGGGTATTATTTTTACTCGGCGTGCAATCGGCATTTTTTGGGCCGATTAAGTATTCAATTATTCCCCAGCATCTGGCCGCTGAAGAACTGATGGCCGGGAATGCCCAGGTCGGCATGGGAACCTTTACCTCAATTTTGATTGGTACTTTATTGGGTGCCTGGCTGGTGAGCTATGAGGGCGGCACACATCTGGTAGGCGCTGCCGCGATTATGCTGGCCTTAATTGGCTGGCGCGCCAGCTGCGCGATTCCCAATGCGCCATCAGAAGGCGGGGATATTCGTATCAGCCTCAACCCGATTGCCGACGCTGCACGCAATATTCGCCTCGCCCGTGAAAATATGACGGTCTTCTACTGCACTATGGGCATCTCTTGGTTTTGGTTATTTGGCGGCAGCTTTTTAACCCAAGTACCGAATTTTGCCGTGACCGTGCTGCAGGGTCATGCCACTTTAATCTCCGTGCTCTTAGGCGCCTTTATTGTTGGCGTGGCAATTGGCTCCCTGCTCTGCGGCAAGATCTCTGGCCCTCAGGTTGAGCCGGGATTGATTCCCTTTGGTGCCATTGGCCTCACTCTGTTTAGTGCAGACCTGTTTTTTGCCTCCACCAGTTATCAGCTAGCGAACGCCTCAATAAGTGCAGTGATGCCCCTACAATTTTTAAGCCTCAATGGTGGCGTCAGAATATTTGTCGATCTGATGGCCATCGGTATGTTTGGTGGCATGTTTATCGTGCCTTTATATGCCATGGTGCAATCCCGCACTGAGAGTCATAAGCGGGCGCGAGTAATAGCCGCAAACAATGTATTTAATGCCCTATTTATGGTGTCTGGTGCATTAATCGGTATTGTCTGCCTGAGTATTGTGCAGATGAGCATTCCACAATTTTTTGCCCTGATGTCAGGAGCTAATTTGTTATTCTTGTTGCTGTTGATGTGGCGAGTGCCTGAATTCAAGCTTCGCTTTTTGGCTTGGATAACGAATAATCGATAGCTTGCAAAAAAAGGCCTGTAGTAGATAGTCTGTAACAGTTAGCCTGTAGAAAACAAACTCATCGCCGATTACTGCGAGAGAAAAACCATCAAGGTAGGGATTAAACAATGCAACTCTCATCAAAAATACTTCTCGGTATGGCACTAGGCATTGTCGTTGGTCTGATTCTCAATATGATCAGTGATGGCAGTGGTCCCGGACCATTAACCGCCTGGGTGGTGGAATATATATTTGATGTGGTGGGGCGTATCTTTATTGCCTCCCTGAAGCTGTTGGTAGTGCCATTGGTATTTGTCTCACTGGTCTGTGGCTCCGCGGCCATGGGTGAAAACGTCAAGATGGGGCGCATCGCTTTTAAGACCTTAGCTCTCTATCTGTTTACCACCGCAGTGGCCATCACTATTGCCCTGACACTGGCCAACATTATTAATCCAGGTGTGGGCATAGATACTTCTGTAACCGCCAGTTATGTCGCGGCGACTCCACCGGCCTTTAAAGAAGTATTAATTGGCATCTTCCCCACCAACCCAATCCAAGCAATGTCTGACGGCAATATGCTGCAAATTATTGTCTTCGCTATTTTGGTTGGCGTCGCCATCACGCAAGCGGGCACTGCAGGCAAGTCGACTCTGGTGGGCTTCCAAACGTTTAATGAAGTGATTATGCGCATGGTCACTATCCTGATGCACTTGGCACCCTTCGGTGTGTTTTGTCTGCTGGCCAAGCTGTTTACTCAAGAAGGCTTCACCGCGATCTTTAATCTGGCGCTCTACTTTATGACGGTTACTCTGGTATTGGTGATCCATGCGGGAGTCGTCTACACCAGTATTTTCAGTTTCTTTACTCGCTTAAATCCCCTGACACTCATTAAGAATATGCGTCCGGCCATGCTCTTTGCTTTTAGCACCTCATCGAGCAATGCCACCATGCCCATCACTCTGAATGTGGTGGAGAAACGTGTCGGTGTGGATAATTCCATCGCCTCATTTACTGTGCCATTGGGCGCCACCATTAATATGGACGGCACTGCGATTATGCAGGGCGTGGCAACAGTCTTTATTGCACAGGCCTATGGCCTGGATCTGGGTATCACCGAATATCTTGCAGTAATTGCCACAGCAACTTTAGCTTCAGTGGGCACCGCAGGTGTACCGGGAGTAGGTTTGATTATGTTATCCATGGTTCTGCAGCAGGTAGGGTTACCCGTCGAAGGTATTGGTCTGATTATCGGCGTCGATCGCCTGCTGGATATGATGCGCACAGTAGTCAATGTCACCGGTGATGGCATGGTCACCACAGTGGTAGCGAAAAGTGAGGGGCTGCTCAATGAAGACATTTTCAATGAAGTCTCGGATCGCGATGAATACAGTAGCCCGCAGCAGACTAGCTAGCATCCAGCAAATTGGTCAGTGCGTATAACAATATAGTTGTAAGGTGGCGGCCTGTGTGCCGCAATCGTCACCGAATCTGCTTCAACAGCGTTTTTGAGCGCTCAAAGCTTAACGCTCGTCATAATATATAGGTTTGTAAATGCCATTGTTTAACCGCCAGGGGAAAATAACTGTTGCCATACTGGTGGCCGGAATTCTATTTATTATCGCCATCGCAACCCTTAAACCGCAGCCGCAAAAAGTCAAACGCCTGCCACCCGCACTGCTCCTAGTCGAGGTGATTGATGCCGCACCGCAGACTCTGCGTCCAAGTATTAAGTCTCAAGGCACTGTTGCGCCAAGACGTGAAATTGACCTGGTATCTCAGGTATCGGGCAAGGTAGTCGCGGTAGATCAGAGTTATGCCAGCGGCAGCTTCTTTCGCCAGGGGGATAAGCTGATCCAGCTGGAATCCAGCGATTACCAGTTTGCCGTTATCCGCGCCAAGGCGCAGGTGGCCAAAGCCGAGGAGCAAGTCGCTCTGGAAAAAGGTCGCTCACGTCAGGCCAAACGAGAATGGCGTGATCTTGGAGACAACACCGCCAATGCCCTGTTTCTACGTGAGCCACAGTTAGCATCCGCCGAAGCCGCTCTCGAATCAGCCCGTGCCGATCTCGACAAAGCCAACCTAGATCTCAGCCGCACTTCGATTCTGACGCCATTTCAGGGACGCATCAGACAGACCTTTGTCGATCTTGGCCAATACATTACCCCGGGCACTCGAATCGCCAAAATATACAGCACCGATGTAGTGGAAGTTCGTCTACCTTTGAGTGATCGACAGGCGGCACTGATTGATTTGCCGGTTAACTTTGAAGATGCCCAGAGCGCGTACTATCCAGAGGTGGTGCTGCAGCGCAAAGTCGGTGGCAAGACCTACAGGTGGCAGGGGAAAATTGTCCGCACTGAAGCCTCCATCGACATTCAGAGCCGCATGACCTACGCCGTAGCTGAAGTGCAAAACCCCTTTAAAACAGACCCCAACAGTGACCGGCCGCCCCTCAGTATCGGGCTCTTTGTCGAAGCCGAGATCGCGGGTCGGCAAATGCCCAATGCCATAGAGCTGCCGAAGAACATCCTTTATCGCGGCAATGAAGTATTGGTGCTCAATGACAACGATGAAGTTAGCTTTATCACTCTGTCACTGGTGCAGTCGGATACTGACTCGGTGGTGACTACCAGCCTTAAACCTGGCACACGTGTAGTCGGCACCCGCATCGCATTGCCGGTACCCGGTATGCGCGTGAATACTAGTTCGGCAACTGTAAGTGCCGAGAGCTCTCCAACCAAAAGCTCTGCATCAAACAGCGCTGACCTCCTATGAACAGCTCCATAGCCTGGTTTGTGCGTAATCCTATTGCGGCAAATTTGCTGATGCTGCTGATCTTGGCTGGCGGTGTTATTGGCAGCTCGGGCATGGGCAAGGAAGTCTTTCCCTCCACCAGTATTAACATAATCAATATCTCTATGCCCTATCCCGGCGCTGGACCGCGAGAAGTGGAAGAGCAGATCGTGGTGCGTATTGAAGAGGCCATCTACACCCTAGAAGGCATCAAACATATTCGCAGTCAGGCGCGCCAAGGTAGCGGCAAGGTCACAGTCGAAGTCGCCGACGGCTACGATATGACCAAGATGATCAACGATATCAAGGCCCGGGTAGATTCCATTATCACCTTCCCCAGCGATGCCGAACGTGCCGTGATTAGTGAGCAAAAAATGCGCGACGAGGTTATTCGCGTGGCCCTGTTTGGAGATGCGGGCGAAGCCGTGCTGCGAGAATACGGCCAACGTATCCGCAATGATTTAGCTGCCCTACCCCATGTGGATTTTGTCGAGCTGTGGGGGGTGCGGGAGCCGCAGATTGATATCGAGCTATCTGAAATGAACATGCGCCGTTACGGCATCTCATTCAATGATGTGGTCAGTGCCGTGCGTCAGTCTTCACTGAATTTGCCCGCCGGAACCATTCGTGCGGATAGCGGAGACATCCAGATTCAAACCCGCGGTCAAGCCTATTACGAAGAAGACTTTAAGCAGATCATAGTCTCCAGTCGCGCTGACGGAACTGAAATTAAAATTGAAGATGTGGCCACTGTTATAGATGGCTTCGAAGAACGTAATCTGCGCACCAGATTCAATGGGGAAAACGCTATTTTCCTCGGCGTCCGTGTGGGTAAAAATCCCGACGTAGTGGCCACCACTGCAGCGGTAAAAGACTATGTAAATGCCGGCTCGAGCTTTCTGCCGCCGGGACTGCAGTTACAAACCTGGAAAGACTTCTCGAATATGTTTTCTGGACGCTTGGCGTTGCTGTCAAAAAATGCCTTCGGCGGGTTGATTCTGGTGTTTGTGGTGCTGATGCTATTTTTGCGTCCGCAGCTGGCCTTTTGGGTGGCCGTTGGCATCGCTATCGCCTATATGGGCGCGCTGTGGATATTACCCAGCATTGGCCTGACCCTTAATATGATGTCGATGTTTTCGTTCTTGCTGATTCTCGGCATTATTGTGGACGATGCGATTATTGTCGGCGAGAGTATTTACCGACATCAACAGCTCGGCTATGACGGCGACACTGCGGCGCGAATGGGCGCTCAAGCGGTGTCTAAGCCGGTATTGCTAGCGGTGGTCAGCACCATGATTGTATTTTTGCCGATGCTATTTTTACCCGGCATGTGGCCCAAATTTCTCTGGGCGATTCCAGCAGTCACTCTGGTTGCCCTGTCTTTCTCCCTGATCGAGTCATTTTGGATACTGCCTTCCCACCTAGCCAAAATGCAGCCTGAAAAACCCGCGACCACCAAAACCGGTATCGCTATTCGCAAGGTTAGGAAAAGCTTTGCTGATGGGCTGGTCAATTTTTCCAATAATGTGTACACCCCCTTTTTGGAAAAGGCCCTGAATTGGCGTGCCCTGACTCTAATTGGGTTTTGTTTGGCCTTTACCCTCTCCATCACATTGATCAGCGCCGGCTATATCAAGCAACGCTTTATGCCCGACGTGCCCTCAGACTTTATTTCCATGCGCATTGTCATGCCCGATGGCTATTCCGTTGAAGGCAAGATTGAAATCACTCAGCGAGCCGAGCGTGCGGCCAAATTGTTGGCCAGTGACCCAGAGATCAAATCCAAGATTGATACAGATGACTTGGTGGCCAATCAACTGTCATTTATGTACGGCGATACCATCCGCTTGCTGCTCGAACTACAGCCGGACATGAGTGGCCAGGTGAGCCCGACACTGGTGGGCGAGCGCTGGCAGCAGCTGATTGGCGAGATTCCTCAGGCTAAGACCTTTAACGTGGATGCCTCTGCGGCAGGTCGCGGCAACGGTGAACGTATTACTGGGGTGCTGACCTCAAACAATCTCGATCAGCTCACCGCTGCAGCACAGTTTTTGAAGCAGCGTATGCGTGATATTCCCGGTGCGCGAAATATCCGCGACGACATTCATTCCGGACGCTCTGATATTGATATCAACCTGCTGCCCTACGGCAATAGCTTTGGCATAGGGCTGGCCGATGTTGCCCGTCAAGTACGCCATGGTTTTTACGGTGCTGAAGCTCAGCGTGTGCCCCGGGGCCGCGATGATGTTCGAGTGATGGTGCGTTACCCAAAGCAGGATCGCTCTCAGGTAGACACCTTAGATAGTATGCGTATACGCACCCCCAGTGGTGCTGAAGTGCCGTTTTACTCGGTGGCAGAGACCTCCTATGTACCGGGCTACACGCGTATTAATCGGCAGGATCGTCAACGCAGCGTCAAAGTGTCTGCAAGGCCCACAGCCAATAAATTGACCGTCGATGAAATGGCGCAAATTCTCTTTGGCGAAATCGGCCCTGAGTTACAACAACGCTTTCCCGAAGTCACATTAAACAAAGATGAACAGCTCGCTGAGCAAGATGAATTCTTCGCCACAGCAGCCAAGCTTTTTATTCTTGCCCTGGGGATGATTTATATTCTTATGGCGGTGGAGTTCAAATCTTATTTAAAGCCCTTGGGGGTTTTGTCTGCTGTGCCTTTCGGCATGATGGGCGCAGTGTTTGGGCACTTTATTATGGGACTCAATTTTAGCGTGCTGTCATTTCTTGGGGTGCTGGCGGCCTCAGGTGTGGTGGTTAACGACAATTTGGTACTGATGGACCGTATCAATCAACTGCGCGCTGAGGGTCTGGCAGTCAAAGAGGCTCTAGTCCGGGCTGGCCAAGAGCGTTTCCGGCCGATTATCCTGACCTCATTGACAACCTTTATTGGACTGGCGCCGATACTGCTAGAAACTAGTATGCAGGCGCGCTTTTTGATTCCAATGATTGCCTCTCTGGCATTTGGCGTGCTGTTTGCGACCATTGTTACGCTGGTCTTTGTGCCCTGCCTCTATCTCTCAGGGGCAAATTTAAATGCCCGCTGGGACAAGAAAATGCTCCAGCCAACCCCAGATTCAAATGCCGAAGGCGGCACCTGAGACATCAAGTCTGTTGGCTGTAGCAATATAGGATCTAATAGTAAGCAGTAGGAGTGGTGGTCAGAACCATCGGTGAGCTGACCTCTTCACGCTTGACCACGCCACAGAGCTGTTCTACCAGTTCCAGTGCGAAGTCCAGAGCAGTGCCCGGGCCCTGACTAGTGATGCAATTACTATCCACAACTACCCGAGCCGCACCATCCACCTCCTTGGCTTCCAGTGACTTCTGAAAACTTGGGTGGCAGGTGGCCGTTTTATCCAGCAATAAGCCTTTAGCCGCCAGCACCAGTGCTGGCGCAGCACAGATCCCGGCAAACAGTTTGCCCTGAGCCGCTTGATCCCGCAGCATGGCATCCAATATTGGGTGTTCGCCAAGGTGTTCTGAGCCGGGTAGCCCTCCGGGCACAGCGATCAGATCGTACTGGTTTTGGGCGCAGTCATCTAACATCGTATCGGCGACAATATTAGTCCCTCTGGATGCGCAAATTTGCAGCTTGTCGCCACTGTTAGCGCTAGCCACAGTGACCTCAACCCCGGCTCTGCGGAGCACGTCAACAATGGTTACCAGCTCGATTTCTTCACTTCCCTCGGCGATGGGAATAAGTGCCGTTTTATTCATAGTTTGTCCTTTTTATCCTTTGTCTACATACGTTACACTGTGGCGCAAATTATTCTAACTGTCACGGATTTGGCATGAAAATTTTCATAATTAAAAGTCATGATGGACGTTTATTAGGTAAAGATCTTGCCTGGGTTGATGGCGCCAATGCCAACCTTATTTTTACGGCTCAGCATCGGGATGTTGCCCTTAATCAGCTGATCGAATTAAATGCCAAAGATATCCATTTGCGCGCCGAGATTACCGAATGCGAAGCCGATAAAAAAGGCCGCCCGGCACTAGTCTTGGATGCCGCAGCTTTGCCTTCAGATATGCCTTCCGAGGCTCCAGCCAATGCCGACCAAGTCAGTGCGGCCTAAACAGGAGTCTATGCGTGTCAATTGAAACTCGTCTCGCAGCGCTCGCGCAGCCAAACTTTATCTCGGTACTGAAAAATATTGCCCGAGGAATAGAAAAAGAGAGCCTTAGAGTAGAGCCCTCTGGCCTTATGGCGCAAAGCCCACACCCCAAAGCTCTGGGCAGCGCTTTAACCCATCCGTCGATTACCACCGACTACTCGGAAGCACTGCTGGAATTTATTACTGCACCGTCGGCCTCTATAGATGAGGTACTCAATGAGCTTGAGGAAATTCATAGCTACACCTATCAGCATATAGATGACGAACTTCTCTGGGTCAGCAGCATGCCCTGCCAGTTGGGTGACGACAGCAGTATTCCTGTGGGCCAGTACGGTAGCTCTAACAGCGGTCAAATGAAAACTGTCTATCGCCTCGGGCTCGGTCATCGCTACGGTCGCTTGATGCAAACCATTGCTGGGATCCACTATAACTTTTCGGTGCCAGACGAGCTTTGGCTGCAACTGCAGGCCTTAGAGAACAATCAACAGTCACTGCAAGAGTTTAAATCAGAGGGCTATTTTTCTCTGATCCGCAATTTCAGACGCTACTTCTGGCTGCTGCTCTATCTGTTGGGTGCTGCACCGGCAGTCTGTGCCAGCTTTGTCCGCGGCCGCGAGCATGATCTTGTGCCTTTAGGCAATGACAGCCACAGCCTTCACCTGCCCTATGCCACATCGCTGCGCATGGGCAACCTAGGCTACCAGAGTGATGCTCAGAGCTCTCTAGTGATCTGCTATAACGACATTGGTCAGTACAGTAGAACCCTGAAAGGTGCCCTTGAAACGCCCTACCAAGCCTATGAAGATATTGGACTGAAAGACGCCCAGGGCAACTATCAGCAGCTGACTACTAACCTGCTGCAGATTGAAAATGAATTTTATAGCCCAATTCGACCGAAGCGCACCGCCGCCCCTGGGGAAACTCCCCTAGAAGCCATCGAAAAACATGGCGTGGAATATATTGAGGTACGCTGTGTTGACTTAAATCCACTGCTGCCAAACGGTATAGATAAGCCAACCAGTCAGTTTTTGGACACTTTTTTACTCTTTTGCCTGCTCAAAGACAGTCCGCGCACCAATAACAATGAGTATCGCCAGATTACCGAAAATCAGCGCCGTACCGTGGCCCGCGGTCGCGACCCTGAGCTGGAACTATTGGATGGCGACAAACAGCGCAACCTGGTGGAATGGGGCCTATCCTTAATGGCCGAGATACAGCCGGTGGCCGAAATGCTTGATCAGGCTAACAGCACTGACCAATACAGTGGCACTGCCGCAGTAATGAAGGCGCGCTTGCAGGACAGCAGCCTGACCCCTGCCGCTCAGCTGATCGCTGAAATGACGGCCAATAACGAGACTTACTATGGCATGGCGATGCGTAAGGCCCAGGAGCATCGGGAATATTTCCAGAGCAAGAAGCTGACCCCAGAGACGACAGAAAAATATCGTCGCCTAGCCGAGGAGTCACAGGTCAAGCAGGAACACATTGAAGCCTCCGACAGCCTCAGTTTTGACGAATTTATCGCCGGTTATTATCAGTAAGCGATTGGCTATTAGACGGCTAATCAAAGAAGCTTATTTACAGGCGCCCGCGAGAGCAGCCTACAACAGGAGTAAGGCATGGACCTACCCAACAACCGAATAATCAACCTCTGTGTCGCCGCGGCCTGTGGTGGGCTAATCGCTATTGCCATCTTCTATTTTCAAAATTATCTTGGTCTTGAACCCTGCTATCTCTGTATTACTCAACGAGTGTTTGTTATCGCGGTTGGAGTGATTTTCCTGATTGCCGGACTACACAACCCTGCCGCCAAAGGACAAAAAATCTATGCCGGTTTGGCCACATTCGCGGCTTTTGGGGGCAGTTTCTTCTCGATTAAACAGCTGTGGCTCCAGGGGCTTCCAGAAGATCAGGTGCCTGCCTGCGGTCCTCCTGTAGACTATCTATTTGATGCCTTCTCCGCCTCTGAGGCCATCAGTATGCTGCTCCGCGGCGATGGCAACTGTGCCGAAGTACAGTGGCAGCTGCTGGGTATCAGCATGCCTGGTTGGGTACTGGTGAGCTTCGTCGGTCTGGCGA
>Ga0307488_10004237_pt1 | contig 11966 bp, 12 predicted proteins | sample SB02metaG_FD_202248 | JGI IMG/M metagenome (GOLD analysis project Ga0307488, IMG submission 202248) | Sea-ice brine microbial communities from Beaufort Sea near Barrow, Alaska, United States - SB 0.2 | ecosystem: Environmental > Aquatic > Marine > Coastal | place: USA: Alaska | collected...
CGTTGTGGGCTGGCAAAATCACGATAATATTAACCACTTTTGTGGCCAGTGTTATTGCGGTTGCAATTGCTCTTTCTATGCCAAATATATACAGATCGGAAGCCTTACTATCACCGGTAAGTGCTGACGGTGGAGGCATGAATGGCTTAGCAAGTAAATTTGGTGGTCTTGCTTCATTGGCTGGCGTATCACTGGGTGGCGGAGGTTTTGATAAAACCACTATGGGCATCGAGGTATTGAAGTCACGTACATTTTTTGCTGATTTTGTTAGCAAATACCCTGTCATGGTTGATTTAATGGCCAGTAATGGTTGGGATTCAAACACTAATAAAGTTTTGATAGACACTGAAATCTACGATGTGGATAGTCATGTTTGGGTCAGAGAAGCCAAAGCACCAAGAAAGTCAGAACCATCAGTTCAAGAAGCGCATGAAGAATTTAGCAAGTTGTTATCTGTTTCCCAAGATAAAGAATCAAGCTTTATAACTATTGCAATTGAACATTATTCGCCCTACGTTGCTAAGCAATGGGTGGACTGGTTGGTTCAAGACATCAACAACACGATCCGTAATCAAGAGGTACAACAAGCACAGCGTTCAATTGACTATTTACTTAATCAGATAGAACAAACAAAGTTGGCAGAGTTACAAATGGGATTTTTTGAACTTATACAATCACAAACAGAAACTATTATGCTGGCTAATGCGAGTCCAGAATATTTATTTAAGACACTCGACCCTGCAGTTGTTCCAGAGTTGAAAGCAAAGCCTTCAAGAGCGTTAATTTGTGTGCTAGGTGGATTGTTAGGTGGGATGCTTGGTGTGCTTGTTGTGTTGGTTAGGCATTTTGCAAGGTTTAGGAATGAGGATTGCTGACGTTTAGTATAAAACCGAAATAATTAGTTGAATGTTATAAATAATACATGGCGTTAGATCATAGTACATCAATTAGGTATCTGTACCTTGTATCAAAGCAATAAAAGTAGTCACTTTTGTCGCAGACGCTAGTGCGGGTGTAATTACTGTAATTGAAGGTTCTGTATACATCAGACTTATCAATGAGTACTTGCTAAGAGAAGGCAGCACGGATGTTTTTATGTATACTGCGGTGTAATATAAAGTAGAGCGAAAAATGTGTTTCATTAAATTGCTGGTGTAAGTAAAAAAGAGTGACGCCGCAATCAATAGTTATAAAAGCTAACTATCTAAAAGAGACAAAGACAAAGATTAACTTATTGTTAAAAGTAAATAATAGACGCCTTATGAGAGTTGCCTTTACAATTAACTGCAGAGAGTTCTTGCCTAAAACGATTCAAGAGAGTCATTGACTAGCGTTACGCTGCTAATTTTTTGTAGTTTATTGAAGGATGTAAAAGTGAAAGTATTAACAGTATTTGGTACCCGCCCTGAAGCTATTAAAATGGCGCCACTGGTTCATGCTCTTGCTGCAGATGAGCGCTTTGAATCAAAATGTTGTGTGACAGCGCAACATCGTGAAATGTTAGACCAAGTACTAGGGCTGTTTAAAATAACGCCAGATTACGATTTGAACTTGATGAAAACGGGGCAAACACTACCGGAAGTGACAAGCCGAATTTTATTGGAGTTAACGCCAGTGCTTAAAGAGTTTAAGCCAGATTTATTGCTAGTACATGGTGATACCGCAACAACTTTTGCAGCAAGCTTAGCTGCATATTATGAGCAGATAGCTGTGGGACATGTTGAAGCAGGTTTACGCACCGGTAATATATACTCACCGTGGCCAGAAGAAGGGAATCGTAAATTAACTGGCTCGCTTACTAAGTACCATTTAGCACCAACAGAAAACTCAAAAGCTAACCTGTTAAAAGAAAATTACGCGGCTGAAAATATAACGGTAACAGGTAATACAGTCATTGATGCGTTATTAATGGTTAAACAACAAATAGAAAATGACACCTATTTAAGTAATACGTTAGCTGCTCAGTTCCCAATGCTTAATGAAAACAAAAAGCTTATTTTGGTTACCGGCCATCGCCGTGAAAGCTTTGGTGGCGGCTTTGAGCGCATTTGTGAGGCATTAGCACAAACAGCTAATGCTCACCCAGACACGCAAATACTTTACCCTGTACATTTAAACCCAAATGTACAGGAGCCAGTAAAACGCATTTTAAAAGACATAAATAACGTCCATTTAATTGAGCCACAACAATACTTACCCTTTGTATACTTGATGAATCGTGCACATATAATTTTAACTGACTCAGGCGGAATACAAGAAGAAGCACCAAGTTTAGGTAAACCTGTATTAGTTATGCGTGATAATACTGAGCGTCCGGAAGCCTTAGATGCAGGGACAGTTAAATTAGTTGGAACCGATGTAGCTAAAATAACTTCAGCATTAAATGAGCTTTTAACAAACGACGAGTCATATAAAGTAATGAGCCGTGCTCACAACCCATATGGTGACGGGAATGCATGTACTCGGATCTTAGATGCTATATCGATTGGGGTTAGGTAGCACTATATTGCTTTACTTACTTCGTTTGGATTTGCGGTAATGTAAACGGTCAATGAAGGTAATAGTGCGCTGTAATGAGTGTATGGTTTAATGTTTTTTTATAGGTGGGTTTGTGTTAAATAAAGAATTAGTTGTAATTACATACGGTACGTTCGATTTATTTCATGTCGGGCATATAAGGCTTTTAAAACGATTGAAACAACTAGGTGATCGATTAGTGGTTGGTTTATCAACAGACGAGTTCAACCTTCGTAAGGGGAAAACATCTTTTTATTCATACGAGGAACGCAAAGAAATATTATTATGTACTGAGTGTGTAGATGAAGTATTTCCAGAGGTGAATTGGGAGCAAAAAGAAATAGATGTAAAAAAGTATGGTGCAAAAATATTTGCTATTGGTGATGATTGGAGTGGTGCTTTCGACTTTTTAGAAAAACATTGTAAGGTGGTTTATTTACCTAGGACTGAGGGTGTTTCTACAACTGAAATAAAAAAAGGTCTTGAAAAAGTAAGTCAAGAAGACTTAGAGCTTCTTGAAAGCAAGTTACATGAGATTTTTAACATAATAAAAAGCATTAAGCAGTAGATATATGGGATTAAGGGCTCTAAATAAAAATATAGTTTATTTGTTTTTAGTACAGTTTTTTAATTATATAGGGCCTTTACTTGTAATACCTTTTTTAACTCGTATTTTTACAATCGAGGAGTTTGGCCTTTTTTCTGTATATTCATCAATTATTGTCTTTGCTTTCGTCATAACAGATTTGGGCTTTAACTTAGCATGCACGAATTTGATAGCTAAAAAAAACAGTGAGGCAGATGTAAATTCAATTAATAAAATTTCAACGTCAGCCTTAATTGCCAAAGCAATAGTTTTAAAAGTATTGTTATTAATTTGTATAACTATCGCACTTGTTTCAAGTAAAGTTGGCTTTTTACAAGTGTTAGCTATTTATTTCCCTATTGCAATGCAAGCATTTTTTTTGAACTGGTTTTTTCAAGGAATTGAGAAAATGAAAGGCGTTACAGCAACATTCGCCGCTAGTAAGTGTTTGTATTTAGTCTTAGTTGTATTGTTTATTAACCCAAGTTCAACGGTTTATCATGTTTTCTTCTTCTTAGGGGTGAGTAATTTTATAGCGGCAATCGTATCCATTTATATTGCGAGAGCGAATCAATTTAGATTTGTGCTTGTTACAAAAAAGGATGTTTTAGACTTGATTTTATATAGCCTTAATTTTTTCTTTTCTAGATTGGCCGTTTCTATATACACTTCTATTAATACAGTTGTAATAGGATATTTTACTTCATTGCCACAAGCTGCGTTATTTGGTGCAGTTGAGAAGGTTTATCAAGGAGTTCAGAGTCTTACATCTCCAATTTCGCAAGCGTTATATCCATTTCTAAGCCGTACTAAAAATAGAAAAGCATTTTTTAAATATTTATTATTGAGTTCTATCCCTCTTTTATTCTTTCTTATAATTGTCGCTTTTAATTCGAAATTTTTAATTTTACTTTTATTTGGAGAGGCGTATGTGGACTCGTTTAACGTTTTAAACGTGTTTTTGATTTGTTCATTAATTACTTTTCTAAGTGTTAACTTCGGATATCCTGCCTTCTCCTTGCTTGGGCGTTTAGATATTGCAAATAAAACAACATATTTAGGTTTGTTAACACAGATTTTTGGGCTGCTTTACTGCTTATTGTTCAATATTGAGCTTAATGCACTTAATGTGGTTACTTTAGTGCTTATTACTGAGGTTAGCGTTTTACTAATTAGGTTGTTTTTCTTCATAACCTTATCAAGGGGTTCAAAGTGAAAGTCAGGACGAAGTTTATTGTGAGGGTTTTACTTTTAAAGCTTGTGAATTTACTAAGAGCTCTTTTGAAAATCTATAAGCTAAAATATAAAGTTGTCATAATAGGAAGTCAGTTTGAAAACTCAATAGGCATTGCTCGGAACTTTGCAGATGGAGTATATTTAGATGATGGCATAAAGTATTATTTGCTCAGTGATTTAAGGGTAAAGCATGGTGTTTATAAGTTAAAAAAGTGGTCATTAAAACATGTGCTTTTGGCTGTAATAGCAGATGCGTATATAGTGTCTCATAAAGTTGCAGATGTTTTTATTGTAAAGCCAGCTGGAGTATTTGTTATAAATTTATGGCACGGCGTGCCGTATAAGCCAATAGGGTTTTATTCTGAAGTTGAGATACAGTGGATAAATAAGCAAATTAGGCTGAATGGCAAGTGTGAGTATGATAATTGGGACTTGTTAATATCATATAGCGAACTACATCAAAACTTGATGAAGTTGATTACTAAAGAACGATGTAATTCATATAAAGTTTTAGGAAACCCCAATGTAAATGTATTGAAATATAGCAAGTTGAAAAAACGGAGAGATAAAGTTACCTCTATACTGTACTGTCCGACTTTTAGGAATAAAGGGGAGTTGAATCAGCATGGTATAGAAGATGTTATCAGATTAAGTGAGGAACTTGGGCAAGAATACAAATTTATACTAAAACTGCATCCTTTATTAAAAATACTTCCAGCAAAGCTACCTGAAAATGTGGTTTTTTATAACGGCGATGTATATGACATTTTAATAGCCGCTGATATTGTTATAACAGATTATTCATCATTATTGTTCGATACAATCTCTCTAAAAGGGAAGGTTCTTATTTACAGCTATGATTTCAATAATTATACAAAGATTGTAGGTAAGCCGCTTTTGGATGTAAAAAAAATAGCAGGTGCTCATGTATCTTCTAGTTTATTAAGCCTCAAGAAAGATGTTTTAAACTATGAAGCATTAACTGTTGACTTAGAATATGGTAATGAATATCAAAGACAATTCGACTTTGAATTATTTAATAGAGTAATTAATGAGAAAGTTTAGATTTTTAGACCTATTAAATCCTAGTGCATTTTTTTTAATGTTTATTTTATTTTATTTTATTTTAATTATCTTGTTAAATTACATAACTTCAGTAAATTTAATAAAATTCAATATTAGGCAAGAAACTTATTATGTCCTATATCTTTTTTTTGTGGTTTTTATAGTTTCAGCTTATATTATAACTCCAAGTATTTTGGGGTATAAGCCTAAACGCGCTAGCTTTATTATATTTGATTTGTCTATAAAAAAAATAAACGTTGTAGTTTTTTTTCTTGTGCTTTTTGGGTGGGGAATCCACCTGTTTTACTTTTTTAAAATTGGCTTTATACCATCATTTCACGCAAATGTTTCTTTAGTTAGAATTAGTGCAAAGGCTGGGTTTGGGGGTGGGTTGCTCTTAGCTAATGGGGCTTTGTATGCCGCTATCATCTTGCTAAGTTATAAATACTATTTAGCTAACTATACCAATAAAATTTCCACATTATTAGTTTTGATAATGTCTACATTGATTATCTCAGGGGTTGGCTTTAGAGGGCCTGCAGCATATCTGGTCTTAATTTTTTCCTTAAGCACGTTTTTTCTATCTATTTCATATATAAAAAGCAAGAAAATTCCTAAAAAGCTGATTGTTTTTTGTCTGTTTTTTATTCTTTTCCTTTCAGTTATAGATTACCTAAGGTACGGAAACGAATTCTCTCTATCATCTTTTTTACAGCTTTTCTGGACGATGACCGTAAACCTATATAATTTAAATAATATTGTTGACGGTATATTAACTGATAAGTTGACGTATTTATGGGGGGAGAGCTTTCTAACTGACATTGCAGTGGCAATACCAGGAATGGATAGTCAATTTTTAGGAGTTACGCTGGTAAGTCAGCTAGGCCTGTCATTTGAAGGCGAAGGAATGACTGTTACAGCCCCCGGTGAAGCCTTTATCAATTTTGGCTATTTGGGGGTCGTTATATATGCTTTTTTGCTTGGCTTTGTTTGTGAGGTATTATTCCAAATGTTAACCACAAAAAATAAAGCATCTTCTATATTAATTTTGAGTTTTTTTTCATTATCTTTTGCTAAGGTTGTGATCGCAGGATTGACTCCTACTTTAGTATTTACTTTAGTACCTGTACTACTGTTCTTAATTCCATCTATAATTTGGTGTAAAAAATGAATGTATTATTTATAACGCGGCCCACAGTTTTTTCTGGTCCAGGTGGCGATACTATCCAACTTTTAAAAACTGCAGAATACCTAAAATCGTATGGGGTAAATGTTACTATCGCAGATACAGCTGAACCGGCGATGGAAGGACATGATTTGGTACATTTTTTTAATTTGCGGAACCCTCAAGATTTACTGGTTAATGTAAGGCGAGCTAAATGCAAGGGGCTGCCAATAGCCTTATCGACTATTTGGGGTTCATACCGAGAGTGCGATATTAAAACCCGTACTGGCTTCGGTGGCTTTCTTGCGCGAAATGTTTCTGAGTATAAACTTGAATACATAAAAGTGATTGCCAGAGCGTTTGTAAATCGTAACTTTTCAAAAGGTATGTTTAATTATTTTATGCTCGGGCACAAATCGGCCATTAAAGAAATTGCTAACAGTGTTGATGTGCTACTTCCAAATAGTCCAACAGAGTTAGGGCGAGTTAAAGCAGATGCAGATGCGCCAAATCAAGAAGGTCAAGTCGTAGCGAATGGTGTAGATTTAAAGGTGTTTGATTACGAAAAGGTTGAGATTGAAGAAAAGTATAAAAAGTTTCAAGGCTGTATATTATCTGCTGCAAGGATTGAAACGCGAAAATGTCAACTAGACTTAATTAGAGCGGTTAAAAACACATCCCACCAACTGGTTATTGTTGGTAAAGCAAGTCCTAATAGTCAGCACTATTACGAGAAATGCAAACAAGAGGCTGGCGATAATGTGCACTTTATTCTACATGTTGAGCATCATGAACTCGCGCAATTATATAAAGTTGCAGCGGTACATGCATTGGTATCGTGGATGGAAACACCAGGACTGTCTTCTTTAGAGGCCGCGGTAATGGGCTGTAATTTAGTTGTTACAAACCGTGGCGATACTGAATACTACTTTCAAGATTTTGCTGAATATGTAGAGCCAGATGATCCCAAGTCGATTTTAGCTGGACTAGAACGGGCACTGAAAAAAGCATTCCCTAGTGAACTAGAGCAGCGAATCAAAGCTAATTTTACATGGAAAAATACAGCAGATGAAACATTTAAGGGTTACCAAATAGCGTTGAAAGGAAAAAACTGTGATTAATTTTAATTATTTAGAGTCGAATATAAATAGGTTAAACGATAACTTTCTTAATGCTCATCCTTTTGAGCATATTGTAATCGACAATTTTTGTGAACCAGAAAAACTAAAACAGGCATTAAGAGTTTTAGGAACACCCGAAGAGTCAGGTGTTAATAAAAGTCGTGATTTTATTTTTGCCAAAAATAAATTTGAAAAGTCAGATTTTAATATCTTGTGTGAAGAGTTTGCTTTACTTAAAGATCAGTTGATGTCTGAGCGTTTTGCTGATTTTTTAAAAAAACTCACAGAAGAGAATCTATTTATAGACCCAAGCTTCCATGGTGGCGGGTTGCATCAAGGCGGTAAAGATAGTTTCCTTAATATGCATGTTGATTTTAATTACCACCCGTTACATGAAAACTGGTTCAGGAATATTAATATTCTTATTTATTTAAATGAAGATTGGAAATCAGAATATGGTGGAGAGCTAAAACTGCGTGATGGCCGAAAAAAAGGGAGCCGGTCTACTTTAATTGAACCCATATTTAACCGTGCAGTCATTATGTTTACCCGTGATTATACATTTCATGGCTATGATCGTATTACATTTCCAGAAGGTGACTATCGCCGCTCAATTGCCGCATATGGTTATACAATTAAAACTCCTGATGAAGCTGCTAGAACAACTGTTTGGTACCCAGAAAATGAAGGTTTTTTTAAAGCGTTTTTAGGAAAAAATATGCCAAAGCTTGTTAAATTAAAATCAAAGATATTAGGTTCAGGGACGAGTAGTAATAAATGAGTATCTCAATTATCGGCACTGTTGGTGTTCCTGCATGCTATGGCGGTTTTGAATCGCTAGTAGAAAACTTATTACCCTCAGAAAAGATCGATTTAATATACTGTACGCGAAAAGTATATGAAGATGAGTTTACTGAATATAAAGGTAGTCGCCTAAAATATTGGTCATTAAATGCTAATGGCGTTCAAAGTATTCCATACGATGTTGCTTCAGTGATTCATTCATTACTTTTTACCAAAAATGATTTGTTAATTTTGGGGGTGTCTGGTGCGATAGCTATTCCAATTTTCAAGTTTTTTTCAAAAAGAAAAGTCATTACAAATATTGATGGTCTTGAGTGGAAACGCGCTAAATGGGGCAAAGCTGCTCAATGTTTTTTAAAGTTTTCAGAGAAAATAGCAGTAAAGTTCTCTGATAAAGTAATTGCTGACAACGCTGCAATAGCAGAGCATGTATTAGCTGCGTACAAAAAAAGCCCTGAGGTTATTGCCTACGGTGGAGATCATGCTCTAAGGTCAACCTTACCTACCGAAAAAAATAACTTCTCATTAGCATTATGTAGAATAGAGCCCGAAAATAACGTTAAAATGGTGTTAGCAGCATATGCTCAAACTCCTGAACACCCTCTAAAGTTTATAGGTAACTGGAATAATAGTGAATTTGGTAAAGAACTTAAAAAAGACTATGATAATTTTAGTAATATTGAATTAATTGATCCTATATATGATCTTGATGAGCTATTTCAATTGCGTAGTAATGCAGTTAGGTATATACATGGTCATTCGGCGGGTGGAACAAATCCATCTCTAGTAGAAATGATGTTTTTTGACTTACCTATTTATTGCTTTGATTGCAATTACAACCGTGCTTCTACAGAAGATAAAGCAATGTATTTTTCTAGTAGTGAGCATTTATTACAATTGTTGAATACATCGAATGAAGGGTCTAGTATTTCTGACGAAATGTTAGAAATAGCAAGAAGACGTTATACTTGGGTAATAGTTAAGCAACAATACGAGAATTTATTTAATGATTAAAGGAATAATCCTCGCGGGCTTTAATTCGTTTATTTAATTACGGTTTAAACGCATCCAACTTGGATGGCCTCGTTGCGCGAGGCCCATAATCGGGCGATTGAGCGATATCACGCAAATACCATCGCACGGCATTACCTGATATGCCTAACTGACAGCTAATGCCTCAAACACTGCAACCTTGTCGATTTAACATAAGGTGTTTGTCGAACTAGTTGTCGGGATTAACCTATTTTACACCTTCAATTTCAACCCTATCGCGTGCAGGATTTAAGTGTACTTTGTCGACCAGCTCCCAGTAGCGGGTTTGGCCGCTCCATCGCTTCGGATTTTTATCCTTAGCTTTTTGATATACGTCTTTTCTCTTTGCCAACACTTCTTTGGTGAGTGTCCGGCAATCCCACCTATGACTGAGCTTGAGCCCATGGCAGCAGGCTTTCAATATCAACATCACCTTGGCCGTTTAGCTCCAACGTATTCAGCATGCAGTCGAATGGCATTAGCCCGTTCGCTTTTGCAGTTTCCACCATGCTATACAGTATTCTGCTAGCATCAGCCCCTTTAGCGGTGTTGCTGAACAGCCAATTCTTCCTGCTAATAACGAACGGTTTGATAGCTCGTTCAGCGCGATTGTTATCAATGTTGAGTAGGCCATTTTGTGGATAAACGATGAGCTTTTCCCATTGGTTTAAGCAATAGGTTACGGCTTCACCTAGTTTTGTTTTGGGCAGTACTGTCTGCTTAGACTTGAGCATCCATTGTTTGAACTGCGCTACTAGTGGCAGTGTTTTCTCTTGGCGTATTGCATGTCTCTCATCAATGGTTTTTTCTTTTATCAGTGTTTCGATGCGATAGAGCTTTTGAATATGGTTGAGTGCCCAATCGGCTTTACCACTTGGCTTTTTGCCTTGTGCTGTTTTGGCTTCTTTGAATTTACGTCTGGCATGCGCCCAGCACCCTACTAATGTGGCTTGGCTTTGGTCATAGCCCACATAGCCAAATACTTGCAGGGAACCTGAGTAGCCTAGCAGATAATCCACCGCACACTTGCCAGCGCGACTGATGTTGTAGTCGTACAGCACGATGTTAGGGATATTGGTGCCCCACGAGTTTATTCTCGGGCGAGTCAGTGCCCGTGCTATACAGCCACATATAACACTTTGCCTTGTCTTCCTTGACCACTTTTAAGGTGGTTTCATCTGCCGCAATCACCGGCTGCTCGAGCATCAACTCATGCAGCCTGTCGTAAAGCGTTTTGAATAGCTCTGCACACTTTATCATCCAAGCTGACATCGTTTGACGGCTCAGCTCAATCCCATACTGCTTGAACATCGCCTATTGTCGATAAAGCGGTAAGCCATATTGATACTTGCTGGTGATGATTTGACTTAACTTAACAGGCTAGACGTTACATAATCTTTGGGTATAACACTCATTGGTACCGGCGCTTGTTTGATGGTCGTTGATGTGCCGTTTTGCTCACAGTATCTGCAAGCATACTTAGGACGAACATGCTCAATCACTTTGACCTGTGCAGGAATGAATTCAAGCTTCTCGGTACTATCTTCACCTAGTTGATGAAGTGCGCCAGCACAACAATCACAGGTTTTATCAGCTTCATCGATTTCATGAACAATACGCACTCGCGGTAAGTCTTTGGGCAACGGTTTACGCTTAGGTGCTTTGCGAGTGTAACTGATGTCTTGCGTTTCATCATTTTCAACGACATCATTCAATTCTTCCGCTTCATTAAACAACTCACCTTGACCAGGGTGGCCTTCGCTGCTTTTACCAAACTGTTTATGCTGAGCAAGCTTGAACTGCTCTTCTAAGAAAGCAATTTTAGCGTTCTTCTGCTCAAGAAGGGTTTCAAGCTCAGCAATGCGTTTATGTAAGTCGGTCGTTTTCATGAATCACATTATCGCCTAATAACACGCTGATTTTTCGACTTTATTTAGACTAAATATTGACCGTTAAACGCTGTTTATGATCATAGGTTATAACCCAGAGTGGCTGTAGTTCAACGTATTGTGCCCAATCACATCATATCCACCTATCAGCCATTTTAGCTGCTGTTCGCTTAATCTAGCGTGTGTTTGCTCCTTCATTCTAGGCCATTTGAACTTATGTTTTTCGAGGCGTTTGTACCAGAGCGCGAAACCTGTTTTATCCCAGTAGAGCAGTTTGAGTTTGTCTTGCTTTTTATTGCAAAAAATAAATAACGCGCCAGTAAACGCATCTACCTTTAGCTCATTTTCAATGATGGCGAGTAAACCATTAATAGATTTTCTGAAGTCGACGAAGCCGGTGTGTCTATAGATATCGGCAGGCTCAACGAACATCTTCATACCGTGATGGCCTTCACCAGTTCTGCAATCCACTGACAGGACTGTGTACTTGGAATGATAATATCTAGTTTTTTAGTTTTGATGGTGATACTGGATACTGGCTCACCATCAGC
>Ga0307488_10004238_pt1 | contig 11965 bp, 8 predicted proteins | sample SB02metaG_FD_202248 | JGI IMG/M metagenome (GOLD analysis project Ga0307488, IMG submission 202248) | Sea-ice brine microbial communities from Beaufort Sea near Barrow, Alaska, United States - SB 0.2 | ecosystem: Environmental > Aquatic > Marine > Coastal | place: USA: Alaska | collected 2017-05-06
AATGCAATCACGAAACGAAAAACCATGGTATATTCGACTACCGATAAATCTAGTGGAAGACGTAACAGGTATTACAGAAATCCCACTGATTGGCCTTGCATTGGAACTACCCAAAGCAATAAGTCGATTGTTCCGATGTGATGTCGAAGCTGTTATGTTTTGTACTGGTCACTACTATTCTGTGTTTACATCAGCTGCCATCGCATTGATTATACTCACTCTATTGGGGTTGGTATTCTCATTCACTGGTATCCCAATTGTAGCGACTTTACTATCTCTTATCGCATTTACATCCATTGTTATGTTTATATCATTTGACTACGCGCCTGCCTGTGTACCACTGATCCCAACCTGCTTTTTTGAGTCCATGATAGATGACGTAGTCAGGTTCATACCAACAAGTATAAGTATACCACAAAGTTTACTTTCGTGTCGCTGGGACCAAGCTACAGACGGTACACCGCCTGCAAAATGTATCGTGTCTTGTGATGAAACCCCATACGAATTCAACGACTGGACTAGTAATGTTGCATGGGTATTGTGTAATTACTACCCGGAATCGTGCAAGCAAGCACAATTATACATCGCGAATCCAGGAAATGGCTTTAGTTTGATACTCGGGCCTGACGTCACCAACAAGATGGAGTCTGCATTGTATAGGTCTCGTCTAATTTCGACGTCTGGAAATCAAAATATGCGTGAAGGATATGGATGGTGTAACGCATTGAGTTTCTACAATGTGCTCCCGTTACTCGGTTTAGTCGCACTTTTGGTGATATCAGTGCCACTACTGATTGGTATGATGATGCGGGTTTTCGTGGGAGTGTTGAGAACTGTATTTTCGGCATATGCTATGTCCCATAGTTAGATTGGACATTTGTGTGTTTCATTGGTGTTTAGGTGGTGTGTGTAGGTGGTGTGTGTGTAGGTGGTGTGTTTAGTTGAGTGTGTATATAATAAATATTCAAACCTGATTCAAACCACTTTACTTTCTTTATTACTACATTTGGACAAATGACATCAAAAATATTTATTTAAGGGATGTTGTTGTAGCTCTTCAAGTTTCAAGTATTGAATGTCACGAATAATGGAATCTATAACAGAGATCCGACACAGACTACATATGCTTATAGAAAAAAACGATATAGCCGGAGTTAAAAAGTACTGCAAGGATCAAAACTTCTTAGAAGACATATACGGTCCAGATCGAACTCCACTTTTAAGGGCAATGCGTCTATACCATTATGATGACCAGATCGTAATGGCATTGCTAAATGCCGGTGCAGAATCCCAGGCTGTTTCATATTGGGGTACAACACCACTTGGTTTGGCACTACAAATGAACGCTACAAGAATTGTGAAAAAAATGTTAGAGTATGGACTTGAAAACGTTGAATTTAAGGAGGGTGATGACGACTCGACACCACTTATGGAAGCGGTGCTTCGCGTTGATAGGCAGAAAAAAAATGTAATGAAGTTGTTAGACATGAACGCAGACCCCCAGAACCCCAATATATACGGTGAAACACCTCTTGGTACAGCAATTCGAGAAGGGAATGGGGACATTGTAAGAAAAATACTCGATGGACCACTTAAAAACATAGAGTTCAAAGAGGGTTTGGAGAATTCGACACCATTGACAGAAATAGCTGCTCGATTCCCGTTGGACAATAGTTTTGCAAAGAAATTGCTAAAGAGAGGTGCGAATTGTCTAGCTACGAACGCTGAGGGTGATACCGCTCTTCATATGGCAGCATACTGGGGGGATTTTAGTCTTGTAAAGAGGATGCTCAGCAATGAATCCGTACGACATTCCATAATCAATAATCCTCCAAGAAACAACATGCATGTTACCCCGGTACAAAACTTAAAAATCATGGGCACTATCTCTAACGATGCCAGAAAAGTTGAATTGAATCGAATTATAGAGCTGATGCATGGAGACCCAATTCCGCTCACAGAGGATGTAGATAATTGAACATTTAATAAATTTTACATTTAAAATATTTTCGATTATTGGGATTTATTTTACAGAATGATAAAAAACGGTTTGATTTACGTATTTTGGAACTTATTTTATTTATTTTATTTATTTTACAAAATGATTTATTATAAACTCAAAAATGAAAATGATTTACGTATGCAACTTCCTTCTTTAAATAAAATGAATCTCTCTCGAATTGCACATCTAATTCCATCTGACACGCCAGAAATGGCCAGGCCAACCAACACTAGTGGTTTTAACGTCGGAACAAATACCATTGTTGCACTCGATGAAGAGAATAATGTGTACTCGAGAACCGAGATACTCGATGCGCGGTTGCAGGCAAAGAACAAATGTGATGAGATGGACTTTGTTTCATGGAAGGGTCTCGGGGAGTGTTGGAGAATTGCTCATGTACTCATCAGCGACGAATCTTGGGGTTCTGGGAAATCTCATCTTGTGGACATGTACCTGAAATGGGACGTGGAGGGTTTCTTCAAGCGTCTACTTCGAAGCACTGACACCACTACGCACACAATCACAGTCATGTCATTTATGTTGAACAATCTGGAGTTCGTCGAAGACCCGCTGTTTGTCACCATACTACGTGCGTATATTTTTGGATATTCAAGGACATTGTGGTCCAAGGAGGAAGTCGGTCCGGAAAACACAGCAGGTTTGGTCACAGAAAGAGAACGGAACATCACCGCCATACAATTTTGTTGCCACACAAACGTTATCCCCGTCGCAGTGCTCAAGACACTCCTGGAAGCAGACATTTCTATCGACACACCAAACGACAGCGGGGACACCCCTCTGATGATGGCTGTTTTCCGAAGCGATGGGAATTTCACAATCAAAGCCAAACACCTAATCAATTACGGGGCTAGGATTGACATATACAACATCTGTTTTCAAAACTCTTTACACATCGCCGTCGCGGGTCATAATATGGATGCCATCTCCCTCATATTGGAGGCAAGAAGCGAACGCATCCGTTGTGCATCGCAACCGATTTCACTGGTCCCTTTCGATACGCGGCTTCAGGAAAGACGTCGCTTGGACCCAGATCCTCTGCACTTTCCGGACGAAGGTCACGCAACTCCATTGGTACTTGCGGCGAATATCGAACACAAGACGTACTGGATGCGGTTACAGATCATGAAGGCTTTAATCGACGCTGGTGCTAATGGAGACTGTGACATAAACCGCGAAGAACGTGCATTGGATGCTGCCTATTTTACACCTGGAAAATTGCCGTCGTTCTACGGTATTATCACGTGCCATCTGAAGGAGGAAGAGGATTTCGTAATCTATTTAACTGTCCAGAAGGACGCGTTTTGCTTGGAAGTGAAGGCAGACCTGAATGTGCTACGCTTTTGTTTGGATGAAGACAAAAGCATTCTCCCGTCCGGTGATTTCGACATGGAAGAAGTGTGGTTATCCTGCCATCACCAGCGTTTTGATTTTTCAGCCGAGGTCGATGGAAATGACTTCGATATCCACTTTCACGTTATGGATTCCTCTCGCGCTGAGATCGTTGTGTGTGGGTCAAACGAGGGGGCGGCGTACAAGCTGTGTGTCAGGTTCCCGAGGGGTCCGTTCACATCAACTGCATGGGCGGAAACTCTCTCAGAGGGAAGCGTTTATCATTCAGATTTAACGTTGTGCAAGGGCCACACGCTCGCCCATCATGCGGTTCTGTGTCCCGATATGAATACGCGCCGAATCATTGTCAACGATATAATGCCTCTATGTAACCCACTTCGCAGATGCAACGATGGTCTTACAGCAACAGAGACGTTGGAGTTGGTGTTGGAAGGCACTGTTTTACCGTGGCAGGTCAAGCAGCTGGTAAGCAGATTGCGCAAGAACCAGGATGCTATGAGTACTTACATCCTCAAAGATCCAAAAGAAAAGAAGAAAAAAAAGAGACCCAAGTTTATTTCTCCGTTCCACTTTCTCAGTGACGATGTTTGCACCATAATTCTGCGTTTCGTCGGAGAAGCGCGGTGCTTGTGAAGCCAGTAGAGTCGTGTGAGTGGGTGGGCTGTAGTGGTGGTGTGGGTGGTGGGTGTGGTGGATGGTGGTGTGTGGTGGGTTTTGAATAAATTTATTTACTCACACCCCATACCAGCCTGATATGGATATATTAGCGCGTATTAACCCGAGGGAGGCCGTACAGGCCGACGCAGGCCTCCGCATCCGCCTCCTTTGCCTCTCTTTCGCGCTGCTCATCCTCCGCCTTCTCATGCTCCTTCTCCACCGCCCTCCGACGCACCCATGCATCCCATTCTGCTTTCCTCTCTTCGGGGAAGGCCATTTGATGAGATGTCACAACACCAAGAGCCGCTTATATCTGTGGCAGATGGTTCTATTTTTCCGGTATGTGAAATAGACCCTAAATCTATTCACTCACACACCATACACCCCATACCAGCCTGATATGGATATATTAGCGGGTCCACTTCTCAGCGCCTGGAAGGGTGTCGGTTGATATGCTGCTCTTCTATGAACACGTGTGATGACCACAAGACTCTCATCATATCATGAAACTTCGGTTTCCACTGAGTTTCGTCGTCCATTGCGTAATATTCTTCTGCGAGTTTGATACATACCGCACCTTCGGCGTACAGGTCCATCAATATTCTATCAACCGCCTTTATGTTGTTCTTGTGTGAAACTTTTAGGTACCATCCTTGTCCTTTACACGATTCGATCTCCATCCTCAATTGAGTGACTACCAATAGGATTCTATTCAAATCACGTTTGTGTAGATACGGTGCCTCGCTTTCATAATATCCCTGAGACGGATGCCACACCCTCGACAGCATTCGACCTGCTATGAATAGCACCACGCGGTATATAGAACTCAGACCCTCTGTGTCTCTTGCATATTCCTCGATCAATGTGTTGCCTTTCAGCAGCCATTCGAGATGCTCATTGTAATTCTTTTCTCCCTGTTCATTTACGACATCCATTGGAATGTCGTGAAACCACGAGTCTTTTTGATAACCTAGTTCCATTTCACTTGTTGATACAGTAGACGTTTCTTTTATATATCATATTATGTGTGCTCCGTAGTTTTTGAATAAATACATTTACTCCCGACCACCTACCAGCCCACAATACACATCCAACAACCACACAAAATTACTACACAACCGGAATTTGACATTTGGCTATATAACTCGCTGATCCTCACGTGCGTACACGCGTGAGGGGTGTCAATCGCGTGCGGTTCGTCATGGCATTCGTTATGCCTGCGATCTGGTGGGCGTCGCGGGGAGGATTCGTGCAGGAGGTCGGGAACTTGCTCGCGCAAGGAGTGGACGTCAACGCGAAAGGGGGGCATCGCCAGACATCGCCGTTGCACGAAGCGGCACAGGGCCATTGGACAGAGGTTGTCAAGCTGTTGCTTACACACGGGGCGGACACGTCCGTGAAGGACAGGAATCAGCAGGCGCCGCTGCACTACATCATCATGTTCAACCGTATGGAAATGCTGTTCATTTTTCTTGAGCATGGGGTGGAAGTCTCACCAAGGGACATGAATGGGTTCACACCGCTTCATAATGCAGTAGACAACCTCGTGACGGGAAACTCCACGGTACAAGTGATGCTTCTTTTGGAGAACGGGGCGGACGTTGATTTGAAATCTACAGATGGACTCACGCCTCTGGATCTCGCTGCAAAACGTGGTCTTCGGGTCATGGTGCGTCTGCTGATTCACAAGGGGGCTGACATTGAGTCGGATAAAAATGTCTTTGGAAGGAACGCTGAGGGAATTGCGACTTTGAATGGGAACGTCGAGGTCGCGGTGATTCTCAGGGCAGAGGCAGAGCGTCTCAGGGTCCGGCGCGTGGCGTTTGCCATGGGGCTTCACGATCGTCTGGGAGCGGGGTCGATTGTGCGGGCGCTGGATCCGGAGGTGGTTCGGCTTGTGTTGCAGAGGTGAAATGCGAAACTATGTATGCCAATTTGTCCGTACTGAATTGTGAGAAGTAATGAAAATTAAGGCTAAAACAATAGATAAAAAAACAACACAAGCAAACTTGCTAAGATTCTTCGCTTCTTTGTGACACAATTCTTCTGTTGTTTCCACGAAGTCTGTGTAACAATCAGGGATATAACATTTTTGTTTTTTGGGAGTAGTGAAAATGCTGAATTTATGAGGGGACCAGAGTTCTGTGGATGCTGGGTCAGAGTTCTCTGTTCCAATGAACGGAACAGATTTAGGTGAAATCCATGGGTATGGATTTAATGATTTGGCCAAAATCACATATCTGGTATAGTCTAGTTCTTCCTGTTGAATAGATTCCATATGCATCGAATGTCAATTGGGGGATTACCCCTTTATAAACAGAAATGACGTGTAACTGACATTTATTGAATTACACACACACAATCACTGAACAGACACTTTCGCGTCTTCACCCACCCACACCCCACCCACCCACGCCACCAACACCCCCATCCCCACGCTGTGGACTGACATACGGAAATCATTCGGTAGACGACATTGCAGCCCTCACAGAGAATCGAAAGGTCTCGTTGCCATTGTTCTCTTCGATCTCGATCTTAGTGAGAGTGAAGTACGAAACGTAGGTCCAGTAGGTGGAATCGAACTCGGGGCCATCGCGTTCGGTCTCGCGCATGATCGTTCGGAGCTCTTCGTACTGCCACCCGTGGCCTTTGGTGTGAAGGGTGACTTGGAGATCGACCTGCAAGTGCTCGGGGAGCTTCTCCGTCAGCACGAAGTTGATCCGGTGGGTGTGCCGATCGCAGTCCCAGGGTGTGCCGTACGGACCAGTTGACTTAAAGCCCTTGGAAGGCTTCGGAATCTCGATTCTCTGCGAAACGACGACTTTCGCCTTCATACCCCCCAGGTACAGGTAGTCGTCGCCCACGTACGCAATCTTGTTCTTGATGCTTGTGTCCATGTCGAAGTAGTACTTGTTGACGTTGACCGAACACCTATCGAGGAAATCCATCTCCTTGAGCCGATTCTGCAGGCCCTGCACCTGGTTGGTGTTCCGGCTCTTCTCCTTCACCAGCCCCTTCTTGATGCCGGCAAGCTGCACCCTTGCCTCCCGTAGCTTGGTGACATCAGCGACAGGCCCCTTCTTCTTCTTCATGGCGCGAGAAGCCTTGGTGGACTTGGGCATGAATGAAAGCGTTCAAAGTTCTTGGGATCGTGTGTCACGATTCGTGTAGTGAGTAAGTTGAATGGGGAATAAATTCACGGACTTTAAATACCCAAATTACTCCCGTTTTGTTTTGGGTGTTTTTTGACGTTTCAGTCAACTTTTACCGGATTTATTATTTCTATAATATTTTTGAGATGTTTTTAACGGATTTTTTTTACAACTTTTAACGGATTTATTTTTTAAAATATTATTTGAGATGTTTTTATGTGACGATTTTTATTAGATTTTCAGTTAACTTTTAACGGATTTATTATTTGATTTGGAAATACGTATTGCAATTCATGAAATAAATCCCAGTTCCAGGAATCTACCAATTCTCAGAACACACATTCTAGATCGGAACACCAATGGAGAAGCGCAAATCCTTCGCAGACTGCGATGATTTGGCGGGTTGGGAAAATTCGAAGAGGGATTTCAGACTTTGGAAGTATCTTAGGCCGCACGATGTCAAGGTCGGCGACACAGTGTTGAAAGATACATTCAAGTTCGTCAAGAAAGTCAAATTGCCTCCCTCATACCTGGTAGATTCGACGGGGTTAGAGACCAACCTCGAGAAAGATATGGGAGATGTTTATGAAGCATTCTGGCGCACGGAGAAACACAGCATCCGCGGTGTGTTTGCCAACGGCGAGCCAGTTTGGGGTACTGCTGAATATTCCAATGGGATGACGTACACCGGCAGCTTCAAAGACTGTCTCCCCGACGGATTCGGGGAGAAACGGATGGGGGCGAGCGTGTTCAAGGGGCAGTTCAAGGGTGGGATGCGCCATGGTCGCGGGGTGTTCCTCGACGCCAGTCATTTCCGCCTCTACGCCGGGACCTTCGTCAACGATCAGCCTCATGGCGACCACCTCTGTATCCTGTACAACTGGAGCGAGACCAAGAAACACGCCACGCACTCGCGCAACCTTCTCGGGTTCCAACATGGTGTTCTCATCAAGATGGAGAAGGATGTCATGGAGGCTGCCAACGTCAACACACTCTCGGGTCTCGTTTACGAGGAGTTCTTGAAGTTTTACAGGGAAGGTGAGAAGTGTGTGGAAGACTTTGTGGCCAGGCAGCGCCTGGCTGACATCGGCGCCGAACCTTTTCTGTGGCAGCCAGTTCGATCTGAAGCAACCCGCCAAACCGCCGTAGTCAGACCCGAGGTCAAGAAACAGGTCAACGACAAGGCAGCATTCAACCACAGGGGGGCAACCGCCCTGGTTAAGGCCAGGGCGGTTGTCAACCGCAATGTCAAGGTAGAGAAAGAAGACATCTAAGAAGAATGAGGCGAAGTATTCTGTGTGATGTGAGGAGGTGGTGTGTTCGACTTTTTAATAAAGGCCGTTCGATCCAATTTATCTGAAAGTGTACAGGTGGACAAATCACTGAAAATTGGATGCTCTGCCCACGCGCAATTGTAGTCATTCTGCCAACTTGTTTGTATGCATTCACATGTCTCGACAATTGCGACCGAGCCGATGACAGAACCCATCGTTTACATTTTGATGTCATGTACCCCTTATGTGTTAGTATCACGTGTCAACCAAAATTAATCATACGACCGGCGACCTCGCTCACTATCATGTGGTTGCTTCAATACTCCTCTTGTGAACAGGGGAGGGAATACATCACCGTAATGCGTTTCCGACTTTAGCGCATTTACCCCTGACAATATCAGAATCACACAGATTGTGTGGTCGACGATATTCTTTCTATTTTTTACAGAGTCGTCCTTATCTGCGAAGGACCATTCAAATATTTCATATTGTTTCTTACAGAGTGTGTTTAATCCTGCGAAGGCCATACACCTCATCAAATCGAATAAAGAATAAGATTTTTGATCTATTAATTCTTGTGATAGAGAACATGGAAACAAATGACAAAAATGTTGCAAACAGTGCCATGGGAAAATATCATTTCGAAGTTCTGGTAGTTTGAATGCTTTCATTTTATCATGATATGCGAATGGTCCTGGAAACGTGACTGGATGCTTGCAGTGCAGCCACGATGTGTTTACATTCAATGGTGTATTTTTGCCGTATGTGTGGCTGTGTATTGATGCCAAACCCAAAAACGTGATGAATTCAAATTTCCGCATACACATACCCCAATACGGCATTTTCCCAGAAGTGGGGCTGTTTGGTTCCGGTGTAGCGAATTGCATTCCTGGTACAATCATGCGAAAGTAATCAGAAGAGGCTATGTCGATCGCAACACCAAGCGATTTTTCCAAGTCTTTTTCGGTTTGAAGAGAATCAAGAATCCCCACAACACCTGCATTTATACTTGATATTGGTATCTGCGTATTGTTGTCAATGTATGTGCGGAGTAGTTTACCAAGATAAATATTATTTTGTTGAGTATCTGCAGTCTTCGATATATTTGTTGAATTCTCTTTATAACGTTCGTAACTGGATCTAATGGCATTCAACGCAGTGGGGTGATTAACACTGAACCACTTATTGATAAAACTTCCAATTTGCGTATTCAGAAGACAGATGTCACGATCTGATACAATAGGGCCATCAATTAGGGTGTATTCTGGTTCGGTGAGTTGTTCTGATTCGCTGGTTTTTCTTCGCCGACCATGGTCTTTGTCTGTCGATGTACTCTCATCACTTTTTTCGGTAATCTCATCACTGTCTTCGTCACTCTCAACAATTTCACCTTTAATGAGCCGAATATACTTGGAGAATCGTCGCCTTGCCTCTACATCAAATAATTGAAAGTCTAGGTCAATATCGCGATGTTGTGGAGTTTCGATATCTCTGATCGGAAATAATCGCCTTTCACCCCAACGTTGAAACCCAAATTGGATATTAAAGATTTCATATAGATTTACAAAAAGTTTCATGAAATCATACATGTAAATACCTGGTTGCCTTGAGAATAGTAACCATGGGTACATGTATACCGTAGATTCATGCATATATTTATGTGGTCGGAATTCCCGCGACTGTTGCGGTGTCAGTCCAGTGTTGTTAATTGTCATCAGTTTTTCGAAGCATACAGCGACGAATTTGGTAGTATCCAATTTTCCGTTATGTATGGATTGTCTCAACAAATCCAATTCAACGTACTGTATATCGTGTGATTTGGGTATTTTTGTTTCCATTCTCCTGAAGTGCTCAAGTGAGATTCGCCTGCCAAAAAACCTTTGGACAATAAAACAGCTAAACCACAACCTGACATGTTCGATGATCTTAAGACGTGTGCCGATGTTGTTGCGTCGAAGCTGGGATGTTGGGTTTTCGGGTCTTGGTATATGTTTTGCATACAAACTAGTTCTCGTATTCCCATCCATGCAATTCGACCACAGCGTTTTCAAAGATCTTTCATACATCTGATTGACCAATTCCAGTATTGCTGGACCGCCAACCGGTTGTTCGTGGTGTATAAGGTATAATTTGGTCATCACTTCCACTATGTACACATATATATTGTCCAATCCGGTCCAATTTGATTGGCATGTAAACAATTTTGCAATTTCTTGTTTGCTTTTCGGAGTTTTATCGATTTCGTATGTATCATTTTTCGTCAAGTTTAGGGTTTCGGGTGAAATATGTCTTTTTATAAATTTGCTACATCTCTTCAAAAGGTTTGTTTCTCCAACCTTCATGTAGTGGTAAAAACTCCCGAACTTCTTGAATATCTCGGAATCTGTAGCCAAAAGAGTATTGTCCATGTTAGTGACTGCATATTGGAAAATGGCAATCAAAAATATATTTTCATCCAAGGCTTCAGGTTCCATAGAAATGGGGGGTGTCATCAATCCTTCCTTTGTTAATTGGCGTATGGCGTATTCATTTCTCAAACAATTTTGTTTATTGTCGAATAACCATTGTTTGGTCATGAATAAGTAGTTCATCGGTTCAGATATAATACTTTCTTTAGTTGCATGGTCTGTATCATCCTGCAAGTAATCAATCGACACACACATGTCTGCGTGGTAAATTGAAAGAATGTGGGCATAGCTTTGTGAATGACGCGCTTCCATAAACAAACTACAACAGGTTTCAATATACCATATTAATTATAACACTTAAATATCGAACTTGGTCGAATCGATCAAGGTATTATTTGACGATTTTACTTTATCGATGTAGTCGTATACTGAAGTTGAGACGATTGATAGTTCATCTATTAGGCAAGGATTAGTTTTATGTTAGTTGTTGTGTTAGTTGTTGTGTTAGTATGTGGTGTATGTGGTGTAGTGTGATGTGGTGTAGTGTGATGTGGTGTAGTGTGATGTGGTGTAGTGTAGTGTGGTGTGGGGTGGGGTGTGTATGGACGGTCCTTACCCGAGAGGGATATGACGAAACAGTTCTGATGTCTCCTATCCCTTCCGGTCCATTCAAATTGACCTCTTCTTGATTCTTTCGAATGACCTTGAAATCTTTAATCTTCAACTCGAAGTGGATCAATTCTAAAAACTTACAAACATTCCTCAATAGCTTTTGCGAGATACGTTTGCATGTTGAGTAGATAGAACATTCGACTGCAGGGCATGAGAAAACCAGGGCAGCGACAAACATGGAAATAGATATAGTTTTACCAAACCGACGAGGTGTACTAATCAATACCTCTTGATTCAGCACATCCCAGCCATTAATTTCAAGAATCCTTTTGTGTGCTCGTTCGAATGCACCACTGGGCTCCAATTTGAAGAATACTCTTGCACACGCACGTAGATAGTGGTTGTGAAATTCACCTGTATCAAATCATTGGGGTTCATTATCAGTCTGTGTTTTTATGGTTCAAGTGTGTGTTTCAAGTGTATGGTTTG